>Ga0214545_1001194_pt1 | contig 47560 bp, 68 predicted proteins | sample CNSS4metaG_FD_160064 | JGI IMG/M metagenome (GOLD analysis project Ga0214545, IMG submission 160064) | Root nodule microbial communities from cowpea collected in UCLA plant growth center, Los Angeles, California, USA - CNSS4 | ecosystem: Host-associated > Plants > Roots > Nodule | place: USA... | reverse complement strand
TCCGATGTGCCGGACCGGCCTAAGGTTGCGGCCGCCTGCATGATGGTCCCGGGCGCATAGCTCAGCGGGAGAGCGTTCCCTTCACACGGGAGAGGTCCAAGGTTCGATCCCTTGTGCGCCCACCACCAAAACCCCTTGTTTTATAGGGTTTTCTGCAAAATCCCCCTCGGTTCCAATGTGCGTTTCGATACGCTTTCGAGCGTCAAAACGCGAACAGATACGCACAAAATCCGCACACGACGGGGAAACCTGTTCTCGTCACGTTCTCGCGCCGAGGTAGTTTCGGGCCTGAAATTCGACTAGCGAGTTACGCTAGTTTCGGTTGACACCCTAGCGCATAATGCACTATGTCATTGGTCACGGCGGGCGCGATGGTGCGCAGCCGATCAGGGAACCGACCAATGCAAGTTGTATCGTACGAAACAAAGTCCAAGGCGAAGGCCCCCAAGGCCGAGGCCGAGGCCCCGGCGCCGGCTCCCGTCGCCAAGCCGAACCCGACGGCCGCGACGTATGGCGGCCTCAACCGGGCTTATGAGTTTTTCAATAACGCGCTGTTCGGCGGCACCCTGCCCCGTTGCCTGATCACCTATCAGCGGCACAAGGGCGCCTATGGCTACTTCGCGCCCCAGCGGTTCGGCTCGACGGACGGCGCGACCGTCACCGACGAGATCGCCCTCAACCCGATGCACTTCGCCGAGCGCGACGAGCGCGCGATCCTCTCGACGCTCGTGCACGAGATGGCCCATCTCTGGCAACAGCATTTCGGCACCCCCTCGCGCGGCGGCTACCACAACAAAGAATGGGCCGCGAAGATGAAAGAGATCGGGTTGCACCCCTCGACGACGGCGGCGCCGGGCGGGAAGGAAACCGGGCAATCCTGCTCGCACTACATCGTCGAGGGCGGCCCGTACGATCGCGCCTATGCCGAATTCGGCGGCGGGATCAACCTGCTCGGCGATCTCTGGAACGATGCCGACGAGAAGGCCGCCAAGACGCGGGCCAAAAAGAACGCGTCAAAGACGAAATTCGAGTGCCCCGATTGCGGCCTCAACGCATGGGCGAAGGCCGAGGCCAAGCTGATGTGTGGCGAGTGCGAAATCCGCATGGTTTGCGACGAGGTGGACGCATGACGCCGGCGCAAAAGCAACTCGTGCAGCATGCGATTTTCCTCGCCGACAACGCGCAACGCGATCTTGGGCAGAACGCCCAAGACGGGGTGCGGGGCCGGCCGACGGTCGCGCAACTCAACCGCACCCTTGAACGCCTCGCCTCGATCGTGACGACGCTCGCCGCCGCCTTGAAGGATTGACCAATGCCCGCAAACAAAATCGACGCGATCCTTTCCGGCGTCATCGTCTTTGCGATCGGCTTCATTGTCGGGCGCGCCTTCCTGCTATCCCTGCCGTTCTAGCGGCCACCCATGCGTTAAAATCCCGATGCCGGCACATTGTAGCCCGGCACGTGACAGCGGCCCCACGGGGCCGCTTTTTCGTTCCCTGATCGCGCTTGACGCACTAGCGCATTATGCGCTAGTTCATGGTGCACGGCGGGCGCGATGGTGCGCAGCCGATTCGAGATCACTGACACATGGCCCGCATTCTCGTCGCCTGCGAATCTTCCGGAACCGTCCGCCGCGCCTTTGCCCGTCGCGGGCATGACGCATGGTCCTGCGATCTCGAGCCGGCGGCCGATCGGGCCAATAAGCACATCGTCGGCGACGTGCGCGACATCCTCAACGATGGTTGGGACATGCTCGCGGTGATGCATCCGCCCTGCACCCGGCTTTGCAACAGCGGCGTGCGATGGTTGAGCGTGCCGCCGCCCGGTAAGACGTTGCCGCAGATGTGGGCCGAACTCGACGAGGGCGCCGCGCTGTTCTCGGCGTGCTGGAATGCGCCGATCCCGCTCATTTGCGTCGAAAACCCGGTGATGCACAAATACGCCAAAGAGCGGATCGAGAATTATGAGCCGCCGGCGCAATCGGTGCAGCCGTGGCAATTCGGGCACGCGGAAAGCAAGCGGACGTGTTTTTGGCTCAAGGGCCTTCCGGCCCTCGTGCCGACGTTCAAGAAATGGGAAGATTGCCGCGACGCGCTCGGCCTGGCCCCGGATGCCAAGCCCGAGCAGCGGGTGCACAAGGCATCCGAGACGGCGGATCGCTGGAAGGAACGAAGCAAGTTTTTCGACGGCATCGCCGAGGCGATGGCCGAGCAATGGGCCGGGCTGTTGCCCGACGACGATTTCCGAATGGCGGCATAGGAGGCGCCAACAATGAGAGTGAAACACCCCGAGGGCGGCACGGTGTCGATCGACGTGCCCCGCGACTGCATCGTGATCGTCGCCAGCGCCGGCGAGACGATCGCCGGCACGCTGTATTATTGCGAGGCCTTGCTTACGGTGTCCAACGTCTACGGCGAGCACCTGATCGAGCAGGGGAAGGCCCGGCGCGCCGAGGAAGTGAAATAGCTATGGCGATCTCAACCGACGAAATGACGCCCGAGGAAGCACGCGAGCACATCGAACGGCTCGGCATCTCGCAACAGGCCCTCGCTCGCATGATCCGCGTCAACCCCTCGACGGTGCGACGCTGGATCACGCTCGGCGGCGAACCGCTCGACATCCCGCGCGCCGTGCAAATCATGTTGCGGATCATCACGCCGGCGCAAGCCCGCCGGCTGATCGAGGCCGGCGAGGCCGAGGACCGATAATGTCCGCCGACAAGATGCCGCCAGAACTCGCGCGGATGCTGATCGAGGGCGCGCGAGAGTATTACGCGGCCCCGGAAGGCCCGCAGCGTGCCGAGGTGGCCGTGCGCTATCTGCACGTGATCCGCGAGCACATGCGCGGCAAGGTCCGCTTGATGGATGTCGAGGCGTTGTTCGCCGGCATCAACAAAGAGGGGATCGGCGGCACCCCTCGGAAGCCGCCGACAAGACGAAAGCGTTAACTCACCCTTCCTTGATGATCCGACCCGGCCCGCGCTTGCCCTCGGCAAGATAGCGCGCGACGGGATCGGGGAAGGCCTCGGCGAGCAGCTTCATCTTTGTGTTGAGCCCGTCGAGAAATTCAGCCGGCGCCCTCGGTGGCCTATCGTCAATCCATCGGCCATGAATTTGAGCGGCGCGGAGCACCATCAGCGACGCAATTGCCTTTGAGATGTGGTGCAGTCCGGCCTTGCTTTCGGTGTCGGCCTCCTCGCCGAGATTCCAAAACTGGAATTGGTGCCGATCGCACGCATCCATATAGACGGACGCACGCGGCTCGGCGACGAGGTAGTTGTGCCCGCCGTACTTGAACCCGCCCTCGGCGAGCGCGAGCGCCACCTCGAAAACGACTTCCATCGGCAACCACGACAAGCACGCCTTGAGCGTGCCGAACGCGTCTTTTGGATTGTTCGCTTTCTCGCCGGGCGCCGGGATCGCGGCGGCTCGCGCCTGCAATTCAGCCATTGCGCGATTGCCGCGCTCGATCACGTTCTCGGCGTCGCGCATCTCGCGCGAGCGATCCCGCAAGTCGTCATGATCCTGTTTCATTCTGCACCTGAAAAATCATCCAATCCTCGATTTCGTATTCGTCGTCATAGTCGAGATCACTCGACTCCCAGATATCGTGCGGTCGCGTCCGCCGGCGACGAGGCGCGCCGGCGTGCCGCTTGTGTCGCCGGCGCATCATCGGATCACCGCATGCTAGGCGGCGGGATGTTGACGCGCTGGCGGTTATCCTCGCCGTGCTTCTTATGCAGCACGATCGATTGCAGCGATTGCGCGGATCGCCAGCCGCCGCCGGCGGCGTGGTTGTCCTTGTCCGCGATCGTCGAGAACGACTCGACTCTCACGTCGCCAATCGTGTCCATTTTGTCTTTGTGGATGTGGCCGAACAGGAACCAATGATAGGCCGTCGCGCCCCACGCCTCGCGCTCGTCAACCGCCATCGACATAGCCATGCGCGCCGGCGGCAACTTGTCGCCATGCGCGCACCCGAGCAGCGTCGCACCGAACCGCCGGTAATAGATATCAGCGGGGAAGGCGATCTTGACGCGCCGGTTGCGCTCATAGAACCCGGCGAGCGCCAGCGCGAGCGCGCCGGCGGCCTCGGGATCATGATTGCCGGGGATGTTGACGACCTCGACGCGCTCGTGCTTGGCGAGCGCCATGTCGATGATCGAGCGGAACACCCGCACGCCGGCTTGCTGCACCTTGAACCATCGCCCGTCAACGTCGAGTTGGTGCTTTGATTTCGGCGTGACGTTGCGCTGATCGTTCGCGTGATACCAGTCGCCGAGGTTGGCGATCAGGCCCTCGCGCGCGCGATCGGTGCGGCCGATCAGCGTCGAGGCGACATCGAGCATGCGCTCGGTTGCGATCTTGAGATCGTAATCGGCGCCGGTTTGCGGCCTCCACGACAGCATGCCGATGTGCGGATCGGCGATCGGATACACCGCGAGCAAGTCGCGCTCGACGCGGCGGGGCGGCGGGACGATCCTGGCCCGACCGCGATAGGCCGAAAACTCGGCCTTGAGCGCTTGGATCAATTCCGGCGCCGCGCTATCGGTGCGCGTCTTGATCCATTGGTGGCGGATGCGCCCCTCGCCATCGACGAAGGCCGACACACCCTTGAGCACCTGCCCGGCCGGCATCGCGAACGCCGGGCCGGATTCCTTGTGCTGCGTCACCCATTCCTTTTCGACGTTGCCCGACTTGTCGAGTTGCGCGCTAGAGCGCTTCAACTCATAGCCCGGCAACACCGGCTTGAAGCCGAGCAAGCCTTGCTCGGCCGCCCGCTTCAAGCTTTCATGCATCGCGGTTTTCGAGATGCCGAGCGCGCGCGCGGCGGCCCGTTCCGAGCCGTGCTCTTTATAAGCATCGGCCCGGCGCCTGATTTCTTCATTCACGATAGATTGCCCCTCGCCCGCTACTGTCTCGGCAGCGGGTTCAATTGCCCTTTGAGGTATGCGAGATCGCGAGCCGTCGCGTTCTCGGCGTCCCAAAGCTTGACGATGCGCGCCTCATTCTCGCGGCGCATTACCTCGACCGTGGCCTCGTGCTTGTTGATCGAGTCCTTGATCGAGGAAATGAAGATGCCGCCGATCGTCAGTAAAACACTGACCGCGATGCCGATCGGTTGCCATTGCGGCGTCGTCTTAGCATCGAGTTTCTGCACCAACATCGCAAAGCCGGAATCGACTTTGTTTTCAAGGTTGCGGAAGTCGGAGCGCAATTCACTATGCCCCGCCTTGAGGTTCGCAACCTCTTGCGTCAACGCGCTTTGATCCAGCGCCATCACTTCGCGCCCCGCTCGATCGCGTCGGCCTGATGCTCGATGCACGCCGCCCCGGCGCCGATACGTCTGTTTGCCTTCACCCATGCGCCCTTGTAGCCGGCGGCGATGTTGCCCAAATCAGCGCCCTCTCGGGCGCCGGGATCGGGCACTTTCTTGAGAAGCCGCACGCAATCGCGCGGCACTTGCCGAGGCAAGCCCGGCACGCTCGGGCCGTCACTCGATGGCCCGCAGCCGATCAATGTCGTCGCGAGTAGCGCGACGGCAAGCAACGGCAGGAGTTTTCGCAACATAGTCATGCACCTTTTGATCGATGATTTTTCCGAACTGATCATCGTAGCCGCTCGCGGCATCGACGATCCCTTTCATCTCCACCGCCAGCGCAAGCGAGCGCTTCGCGGCAGCAATGGCCTTCGCCTCATTGTCGGCACGCCACGACGCGCGCACCTCGGCGGCGCCGTGGATGTCGCCGGCGATGTAGCCGGAGACGTGCAGGAACAGCGCGAGGGCGAGCACGCCGATCGCGGTGCCGAGCGGCGAGCGGAGGAAATCGAGAACCGATTTCAACAGCGACGCCGCCGGCACATAGAACAGCGCAGCAACCCACCACGCGCCGCCGAGCGCGACAGGCACGCCCAGCGACAGCAACAGTGACCCAATCATGACTAAGCCTCGTCTTTGAGCGGGCCGGCGTGCGCCCCGCTGTTGTGATCGGCGACGCGATAAGCCTTGATCCTCTCAAAGAGGAAATAGGCCGCGACCGCCGAGGCGATCAGCACCAACCCGACAAGGATCGGCGTCGGGCCGGCAAGCACGGGATGCACGAGATCGCAGAACGAATCCCAAACGCCCTTGGCTTGGTTCGCTTTGTCGATCCCGGCTTGCGCCGTTTCGAGCACGCCCGCCTTTTCCGCAACGCCGCCGCCGACAAACAGCGTTCCGACGAGGCCCTTGAGCCAAGCGAACAGCGAACCCCGATCCGCCGTCTTGACGGTTTTCGATCCAGACTCGGCGAGATCGCTCGCCGTCGCACGCTTGCGCTCGGCCGGCACCTCGATCGGCTCTGCGTCTTTCATCGCCTCGCGCGTGGCGTCGTCATACTTGCCGGTAACGGGCAAGCCCTCGTGCGCCTGAAACTGCGACAGCGCGCCAACCGTCTTGACGCCGAAACGGCCGTCGGGATTGCCGACGCTCGCATAGCCGAGCGCACGCAACTTGCGTTGCAAGGCCCTAACGTCGTCGGGCGGCATGCCGGCCGGCGCCGCCGCCGCCTGGCCCCCAGCCGACAACTTGCGCACCCATCGCTTGTGCGCGTCGGCGAGCCGCACATCGTAACGGTTCACCGCGTAGCTTTTGCCGTTGTAGAGCAGCGCAACGTTCGGCCAGTCGTGCCGGTTCAACAGCGGGATCAGCTTGCGGCGCCTGATCTCGCGCAACATGCATTCGATCTGACCGGCAAGGTTGCCGGTCATGTGATCGACCATCGCGCACGCCGAACCGAACCCCAACTCGGCGTAGAGAAAGCCCATCGTTTGACCGATACCCCACGACGCCGAGCGGTTGGCGATCTCGGCGTCGATCGCGCGCGCCTTGGCGATCAGCGCGAGCCGCTTCGCGCTCGTGCCCTGATCCTTGTATTGCGTTTTGGGCGACCATTTCGCGAGGGCAAGGCCGGCACGAACGAACGCCGCTTGCAAGGCCTTGGAGAACGTCGCCGCGATGCTATAGGCCTTGTGGCGCTCATACAGCAGCGCCGGCGTGCGGCCGTCCTGCTCGAATGGATTGCCCGAGGTTTCCACCTCGACGAGAGCGAGCAGCGCGGCGCGCTCGATCCCGTTCGCGTCCGCCGCCTCGACGAGCGCGTTAGTGAGAGTTTCCGAGAACATGATCGCCCCTTCGCGACACACCGGCCGCGTGTTTGTGATGCTGAAAAGCGAAAGGGCCGCGCGGAGGCGGCCCCTTTCGATTGCGCTCGCGATTAAGCGCGGCGCGCCTGAACGTCGCCCTGCACGCCGTAAGTCCCGCCGGAAAACGTCGCTTGCGCATTCAGGTAATAAGTTGTCGGGACACTGATCGCCACGCGGCGGCGAGTGATCACCAGCGAAACGGAGTAATCCAAGGCGCCGGGCCGCCTCTCGTGCACGGCGCCGACAAGATTGCTGCCGACCGATCCCGACACCGTACTGATCGCGAGAATCCAGTCGTTTGATGTCGTCGCACCCTGACCGCCGAACACGCCATACGCCTCAACGTCCCAAACACCCGGTTGGAGCACGAAACTCGTGTAATTCTGCGGCGTAGTCGAGCCGGCAAAGTTTCCGCCAAAGCTCGCCGACACCAACTCGCCAACCTTGCCGGCGCCGGGCTGCGTTGCCGTCGCGCCCGCAGGAATTTGCCCAGCGGTGAACCCCGTCGAAATCCACGGCTGCCACACGCCGGCGGCTTGGACGCGTTGATAGGCATTGCCGGTCGATTGCTCCACAGCGCGTTGGCTGACATTGCCGCCGGCCTGCCCCGCCTGCACATGCAGGAAGAAAGCGCCGCTCGTGACCGGCGTGTTGGCGCAAGCCCCGGTGTTGTAATAGGTGCCCTCGGCCGTGATCGTGTTGAAATCCGTGCCGTTGGCGATCGCTTGGGCCTGATTGAGCGCGGTCATCACAAACGCCGTTGTCGCGAGCCGCGTCGTGGCATTGCCAACCGGCGGAGTAACCGCCGTTGGATTTCCCGTGAACGCCGGCGCATTGAGCGGCGCTTTCTGCGCGAGCGCGGCCGTGATCGCAGCGCTCAACACCGCAACGGCAGCATCGGCGTAAGCCGTCGTCGCGATCTTTGACGAGTTGTCGCTCGGCGCCTGCGTCGGCGCAAGCGGCGTGCCCGTGAGCGCCGGCGAATTGAGCGGCGCTTTCAGCGCGAGCGCGTTTGTCACCGTCGAGGCGAAATTCTCATCGTCGGCAAGCGCCGCCGCCAATTCGTTGAGCGTATTGAGCGCGACGGGCGCCCCGCCGATCAGCGCAGTGATTGCGGCGTCGGTGTATGCCGTTGTCGCGAGCCGCGTCGAGTTGTCCCCCGGCGCTTGAGTGATCGCAGTCGGGCTTCCCGTGAACGACGGCGAGTCGAGCGAGGCCGCATTGACGAGCGCGCGGAACGCCGGCGCGCTCGCGACATTCATCACCAGCGTTCGCACGAAATCCGACACCGGGATCACGCCGCCATTCTGCGCCGCATCGAGGTACGGAATGACGTTCGGTTGCAGGCCGAGCGCGAGCAAGCCGCCGAGCAACCCCTCGACTTCGTGATCGTCATTCCAGTTGCTCGGCTTGACGGCGCCGGCGGGCATGCCTTCGTCGTCGATCGCCGAGCGGAATTTATGCTTGATCCCCATCGATCACCCCTTTAGGCGGGCACCACGATCGCGGCGTCGATTTGCGCGGTCGTCGTGATGTCGCCAGTTTTGATCTTCAACGCGACGGCGGCCTCGGCCGCGAAGCACGAGGCGACGAACGCGCCGACGGCTTGAGCGAGCGCGATCATCGTCTCGGCGTTCACTTGCGTGAAACTGCCGTCTGCCCCCTTCCACATCGTCGAAAACTGCGGATTGCCTTGCGCGATGTTGTACGCGGCATTGAGCATCGACTGACTTTCGCGATCGGTCGCGATCTTGATGCCGCTGATCGTCACACCGCTGGTTTCGACGTGGTAACGGCGCGCGGCGGCGTGCGCGGTCAACTCATCTTTCGACATGATCGGCACGGGCGCCGGGACGAAATCGTTATCGGACTCGACGTACACCGATCCGATCACCACCGGCTCGGCGACGGCGACGAGCCTGATCGACGGGTGAAACATCGTCTTGATGTCCACGGCGTCGGGAATAGCGATGTTCTCGGCCGCGACGTTGCCGACGAGCCGCACGTAATTTTTCATGAGGTGCCCCCTGTTAGTACCAGATCAACACGAGGCCCGGCGCACCGCCGTTGCTCGGGTTTGGAATGTTTGCCGGCGCGCCAGAGCCGCCGGTTGCGAACGCATAGGCGGTGTTCGGCGACGGCGCGCCGAAGATGTCTTCCGAGATGCCAGCGAAGCCGAACGCATCGCCGCCATCACCGCCCCGGCCGGCATAACCGGCGCCGCCGGCTTGACCGTCGATGCGCAGTGAGCCGATAGGGCCTGCGGAATTCCCGCCGGGGCCGCGTCCGCCGTAGAACGAACTTGACGCGCCTGGCCCGGCCGAGCCGCCGCCGCCGCCGCCGTTGCCCGTTGCGATCGAGCCGAGCGAGCTAGCGCCGCCATTGCCGCCGGGATTCGGAAACACGCCCGAGGCGCCGCCGGCGCCGACAGTGATCGGGATCACCGCACCCGGCGTCACGGCCGAGGTGCCGCGAATATGTCCGCCACCGCCGCCGCCACCGCCGGCCGTGCCCGATCCGCTCGTCGCGCCACCGCCGCCGCCGCCGCCCCACACCTCAAAGTAAATCTTGGTGACGCCAGTCGGCACCGTGAACGAACCGCTCGCCGTATAGGCGACGAAGTTGCGAAAGCCGGCGTTGACACGATCGCTCATGACACGGCTGATCAACTGGCATTTGGTGCCGTCATAGCGCAGCGTCACCATTTCGCCGACGGTCAACTCGCCGTTGCCGAGCGGCGTGCCGTCGGGATTGACGACGGCCTTGATCGGCAACGTGTTGAGCGCGATATCGACCGGATTGCTACCGTTGCCGTTGTTGATCCTAACATGGATTTCCATTCCTTTCTTCCACTCGGCAGGAGCGGGAGAAAGTGACGCAACGATATGGCCCGGCGTGCCGCTATCCTCACAGTAGAGCGGCAAGCCGCGCTGAATGAGATGTTGAACCGCCTTGAGCCAAAGCGCATCGTCGCCGTTGTCTTGCGTAACGACATCGACAGCGCCGGCCGTCTGCCCGTTGCCGCGCACCAATGCGCGGATGTTGGCGAGCACGGCGTTGAAGAATGCAGCGCCGAATTCGGTGCCGTCATCGAGGCTCGGATCGCTACAATCCTTGAACCAAGTGTCAGTTGCGCCGAACGTGCGGTTTTCACCGGGCCGAACGGTCACGGCACCGGATGCCGAGGCAGGCCCCAAAAGATCAGTCATAGATACCCTCGTAAGCGACTTGAATTTCAGCGTGAACGATGCGCGACATCAGACAGAGCAGCGGCGACAAGTCGGGGCCGCAAGACTGCCGACGGCCGGCGCGCATGCGGCCGGCGAGCGAGCGGAGAGATCGTCCGCCGTGATAGGCGGGCGATGAATTGAGGTGAACGATCACCTTGAGCGTTGCCGCGTGCAGGATCGAGCCGGCTTTCGCCTTGCCCGCACGCGCCTTGCCGACGCGACTACCGCAATCGAATGCGGACTCGACGCACTCGATCGACCAGCCCATGCGCCCCGCTACCTCGGCGTAGTATTCGCAGCGGGTGCCGCCAAGCGCGGCAACCTTTGTGCAGAGATCGGGGAAAGGATCGCACTCATCCGGCAAGCCGTATTCGGCCATCCAAAGATCATGCGTTTCCTTGTGCGTCGCGCACCAAAACTCTAAGCGGAGATCGCAAAGGCGCGTGTTCGCGAACAGAAGCACCGACGCAATCGACTTCCAAAAGCGTTGCAGGATGCTCGGCTTTCGATAGCGCGTCGAGAACCCGTCGGCCTCAAAGCCCACCGGCTCAAAGGCGATTTCCGATCCTGGCCTCGGGCCGCCCTCGTGCGTTTGCCACGCGCGGCCCTTTGGCAGCACGGCCGGAATGCCGGCCATGATCTCGTCAAGCGTCGGGCACCGAAGCGGCGCCGGGCGCGACGTTTCACACGTCGTCATGCTTTACCTCAGATGAAAGTGACGCTTCCGAGCGTTGCCATCTGCCCCGAGATCAAGACGACATCGGCGGCCGGCGCGGTGATCGCATGCCGTTGCTCGCCCGTAGCGTTCGCAACAGCCTGCCAAATCCACGAGCGCGAGAACGTCGTCGGCTTGGCAAGATATTCCATATTGCCGATTTCCTGATCGGAGCCGGCAACGCGCGCGTTGCGGCGGAAGGCAGCACGCAATTCGGCTAACACGGCCTCTTGCACCGCCGTCGTGTTTGGCTGCAATCCGCTGATCGTGATGTTGATCGGCACCGCTTGCGGCGCCTGCACAGTCACCATCGCACCGGCCGGCCGCACGGTCTCGATGTAGTCTTTCACGCGCTCGATGTCGGCCGGCCGGGGAATGCCGTCGGCGTAGAGATCGAACATCAGCGGAAACACGCGCACCGTTCCGGGGCCGGACCATACGCGCTCAACGAACACGTCGGGCCGGGCGCCAGTCACCGATACGCCAGCGACCTCACCGGCCCACAACACATAATCGGCGGCCGATCCGCCGTGAGGCGGGTTGCGCTTGCGAAAGAGAATGCGGGCGCGGAACGACTCATCATCCTCGTCGTCGAAACCTGCGACGATGGCCGATGAAGCGACTTGCGCCGTTGCGACATCGTCACCATTGAGGCCCGAGACGATTTCGAGCGGCGTGCCGGCGACCGCGTTTGTATTCTTGCCGTCGGTAACGGCCGTAACGAGCACGCTCAACGTGCCGGCGCCCGTCGTCGAGCCGTCGGAAGTCGAGACATATTCGACGCCATCAGCGCGGCGGAACACGGCCGCAACGTCGAGCGTCACGGCTGCGCTCACGGCGATATCGACGTAACCTTGCGCCGGCGCCCTCGGCTTGCGCGCGAGTCCGAATTCCTCGCCGTGCAAGTCGAGGTGTTCGCTATCGGCCGTCAGCGCGAACTTTTGCTTTTGGATGTAGTCGGCGAAGCCGAAAACCTCGTGCACGAGGCCGGCGAACACCTTTGCCGTCGGGTTGATGTTGTTCGGCCAAATCCACGCGTCGGAACCGGGAAGGTTGACGCGGAAGGATTGGCGAGCACGCTCAACCAAATCTTTGAGAGAAGGGATCGCGAACATCAGCGAGCTACCTGATTCCAGAGAACATCAAAATTTCGGTCATAGACGATCGCGCCGTCGCGCCCGTACAGCGCGACGGTCAACTCGATGCGCCCCTCGATCTCGACGCCCGTCGCCGAGATATCGATCCGCACGCACACGCCTTGCGTGATCAGCGTTGCCAGCGCCTCGCGCGCGAATTGCTCGGCCCATGTCGCCGCCGGCGTGCCCCGGATCGTCATCGGCGCGCGCTCAAGCAACCACAGCAGCGAACCTAATTCAGTTTCGCCGAGATCGTCGCGAACATCGATCCCGTCGCCCCAATATCCGCGATTGTCGCCGTCGGCGAGGAAGGCGAGCGGGTGATCCGTCGGCACGCGCTTGTCGGTAAACAGCGCCAGCACGACGGCCGTCTCGATCGCGGCCTTGGCCCGCAAGCCGCCGTGATTTTGCGTCTCGTCGGGATCGGCCATCGCCCAATCGGCCTGGCCCCGCTCGACATCCCAAACAGAGTCCCAAAGCGCGTTGCTATCCGGCGCACACCCCTCGGCGGCGCGGATCGTGATTTGTGCCATTGTGTGAACCTCTAAACGACGGCGTAGACGATCGAGGAAGGCCCGGCCGTCGTTTGAACTTGCGGCACCGCCTGCCCCGTCGGCGAAGTCACGCCGATATCAACGCGACCGGGACGGATGCGCACATAGCGCCCCGCGACGCCGACGGCGCAATCGTTGCCCGCCTCGACGGTGATGTTGGTCGATGTCAGCTTGATCGACGACTCGCCCTTGGTAATCGTCACGTCGTCGGGGTTGAGCACAATCGAGATATTTTCCTCGTCGTCATCCTCGGCGGCCTTGCTGCCGCTATCGCTGATGTCTTGGCCCTTGCCGATCTTGATGTTGATTTTCTTGGCGTGCACCGCGTCGAGATTGTCCTTAAAGACGCGGATAATATCGCCCGTGTGATCGTACAGCGCGACGCCGCCCTCGGGAGTGTCTTTCGGGCGATACTTCTTATGTTCGAAGCCGAGCGCGAGCAGCCGATCGGATCGGCCGCCGAGCGCGAGATAGACGCCCTCGGAGCCTTTCGGAGCGTGCGACGTGATGCCGTGCGGTTGCGGCCGATACACATCCTCGAATGTCTCGGTTTTGAGGCCGGTCATTTTCTTGAGGATCTGTTGCGTGCCGGAATCGTCGGTTTTCTGCACCGTCGCGCGGCGCATCTGCGCAACAATGCCTTCCTGTCCCTCGGGAAACCAAACCCACATTACTCATCCCCTCCCGCACCGGACGCCCAAGCCCCACCGGCCGAGCCGCCCTTGCCGCCCTTGCCGCCAAGCGCGCGCGGATCGACGAGCGACAACACGCTCAACGTTCCGTCCCGGCGATCTTGCGAAAACGTCACGGTCTCGATCGCCATGTCCTGATGGATGTCGGCGAAATCCGAGTGCACGAACACGAGGGCGCCCGGCTCCCAAAGCTTGCCGCCGTCGTCGTGATGCCCCTGCACCGTGACGTTTGCCTTGAGCGCGTTGCCGGCCTCGCGATCGCGCCGCGTGCCGGCGCGTTTCTTGGCGCGATCCTTGTCGGTGTCGCCGTCGTGAATGACGATTACCGGCCGGTAGCGACCTAGCTCGGCGTCGCGCGCCTTGGCCTCGATCTGCAAGGCATCCTCGCCGTGCCCGAACGGCCGTTGCCCGCGCACGATCACGTCGGAATGCCGGCCGCTCCAATTGTGATCGGCCTCGATTTTCTTGATGTTGACGCGCTCGATCAGTCCGCCGGCGTGCCGCATCTTGCCGCCCTTGGTGATCTTGATCGAGCCGTCGGCCTGCCCCACCGGGAAAACGCCTTGCTCGCGGCAAAGCTTCTCAAGACAGCGGAACGCGGTCTCGCCCGGCGTGATGCGATAGATCGGCACCTTTTTCAGTTGCTCGTCGGTTGAGATGCCGACGCCGAAGTGATCGAGCGCGGCGCCGATCTCTTGCGGGTCCTTGTTCTTGAATTGATTCGTGTCATGCACCGCGCTCGAGTCGATGTAGTCTTGCGAGCGCGACCGGCCCGAGATGTTGATCTCGGCGGTATCATGCTCGCCGAGGCAAGGCTGATACCGATCGACGAAGCCCTGACACATCAGCGAGCCGTTGGAGAGGATCGAGATCGGCGTTCCGGCCTTGAACATCCAAGCGGTAGCGCTCGCGCCTGGCTCGGCGGCAACCTTCAATTCAAAGGATCGCGCCGCCTCTTGAAACGATGCGCGCACGAGCACCCGCTCAAACGCCGTCCACAGCCCGCCGCCGGCGGCGACGGTCACAAAGACGTTTTCCATTGTGCCTTACCTCGAAAGCGCCTCGATCGTGCGCGGCATGAAAGACGGATGCCGCACGCGATTGCGCGCAACCAACTCGTCGGCGCGCGTCGGATCGGCATACAGCGCCCAAGCGAGCGCGAGCGACGGCATGATCGCCGCGCTTTCGACGACGATCACGGGCGCGAGCGTGTTGATAGTTTTCGTGAGCCAGTCGATCACGGCGCCGCGCAACACCTCGATCGCGACAAAGAGATCGTGATTTTCGGCGCCGGTCGTGTTGTAGGCCTCGGCCTCGAAACGTTCAGCCACCTCGCCGCGCGCGGTGACGCCGTCGGGCCTCGCCGTGAACGTCATGCGCAACACGCCCTCAGCATAGGCCGTCAAGGCGGCGAGCCGCACGGCGCGCGCGGCGGCGTCGGCGTTCTGATATGCCGCCTTCGCCGTCGTCGTGAGGTACGGGTGCCCCGCGACCGTCACCGACACGGGCGGCGGCGGCGGCGGGAAGGCATCGAGCAATTCGAGCGAGGCGCGCACGGCGCCCTCGGCGGGCAAGCCGTCGCCCAACTGCCGTACGAGGCCGACGAGGCTCAGAACCGCCGGGGCGGTTGCACTGGCGGGCGCGACGTTGGAAACCTGATCCGGCAGCGCGGCGAGAAAGCTCGTCACACCGTCGCGCACCTTGGCGCTAACCGCCGGCGCGACAGGGTAGGACTGCCGCAGCACATCGACGGCCGCCGCCGCGCCCGCGAGCACATCAGCCGCCGCGTTCACGACGTAGTCGGCCTGATGGAGTGTCGAGACCACGCTCGAAAACTGCCCGGCGATGGCCGTCGCCAGCGCATCAGCCGCCGTAAAGGCGACGTTCTGCAACAGCGGAACAGAGATGAAAGCGCTCGATGCGCCGGCGCGGACGAACTTTAGCTCGAAAGCGACATACCCCATTTGATCGCGCTGCGTCGATCGTTTGAAGGTTTCGCAGTGAACCTGCACCGGGCCGAAATACGGCACGACGAGCATGCCCGCCCCATAGCTCGACAGCGCCGCCTTGAGCGCGCTCGCGAGCGCGTCGGCGTTGTCGCCGTGCACATAGGCAACGCCGCCGTAGAAGCGCAGCGCCTCGCCCATATCCTCAATGAACGGCGGGTCACGGTGCGGGAACACGTGCTTGACGTTGTCGCGCCCGCCTTCCTCGTCGTCGGACTCGAAGTAGAACGGAACGCCCTTGTAGGAGGCCGGCCAAAGCGTCTTGAGCCAGTCGCGACATTCGGTTGAAGCCATTGCCGGGGAACCTTGTTTTTGTATCGTACGAAACAAAAAACGGCCCCGAGGGGCCGCCTAAATGACGTGTCGGGCCTAGATGGCCCGGTGTCTGGGTTTTATCGCATGGCGCGCTACGGCTGCGCCGGCGCGGGGCCTTCTAGCGCTATTGCGGTGGCCCTGCTTCCGGCATCGATTTGCCCGTCGATCCAGTCGAGCCGGTTGCCGGCCCGCCGGCCGAGCGGAACGCGTTGATTGCGTTCTGCACGGTTTGCGTCACGCGGGCGAGGAAGTCGGGCGACGGCTCCACCCGCACCACAGTCTCAAGCGTGGCGTTGCCGATTACCTCGGCCTTGGCCGGCTCGCTTGAGCCGCCGCCGATGCCCGTCGCCTTGCGGATGTCGTCGATCGTCCACGACGACGCCATTTGCCCGCGCCCCGGCGTGCCTGGCCCGGCATAGCCGAGATCGGTCAAGCTCGCCTCGATCTTGGCGCGCTTGGCATCGTTGAGCGCCTTGAGTTGCGCGTCATAGGCCGGATCGTCGTGGCCGTAGATGTTGGCGGCGCGTTCCGATGCCTCGATGTCGCGCAAGGCGTCGAATTTGTCGGCGTGCAGGCCAGCGATTGCCTTGCCCCTTGGCGTCGCCTCGATCACGTCCTTGCGCGTGGCAATGTCGAGGATCGGCGCCAGCAAGCCCATGAACCGCGTCAAGCCCCACGACGAGCCGGGACCAAAGCCGAACTTGCCGGCCGTCGCCATTGTCGCGTCGCTCGTGATCGCCGATGCCAACCCGGCGCCGAACCCCAACTCGGCGGCCGTACGCATCGGGTCTTTCTGAGCGCGCTCGCTCATGTAGCTCAAGCCGCTCGTGAGCCAGTTGAGGCCCTTGTTGACGCCCGGCTGAAACGCGCTCGCCGTGTTGCCGAGGTAGTTATCGACTTGCGCCTCAAGCGACTTGCGGATCACCTTGGGGTCGTTTTTCTGGAACAGCTCGGCCGCATCGACTCCCTTTGCGCCATCGACGAGGTGCTTGTCTTTCTCGATGCGCGCCGATTGCGTCGCGAAAATCGACATCATTTGCGCCGCCGTTTGCTGCGACGAGAGCGCGGCGATCACCTCTTGAATTTGGCCCGGATCAGTGACGCCCTTTTTTGCGAGTTGCGGCAGCAAAAAGTTTTGCACCCATCCGTAAGGATCGGTCTGGCCGGGCTTCAAATACTCTTGCCCGCCGAACGCACCCGGCAACACGCCCTTAACGTTGCCAGTCGTCGTCTTGATCACTTTGGACTCGTCAGTGATCAGGCCATATTTTAGCGCCTGCTCAAGCGCCTTGTTTGACATCTTGCCGCCGACGAATTGCGTGTACCAACTCGAAATGGCCTTACCGGCCGACGAGCCGCCCAACTCTTGCGCCAGCGTCGGCGCCGTCTTGAGCATGAATTCGTCGCTCAACGCATTGGTTGCCGCGCGGCCATACTTGAACATTTCATAGTAGTCGGTTGGCCGCAGCGTATCGCCGAACACGTTGACGGCCTTCGCCATGCCGTCAATGTAGTGATTGAACTTCGCAAGGTCCTGAGTGACGCCCTTGATTTCCATACCCTTGATCAGCTTGTCGAAATCCTCGCCAAGCTCGGCGGCCTTTTCGGGGTGCGCGCCGAGGGCGACGACACGCAACCGCATCAGGGGATCGAGGATTTTCGTCGCTTCCTCGAAATGGCCGGTCACAGAGCGGATGTTGCGAACCGCGTGCATTGCCTCGGTGTTCGATACCGACGGGTATTTTTTTGAGATCGAGGCGGCAAGCTCATTAGCGTGCTGGATTTCCTCGGCCGTCATACCCGAGGCCGCCATTCGCGTTTCCTCGTGCGCGCGATCACTGCTCGCCTCGACGGTTTTGTGCGCGAGCGCGGCCACGGCCCGCCCGCCGCCATAAGCGGCGGCGGCGCCGGCGGCAATCTTGGTGCTGTTGCTCAACATCGTGCTCGCGCGCTGCATGCGCGTCGCGGTTCGCTCGGCGGTGCCGGCGATGTTGATTTGCTTTTGCACGTCGCGGTTAAGCGCGTTCGCGGCGCGACTGATGCGCGCGATCTTCTGCGCAACCGCGTCGAATGCGCCGCCGGTCGCGTCTTTGCCCTTGATTACGGCAAGGGCCTCAAGGATCGTCCCCATCACTTACGCCTTTTTCTCAACGTCATCGCCCGGTCGGCCCAGCGATACAACTCGGAGAAGCCCGCACGATCGGCGGCGTCGGCATCGACGATCCGCTCGACCATGACGAGGAAATCCCACATCACTCCGATTGATCCGTCGCCGCCGGCTCGCGAAAAAAATCGCAAATCGCCTCTTTGACGGCGATCGCATCGAGCACCGACATTTGGCTCATTGCGAGCAACGGATCAGGCTCGACGATCAGCCGCTCGGCATAGGCGCGGATAACCGCATCATTATCGACGAGCGCTTGCCCGCCGGGCGCCCTGACCCACGTTTGCGGCGCGCCGAGCATGAAGAAATCGCCGGCCGTCGGCTCCATCACCTTGACTTGCGTCACCGGCCCGGTGCCGCCCGAGAACGGCCGCTTGAGTTGGATCGTCTTTGTTTCGCGCGCCATCCTTGGCCCCCTTGAATGTGATCAAACCGGAAATGCCGGCGAGCGCAGTGCCCGCCGGCGGCAACAGCGCTTAGCTGTTGAGTTTCTGATACTGCGGCCCCTCGATCTTGATGCCGGTCACTTCGCCGGTGCTCAGATTGAGTTTCGGCTCGCCAGTGAAGCGGGCGCCGGTAAAGATGTGCGTCCGGTTGTTATCTTCCTCGACGATCGTCGCGTCGATCTTGCACTTGCGCAGCTTTTCATCCCATTGGATGCCGCAGCCGTTGCGGAAATTGAGTTCCGCGCCGTACAGTTTCGGCTTGGAAGTGTAGAACGGCGAGCCGTCGCCGTTGGCGCCGCCGGTGACGGTGATGTTGGTCGGGTCGATCGTCACGTCGCCGTCGGTCGGCGTCATCCGATCGCCGTCAACCGTGAGCGAGATGCGACCGCCGAAGCTATCGCAGCAATCATCTGCCATGTTGTGTTTACCTCAAGAGATGGTGGAAAGAGAGCGCGCCCGGCTCGGTGCCGGGCGCCAGTGAAAGGCCGCTTATGCGACGGCCGAGTCGCCCGACGGCGTCTGATACTGCAAGAACGCCGTCGCGTTGGCGGCGAACACACGCAACTGATTGACGACGTCGAACGGCAGGTAAGCGTTGACGCGGTTCGCATCGTTCGGATCGCGCTCGACGACGACATATTGCGCGAACAACTCGGCCTTTTCGAGCACGCCGAGCGCGACGAGATCGTTGTACGCATGCACGAGCGTGTTGCGGATCGATTTCGGCGTCGCGATCTCGGGCAGATTGAACGGGTTGTCATCCGCGAGAGCCTGGCGCGAGTGCCGGTTGCTCACCATCGTGCGGAAGTAGCGCACGGCGAACATGAGTTGATACATCGTTTCCACGTCGCGGAACGTGCCATCCGAGACGCCGGCGGCCGTTTTCTGATACGTGGTCACGACGCGATCGATCGCAACGATACCGTCGGCGCGAACCTTGTAACCGGCGATACCGTCGGCGTAGAGCGCCTGACGATCGACGATGTCCCACCACACGCCACGATCACGAGGCGGCAACACGCCGTCGAGCGTGAGCGTCTGCAACGGGCGCGAGACTTCCGGTGCGTCGCCGAGGTGCGCACTGGCCTTGCCGCCGAGCGCAGCGGACCACTCCCATTCCGGCGTCGGCGAGCGCTGCGAACCGACGACGCTCACGTGCTGATCGTTGCGCGTGTCGCCGAACGTCACGAGGCCCGACAGCGTGCCGAACTGCGACGACCAATAATGGCCGTAGAGTTGCTGGATCGGAGACCAGCGGCCGGCGGTGTCGTCGAGGAAGTCGCGCACGCTGTTGAGCGACGTGGAGTCGCTGTACGGGCCGACGAGGAAATCATATTCCTGATCGCCGAGGCTCGCGAGCGGGCCGGCGAGATCGGGAACACCATTGCCGCCGGCCATCGCGACGACGGTCACATTGGAGGCGTTGAGGATGTTCGACTCGTCGGTGGCATAGGTCAATTCGAGACCGTTGCCGAGCGCGCCGTTGTGCCGAGCGGTGACGTTGATCTTGGCCGGCGTGGTGCCGTCCACGGCCGCCGTGACCGGCAGATTGGCCGCGTTGATCGCGACCGCCGCGTTACTGGCAACTTGCGCCGCCGTGTGCGAGGCGTTGACCTGAAACACGATGCGCCGGCCGAGCACCCAAAGGATCGCGGCGCCGGTGACGGCGGGCGCGGTGAACGTGAGCGAGCCGGCGGCCTTGGCGCCGGCCGGATCGGCGAGCGGCAGCGCCCAAAGCGGCTGGAACGGCGCATTGCGGCGCGCGATGCGGAACATCGCCGACAGCATCGAGCCGACGCCGAAGAAAGCATCGGCCTCGGCTTGGTTCTGGATCGGGCCGATCACGGTGCCGGCAGCGGCGGTGCCGGCGGTAAGCTTCTGCCCGATCAGAACGACGCGCGCGTTACCCTGAAACGGCGTGCCGCCCGAGTTGATCTCGGCATAGAAGAACGGCACCAAAAGGTTGCCGGGAATGTTGTTGAACGCGACCATGTAGACATGACTCCGTGTTCGCCCGGCGTGTCACGGCCGGGCGCGATTGAGGTGATTTGCGGTTGAGGTGGTGCTAGGCGAGCGGCGCCTTAACGCATCGCTCGGCGGCGGTGCACGCTTCCGGCGTCACGCAATTTGCGCACACCGCGAAGGCGGCCGGCGTCTCGGGCACAGGCTCGGACGGCGCGTCGGCCGGAACGTGCTCGGTGCCTGCAGTCGGATCGGCCTCGACGGCATCGCCATCGCGAAGGCGCCGAGTCCAATACTGCGACTTGGTTTTCCACTCGCCTCGCGGATCGAGCGGAATCATCGTCTGAGGATCGCGCACGAGCGCGGTCACGATCTCGCCCTCGATCTCGATCGAGGCCGGCTTGATAAAGATGTCTGTCATCACTGACCTTGCAGATTTTCGGTTGTCGCCTGCACCGGAGCGGTGCCGGTGACGCCGGGTTGCGGCGCCGCTTTGATCCCAACAGTGTTGAGGTTGACGCGCGTCGGCATGACTGGCGCCATTCGGGCCATGCCGAGGGCGAGCTCGTGCAGATAGGTGGACTCGCCGAGTTGCGTCGCGATCGACTTGAGCAAGCCCGGCAAGCGATCGAAATCCGCCGGCGGCGCGACCGGCGCCGGATCGTAACATGACTCTTTCATGCAGATGCGCGCTCGGATCGTGCGCGCGGCGAGCCGGATGCTTTCCTCGCCCGAGCGGTGTTTGATGCTCGAATGCCACTGATCGAACGGCAACTTGCACATGCGCCGAAACAGCGCGCCCGTCGGGCCGAAGTGCAAGGCGTGATAAATCTGCTCCTCAAGCATGCCGAGCGTCGTCTCGATCGCCGCGTCGGTATCGGCATAATCGACGATCAGTTGCTCGCCGCCATCGCCATCCGCCACCCGATAGGTGGCGACGACGGAAATCTCAAAGACGAGATCGACCTCTCCCTTGTAGAACTGCGGCCCCGCCTGGCTGATCTTTTCGAGGCTCGTGTTCTCCGTGAAAACGCCGATCAGCGGCCGGCGCTCGTCGCCGTTGAGATCGTCGATCGGATCGACGCGCGAGTCGGACACATAGGCGCCGGCGAGTGTCGGCCACGGGCCGCCGTCGGCGAGCAGCGCCGAGGGCCGCAGCGCTTCAAGCGCCGTCAGCCGCAAGAATTCACGTGCGAGCATTGGCAAAAATCTCGTTGAGAGTGAGCCGCACAAAGCCCGGCGTCGAGGGCAACACCTCGAAAATGCGGAAGCGCCGGCCGCTATCTTCTGCCGTGAGCAAATCGCCCTGTTTCGGGCGCCACGGCAAACGCGAGAGATCGAGCGACACATAAGGCCGCACGGTCGAATGCGAGGCGCGCTCGGGCTGCACGCCGACTTGATGGAACGGCCCGGCGGCGGCGCGAGCGGACGACTCGCCGAACGGGCAAAGCACATGCTCGACGACATCGCGCGAGCTATCGGGGATCAGCGGCGCGTTGCGATCGGCCGCGTGTTTCATCGGGGCGAACGTGAAGCGCTCGCCCTGAATTCGGTCATGCGTCACCGCCGCAGCGGCGACAGCACGCGCAAACGGTGACGCCATGACTTAGGCCCTCGCCTTAGATGGTATCGACGCCGAGCACCACGGCGCCGACGGTGTCCGCCGAGGCCGCAGCGGCAGCGGCGTAACCGACGCGCATGTTGTTCGTCGCGGTCTTGGTGTAGTTCTTGGCGGTGTCATCCCAATACAGGATGTCCCCGAACACCCACGCGGCGCCGGCCGCCTTGGGCTGACTGCCGAACACGCCCGAGCGCTCATAGGCGAACAGCGAACCGGCCGGGACGGTCTCGGCGGCGATGCCGAACAGCGAGCCCAGCTTGTAAGGCGTATTGGAAACCACACCGCCGGCGGGCGCGACTGCATCGAGCACGCGGCCGTGCTGAATTTTGTTATTGCTCATTCCTTGTCCTCAGATTTGAGACGTTGAAAAGAAAAAGGCGAGCGGCACGATTGCCGCCCGCCTCAATGACGCACCGATCCGCCGACGCTTACGCGCCGGGGTTACGGTAGCCGCCGCGGAAATCGACCGCGCCGCAGCCAAAGTCATGTTCGAGCGACACGCCGACGCCCTGCACGCCGAACGGGTTCTCGATGCGGAGACGCGGCGCGTTGTAGCCTTCCAGCATGCCCCACACGAAGCACGGCGCGATCGACGGATCGGCGTAAAGCTCCCATGCGTTGCCAGCGACCGGCATCACGACGGTGCGCAGCTTGCCGCCGAACGGGTTGACATCGCTTTCGCTCGTCGGGGTGATCACCGCGACGGCGCGATCGGCCTCGGTTTCCTTGTCGGGACCGACGGCGAGAATGCGGGGCGCGAGGTTGAGCAGCGCACCGGACTGGTTCGTCTGCTTACGCATCGCGGCCCGGCCCTTGCCGAGGTTGTCGGAGTCGATCACGGTGCCGGCAGCGGCGAGGTTCTTGTGCTTGGCGGCATCGAACACGGCGGCGTTGCCGTCGATCAGGGTCGGGCCGTTGCCCCCGTTGGCGGCCTTCATCGCGTAGAAAGTCGCTTCCTCGAAACGGGACACGGTGTCGCCGTAGGAGCCGAGCATCTGATCGATCGCGCCGACATTGTCGTCGATCAGCATGCGGCGCGAAATCGCGAATTGCACCGCATACGGCGCGACGGCGACGACTTCCTTGCTATCGCCGAAGGTTCCGAACTTGATCTCGCCGGACTGCGTCACGGGCTGCAAGGTCGGGAAATCGCCGATGCGCAACTGAGTGTGCGGCCGGAAGTCGCTGAACGTGCGCTGCGCCGCAATCTGGCGATAGGTCGGGGTAGCGACCTGATAGCGAGCGAGCAGCACGCGGTTGACGGTCGACTCGAAGATCACCGGGAGATCGGAAGTCGTCATCGCGCGGCGGAGCACGTCCTCGCGCGCGGCGGCGCCGATCGGCATGCGGCGTTCATTGAGCACAACCGCCGCCACGTCGGCGAGGCTGTAAGCCATGTATTCGCGCGCGCCAGCGTCGAGCGCGCGAACCTGGCCCTCGTCGTCGCGGAGCGCCGAGGCGCCGCCCATGCGAACCGTGAGCGCGTCGGTGATGAAGCGGTGACGCGTGTCGGTCTCGTCGCGGGTGATCGTGACGCTCGACGTGCGGGTGCGGTCGGCCTGCGATGCCATGTGATCGAACGCACGAGCGCGGAAGGTCTCGACGGTGACGCCGTCGCGCTGCGCAGCAGCGATGTCGGCAGCGGACATGCCGGCGCGGGTGCCGATGTCGCTGATCTCGGCCGAGCGGACACGTTCGGCAGCGATCAGGGTCGCAGCGTCGGCGGGCGGCGCGGCGCGGGTGGCCTCGGGCGCCGGCGGGGCGCTCGGAGCGGGCGCGGTGCGAGTTGCCTCGGGCGCCGGCGCGGTCGCGGTGGTGGTGGCCGGTTCGTTGCCGGCGGTGTTGGCAGCATTGCGCCGCATGTCGTCATTCTCCATTGAAGATTGGGCATCGTCAGCCCGTTGCGATGAAACTTGCGTCGAGCGGATCGACGCTTGAGGATCGGCCGGAACCGACACGAGGGAGACTTCAAGCAACTCCCAACGATCGGCCCGCCAAACCTCAACCTCGTTTGCGAGAGACGTGAGAGTCCACGTCGTCACGCGGTAGCCGACAGAGATGCCGGTGATCTCGCCTCGGGCGACCATGCCCTCGGCGTTGCGGCCGGCCTCGGTGTCTGCGAAGCGGATGCGACCGACGAGATTGCCGCCCTCAATCCGCGCTTCCTCGACGATGCCGAGCACGGCATCGATCGAACCTTGCGAATGCGTGTCGAGCAATCGAACCTGCCCGAGCGCGACGCGACTCAAGTCGATCGCCTCGGCCGAGATTGCCAATTCCTCAAACACGCCCCAGCGCGACACACGCGAGCCGGCCGAAAAGATCGCCTCGACGGTGCGCTTGGCTTTGTTGTAGCTCGACGGCGCGAACCGCGCGGACAGATCGTCGCTCGCGGCGCGCTCGACGATCTCGCCCGGCACGAAGCCATCGGGAGTCTGATGCGGACGCGCGGCAACGCCGCGCATCCAATGCGTTTTCAGGTTCATGTTGTCGTTAAGCCCCTTAATCCTGGCCCGAGTTGCCGAGGTTCTTATCGTCCGACGGATCGGACTCGGCATCCTGAGTCAGTTGCGATTTTCCGAGTTGATCGACACGCCTCGGATCGATGTCGAGCACAAGCGGCTCGTCGCCGCCGTCGGCGTCCTTCCAGAACTGCCGCGTTTCCTCGACAACCTTGCGCCAATCGCGTCCCCAACCGTTGATGAACTCTTGCGGGGACATCCGGCCCGAGCGCACGGCGAGAATATCCGCTTTCAAATCCTTGAGCGGATCGATCGGCATCACGGCCGGCATGACATACGAGCGCTCATAGGGCGCTTTCCGCGCCCTCACCTCGCCCGCAAGCATTGCGATCGAAAGCCAACGCTCTGTGATGCGGTGCATCAGTTGCGGCACACACTGCAACCATTGGATTTGCTCGACGAGCACCTTGAGCACACGCTCACCGGCCTTGAGCGATGAATAGTTCGCTTGGCGCAAGTCGCCGGTCAACTGATCGTAAGTGATCATCCCGCCCGAGGCGATGCCCATCAGCGCGGCGAGCGCAACCGGCTCGAATTGCCCCGAGCCCGACGGCGAGAACGCCGAGACCGTCTCGCCAAGCTTGGCGCGATAGATCATGCCCGGCGCCATGCCCTCAATGTTGCGGCCGGCGTCGTCTTGGCGCGTTTGCGCGCCGGCGAGGTTCTTGACCGGATCGGCAGAATTGACGATCAGGCCATAGCACGCCTCCATTCGCAACTTCACAACCATCGCATCCATTGCGTCGGCGTAGTCGCGCGCATCCATCAGCACCGGCGCGAGCAGCGGCACGCCGCGCACTTGGCCGGCGCGCAACACCCGATAGAGGTGACAGAAGTCGGAGCGCGGCACGAAATTCGGAATGATGCTCGCGCCGAGCGGTGTAAGGCCCATCTCGCCGGGATGCTCGGGGTGCAGCCAATAGCCCTCGCGCTCATTCCATTCGCCCAATACGACGCCGAGGCGAGATTTCTTGCCCTCAAACATGCCGTTGCGCTCGGTTGCGATCACGTCGCCCTCGACGACTTGCAGCGCAAGCGGAATGCGCCGATCGCCGCCTTTCTTGCGCGGGACCATGCGCACACCGGAGTCGCCGCGCTCAAGCGACGAGCGGAACGCCGTCAACTGTTGACCGGCGAAGTCCTGCACGCCCTCGATGTCCGACGACATGCACCATTCATCCCAAAGCGACTGCAGTCGGTCATCCTTCCACGCGACGGTGATTCCCGTTCCGATCACGTGCGCCGAAAGCACATCGAGACAGCGCGAGCCGATCCACGTGTTGCGCACGAGATCGCTTGAGCGCGCACGAAGCTTGGACAGCGCCGGGCCAATTTCGCCGTTGGCACTATCCTGCAACGATCCCTTGAACGATTTGCCTCGACGGCCAACCATCGCGCCGTCATAGGAGCGGCCGGCGTCGAGCGCAGCGAACGCGTGCGCTCGGCGCACGGCCGCCATCGGCGCCACATAGGCAAGCGCCTTGAGAAACATCGACATCGATCAATCCCTCGAAAACTCGGCGTAACTGATCGTCGAGCGCACGCTCGACGGAGACACCTCGGCAAGCATGTCGCCGAGGATCGAGCGCATTTGATCGAGCGAGCGATATTCGACCGTGCGACTATCCGGCCCCGAGCCGAACGTGACCTTTTGCGCGCCCGTGGCGATTGCCGCCTTGAGCGCGTCAATGTCGTCTTGAGTGTAAGCCATGCGGCGCTCCCTTTAGGCGAAGCGCCGGCGGCCCATCGCGCGACGAATGCGCGCCGTGACGGTGCCAGCGGCCGACGCCTTGAATTCAAAATGCTGCGTTACCCACGATTTCGCCGTGTAGTTCGGAATCGTCAGCTTCTCACTGAGCAGCGAAAGCTTGAGCGCGCCCGTCGCAAACTGCGAATTGTCGATCGCGGCAAGGTCCATCGTGCTTCTGCCGGCGAAACCGTTGCCGGTGCCATTCGCTTGCAGATAGAGTGACGCGGCCGAAAGGCCGGTGGCGTTATCGATCGACACCTCGCCGCCCGCCTGCACGATGTCGCCGGGCGACCAATTCGCGATAGGCCAATCCTGCGTAAGCGTGAACGTATCGCCCGGCGCAGTGAACGTCATCGCAACAATGCATTCCTTGCCCGGCGAGCCATCCGCCGGCGTGCCCGTCGAGATCGAGGCGGTTTGCGCGCCGCTTCCGGTGCCGTAAGACGTGCCCTTATTCAGCGTCCACCCCAGCGGCGCCGAGCCCGTAACACCCGCGCCAACGCTGCCGCCCGTGGCAGTGAAAAACATCGGGTTTGTGAGTTGGTTGATGTTCGAGTTTGCGCTCGGCACCTCGAACACGTTGAGCAAGTCGCGCGGTTGCGGCGTGTGCAACTGTTGGATCAGCACGGCGAAGCCAACGCCAGCAGCATAGGCGCCCGGCGCGGCCTCGTGTGTGGTGTCGCGCATATAGCCGGCCTTGAATGCGATCGTGCTCGCCGTCGAGGCCGTCGCATCCCAAAGATAAGCGGGGAGATCGAACAGCACTTGCCCCGGCGCGGTCTCGCTCCATTCGCGCAACCGCTGATTATATTCCAGCGTCGCCGCGATTTGCGCCGCACTGAAATTGCTCGCGCCTGGCTCGATCACAATCACGACGCGGCCGAAATTGGCCGCGAGCGCCTTCCCGTGCGCATATTGCACGTTGGCGAGGATGTGTTGCGCGACGTTTGCGAGCGTGATCGTCTGGCCCGCCATCGGGCCGTCGGTGGACACAAAGCCGGTCGCAGCCTGCGCAAGATCGTTTGCGCCGATGTGAATGTACAGGGTGCCAGCCAGCGTCGCGAAGCAAGCGGAGAGCCGCGCGAGCATTTGGTCGGAACGATCGCCGGAATTGCCTTGATTGCCGGCGATGGTGATGCGGTGCCCCGAAAGCGCCTTGCCCCAAGGCAAGTGATTGGCATTCGAGAGGTTGAGATAGGTGCCCTTGTCGAGATGCACCTGATCAACGCGGCTATCGCCGAGCAGCACCCACAACGGAAGATGTCGCGGCGTCAGCTTGGGATACAGGCCGAGCGTCATGAGGTACGCTAGAATTGATTTCGGCGGAAAATGCATTGTGGTTTCCTGCTAGGCGATCTTGGCGCCTGCGAACTGCGCAAAGACGCGATCGAGCCACGTGTTGACCATGCCGCGAAGCACGGCGGATTTATCTTCCTTGCCGAACACGCGGAAAGGCATGTTCGATTTGTCAACGGCCTCGGCCGCCGCCGCGCCGAGCATCGGAATGTCGAGCGCGTCGGCCGGGAACGAAAACTTTGTCGCGTTGATGCGGTTGCCGATCGCGACATGACGCGCGCCGGCCGCAAGCCGCTCGGCGACGGGCTTGATCTCGTCGATTGACGCCTGATTGTTGCCGAGCACGTGCAACACGGTCACGGCGTATTTGTCGGGGTCGAGAAAGCCGATATCGGTCAACAGTTGCAGCGTCGGCGACAACAGCCCGGCCCGGATGTCGATCACGGTAGCCGTGAGCGCGTTGAGCGTGTCGAAAACGCGCATCTGCCCGTCGGAGTCCGTGAGATCGACGATCTCGGCGCGCTCGGGATAGAAGCGCTTGAGCACGCCGCCCGGCACCTCGTTTTCGGTGTCGAAAGGCCGGTTCTGCACGCCGCTCGCGTCGAGGTAATCGAGAAACGCGCGGGTGATCGTGGTTTTGCCGACGCCGCCCTTGTCGGCGCCGATGATGTAGAGGCTCGGCTTTGTCATGTGCCCGTGTCCTTTTTTGTGTCGTACGAAACAAAAGCCGGCCTAGCGGCTTCCCCAGCCGCTAAGGTCTCGGCCGATCCATCCCGAGCCGGACGGCTCGGCTTGTGATCTCGCCGCCGGCGCGTCGTCACTGGCATTTGCGGGCGGTGACGCGTCTTGAACCGGCGGCGGATCGCCCGGCAGATTCGCCCTCTCTGCATCAGAGAGATCGGCGCCGAGCACTGCGGACGCGGGACTGGCCGCAATCTGCACGGCGAGCGGGCGCGGCGCGAACAAGTCGCCTTGCGGCACCGTCGGCGCGCGCTCGCGCGCGAGGATTTTCCATTCATCCTCGGTCATAGTCGAAAGGCCGAGGTGATCAGCGACGGCCATGTTGTACACGCGGCAATCAAACCAATGGTTCGCTTGCGCGCCGCGCGGCTCCCATCGCTTTGTGGTGCGCCCGCGATTTTTCACGTCGGCGAGATATTCGGCCGTGACTTGCTTGAAGTAATTTTCGTCGAGAAACTTGCCGAAATGGCAGTAACCCGGCGGATCAACCTCGTGCCCAGCCGACTTTCCCTCTTTTCTCAGATCCTCGTACCAATGGCCTTTGAGCGGCCACGTGCCGACGGGCCAAAGCTTGACGTAACCAAGCTTGCGGCCGTCTAGGTCGATGTCCTTGACGCTCGGCGTTCCGATCGCCGGCAGATGCCAGCCATCGCGGCCGTCAACCGCATAGGCGTTATGGCGCGACTGGCACCAATGATAGACGACATGCGAGCGGAAACCCGAGTCGATCGCGAACGCGTCAACCTTGCGCCGATTGCCGAAGGCGTCGGGCCACTCCCGATCGTAAAGCTCGCCGAGTTTCAGGAACGCGCCGGCGTTCGCGTTCGTCGTGTCGCCCTCAAGCACATCGACGAACACAACCCACGACTCGCGGTTCGGCGCCCAAGCGACAACCTCGACATAGATGCCGTTCATTTGCACGTCGGCGGCGGCCGTAAGCATCAGGCCGCGCGCCGGGATGCGCCCTTTCGGGTAATCCTCGCGCCGTTCCATCAGCCGCACGTGATCGGGCGCATCGCCCTTGATCTCAAAGGCCTCGCCGAGCGTGAGGTTATAGAATGCTTTCAGCTTCGCCGGATCGCCTTGCGCCATGATCCAGCGCTCGGCGATTTTGTCCCAAGGCACAAACGGCGACGACATGGCGTCGATGTGGTAGCTCGGAAACTTGCCCGGCCCCGGCGCGGTCGCGATCCACTCGCCCTTGCGCACGAGCGAGTTTTTCTCGTGCGCCTCGATCACCGCCCCGCAGCACGGCGCAATGTAGTGCGCCTGATACGGGAACGCGTCGTTAAACTTGAATTGCGGGCCGAAGCGGAACGAAAACTTGCCGTCGCAATGCGGGCATGGCACATGCCAAAAGCGTTGATCGCCGGCCTCAAATTGCTTGTCAATGTAGCACGCGCCTTTAACCGTCGGCGTCGAGATGTTTACCTCTTTCCAGTCGCCGGTCGCGAGGAACGACTCATAGCGCGCCTCGATCATCGCGTGCGGCGAACCCTGGCCGTCGAGATCGTCGGGATACTCGCTCGCCTCGTCTTTGATGATCTTCCGTTTGGTCTTTGAGCGGAGATCGGCGGTTGAGTTGGCAATGGCGAGAGCCATCGAGCCGCCCGGATAGCGCTTGAGATACGTCGTCGATCCCTCGCCCGAGCGCGAGACTTGCGGCTTAACCTTCGCCTTGAGCGCAGCCGATTGCTCGATCGCCGGGTTAAGCTTGTCGGCGATGAAGTCGGCGAGCGCCCCGTCGGTTGGCTGCACGAGCAGAATGCCGCCGCTCGGATCGGTGTCGATCGTCGAGCCGACGATCGCAATCGCCATCACCGTGAAGCCGGTTTGAGCACTCTTGCGGATCGCCCATTTGTTGACGGGCGACTCGGGGCCGCTGTTATTCAGCGGCTCGACGACGTAAGGCGTAAGCGTCGCGTCCCATTTTTCGTTGGCGCGCGGGCCGTCGGGCACGATCAGGTTTTGCGCAGCCCAATCGGCCGGCAGCACCTTGCGCGGCGGCTCGATCAGCGCCATCGCCTCGGCGCACATGGCCGCGACGGCGGAACGTTTGAATTGCAGCATAGCCGGCCCTTACGCGGGCGAGCTATCCTCGCCCGGATCAATCGTTGACGGCACGGCCGCGCGCGCGATCTCGCCGATTGCCTCGGCCATTGCGACGCGCAACTCGCGCTCGATGTCTTTGAGAAGGCCTCGGCACCCCTGCACCCCATCCTTGGTTGCGGCTGCGCTCATTGCCTCGGCGTATGTCGGCAAGCGGCCCATGATGCGCACAACGGCCTCGCCGATCTTGACACCGCCGGCTTTCGCCTCGTCGATCGGCACGAGCCGCCCGAGTCGTTCCTCAAGATCGAGAAACTTGAGATCGGCCGTATACTGCGCCGCGCGCGATTGGTGATCGCGCAACGCGGGCGATGCCGGCGAGTTGGTCTCGGCCTCGGCCTCGGCGCGTGTCTCGGCGGCGCCTTCCTTGAACGCGTCGCCGACTTCGCCGACGGCGCGATCGAATTGCGCGAGGTTGACGAGCTTCGTTCCGCCTGGCCCCGGCCGCGTGTCGAGCAAGCCGGCCTCGACGAGCGAGTCGACGCGCTTTGCAATCGCCTGCCGCGACTTGCCGCGCTCGCGCGCGATGTCGGAGATCGACAGCCAAAGCCCATCCTCGACGAGATCACCACTCATCGCCGCAACAGCCGCCACGCGACGGCGAGCAGGAGCGTCCCGCGACGGGGCGCAAAATGTAGTTGCCGACGATCAACGCCAAGATCAGCGTGAGAAACCAGTGATCGCCCATGAACGTGAGAACGTTCGGCTCAACGCATGCCATCGTGTCAACCTGTCAACCGTGTCAACCCAAGTTTTCAATTTTGCGGCTGGCGAGTTTTCGGGGCGCGCTTGTGCCGTAGGGGGCCGGGCGCCGGGAGGGACCCGCGCCCGGCCGGGTGGCCCGGCGGGCGAGCGCCGCCCCCGCGACCGCACCGGCGCCCATGATCGCCAGAAAGCCCGCCTTGCCTGCACCACAGAGCAGCGCCAGCACGGCGAGCACATCAGCGCCAAGCATCACGACGGCAAAGATCACCGCGCGCACAAACCAATCAAAGGCAAGCTTGCCTTTCGACATGATCGAACCCCTTGAACCGCTCAAGCATGGCCGCCGAGAATGGCGGCGATCTCGTGTTGAAGCCTTGGCGGCAATACCCGCCTTACCGTGGATAGGAAGGCGGCGGCCGTGGCGCCCGTCACCATCTCGGTTGGGATGTACAGGCCCGACTTGATGCGCTCGATCGGCACGCGGCCCTTGCCGGTGCGCCGGAACACTTGGCCGCCGAGATTGAGGGCAACGCGCTTAGGGAAGCGCCCGCCCTTGATGAATGTGCCCGAGAACACGCGCCGACTATTCCACGGCGCCGCCGACACGCCCCGGCGCGTCTCTCGGGCCTTGAAGTATTTCAGCGCCACGTTGCCGCCGCGCGACTTGAGCGAATAAGTCAGCCCGGCCGGCTTTTTCTTGACGGCCCGCGCAATGACTTGCCGCTTTAGGCCGGTTTGAGCCGTGAGCGTGCGCACGACAACCGTCGCGGTCTGATCGCCCGTGCGGCGGATCGCGCGGCCGATCGCGGCCGGCGCCTCGCGCTCGGCTTTCTTGAATAGCGCGGCGAGATGATCGATTTGCCGCGCATCGATCTCAAGCATCGAGAACGCCATCGCGTCACCGCTTGATGATCGAGGCGCGAAGCTTCGCGAGTTGCTGCGATGCCGCCGTGCGGAGCGCGCCCGTGCGCGCATCTTCCGTTAGGGTGCGCGCTACAAAGCCGGCCGCCCCCGCAACCGACTTCACATCACCCCGCACGGCGGCGGACATGCCGCGCACGATCGCTTGCTTGCGTTCATTGCAACGGCAACCCATGACACACCTCACTAATTGGATCATCACGCGGGCGAACGCGGCGAGATGCGCTAAGCGTTCTGACTTGGAAGCCGATCGCCGTGCGCGTGATGAATTGGTTTGATTGGTGCCGACCGTGGGCCTTTCAAAGCCCCGCCGACTCTCGCGCTGATGAAGCCGAGCACCGCGCCGCGTCCGACGCGTGGAAAGTGAATTGGTGCGGCGATACGCTCGCCGCCGGCGCCTCAGTGTCTCGCCACATCGGAAGGCGCCCGGCTTTCACCGCCGAGAGAGTGCGCCGTGTTTAACGAGCGTGCGATTGCTCGGGCGATCAGCCATTCGTTTTGCGATGTCGCGGCCGTTTGGCACTCAGGCCAATCATGGGGCGATCATATCGCGTTGCGTCAACAGTAGGATGCAACATGCCCTCGGGCTAGGGTTGCTATGGCGTCGGCGCTAAGCGCCGTAGTCAGTCACATCGCCGCCGGATCGACAGGGGGACAGCCCCGGTCTATCGAGCCGGATCAAACGGCGCGAGAAAGAACGAAACAGACGAGAGCGTTACAGCTTCCGCATGGTCGTGATCTCCGATGGTGCAGAATTGCAAAACCCCCGCCGTTGGGCGAGGGCTTTTGTTTTTCACCTTTTGGAACGTCCGGGGTTATGTCAAGCGAGGCCTTCCGCGTCAAACAACCCCGACACGGAATTGCAGCAAACCCCTTAGATTGCAGCGGATCGGCGCATTTTTTCGCGGCTCGCCCGGTTGTAGCTCGCCCGCGTTTCCGCCTCGATCGGCGATTCGATCGGCGGGCCGCCGGCCGAGCGCTTGGGCTGCAAGGGCAGGCCGACGGCATCAAACCGGGCGAAGGCATCGCGGAAGATCACCCGCGTCGCGAGCGACGACGAGAGCCAAGGCATCAGCGGCACGGCGAGCGGCAGCACGTCGAAACTTTCGAGCGCGCCGTCGAGCACGCCGGCGAGATGCGAAAGCGCCATGTGCCACGCGACGAATTGCGCGCGAGAATGCGCGACGCTCAACGGCGCGGGATCGTGCCACTCAAGCGGCGAGCGCGGCGACATCGAGAGCGTATATTCGCCGTCACGCTTGCGCGCACGGCCTTCATTCTTCTGCATCATCACAACATCGCCGTCGGCGTCGGTGCCGAGCACCACGGGATAGCAACGCACGGCGCCGGCGGCGTTCCTGGCCTCATAGAAACGTTGACGCGGCGACGGCAACTCAAAGGCCCATGCCGGGCGCGATCCCATCGTCGCGTGACTGAGCACGAGGCCGCGCTGATCGAACGATGCGCCGAGGATCGCATCGACAGCATCGCCGGCGATCCCAGCGAAGTCACCGAACAGCGGCAACACCTCGACGCGATCCTGAAAGCGCGCGCGCGTGTCGAGCGATCGGATCGCGTCGGCGACGAGCAGCGCATCGGCGTGCGGCTCGCCGGCAAGGAAGCCGAGGCCGTCGCCGTAGCCGCTGACATCGACGCGCACGCCGAGGGCGCAATACTGCGTCACGATTTGCCACGGCGACGCCGACACCGATTGCCCTTTCGGCAATTCCTCACGCATCGCCCATTGCACCAATTTCTCGATGTCGATTTTCTGTTTCATTGGTCCTTGCCCGCTTGATTTGGTGATGGCTGTAGGGATGTAGGATGGCTGTAGGGTTGAGAATGATCCTACAGGCTGTTGTGAGTGATATTTTTCAATGAGTTAGAGGTGATGGCTGTAGGGATGTAGGGTTAAAGCCAATGCACATATGAGAGACCCTGATTTGCTCGCCCCGCACCCCGGAGATAGGTAAGAGGCGAAACCCCGTTTGATCCTTCATCCCTACAGCCGCACCGCCTAGCATCTTGAGATCGTTTCGATTTCGTCGCCTGTAGGATCGCGCGCAACCCTACAGGCATCGTGCATCCCTACAGGGTTACACGGGCGCAATATCGTCGTCGCCCGGATGCGGCGGCGGCTCGTCGGCGCGACGGCGAGGCGCGGCCGGCACATTCTTGAGCCGCACGTGCAGATAGCGCACGCCTTTCTCGGCGCGATGCTTCGCAAATCCCTTTTGCGACATCGCCGCGCCAAAGCTTTTTTCTTTCCACGGCCGCACCGCGTTCGCGACGGCCCACGCCGCAAATGCGTCGTACATCTCGCGCGCCGAGACGACTGAGGCCGGCGAGCCGTCGGGCAGTGACGGCACACTCTCGACGCACGTGCCGACGAACGTGCCGACAGGGTCCATTTCGTCGCGATATTCTGCCGTCGCGTCCGCGACCTCGGCCGGCGTGCGCAAGCCGCCGTTGAGGTAGTCGAGCGCGCCCCTGATCAACCAATTCAGGATGCCGGATCGCTCGGGCCAAATCTCGCCCATGACTTCATCCATTGGCCGGCGCTCGTGATCCGCGATCGTCACCGGCCACGGCACAAACTTGACGCGCCTCCAAATGCCGTGATCGACGCCGCCGATCTCGGGCTTGTGGTTGCCTGATAGCACCATCTTGAACGTCGGCCGCATCTCGAAAAACTCTTTGTTGAGCGAGCGCACGAGCATCGGCTCGCCGCCCGTGAGTGACTTGATAAGCGCTTCCTTGAACTGCACGCCGCGCTCGGGTTCGGACGCGCGCACGAGCCGCGCGCCCGGCAAGCGCGCGAGATCGGGCGACGGCCCCGAGCCGGATCGCTGTTGATCGCCCGACAGCGACTCAAAGTTGATCGTTGCGCAGTATGGCCCCATGATCCGCGAGACGATCTCGACGAAGGTCGATTTCCAATTCGCGCCGGTGCCGTAGCTGAAAACGAAACATTGCTCGCCAACCATTCCCGTCAAGGCATAGCCGTGGAAGCGCTGCACGAAGTCGCGCACCGGCTCGATCGGCAGGAAGCGCTTAACGGCCGCCTCAAAATGCGGAGCGCGGGCGCCCTCGACGTAATCGACCGGCGCGACCTTTGTGATGTTATCGCTTCGCTCGTGCGGCGTCAGCACCGCGCGCCATTGCTTGATCATCTTGCCCGAGTGATCCGACGCGTCGGGATCGGGCACCTCGTCGCACACAAAGCGAATGGTGCCGTTCTGCACATTGAAGGCGAGCGCGTCGGCGTCGAGGCCGTCAACCGTCACGACGCGATAGGGCAAGGCCTGATCGAGCATCCCGCGAATCTTGCCGGCGTTGCCGCTCGACACTGAGTATTTGCGCCGGGCAATCTGCCGGCCCTTCAATGCCGCTTGCGCCTCGGCGCCGGCCTCGACGACGCGCGACAGCATTTGCCATTGCTGATCCTTGCGCGCGTCAACCGTGCCCTTGGCCTTCTCGATCGCGCCCATCGCGTCGCGGGCCTGGCTCGCCGCGTCGATCGCGGCTTGCTCTTTCGGCGTGGCCGCCATCACATCGGCCTCAAGCACGATCCGGGCGGCCGTGCGGTGCGCGAAACGTGTTGCGATCTCATTCCCGCCCTCGCGTTCCCAATGCGTCCCTGCCCACGCGTGCCAGCCGAGATTGCGCACGAACAACAGATCATCGCCGAAATGATGGATCAGCCGTTGCCCGTTGCCGGTGTCATTCTGCGGCTCGCGCGAGCACGTGATCAGCACCTCGCGCGAAATCTGATCCGCGTCGGCGGGCCGCTCGTCGTCGGCCGGATCGACATCATCCTCGCCCTGCCCCCCGTAGGGGGCGCCCCCCTCGGCGGGGTGCGGGGCGAACGAGGCGGCGGCGAAAGCCGAAAGGTCGGTGTCGTCGTTTTCGACGATGTCAACAATCCGCGACGGATCGGCGCCGTTGCGGAGCATGTCGTTAAAGTCTTGGCCGTCTTTTTTCTCAGTCATTGGTTCGCCGCTTCATCTGGAAACACCGCGCGCACGTTCCGGCCTTCCCGCCGGTGTCGAGCGCGCGCCCGCTCAAGCGCGTTGCGCGTAAGGAACGGATCGGAGTCACCGTCGCCGAGCAACACAAGCTCGGTGACGGAATCGGGCACCGGCATCGCCGGCGAATTCGGATCAGGATCGGGGCCGGGCACGCGTTGCGCGCGGCCGTTGGATGTCGTGAGCGTCGGGTGCGCGATCGTCGCGGTTGCCTTGCCGGCGAGGTTGCCGAGATCACCGGACACGCGAAACGCGGTGCCGGTGATATCCCGCCCGTGCCGCGCAAACGCCGTGTAGACGGCCGCAACGGTCTCGATGCCCTCGCCCGTAATGAGGCGCCGCGGATTGTCCCGGCACCCGCCGAGATCGAGATAGCAACCGGCTTTGGTGCCGCGCATCTTTTTCGCCGGCAACGCCTCGCCGGTGTACGGATGCACGATCGCCGCCTTGCAATTGTCCGCCGCCGTGTCGATCCAAGTGATGTGCAACCCGCGAAAGACGCCGGCGGCGTCGAGGAACGGCGCCAGCATTGCCGGCCCGCGATGCACGAGCAGCGGCTCACGCTCGCGCCCGTCGGCGAACATCGGCATATCATTGTGACAACGCACCCGAGCGTTGGCCGGCAGCATCACGCCCCGGCAGTCGGCATATCGCTCGACGAGCGATCCTTGCCAGCGCTCGCCGGCCTGCCAAAAATCGAACAGCCGTTTCCGCTCGCGCTCGCGCGCATAGGCCTCATAAAGCTCGGCTTTGCGACCCTGGCCCCAGCCGTCGCACCATGCGACGCGCAAAGCGTGATCGACATTGAACGGCGCCGGCACCTCGCCCATGACGCCGCCAGCAACATAGGCCCGACGGCCGGCTCGGCGGGCGAGCTGCGGCGTCGGCTTTTCCTCGCGCACGCCGCCGAGGCGATCGACGGCCGCCGTAAAACTCACGCCCTCGCGCTTCTGCACAAGCTTGATCACGTCGCCGCCATCCTGACAGACAGCGCAAACCCATTTATCGGCGTCGCACTCAAAGCGCATTGCGGTGCGCGAGCGCGGATCATCCGAACACATCGGGCACGGCCCGATATAGCCGCGCCGCCCTCGGCGCCGCAGCGTCACGAATTCGCCGGCGACAGCGTGCACCGGGTTGCGCTCTTTCAGCGCATCGAGAGCCTGATCGGAAATCATCTATTCATACCGCATTTCATAATCGTCGCCGTCGTCGCGCGGGATGCGTTGCCCATCGGCTGCGCGGCGCACCGCGTCTTTCAGGCGATCATTGGCGCGCACGAGCCAGATCACGCGCGCGGTGCCGGCGGCTCGCTCGGAAGCGAGCGCTTCGCGCTCGATCATCGCTTGCAACGTCTTGCGCTCGGCCGGCCGTTGCTCGTCGGCGAGCAAGCGCGCGAGGCCGGCGATGCGGCCCTCGTGCGCCGCCACGGCCGCATGCAGATACGCGAGCATGTCGGCGTATCGAACCGGCTTCACCTCGGGGGGCGCCCCCTCGGGCCGGGGTGCGGGGCCGTCGCCTTCTTTTGTATCGTACGAAACAACACTCATAGGCGCGGCCCCTTGGTGCATTGCTGCACCTGATAGGTTGTGAGCATGCGGGCGAGCGCCGCCGGCGCTTCGCCGATGTGCCTTTCGAGCAGCACGCCGGCGAGAATGCCGGCGAGCAGAGCAAGCCCCGTTGCGAGCCTCACGAGGGCCGCCGCACGCTGATCAGCTTGGCGGCCTCGCACCACTCGCGAACCTTGTGCAGGATCGCGCGTTGCGCGGCCTCGGGATCGCGCGCGGGCTTTGGCATCCGGTCGACGCCGGGCAGAAACACGGCCCAAAAATAGCCCTTGCCCGTCGTGTCATGCGTCACGACGCCGACAACCATCACGCCGAGCCGCGCCTCGATCTCGTGCGCACTCTCTTTGAACTCGACGCGCACCGCTTCCATGCCGGCCGCCTGGCCCCCGGCCTTGCCCGAGCGACGCGCGTCGCCGGGCTTTGAGGCGTAGCCGGCGCGCTTGGCCGGCTTCACCTCGACGACGAAGGATTGCCCCCGGTTGCTCATTGCGCACCGCGTCCGATGAAATCGGCGAACTCGTACACGGCAACGCCAGCGGCAGCGCCGAGCGCAATCGCAACCGCGTTCTCGGCGGTGGCGCCCTTGGACGCTTGCCAGCCGGGCAACAGCACGACCGCGTCGGCATGCAGGCAAATGAAGGCGAGATCGTTGAAGAACACCAAGCGCGGATTGATCGGCGTAATGCCCTCGTCGCCGGCGGGATTGTCCTCATAGACGCCCGCGCCATAAATCTTGATGGTTTCCTCGACGGGGTTGAATACGTTGTGCCCCAACGCCTTCAACTCGGCCGCCGCCGCCATGAAGGCCGGCTTGTTAAAATTCGCGTAGCCCCGCATCGGGCCAGCCAGATAGATTTTCAAGTCAGAGTCCCCCTGTGATGCGATCGACGAGCGCGATTGCGATCTCGATCCTTGGAATGACGTAGAGAACGAAAAGCGCGAGGCCGGCGCCAAAGACGCCGAGCGCGACGATATCGACACGATCGATCAGCATCGCCCCGGCCCGCCGATCAGGTTTTCGCAATCGCATTGCGGATACAGACACGGGCGACGCGGCACGCCGGCCCGAGCCTTGGGGCAAGGCCCGCTCGGCGCGGGCGCCGGCGACGAGCCCGGCATATGATCGGGGAAGCCGTCCGGTTGAGCGGAAGGCCGCACGTGCTCGATCGCCTTGTCGGGATCGGAGGTGCGCCAATTCGGCCAGTCGCGCATCTCGTTATTCAGTTGCTTGAGCGCAAGCGCCTCGACAACCCTCGCCGGCACGAGATCGTGCGGCACCCCCATCGCCTCGGCGCAACGCCAAGCACCATCAAGCGCGAGCAACACAACATCGATCCATTCCTCAAGATCGAACGGCGCGCCCTCGATCTCGATCAATTCCTTGCGGATGTGATCGACAACCATCTTTGTGCGCGGGCCTGGCCCGAACGTCGCACGCGAGAATGCGCGCTGCCGGTAGAGGTGCATATTCAGATCGTACATATCTCCCCCTCAAAGCCCCGCGAACAGCGTGCCGGCCTCGAAAGCGTCGGCCTCGCCCTTCGCCTTGATCAACATCCGCTTGCGCTCGTCGGGGCCTGCGAAGGCCGAGCGCATGCGGTTTGCGATGTCGTCTTGAAACTGCGGATCGATCTCGATCAGGACCGCGCGGCGGCCCTCGGCGAACGCCGCCTCGCCCGTCGCGCCAGATCCCGCGAAGCAATCGAGAACCGTGTCGCCGGGCCGCGTCACGAGGCGCACGAGGTAGCGCATCAGCGCAATCGGCTTGACGGTTGGATGGCCCGAGCCGGCGCGATCGGCCTCGTCGGCTTTCGGATGCCAGAAGAAACGCGCGATCGGCTTGCCGCCGGCGTCACGCGGGAAGTGCTCGCACACCTCGGCCGATCCATCGTGCAGCACATTCGACGGGAAGCTCGATCCGGTCTCGTGCTGCACGCGGCACCCGGTCACGTCGAGCGAGCCGGCGCCGTGCATCAAAAGGTTTTCTGTGATCGTGCCGTCGAGCGGCTTGCGCGCGAGCATGATGAATTCGGCCGCCGGCTTGAGCGTGATGTCGCGGTCGCCGTAGAATGCCGCTGTATGGCTCACGGGGCCGCGTGCAAGCTCGTCGTCGTCGAGGTAGTCGCCGAGCACGGCGCGATCGACAAACTTGCCCAGCGGCTTCCCATGCGGAAAGCCGGTGCCGTAGAGCCATGACAGCACGTCGCGCGTCTCAAAGCCGGCGGCCTCGGCGGCAACCTGCATATGCGCGTAAGCTTTCGGGTAGTTGAAGGCGAGCAGATAGCCGCCGGGCTTGAGCACGCGATAGACGGCGGCCCATGTCTTGGGCCGGTTGCAGATGTCGCCGAAAATCGCGCCCTTGCCGTGTGCAGCGCCCTTGGCACCGCGCGAGAACATCTCGCCCTTTGCCTTGGCCGACTTTGTCGAGCCAAAGCGCTTTTCCATCTCGGGCAGATAATACGGGCCGTCGGTCACGCACGCGTCGAGCGACGCGGCGGGCATCTTGGCGAGCACCTTGAGCATGTCGCCCCGGTGCAGCGTCACGCGGCCATCGCAGAAGGATTCCGACATCGCCCGCGCGCCCATCAGAACGGAATATCGTCATCCATATCGGACGGCTTGCCCGACGAGATGCCGCCGCTATTGCGCGGCGCGATGCCGGCGCCACGGCCGGAGTCCGAGGTGCGCGTCGTGTCGCGGCCGAAATCCTCATTCGGCGGCGGCCCGCCGCGCCGATCTCCGCACAATTCAAGCGTCGAGTTGAAGTTGCGCAGAACGATCTCGGTCACATACTTGTCGGCGCCGGCCTGATCGGTCCACTTGCGGGTTTCGATCGCGCCTTGAATGTAAAGTTTCGAGCCTTTCTTGACGTATTGCTCAATGACCTTTGCAAGGCCCTCATTGAACACGACGACGCGGTGCCATTGCGTGCGCTCTTTCTTCTCGCCGGTGTTTTTGTCGCGCCATTCCTCCGATGTCGCGATCGAGAAAGACGCGATCGGCCGGCCGTCTTGCGTGCGCCTGATCTCTGGATCGGCGCCGACGTGGCCGAGAATGATTGCCTGATTGATGCCTGACATGGCCCCCTAGTCCCCCGTGATTTCCGGCTTGAGATCGGCGGCGCGCATTTCGTCGGACACGAGCCGCATGTGATTGAGAGCGCGCTCGGCCGCGCCAGCCTGGCCCGCCTTGATCGCGTCGAGCGCGCGATCAAAGGCGGCCATCCATTCGTCGGCGCCGCTCACGACGCCTTGCCCGAGCAACGAAACCGAAGCGGCGAAATCAGCGCGGCGGCGTCGAGCATCCTGCACATCACCATCAGCATGGCGTGCGTCGGCGTCGGCATGCCCTTGCGATCGAACCGCAACCACGACAGCGGGACCGTTTGCGCCTTGGCGCAATCAAGCTCGGCGTGCTGCCGGCGCATCGCGGCGAGCAACGCCTCGGACTCGGCGGTGCAAACCCGATTCGGCTCGCCGATCGGCGTGTCGTCGGCGTTGAGGCTCGTCACCTCGTCGCCGAGCACTTCCGCCGGCGCCTCGTCGCGCTTGCTGCGCTCGACGAAGTGCGGGCGAGGCCCGGCCGGCAAGCGCCCGGCGGCCTTCTCCGCTTCCCAAAAGCGCTGCAACCGACGCTCGCCGAGCGCCGCCGAGCGCGCGATTTGGCCGAGCGTGAGCGGCCCGTGCCACGCGTCACGAAGCCGCTTTTTCTTCGCTTCCTGCATTGAATCCCCCGCTGCGAAAACTGTCATCGACGATTGCGCGCGCCTGCGTCGCGGCGAACGCGAGCCGCAACACGACGCCGCCCGTGCGCGCGTGTCCGGTCATTTCCTTGAGTGAAGCGATCAGCGTGCGAACGCCGGGCGCGTTGATCAGGCCCGACGCGTTGAGATCGTCGTCGAGCATGTGAATGTCGGCCGTGAACGGCAGCGCAAGCGCCGGGTTGAGCGTGACGGTGTTCGCGAGGTAGAGCAGCCGCGCGATGATCGAGCGCGGCGTCATGGCCCGCCGCCCTCGTCGAGCAGCACGCCGCCCCAAGAGACCGCAGCGCGAGACGCACGAGCACGGCCAGCGCCGCGCGGATTGCGCACGCCGTCAACCGCGCACGAGCAGCACGAGAGCCGCGCGGTGCAGATGCACCGCATCGGCATCGCGACACGCGGCGGCTCGATGTGATCGAACACATCGCCCCGCCGCCGGCGGACCAACTCAAGCGCCAATCCCCCAAGCGCGAGCAGGCCGCCGACGGCGATCAACCCCCAGCCGACGCCGATCACTGCGACACCCGCAGTTGCCCGGCCTCGATCTGACGCCGGCGCCGCGCACACTCGCGCTTGCCGTTCGGCGTGTAGAGTTTCGAGGCGCGACGGCGACGCGGAGGTGCGGAGCGGCCGAGCGGAGGGAGAGGCGGAAAAGACGGACGCGCGACGAGCGGGAACGGGCGAAGCAAGCCCATCAGCGCAGCGAGCGCGAGGAACGGAAAGCGACGGATCACGCTCAACATGCGCGCGCCTCGCGAAGAAAATCGGCAGGCTCGCGGATCGTGGCCGGCGCCGGCGCGTTGATCGGCTGACGATGTGCCGGCGGGTTGCGATGGATCGTGAAAGGCGAGCGGCAAGCCGGGCACTGGCACGGCATCGCGTCGCTTTGCCCGTCGTGAATGACGGGCGGGCGGTGCGCAGACATGATTCCCCCATGCGCCGCCAAGCCCCCGCCCGGCGGTCGCGATCCCCATTTCGGAAAGTCAAGTAGGTTAGGCGCGGAACCGGGATGCTGATTCCGTGGTGACGAAACTAGCCTGATTCGCTAGTTTCTCGTCAAGCGACCCTGACGGAGATCGCTAGTTTCAATGCCATTCGTTTGTGAGTAGGGTGCTGATATGCCTAGAGAAATAATTTTTGTGCAGGAGAGAGTTTTGCGTCAGCCGCGTGCGCAGCGCCCGAGGCCTAATCGAATTCGCGAATTAACGAAGGCCCGCAAGTGGACCTATCCCGAGGTTGCGCGCCGCGTGAGCGATCTCGCGCGCTCGCGCGGCGACAAAGAACGCGCCAACACCCACACGATCACGATCAATCGCCTCGCAACGGGCGCGGCCAAACTGACTCAAGACTGGATGAATATGCTCGGCGAAGTGTTCGGAGTTTCCCCCGCTGAAATTATCTCTGCACCGATCGCCGAAAATCTTAGACGCGTTACGGTTGTGTGTGCTTTATCGGCCGGCACTTGGCGCAAACACTGGCAATTGCCAGAACAAGAACAATACGAAATCATGATCCCGAACGAAGCGACTTTCGCGAACCTGGCCCTTTATGCCGGGGAAATACGGGGTGACGACATCAACCGCAGATACCCGCGCGGCGCGATAGTCGTCATCTCGACTTACAAGCCCGGCGAGATCAATCAACCCGGTGAACTCAAGGAAGACCGGCGCTACCATGTTCGCATTGGCCGCGCCGACGGCCTGATCGAGGACTCGATCAAAACTCTCTCGCTCGGCCCCGAAGGGCAACTTTGGTTCAAGCCCGAGAGCGACCACCCCGCCCATCAGGAATGGACACCCATCACCGGCAAGCCCGGCCTGCACGTCGAGATCGTCGGCCGCGTGCGAGGCGTGTTCCTCAAAGAGGACTGACAGACAGTAACATTTGATGATCCGGCCTAAGCCCGCGTGCACCACGCGGGCTTTTTTCATGTGCGCAAACCCCCGTAGAGGCCCGATCCGTAGTTTGACGGACTCCCGCTTTTTTTGGGGCTATCCTATGAAAACTAGCAGAAAGCACTTGTTAACCTGAACGAATCAAACTAGCGACATCCGCTAGTTTTCGTTCAAGGTTTCCCATGCACCTCGCGCACATATCCACACCGCTCCCGATGCTTGCCCCCGGCGAGCCGGGTTGCCCCGACCTTTGCCACCTCACAGCCGGCACGCGCCGCGCGCTTCTCTCGGCCTCAACCGGATCGCTGCGTCGTGGCGGCTCGGGATGGTTCGGCCCCGACAAGAGCGAGCCGATCAACGCCGTCACCATCCGCGCACTGATGAAGCGCGGGCTTCTGTTCATGCAGCACCACCACATGGCCCGGCTCACGAAGCGCGGCCAATGGTGCGCGCGCACGCTCTGCACAGAGATCGCCGGCCTTTCGTACTGCGTCGAGATCAACGGGGTTTCAAACTTCATCATGGGGGAAAACGAACGATGTCACATCGCCGCTTGACTGAGGCCTGTCTATTCGCGTTGCGCCAGATCGCCGAGGGCGCCGGCGAACCGATCGAGGTGCACAACCGGATCGTCGCCGCCAACCTTCGCGCCGTCGAGCGCGTGTTTCCCGAATTCGTGCGCATCGTGCCGCGCGCGCCGGGGTGCGGGGCGGCATTGTTCGGCGCCGCCATCACCGACGCCGGCCTCGCCTTCATCACCCCGCGCAAGCTGCGTCATGCTCGCGAGGTGCGCGCGTGATCCTATCATTCAACATTCCCGAATGGGTTGCCTACCAGCGCGCCGCGCTCGCCCTGTACGATGTCGAGCGCGAGATCGAGAGCCGGCAAAATTCCAAGCACGCGATCGAGCGCAAGATCATGCCGGCACTGCTCGCGAAGCGTGATCGCATCCGCGACGAGGTTGCCCCGCTCAAGGCGGCGGCTGATGCGGCAGAGCGCGCGGCGCGGGAACGGATCACCACGCCCGTGGTTGTCCTTCAGTCGCACTGCATTCGCCCGGAACTTCGCGGCGGTGGAGCCGACGGCCTCGACATCCCGGCTTTTCTTCGCCGGCAGGGAGGCTAGCAATGCCGTTCATGATGTTCTGTCTCGTGATCCGAGACCGCGACGGCAAGTTGCTCGACACGCACGACATCGACGCCGACACCATCCTCACGCGCGGCGATGTTCGCGCCCTCAAGCGCGCCTATCCCAATCTCGGGATGATCGAGCGCGTGACGACGGTCGAGAGGCGCCCGCAATGACATTCCCATTGACGCACCTCGGCTCAATGCACGCCGACGCCGTCGCGCTGACCGATCGTCGCGCGCGGCTCGCCCTCGCGATCAAGCTTGAGGCGAGATGGCAAATCCTGGCCCGGCCCGCCGATCATTGCCCGTCGGACGCGGCGACGTATCGCAAAATGCGCAACATGCTGATCACCGCCATGCGCAAGGCTCGCGCGCGGCAAATCGATTTTGATGTGCTCCACGGCGTCAACTTCTACAACGCCGTTGAGGCCTATGGAAAATTGTTCGCGGCGGTGCACGCCTATCGGCGCGAGCGCTTTCACGAGAGGCGCGGATCATGAGTGACATTGTGTTTTTGAACGACGCATTGATGGCCCGCAACGCTTTCGAGGCGTTGCCGGCGATCGTCGCCGACGGCACGAGCGTCGAGACCATGATCAAGCACATGGGCGGCAAGCTTTGCCGCGTGCTGATCGAGCGCGACGGCCGGCACGATTGGCACGCCGCCGCCGTGATCTATCTCAATGGCGCCGAGCGGATCACCGCCGCCCGCGTGAAATTCGGAAACTACCAAAGCGAAGATTGAGGCCGCCCGCCGGCGGGACGATCCCGCCGGCCTCGATTTTGTTTCGTACGATACAAAAGCATCACCCGGAACATGCTGAAACTCTACACAATGGACGAAGCGGCGGCGATTTTTCGCGTCAAAAAACGCGTGTTCGCCGAATTCATCGCCGACAAGCCCTTTTATCGGGTGATCGGCCGTGCAAAACTCTTTACCGATCAAGACATTGCACAACTCTACGAGTCCATGACATGCCCCTCAAACTCAAGCGGCGAGCCGGCTCGCCGTTCTGGCAACTACACGGAACGCTCAGAGGCGTCACTGTCCGCGAAAGTTGCGGCACTGATGACAAAAAAATTGCCGAAGAAATCAAAGCGAAGCGGGAATGGGAAATCCTGCAACGTAGTGTCTATGGGGCCAAGGCGAGCGGCACGTTCCTCGGGGCCGTCGCAATCTACTTAGAGAACGACGGCGACGCGCGCTTTCTGCAACCGCTCATCGACCATTTCGGATCGACATCGTGCGGCAAGATCGACCAAGCCGCCGCCGACGCCGCCGCAAAGGCGATCTATCCCGGCCTCGCGCCCTCGACACTCAATCGTCAAATTTACACGCCGCTAACGGCCGTCATTAACAAGGCGGCCGAGAAAAACTATTGCGCACCGATCAAGCTTGCGCGCCCAAAGCAGCCCAAGGGCCGCGTGCGATGGATCACGCACGCCGAGGCGTTCAACCTGATCGAGGCATGCGCGCCACATCTCAAGCCGCTCGTCGCCTTCCTGTTCTACACCGGCGCGCGCGTCGGCGAAGCGCTTTGGATCGATTGGCGCTATGTCGATTTGCAGCGCGCGCAAGTGCAATTCCTCGACACGAAGAACGGCCGCGACCGTGGCGTGCCACTGCACGCCGATCTCGTCGCGATCCTCGCCAACCTGCCCCATCGCGAGGGATGCGTTTTCAGAAAGCAAGGCCGCCTGATCAAGCCGGTTGGCTTCATGCCGCGCAATTCCAACAGCGGCGAGCCGATCGTGCCCGAGTATGCGCTCGGCGAACCATATGCGCCGCTCGATGCGGACGATCCGCGCGACACCTCGGCCGGCTCGCGGATCAAGAAAGGATTCGCCGCCGCCGTGAAGCGCGCCGGCATCACCGACTTTCATCCGCACGACTGCCGGCACACTTGGGCAACGTGGCACTACCAAGAGAACCGCGATCTCAACATGCTCAAGGAACTCGGCGGTTGGTCGAGCCTTGAGATGGTTTTGCGCTACGCTCACGTGAACGTCGCGCACGCCGCGCCCTCAATCAACAACATGCCCTCGATCGCACCCAAGGCCGTGCCTGGCCCGGCAAAGGGCAAGGCAAAGGTTGTCGCCACAAAGGCGAAGCGCAAGCGCGGGGCGGCGTGATGGATCGCGACGCGTTCCAAGGCATCGGCGCCGTGTTCATGGGATTGGGCGCGATCGGCGGCACGCTCGCCGGCGCCTATGGCTATGTGCTGCCGGGTATCATCGCCGGCGGCCTTCTGATCGCGGCGGGCGGAATGCTCGTCGTGACAGCGATCACCAACCGGAAGCGAAAGGAATGAGCGCGAGGCAAACAACCGTGCGGCTGATCCAGCACGCCGAGAGCTATGAGGTGCGCGTCAGCACCTTTTTCTATCACGACGACAACCCCGGCCGCCGGTCGATCAACGGACGGCCGGCACCCGAGGAAGCGCTCGCCGCCGCTCAAGCACTGGCGCGCGAGCAACGGACGATGGCAGAGAAGCAATGACAGAACAGGACAAGAGAGCAGCCCGGCGCGCGATCCGCGCCCTCGACGCGGCGCCCGGCCGCACGATCGCCGGCGCGACGCTGGCGGTGCTCGACGGCACGACGCGCGGCGAGGCCTCGGCGATCGTCGAGGCATGGAAGGCCGCGAACGGCCTGCCGTATCTTTCGCCCGAGGCGTGCCGCGATCTCGCCGCGCGGATCGAGGCGGCCATGATCGCCGAGAGGGCCGAGCCATGACGGACATTTGGGATCGCCTCGCGCAAGAGGCCGAGGCGCGCTTTGCCGAGCGGATGCGGCGGCACGAGCAATGGCTCGGCTTTCTGGCGACGCTTCAAGACGCACCGGCATCGCCGGCTTTCGTCGGCGTCGATCTCGGCTCGCGACCGGATCGCGAGATTGTGCGGCTCGCACAAAATCCGCACATGACTACCGGAAAAGACGGTAAACGTTAAGTAAATCAACGCGATAGCCGAGGGGGCTGATTACCTTCACACGGGAGAGGTCCAAGGTTCGATCCCTTGTGCGCCCACCACGCTTCGCCAAAAGGCTTCGCGTGGCGCAGCCACCCCCGGTCGTAGCGAAGTTGTCCGGACTAGCTCGAAGAGCGTAGA
>Ga0214545_1001186_pt1 | contig 47734 bp, 22 predicted proteins | sample CNSS4metaG_FD_160064 | JGI IMG/M metagenome (GOLD analysis project Ga0214545, IMG submission 160064) | Root nodule microbial communities from cowpea collected in UCLA plant growth center, Los Angeles, California, USA - CNSS4 | ecosystem: Host-associated > Plants > Roots > Nodule | place: USA... | reverse complement strand
ATTTAAATATATATATATATATATATATATATATATATATATATATATATATATATATAACTCTTTCATGAATGATAAAGACATCTCAACCTTTTCTATATTTTTCAATAGAGAATAAGTCTAACTCTCATCACGAAGATGATTATTATGAAAAAAAAAATTCTTTGAAATATTTAACATAATTTTAGTTAAACTAGCATAATTTTTTAGTAAGTGGTCCTCAGTCTTTTTTTTTTTATTTTGAGGGTTAGTTTTGAAGTTTGTGAATGGTATGTTTATAGTAAATAGAGTGGTTCTGGGCTGTTTTTGGATATGCAGTACAGAAAGGAAACTCATGGTTTTCAAATAAATACTAAGAAAGGTCAATTTATACGATTCAAGGGAGACAACACTTCAACCACAAAAATCAACAACTAAAGGATTCAAATTTGAAAAAGAGCAAAGTTTTCAGTTTCCTTTTTTTTATATTCTTTCCTTGCCTCTTTCGTTCTTTCTCTCTCTTATACTTTTTTTTCTTTCATTATTCATTGTTTCTAGTCCAAAAAGATAAAAAAATAATTGAAAAAATAAAAAGAAAACTCGTATTTTTTTTTTTATGTACTTTAGTTATTGTTACCACTATACACCAAACTAGTACGATTCATCTACCGTGAGAAACAACTCATCTATTAAATAACTTTAGTTTCAACATATCGATAATTATTAGTCATGATAATGTTTTTGCTTCCTCTCTCATATCTCACACAACAATGACATAATCAGAATCAAGATTCTTTGTATTTTTCCTTTCTTTCTTCGTGTTTTTAAAATACATTAATTTTGATATATTAAAAAAATATTTTTTAAGATATAAAAATCGTTATAATCATCAACATAAAAAAAGAAATCAATAATTAAAGAGTTCAAATATGTAAAATCATGACTTATACATGAACTTATCCATCTCATTTTTTTTTTCATGTTATATATAAATTCATTACATCCATTTTCCCCCCTTGCATGGTTTTTTCAATTGATTATTTTAATTTTTTTTAAGTTGTTCTTCTCTCACAAATGATTTTCTTTCATTTTTGCCCTAAATAGGAAGAGTAAAGTATAACAAAAAAAAACAAGAAATAAGGAGAAAGAAGGAATTTACACAATTGTTCTGAAATTTATGAAAGATATTCTGTAATGAACTTTACAACTTGGCATATGCTCCGTATGAAGAATCAATTATTAAAAGTAAAATTGAAGTTGTCGGATTGAGAAACACATAAAATGGTTCATTATCTCCTTAACATGTCTCATTTGAAGAGTCCAATAGGGCTTAATTTGGAAATAGATAATACACATGCATGTCAACTTTGTGCTTTAATTAAATTCTTTTATTTATAATGGAAACACTATGATTGAACTTTAAGTCACTTACTTGGTCATGGAGACTTGATAGTTGCTACAGTGTGTGAACTATTTTCAATGCCTTTCACCCAACACATTTATTAAAACTATTATTCATCACACTCCTATGATCATACATACATACTTACTCAACCTCTTACATTATTTATTTCAATTTTTTTTTTCTATTTTTCATAAAAATAAAGTCGTGTTTGTTTTTCTTTTCTTATTTTTTTTTTCAAGAAAAATGGCTTGTAAATTGTAAATGGCTTCCTTATGAAGAAGAAGTGTGATGTCGGTGTTGGAAAGTGGGAACCAACGCTCATTGACATTAGCTTTTGTCCCAAATCACACTCTCATTTTCAAAGTTGCCAATAAAGAAGGGTTTGAGTTTAGGGATCAAAAGTAATTGAAGGGTATTAGTGGAATACAACTAATAAAGATATCAACAACAACAACATATTCTCTAAAATACTCTTTATCATCGCCTAAATTAATGAAATATGAATTTTATTTATTATTTACTAAATTTTACTTCTAATAAAACTTAAAAATAAGATTATATATATTGGAAAAAAAAGTATGTTAAAAAGTATTATTGAGACTCTTTTTTAACTAAGTATTTTTATTTTTATTCTCGTTCATTTTATCCCAAGATCTCATCTCCATATTTGGAAAAAGCCGAGTAGAAAATGTCTTTGAAGACTTTTTCACAAAGACAAATTGAATTTAAGTTATATTGACCTTAATGCCACAACAAAACTTACACTCCAAATAAATAAAAGAGACTTATGAAATGAACTTAATGCCGACAAGAAACCTTTATATATATATGAACCATATAATGTCTTGAATATATTAATTCTTATTATAACGTGTGGTATATATGCATTTTTTTTTTCAGTAAACTACTCCATTTAAGAGATACTTACATTATAGTTATCTCCTTTTATTTAAAAATAAATAAAAAATGAATATACTGTAAATAGTTTAGTGTTTTTGAATATAAGAAACCCTCTTTACACCACTGAACAATTAAAAGGTGGTTCCCAATGATATATTGTCGTTTGTTTTACATTTTTCAATGCCTCCAACCACTGAACATTTGGTTTTAGTATTCAATAGTTGAATAAAATTTTAAACATCTTTATCATCAGCTTTGCACAGTGAGAAAGGTCCCATCCGAGTACGTAGCAGCCAACTGAAGATAATCACTGTTTAAGTAACTAGTTTAGCGACAGTGAGCAAGATCACCAAGAACTAACAATTTTTAGTAATCAATGTTTATTGATTGCTAAGTTCTGAATTTTAACGGTATAGAGATTAAAAGGAAATGAAATGTAATTAAAGCATATATTTGTTGTTGAGAAAAGAGTTGTGTGGAAGAATGGTGTATTAACTGGAGGAAATTGGAGGCAGAAGAAAAAAAGAATTGATAATGTTGGGAAATGTGAAGAAAGTTGATTGTTTTGATAGACTTTAAGGGTAGAAACAAATGAGTTAGTTAAGATAAGAAATTCCATGACTTCAAGAAACACTGAAATTTAGATATAGATAGATAGACATCACGGATAACCAATTAGGGTATCCTTTATTTACGAAGGCTAAGTAAGTGAAGTGTGAAGGTTATGTGTCTGCTTCTTTTAAGACAAAAAGAGGGGGGGCCGGAGGGAATCTAACCCTAGCCATTAACTATAACCTGTAACATGCCACCAAACATTCCAAAACAATATCTAATTACACTCTTTTCTCCCCTACCAAGTACTCTTTTTTTTATTTTTTTATTTATTTTTTATATACATTGTGCAAACAAATATCTTTGCCTGCTTACAACTATGCATTATAGATCCTGTCTTTGCTTGTCTCCTAATTAATATGCACTTTCCCATTAATTAATTAATTCATTAGTTTATATGTATCTGCTACATTTGTTTATTAATTTAATATGATGAAAAAATGAGACATAGACGTTGGGAAGGATGGGAGAGCAGAGATTCCACTTCCTTTAATTCAAGAAAGGGATGGGGCATCCTTCCAGATTCAACACCTGTTCCTTGACCAAGACTATTGTGCCATTCTTTGCTCCCATACCCCTCACACCATTCTTTTTTTTTTATATTTTATCAGAAAATTTAACTAATTAATGATGAATTAGTATAATAGAGTATATTATTAGGGCATGATGAGTGAATGAGGCAGGTCCAATAAAATCCAAAACTCATTGAATTGTTTTGTAGCCCCCAGCACTTTCCCTTGGCTTACATCACCCATTGCAGAGGCTGTCCCCAACTCTCTACCACTGCTAAGTAACTTTCTCTGCCTTACCATCGTACACATCATGAATTATACATGCACAGTACAGTTTATTTTAGCCCCTTAATCACACCAACCCCTCCGTTTTCTCACTCACACGCGGGACACACATGAAACCATTGTTGTTGTTGTTGTTGGTACATTACACAGGAAGAATCCGTTTGGGAAATCATGGAGACAGCAATGTCTGTCACTGTCATGAAATGAAGGCAATAAATAAATGGTTGGGTTATTAGGTAATCTATAACATTAATGCTTCCCCTAGCTTTTCACGATATTTCAAAACAGTTTATTTTGTATAATAATGTATGGTCAAAGGGATAGGAGTATAATGGCCTGCCTGTCAAGCTTTTTCTGGTGTGTCAGAGTGGGGAAATCAAAGTAATGAGTTCTTCTCCATTTAGTCATTATGTAACTTACACATTCATCACACATGAGAGCCTACCAGGTGCAAACAAACAACATTACCATTACCATCAAACAACAAAGAGTAAAATTTCAAGTCTATAGATGCTGTCGTTGAAAAACTTTGTTTTTCTGATATGCTTCTTCATCATCATTTTCGTTAGGAAAATTTTCCACCACTATACCAGGTTTTGGATTAGCTGGTGTCATTTTATGTACATGCTGCGCTTTCTCTTTGCTTCCTTCCTACTAATTATGTATCACTCACACGTTGCTTTCGACTTCCACTCGAGGAAACTGGGAAACTTGTTACATCAACGTTTGAATTTGCATATCATGTGAAGAATGTGAAAAGAGATGACGGAATACCATGTCTTCCCTGGAACTGAAACAAGGGTTGAACAAGAAGTGTAGTGAGTGAGACTAATCCATTTTCTCATTTGGGTTCAAAAAATAATAACTCTCGGCTCATCCTTTTGGGGTAAGAAAAAATTATAAGAAGACTAATATCTGACACCACTCATGTATGTATATAAAGAAAAAGGATTTTCTTGCTTACGAAAAGTGATTAGCTATCGAATTTACGCATTATTACTGAAACTGGTTAGTACACTGGTTAGTTTGCTACTAGTGGCTACGAGAGTGTGATGAAATAGTATTGAAACAGTAATGTGATGTTGATATTTCGCTTCCTGTAAGGGATATCCTGGCACCACTATCTTGTTCCTCACGTAGCAGACAACCGATCGAACAAAACTACAAATCCTAGTTAATGGAAATATGAAAAAGCAGTGTCTGAGAGATATTAAAGTTAATTAAAAAGGTGGTAACATTTATTAGGTGCGGTGTTGTGGCCGGTTGAGTAGAATAAATGGTTGTGGTTTAGGAAGTTAGCCTGGGACTGGAATCATGAGTACATGCTGATACCTAAGAGTGTCAGGAAACAGAACGGTAAGCGATGGAACATGAATTAATAAAACATATAAAATATGTATATATGTGTGATAAGATGGATGCTGCTGCAGGAGCATTGGGGTTCAGGATCAAGGCTAAGAGTCACAAAGACATGGAGCTACGTGAGGGACAATGTATCATGATGTTTTTAAACCACATATATATATATATATAAATATAATACATTATTGATATTACGTTTGGCCTATGCTGGTGGTGGTGGTGGTGATAGATGATGGTTCATGAATTTGATTGTTTTGAAGTTTGGAGGATATTGAAAGAAAAAATGAGGAGTTGGGGAAGGGAGAAGGAAAACGGGAAGTGGGGTCTGAGTAAAATATTAAAATATTAATTTTTTTGTGTAGAATGAAAAGTATATGGTTCATTTATTTCACCCCAACTTTCCCCACCTAAATGTATAGTATGTGTAGGAGAGAGAGAAAGAGAGAGGGAGTATAAATGTGAGATTTGCTTGTTGGTGGGTTTATATAAAGGAGGATAGGATGTTGCAGTTCCCCACTCTTAAAGATAGCTAGGTGAGGGGGTGCAAGAGAAGAGAAAGAGAAAGAGATCATCAAATTGTTTTGCTTTCTGAGGATTTATTTGATGGAGGAACATCTCACTCCACTCGCTGTTACCCATCTCCTTCAACACACTCTCAGAAGTTTGTGCATCCATGAAAATTCCCAATGGGTCTATGCAGTTTTCTGGAGGATCTTGCCCAGAAACTACCCTCCACCCAAGTAAGGAGAGGGGAATTATAGAGATCAATCATCTCTTCCAAAGACACATTTTTTTTCTGGACTAGCTAGGCACAAAGATCACACACACACTCACACACGTATATAGTTGGTATCTATATATAAATGGACTATTATAGTTAAGTATGTAAATATATAACTATATGAAAACGTTTGTGCTGATTCTTGAATCTTGTTTGTTGGTAATGGTATAGGTGGGAAGGACAAGGGGCTTATGATAGATCAAGAGGAAACAGAAGGAATTGGTATGTTAACTTCCAGTGTTGAGGTTAACTTCAACACTGGTGCAGAATTATTGTGTTTGGTTAACAAGTGTGTGTTTATGTGCATGTAGGATACTGGTGTGGGAAGATGGATTCTGCAATTTTGCTGCATCAGCAGCTCCTGAAATCAACTCTGGAGATTGTCCCTCATCGTCCGTTTATGGGAACTGTGAATTTCAACCCTACCAAGGACTGCAACCGGAACTCTTCTTCAAGATGTCCCATGAGATCTACAACTATGGAGAAGGGTATGATGCATAATAATTTATCCTTTCTTTTTTTCATTCTGCTCCTGCAAGATTTCAAAGCAAAGTAATTATGTTGAATGGAGCAGGTTAATAGGAAAAGTTGCTGCAGATCACAGCCACAAGTGGATATACAAAGAGCCTAATGATCAAGAAATCAACTTCTTGTCAGCATGGCACAATTCAGCAGATTCGGTGAGAAACAAATTAAAACCCCACCTATATCTTCCCTACGCTTGCAAAGTGAACAGCATTAAATGCCAAATTTAATTGCCAACAGAATCATCCAAGTTTAGACATTAATTTCACGTGTTGCAAATTAATACCCATGATTTCATGTTTATGTATATGTTCCTATGGTTTTGGTTTCCAATTTATAAAATCCTCTTTTGCAGCACCCTAGGACTTGGGAAGCCCAGTTCCTGTCTGGTATAAAGGTATGAATGAACTATGAAACATGGAGCCACTCTTTGATTTCACACTGCAGAATCTCCTTTCTCTACTGAATTATTCAAACATTGATTCTTTCAGACCATAGCTCTTATTGCTGTGAGAGAAGGTGTTGTTCAATTAGGAGCTGTTCACAAGGTTTTTTATTTATTTTTTTTCTCCCTCTTCTCCTCCCTCTCTTATTTCTCTCACCCACTTGGCAAAATTTACAATTTGACTCTCCATGGAACTAACTGAAGGTGATTGAAGACCTGAGCTATGTGGTTCTTCTGAGAAAAAAATTCAGCTACATTGAAAGCATCCCTGGTGTGCTGTTGCCTCATCCATCATCTTCTGCATACCCTTACAAAGTAGAAGGAGGGTATGCAGTTCCAGAACAATGGCATTTCCAAGGGAACCATCTTGCACCTCAAGCTGAGTTATATGAGAACAACCACTTCAACTTGCCACTGAAGATAACTCCCTCCATGAGCAGCCTCGAAGCACTTCTGTCAAAGCTTCCCTCGGTGGTGCCACCACCACATCCAACACAACCACCACAGTCCCATCATCATCATCATCATCATCAACTTCTGGCATCACCACAGCAAAGGCCACTGGAGTTCATGGGATCAATGCAGAAAGTGTCAAAAGAAGAGTTGGAAGAAGAGGTATACAGACCAGAACTCGACATTGGTGAGAGCAGCACTTCCATGTCAGGGTACCACCACCATCAACATCATTTTCACCAAGATCAGAATAATGTAACTAGGAGTGGAGCCAACGATGGATTTTGAGTTTCACTTTGCAAAAACACATGGAAACAATATCGTATCACTCGCATTAATGAAAATTTAGTCCTAATTATCAACTCCTAACATTGATTGTAGCCGGTGTTTAGCTTCATTGTCATTGTTATAATAATAAAAACAATAATCATAATGATAATAGGATAACAAGATAATAAGCATGATGATGATGATGTTTTAGCTTCGCTATTTTGTGATTGTTGGTAGTGAGAAAGGAAGTTGTGTTTCATGCATGCGTGTGCATATCTGCAGCTGCTGATCATGATGTGTCTGTCAGTCGGTGGGCGTGTGTATGGGTTCGTAGCACGTAGTCACACACAGCGAATCTAGCACAATATTGTACTTAGAAATCAACTGTTACAGTTGTTTAAGTATGTTAAGTGTTGCAAGTAATAATATAATACCATATATTTTGTTTTGTAACTTATAATAAAAATCTCATGAATAAGCCACACATGTTGTGTTGTATGGAAACAAAGAAAAGAAAAACAATATATGGATGTAATGTAACTATAGATATATAGTGGTTTGGTTTAGATATGTTTTTTGGCTTGAAGGGGAGAGATGAGAGATGCGTGAGTCTTGAATAGGATGACTAATAAATGGTATTAATATAATAAAAAATAAATAAGAAATAATGATAATGATAATAATTAACATGACAATAGTCTGTTATTTTTTATTGATACAGTTTCTGATTTCATTTGTGTTGGAATGAGGCTTAAAGAACAGTAACTTTGGAATTAGTATGATTGAGAATGTAGTCTCTATCTTATTTTTCAACATTAATTGCATTCACAATGATTGAATTTTAAAATAGATTAATATAATGATAAGATACATTTACTACTCATCTCTCCAAAATTAGAAGTGTTGATAATTGAATATTCTCTGATATTTTATAATATACCGAAAGGGAACATACATTGTTTGATCAGATTTTCGATGAACATATATTTTTGAATGAAGTTTATAAAGATTTGAAAGACAAAAATTATAAAAATGAAATTAATTTATTTGTAAATTCAAATTAGTTCACGGAAAAGTAATTTGGATACAACTTTTAATAATTTCTCTATTTTTTAATTTAAATATAAATTAATTTTAGTCTATAAAGACATATATTTTATTTTATTTTCATATTTTTCTTTTTTAAAATATTTATGCATAAAGTTTCTTTCATCTAGCTATTGAATATTCTCTGATAAGTTAAATCATAGAAGTTTCTTTCATCTAAAAATAAAATATTTACTTTTGTGAAGAACATAAGGAGGTAGTGGTTGTGATGGTGCAGCATGGCATGCAATGGCTATATCATGCGTATAACAGTGAAGAAGACTTTGTTATTATGTGCACTGTGAAGACTACATGATTGAAAATAATAATGGAGGATGTTGAAGAAAGGACGTAACCAAATTTAGTGTCCATTGTCTATTGTAAATAATTGATTACCAAACAATACATAGCAGTCTGCAGCTGCTACCACCACCTACATTTCGACCTTTTCTCTAACTTGAGTAAAATTAGATTCCCTTCTGTTGCTCTAATTCTTACAGGTTTTACCCAAAAATGTCAACGCATCATTGTACACAATCACTTTGTGTGTGATTTTTATTTGATTTTAAAGTAAAGGTAAAAAATGACTTGGCATTGTTTTCTGCTAAAATTGACTATTTAATTAATTTACTTCTTTTCTCAAGAACAATGTGCTATGGTAAAGTGTGGTGGAGTAACTAGTTATTTTCTAATTATAGAATTTCATTTTGAGGCATAGTATGAGCTATATCAATGAAATACAAAACATTATTAATATACAGATGATGATGATGATGGAAATGTGTCACATATGTTGCAAACAATCAGACTGTCTGGTTTGTCCTGTTTGAATGAAATAAATAATAATTCTATGACAGTATAGAAATTAATAATAATAATTCAATTTATATATAATAGCCTGTACCACTTAAAACTTAATTTATTTTTAAAAAGAAAATATCAACATGACTTAAAGATGGATGTCATCTAACATATATACATATACCTAAAATTTCCTTTCCTCCCTTTTTTTCATAAAAGCAGATGTAATAAAGTTTAAAACACATGTATTGAAAATAAGTTATTGTATTTACAAATTAGCATCTAGAAATATTTTTAAGATAAATACTTCTCACAATAAATAATTTCACGAGTATTTCTTCAATCAAATGTCAATAATATATTAAAGTTACACATAGGTGAATAGTATTTTGAATCCAATCTTAAAATAGTTTTAGCACCACTAAATTCAAGTCTTAAAATCCTTGTGAATAACTAACAAAGAATTAAAAATAATATAATACAATTCACAGAGAACAAAACAAAAAAATCAAAAATAATATAATACAATTTAATAAGAACAAAACATCACGGAAAGTTTGAGTATTTTAATAATTGATGTATGATGATTAATTTTTAATTTAAATTCATCAAACATATTCTGAACTAAATAATTCTAAATTTTGTAGAACTTTTCTGAATAGTCAAACATATATAATAGAATAGACAAATTTTATATTTGCATTTGCTTGCAGATTAAGTTTTGAAATATATAAAATAGATGTAAAACATTTACATTTTTAGAAAGATATTGTCAAACAAATTTCGATTATCAAAATTTTATACACTTTAATATACTTGTTAGTTTGGTCTACATGTAAACTTTTATATACTTGTGGATAAAAGTCTGGGAGCAATGCACATTAAAGAGAATAAAAAGCATATGAAAATACATTCAAAGAAAAGACATGTATATCAAAGAGAATAAATAAAGCATGCATGAAGAACCTACCTACGCTCAAGTTCAATTGATTAATGAAAGACATTCTCACTGACAAACAAATAAAAAGTTAAGATAAATTCTAAAATGAGTCATTCTCACTGAAAAAAAAAATAGATGGATAAGAAAAATTCTAAAGCTACCCACTACTTGTGACGTCACACAGTTGGGTTGAGAACTCTCGAAGTTAATGCCACATAAGCCAACCAAGTACAACCATACGACACAAAATGGGTATGAATATCCAACTTAACGTTCTTCATAATACACCAAAAAGACAATCCTGGATCCCTACAAAAACCTAGGCAAGTTGCTAACAATCATCATTGAAGATCAACTCCAAAACGCATATTTTCTTCAAAAGTCAGTCAACAACTTCAAAGAAAATAGAAAATTCAAGAGGCATGTAAACTCGAGGTAGGAACGTAGAAACACCAATACAAGGATCTAATTGACTACGTTCCAGGTATAACCAAAAAACCCGTTATCTTCGTAGTGTGATGGCAATGCAATACACTGATCATTCAAATCATATATAAAACCAGGATAAATAGCAAAGTTAAATTAAAAATATAAATAATGCACACACAAATGTGTAATCTACGGTATTTGGGGCTGAAAATTTTCTTAAACAGTTTTCACAAGCAAAGTATCAATGGTAAGCTGCAGCTTCGTCTCTGAAATGTTTAAGTAGGTTCTCTATACTCATAACGTTATGATCTCCCTTGTCTCTAACTCGCACACTCACCTGGAAAAACAAATCAACTCAGCTTTCCACAGGTAGTAAACAGAATCATTAAAAGATAGCTACATGATCCATAAATAATGAAGCAACAAATGGGCGTAAACACTGATGTATAATTTATTTTACTAATGTAGAAATGAAAAAAAAAATTATATTTGGTCCAATAAGATAATGGTGTTATACTATTAATGTAGTTAACTTCTCCGGACAGATCAGGACCATTGGCATCTCTTAAGAGATAATGCGGGAGAAAGCCTCCAAGATTAGTAGATGATGCAATCTTAATCAGAATTCTTAGAAATGTAACTCAGGTATATACTTGAGCTAAAATGAGGAAAAATGATTAGGTGGTTCTACATTAATATTTAAATAACACATGACCTAAATTGTAAAATTTGAATTGTAATATATAGATATAGATATTGGTTGGATTAGGAACATGGGCACTTAGCGTTCTACTTGATAATTTCACCAAAATGAGAGATACTAGCATCCTTCAGCTCTTCAAATTAAAATCAATCAACACAAAGCTTAAACAGTCTTAACCAAGCTAGTATCCTTAGCCCAACATTGACTTGTTCAGTAGGCCAAAGGTTCTTTCATTCTTAACCCTTTCCGTTTCTGAATTTGACTGATGCTATACGTTTTGCACATGGCATGAGTGTGAATAAAATATTGTGATGAAACTGTTTGTGCATAAGCTCATATAAGCAAGCTTGCTTTCTCCTTTAGACACTTCTAATTAATCCAGACATAATTATCCAAGTGTGAGAAATTCATTAAAAACTGTGTTTACAGTTGTTAGCAACCCTAGGTCAAACAAATATGAAATGTATATGAGGATATGTCACGAGAGAAAAGGACATGATTATTTATGATAAGGGACAAATGAAGAACCTGTCCAGTATTTGCTTCCTCCTCTCCGACAACCAAGATGTAGTTGTATTGTGCTAATTGTGCTTCTCGTACCTGCAGAATGTCACAACTTCTATTTAAAGACAATTCTCTTCAATCAAGAAGCTGGATAAATAATAAAAGTATATAGTACATTGAGAAAAACAACTTACAATTACAGATTTACTAAACATTTAGTATACTAAATTTTTCAAAAAATAAACTCCCAAATATTAAAAACACAAAAACGACTATTAAAGTAGTTTGATATAATAAGTTATAAAAGTGATACTAAGTCATTTGGGACACAACTAGTTTAGTTGCGTTTAAATGAATTACGATACTGTAATTAAGGTTCCAAATGTATAAAAAAAATTGAATAAAATTCATTACATATAAAAAAAATTAAAATATTACAATAGAATAATACATACACTTTGGCAACGTACAAAATCTAGTAACATAAACTCATCAGTAGCTGACTAGTGGCAACAGCTTGGGGCAGAAAAGATACATCCAGTAATACAAAATCCTCTTTGGCAACAAATTAATGTTCTATCTAAACGCTTGTATAAAAAATATGAACCATATAAATGCTGAGTCTCTCCCATTTCAAACTTAATACCAATCATATAACCAATATAAATACTGAGTCTCTCCCATTTTGGGCATTATTATCCTCAGAATGAATATGTAATGAAATCAAACTTCTGGGCCTAAAGGTTTAGGTTACCTTCTTTTGAATCTTCCTATCAGTTGTATCAGCATCAATGTGAAATCCTGCTTGGTGGATCTGATCTTTCACCTAGAAAATTGCAGTCCAAAAAAGTTACATGACCAACAAGCCCTTGCATTTCACATATCAATATATGTAGCATTACAAGTATCCTAACAAATTAATAAACAGAACGATAAAAAGTCAATGGCCTGTTTGATTTAAGAAATGTTTCCTGCCTTTGCCAATAATTACAAAAATGATATATTTCCCTGTTGCCTATTTCCAAATAATTGTACAAGGTGAAATTTTAATGATCATTAGTGAAAATAGAAAGCATTCCAAAAAACCGAACACACTCTAAGATATTCAACTCTTCACGGAGATTGCTTGAACTTTGCGATCAGGTTACAGCTGGAAGTTTACTTGAAAATGAATGTGATGGACTGAACATAATTTAGTTACACAATCGAACTGATTCAATGGTTTCAACATCATACAGAAAAGCTCAGGAATAAACAAGGAAAAGCCAATGTTGCAAAAGCTCCTTGAGAGTACTAGACAGTTAATTTACAGGCATGTAAAAAATACAGGTGCTTCAAGGGATACGTCGTACAACATTTGTACCATTTAATAGTTATAAGCAAATATATAAAAGAATAAAGCATAAAATTCAGAGCTGCGTACCTGTAGTGCATAAGATTGTGATTTTTCAGACACAGGACATACAATTGCTTGACGAGGACTGAGCCAGAAAGGCCATTTACCCTTGTAGTGCTCTAAAAGTATGGCAAACATGCGTTCAACAGATCCTAGAATTGCTCTATGTATCATTACAGGTCTCTCAATTTTGGCTTCATCCTCAGCTGAGAATTCCAACTTAAAACGATCAGGAAGCTGGAAGTCAAGCTGCAAGCAACCACATTCACCTGGCTATTAGATGAAAAGTTATGCAAAACTAAATCATGTGAACAAAAATTTATCTGAGTATGGCGAACCTGCAAAGTTGCACACTGGAATTTCCTACTTAATGCATCAGATACACTGATGTCTATCTTTGGCCCATAGAATGCCCCATCCCCTTCATTCAACTGCAAGGTTTTACACAGAATATAAGCACAAAGATAGTAAAGCTTACAAATGTCACATTTCACAGAAAATAACAAAACAGATTATGAAAATAAAAAATGGGGTATGTACGTGCGAGTTTGCCCATACCAACAATATAAAGAGGAAGAGAAGAAATAGGTGCTGTCATACACAGAATGAAACTGCTAACATAAGCAAATTGGATCATATGGTGCAAAGAGGAATCAAGGACGGCCTGGAGGAATGGGCCTGTAGTAGAGAAAAGGACAAGAGGATCTTGAGGTTGTTAATAGAAACTTCATTTATCATAGGAAGATTGCAGAGAAGAGTGATTAAGTGCAATTATCACCGAATGATGAGAGAATGGTGGGATAAATGTGATGGGAGGATGGGAGAAAACAAGGGGGTAGGCAATGATTGAGTGAATTGAGAGGAATCTATGAATTTCCTTGGTATTGAAGATGAGATGGGTAAACTCCACTTTTGGATATCCAATCTGTATTAGTTCTAATCTAATCAGAATTATAACCGTATTTCAAAAGAATATCCTGAACTATATATCACTGGCATGAAATATTCTATAAGATATACAGAAGAGGACATAATTACCTGCCAAGGCTTGCCAAAATCATCTAAAGCTTCTTTAAGAGCACTTTCAGCTTTATCCCAGGTTGCAATATCTCCTAGGTATTTCTCTGGTCTCTAATCAAGTATCCGACACATGAAACAGTTATTTTTAATTGAAAAAAAAAAAACAAGGATTGGTTTGAAAAAACTTTCTATGCTTTTCTCCTTAAGTGGGACGCAGCATAGAAAGACCACAAATTTGCTGTGGAGTTAAAATGAGTATTAATGATTCAGTGCTACATGGAAGTAACGGGACTATAATGAAAGTCCACGTTACCATACCAATTAAATAATAATACATAGTGAATACGTTATTTTGAAAAATTTAATCCAGTGTTAGCACTAATACTGAGAGAACCTACAATAAAAAAAATACTATATTTCTTGGTAAATTTAAATAAGAGACTAGTGTAGCTATAATTATAATTTAATCTACTGGAGAAAACTGTCACATTAATGGGATGGCATAATAAAATCTAAAAACAGTCCACAGGCCACAACAATTAAGATACTGTTGAGAGCCCCTTAAGTTGAGGACTAAGCTTTGAAACTCTGAATTTACTGATTTTGAAAACATTTAGAAAGGTACATGGGCATTAAGAACAATTAAGATTGAAAGCATACCGTTGAAAGCTTCAGCTCATATGTGAAACCAAATATGTTATAGACATAATTGATGAAACTTAATGCGTTCCTCACTTCATCCTTTATCTGTAAAATAAACAAAAATCAGTAGCTCAAACTGCAGCTCAAAAGGGACTTGCAAAGATTTATGTTGCATAAATTTAAAGATAAAAACTCACCTGGGACTCCCTGCAGAAAATATGTGCATCATCCTGAGCAACATTTAAATCAAATGTCATTAACAGTATGAAACTCAAACAGTATAGAACAGAAAGTAAAAAAGATAAGGAAATGATCCATATTTTTCCTTTTAATGTTCTTTTGAGTTGTAACCGTATCATATTTTAAAGAAAGGAAAAACAAGCATCACCAGGAAAAAAATGACATTTTAGCTACACTACTATAACAGCGTATAAACACAACCACGGTGTTTAATTTTAAGATGAGCAGATCAATCTACTGTTTCTGTATATAAAATTGTCAAGCCCACAAACAGTAATCCCCAACTTATTTGATAAAAAATGCATTTTCTACTCCAGTATTCATAATTAATGAGACCGAAACATGCATTCAGAATCTCAAATACCAAATTGATATGTTTGTTATAGTTAGTATTCAATTCGCTATGTTTGCCTGCGAAATTGAAAAACCGAAGAATCTAGCCACAATAATGTATAAATATGTATGTGTTCCTGCCTCTGTACCTTGACATGAAAAGTAATGTATTTCGTGGTTCTATATACTAAGCAGCAAATTAATTTTATTGGATTAACCCAATAAAAAGTGGACCCACTTTCATAAAAACTACTGCTAATCCTGATACAGAAGAAAGATTCACCTGTTGAAATCTCCGAACACGTGTCAATCCACTCAGGGCACCACTAGCCTCATTCCGATGCAAAACTCCAAAATCAGCAAAACGGAGAGGAAGTTCTGAACAACCATTGAAAAGTTGAGATAATATTTCATGTAAAAAAATAAAAAATCAGCTCAATCAAATTCAATTCTTCAAGATGATATACACTGACACTCATGAAGCATATCAACCTTAAAACAAACTACAGATGACGGTCTGTTTGAATATTGTTTTTAAAAACGATTCTTTAATTTTAAAAAGAATAAAACTTGCTTGATGACATTACTTCTCATTTGAAGTTTGGGAAAAATGTTTACAAAATTAGTTTTTTAAAACCAAAAAATCAGAACAGGTTCAAGATTTTTTCTTAATCTGTCTTTTTTTTTTTCTGATTGATGTCTCTCAAGAAAGTGATGTCTTGTAGAAACTCAGCACTGTCATAGTCAACCCTTTTGACCTCTCTTATTTTCATCCATTTTCCATAACCTAAGTAAAGGGTTTGCATTGATGATGTTAAGCCATTCTAACAGCAAGTAGTGATGCTGTGATGGCAGCTGGTTGACAGTGTAAGGCATTCCAGCAGTGGAAGAGTGTGGCGGTACATCTAGGTGGTGGTGAGATGACAAGTCAACAAAACATGGAGACACAGGTGTGACAGTGACATGCTATTCTATTGATGGTGATAAGAGCCTACTAGTACAGCATTGATGATGGTCCTTGGCATGGTTGAGCAGTAACAGGGAGAGATTGTGTTATCAAGATATCATGTTATCAAACATATTGTGTTCTAGTTTTATGTTCTCAAGAATAGTTTTCCTAAACTATTTAAAAAAAACAGCTATTAAATACAAAATTAAAAACTTTCAAACAAGACCTTGGTATTTGAGCTCACTTGAAAATAAAAACAGACTGTATCCGCCTCTCACCACCACAAAGGTATAAATTTATACTCAAGTTCAATTTTATCAAGTTAGCTGATTGAAAATGCAAAGCAACAGTAAGATATAAAGTGGAAAAGTAGAAATTCTAGATGAACCATAGTCACAGTTCCCACCTTGGTCGTCCTGTACACAAATGTGGCTTATCATAGGAAGAGGAAAAACTGAAGCCATAATATAACGACAGTGAATACTTATTTTCCATATAGGCAACTGTAAATTCACTTATCTAGGAGCTCAAATATGTGCATTTTCCTAAATTCAAACTGAAATCTGGACTAGCTCAGCCAATGAACATACAAACATGAAAGATTGATACCATCTGAAAAAGATAAATCTCCATCTAAATGAAAATTACCTCTATATGATCGAACCCTGTGTTTAAACATCAGACAGTGTCCTGGGCAATTCATTGGTTTCAACCCAAACTCTTGTTTGTCAATCTAGTTCACATAAAAAAATACACTTTGGTCAATAACTTGATTGCTTGAAAATTAAATGCCTTCTTGGAAGGGTTTTATACTGTTCAGGTTGGGCAACTTAAAATACGTAGTAGAGATATCCTATACAAATCCCAACAACACTATTAGTTTCTTTTCCTACATCCTAATACATGGTCCCCGCCCACAAAGATCATTCATAAAGGTAATAATTACATGAGCACATACATCAACACAAATCTCATTCGTCCAGATTCCCCCATGATAAAGAGATATGTCCTTCAACTCTCTAACCAACATTCTTACAGAAGCTAGCATTAATAGATATTGGAAAAAACATACCTCTAAAATAAACATATCCTCTCTATAATTTGCAGCATGACCAGATTGCACCCACAGATCCATGTTAAATACATTTGGAGATATGACCTGTTGATTCCATTGGCAAATAAATAAGTACTAAGTGCATGGCCTTTTCGTCACTTCAAGAAACTCCTACAATACAGTAGTGTTGGGCCTATCTTTTTTTGGCTTTTCTTCTTCTTAAGAGGAGAAGCTAAGTCAAACATATTTGAGGAAAAAGTCTTTAAAAATCAAGGAGCTTAACGTTTATAAAAGAAAAGGAAAAGCAGCTTTTAATATATTTAACTGAAGTAGCTTGTCTTAAAAATTATTAGATTATACCATAGCCTCCCCCTCCCTATCATCCTACACAGATCAAAGTGGAACAACGAAATAGAGCTTATAGTTTAAAAGAAGTTTTTAAGCTAAAATAGACAAACAACTTCCACATTGTTTTTTAAAGTTCGTTTGCTAGATTTAACTTCAAAGTGACTTCTAAAATCAACACAATGGGCCAGATGTAGCCTAAAACTCAACCTCTTGATAACCCCTGTCTTTGTACTGATTTCTAATGAAGTCCATGAGTTTGTTGTAGACACGAGTACCATGTGGAAGAAAAAACCAGCTTCCTGGGCTGACAAAACAAAGACAGATCAGTCACATAAGCTTACTAAATGTTGCAATAAGACTAATGGCCCCAACATACCTCCATTCATGATGAAGAATAAGCTCTTGCTTCACACCCAAAATCCGGTGATCATACTTTTTAGCCTCCTCCAGCCGATGCAAGTATTCCTAAAAATTCAATAACAAAATGGGGAAAAATAATCAAATCATAATAACACAGTAAGCCTTAATTCAAAAACACCAGTGTGCATGTAGCATAGCACAGAGGAACTAGAGCACCGCTGATAAATGCTACAGGACACTATTAATGACTACTAGCTAGTTATTTACTTATTCCACAAGAAACTGCAATTGATTATTCAACCCACCTTTAAACTCTTCTGATCAGGATAAGATATGCCATAAACTCTTTGTAAACTTTCACGATCTTTGTCCCCCCTCCAATATGCTGACGAAGCCTAGAATTCCAACCCAATTAAACCAAAGTACTTGCCATTGATACAAATTAAAGGATAAATAAAAATAAACAGTGGTTGCGGGAAAACACAGCTTACACATACCTTTAAACATGCAATTGCTTTGACAAAGGATGTATTAGGAATATGGGGTCCACGACACAAGTCAACCAGGGGACCACATCTGTATACCGTGATAGTTTTGTCGGCAGGCAAATCATTGATAATCTCAATCTGATCAGAATAACCACAAAGCCGAAGCGGCAAATTGTGAATTTGAGATATAAAATATTATAGGCGATAGCAAACAGGAAATATCAGAATTAAGAAGATAATAGATAATATCATTAAAAAAAGAAGCTAACCCCACCCCACCTCACCCCACCCCCAAAAAAAGTACGGTATGCTTGCCTTAAACTTATTATCAGAAAACATCTCCAGTGCCTGATCACGTGTAACTTCAATGCGCTCAAACGGTTGCTTTTCCTGCAAATATAATTTTCAACGTTAACACAAAAGTAATGTTTATCAGAATGATGAGTAACACATACAACAAGAATAACAATAAATGTATTCCATTAACTGAGGCCAGCTAAATTTTCAGAAATATTATTCACTGTGAACTTTTCTTTTCCATAAGTTCTTCCAATATTGTTTTCGATCTTCCTCCACCCCTTTTCATGAGGCTATAAAAACCATTAATTACTCTCCTCACCAGTGCCTCCAGTGACCATCTTTACATGTTTCCAATCCAACTCAACCGATTTTTATCATCATTTTCTAAGTATCTGTCACATCAAAATCCCCTCATTTACAATCATTTTGCATCCCATTCTTTCTTGTCCTGATCCATCTTAGCATACTTGATTTTGCTACTCCAACATTTTTCTCTTGTTCTCCATTTAAGTCCACATTTATTACCATAGAAACGTGCTAACGAAATTCTTGGAAACGATAGATAAAAGAATGGAAAAGAGCAACCAGATCAAAACATCTAGATTAAGGAGGAAAATCTGAAATCTCTTTCCCTGTACTAGGAATATTTGAAAGTATGAAATGATATGTTTTGATTTAGACATTAAAGTCCATGTTGAAACTCATTATCAGTAAGTGGGCACCCATCCAGTACATGGGTTCTTCAATAAAAACCATATCAAATGGTGCAAATGACTCAACATTTTGTTGCTTCTGGTAAACTAGAGAGAGTGGAAACATGTGTTGCTGATTTGCTTCCACACATGCATTATAAAAAGGGGATCTGAATTTATTTAGAAATCAAACTTATGTTTGGAGCAAATCAAAAATGGGATAGACTTTATATCTTTTTTTTTTTCTAAATTAGCTTTTACTAAGGGTCATATGGTGAACCAATAAAAACTTAAAAATAAAAATCATTTTTTACTAAATTAGAAACCACTTCTAAAACAAAAGCAATTGAAAAATTGAATAAGGTTGGCTCCTCTAAAGTGAGGCTATCTCTAAAATGGGTAAGGGTGTATGATATATCTACCTTATTTAACTGAAAGTGCAAAGAGATCTTAAACAAAAGTTGAAGGAAGGGTACATCTTCGCACTCATATTGGGGAAGATATATCCCTTTAGAAGTGCATTTTCATTAAAAATAAAATCACTTACTATTTTTTTAGCATTCCAAACTCAAGATTTGTTCAACAATTAAACCAATAATTCCAAAGACACTCTTGATAAACATTACATTTCCAGATATAGAAATATATGCAGAGGATCAGAAATTTGGGAAAATCTTTGATAACTATGAAGTGTCTGTAAGTCCACAAAACAAGATTACAAGGAGAAATCAACGTCAAGAGAAAAACATTAAGTACCATAACCATTATTCATCATGGTAACCTCTAAAAATCCCAATAGCCACTGTAGCGTCTAAAGCAGCAGTAAACATTAAAAAAAAAAAAAAGACATAAATAAGATAATAAAGAAGAAGAAGAAGAAGAATACCGCAACAGCCTTCAATGCGCCAGCTTCAATTTGCTTGAAGTGATCGTCATTGAGACCCAAGTCACCGTAAAACGCATCATAATAGAATCCCTAAAATAGAACATTCACTGTCTAATTCAATGCACACCTCACAAAAACATCACAACATAGTCAAAACCATATAAACACGTTACAACCAACAAAAAACACACACGAACCTCTCCTCTTGTAGTGCAAGGTCCAATGCAGAGCTTGCACCCATACTCCGTCTCAAGAGACTGAAAATAAACAAAAAGAACAATACCAACAACAATAATCACTAATTCATCTTAATACAAATTGTGATAAAAATTAACAAAAAACACTTGAACAGAGCTAGACCTGGCCGAGTATGTGTGCGCTGGAGTGCCAGAACGTGTCGCGACCTTCGTCGTCGTCGAACTTGAAGATCTGGAGCTGGCAATCGTCCTCAAGCGGGCGCGCCATATCCCAGAGCACGCCATTGACTTTGGCGATGAGCGCGTTGTTGGCCAAATTCTTAGAGATTTCGCGCGCCACGTCGAGCGGAGTCGAGAGCCATTTCTTCGCCTCCCTCACGCCGCCGTCGGGAAGAGTAACTTTAATAGGATCCGGCGAGAGCGAGAGGCGCTGCGTTCGCTGCTCCGCCTGAATAGTCTCGAACAGCTTGATGCGCTTCGGAATCGCCGCCTGAAGGTAGGCGTCGTCCTTCGCGTGAGCAACCATGGCGGCAACGGCGGAGGAGAAATGGTTAATAGGAAGACGAAGAAGCCGAGAATGCGGACAAGCGTAACGGCGCAAACGGATTAGAGAGTATAGCATAGCATAGTGTGCTGTGTGTGGGTTTTGGCTTCGAATTTTCCTTTTTCTTTATTAGTAAAACGGAAATAAAGAAAAATGAAAACAAATTGTATGCGCTCACTGAGTTAGTGGGTTCAGTGGGTAAAGAGAAAGGTTTCTAGGGTTTATGGTGAGGTCGAGCCCATAATTTTATCTTAAATTTTTTTTACTATAGGAAAATGATAAAAATATTTTTAAAATACTACAAAAACTCCAGTTACAATTTTTAGAAAAATTCTGAAAAAAATATTTAAAGACGAAAATTTTAAGAATGATAATTTAAAATTGAATTTTAACCAACTTGAAATAATATTGTAGAAAGTAATTCGACAGGGTTGGAAGTGGAAATTGTAGTGGCGCTATGTGGCAGTGTTTGGCAAATGGACATTCTATTGAGGGAATGATTCTAAAGTATCAAGTAATGTGTCAACAAGCATTAAGTTCAAATTGCAAGATAAAGATTTCCGGCAAATGAACTAACTCACTCTGAAAAAGTCAATGGATGGAGTATCTTTAATAATTCTTATATTTTACATTAACTTGTGACATAATAATTTTACATATTAATATCAAATGTTATTTACTTAATTTTAATTTAGTACATTTATATATATATATATATATATATATATATATATATATATATATTGATTCAATTTAATTTTTATTTATTTTATTTTTGTACCAATTTTCTTTTGAAAATGTAGTAATATTATGTTTTTCGAGATAAAATTTATTATTTATATAAATGTTACATTAATATTTTTTATTAAAAATGACTTTTTAACATATTACATTATTATATATTATTAACTTGTATTTCGTTAATCATTACTATTTTTTCATAGAAGAATATTATCTATTTCTAATTTGAGACCAAATTTATTATTCGTACGAATGTTATACTAATATTTTTTATTAAAAATGATTTTTTAACATATTACATTATTGTATATTATTAATTCATATTTTTTTAATCATTTTTTTATCATTAAATTTTAATATAAATATCAGTATTTAATTTTATAAAAATATTTATACTTAATTAGTTTTAATAATATAAAAAAATATGGATTAAAAAACATATTTCAATTATTAAAAAAGATCAGAAGAATTAAATGGTAATCAATTTTTTTAAAATTTAAATGAATAAAAAATTTAATTGTCAAGTAAGTTCCATACTTATCATGATAATTACTAAGTTTTAAATCATAACTAAAACTTTTAAATTTTGAATAATAATGAAAATTTTATTTATCAAATAAGTTTAAGACGATAATTAACGAGTTCCAATATTAATATAAAAAAATTCATAAATATTAATGTATATGAGAAAATATGGGATGTCAACTATTATTTTGAAAGGTGGGACAATGAAAATTAAAACAATGGTAAAACAACGTAAGCTCAGTCCCAATATGAAGAAAATAATGGTGCAAAGGGAGTAAAAAATATAGGGTTGCAAGAAGTAATGAATGGTGTGTCCAATAAACAAAACATGGAAGCGCAAAAGTATGGAGAGAAGGGTGCACCTAGAAATTTTGATCCTACAATAAAATAAAACTAGGGGTGAAAATATAATAAATCTAGTCAACTGTGATGTAGTGTTTTTTCCTGAGAGATAAACCCTAACTTTGATCACGCCTTGCTCAAGCCACTGCGCGAGGCTAGTACTCATCAGTCTTCTGTTAACAATAAAGGTATTCCATGATAATATACCTATAAAATTATACCAATAGACAGAAGGTAATTACCCACAAACCACATCTCCTAAAGACAAAAATATGTTACAAATTAGATACACTTACGTTGTCAACAAGTTTTTTTGCCATTGCATAGTTGGTGATGTTAATATCCATGTATTTTATTAATTACTGATGGAATTTTACTGTCAATAATTATTTTTATGATAAAATAAATTCACATATTTTATTAATTTTTTTTGTTAAATATGTTTTTGTCGTAAATATTGAAATCAGTCTATCTTAACAACTTTAAATTAATTTAGTTTCTCATCTTTTTAAATATATGAGTTTAGTCATTTAAATCATAAATAAATAAAATTTATTTGACGTTTTAAACGTGTTTTTCAATTAACATTGAAGTGAAAATGTGTCAATCTATATAGACAAACTCAAATACTAGCGTTTGAAACGTCAAATAAACTTTTATAAAGACTAAATCCACACTTTTATAAAGTTGAATAACTTAATTAGACTAAAAAGTTAAAGATTTAACCGTTTGTTGTGTTAACTTTTCCCAATAAAAAAAATTATTACATAAAAAATCTTTCATCTAATGTAAAAGCTTAAAACATTTAATAAAAATAACACATTATTATTTTATTCTCACAAAATTTATAAAATTATTTTACAAATATATTTTACCAAACGATCATATTTGAATAGTTCCTAAAATTATAATTTCCAAAAATCATAATTTTGAGGTGTGAATTTTTTTATTCCATACAGCCGTTAACATATTATAAACACTCATGCATAATGAAGATATGTGAATTATTTGTCGAAAAAAAAAGTTTAAATAAGTAAGAGTGTTCACCAAAGACAATTAAAAATGGAAATAGGGTGTATATAGGAATATTTTGAAGGGCTATAAGTATGAATCACCTAAGCCCAATACTTCTAACAGTAGCGAGCTTTGAACATTTGGGCTGAATGGTTCAACTTCATCTTTTGGACGATAAAACACACATTTTGATGAATAATATTGAAGGGGCAATCTACTAAGAAAAACGATGTGGGACATGTATATGAAGCAATAGAACAGCCTCAAGTTGTGAAACGACAAAATGACAATTTTGCCTAACATTTTGCCTTTTTTGGTCAGGTGAGGCCTATAATCTGTACTATGGTGTGCAGTTGTAGGGGACCCAAAAACCTTGGGTTTTGGAAGTGACTTCCTTTTCACATGGCCACTATTGGCATTAGATTTGGAACAGCACAATTAGATGCACTCTTCATCATCACTTCCTTGTTATCATCATCATTAGGGTTTCTTTTTGCCCCAGAAGAGAAACCCATGTCAGGTGTCTGCTAAGATTTCAAATTTTCAACAACTATATGGTTGGTCAACTGCTACTGCAACGTTGACATTTTCTCAGGCATGTTTCCTTAAATGCTTTCTTTTGCCTATCATTGCTTGTTTTCCTCAATGTATGAGTTGGGTTTAATCCCAAAACAAGCAAAGATAATAACTTTGTTCAAAACCACCACATGGGTGGTGGTACTGGTGACACTCTCTCTCTCTCACACACATTCAAACCTCAAACTCTGAACAAGGTCTAATTTGAATTTTAGATATCCTATTCTCAAAATGTATAGGGTTCGCTCTCAAATCCTTCTCAGCAATGGTGCTATCACCAACCCCCCTATTCTTTCTCCATATTCTTCTTCTTCTTCATCATCATCATCATCACCCTTTGTGCCTTATGTTTCCAACTACCAGAAACAATCAGCACCATCCCCAACTTCTTCATCGGGGAACAAAATAAGCCCTGCAATTCTTTTCATCATAGTCATTTTAGCTGTGGTGTTTTTCATCTTGGGTCTCCTTCACTTGCTTGTTAGATTTCTCATAAAGCATAGGTCTTCTAATTCATCAATTTCCCAATCAAACAGATACCCTGACATGTCCGAATCAGATGCTTACCAGAGACAGTTACAACAGCTCTTCCATCTTCATGATTCAGGCCTGGATCAGGCTTTCATAGATGCTCTCCCCGTCTTCTTTTACAAAGAGATTATAGGCCTGAAAGAGCCATTTGATTGTGCTGTTTGCCTCTGTGAGTTCTTGGAACAAGACAAATTGAGATTGTTGCCCATGTGTAATCATGCTTTTCACATTGAATGCATAGATACATGGTTGTTGTCCAATTCAACTTGCCCTCTCTGCAGAGGGACTCTGTATTCACCAGGCTTTGCCTTTGAGAACTCAGCTTTTGACTTTGAAAGTCAACTTGAGGAAGATGAGGTGTCAGGCAGTGGTGGAGGTGGGGTTGGGGCTGCTTCTTTTCACAAAACTGTAGAAAGCCACATAGTGAATGGCAAAAGGGTGTTTTCTGTTAGGCTTGGAAAATTCAGAAGCACTAACAATGGTGTGGAGAGAGGTGAATGTGAGAGCAGTAGTGGGAATTTGGATGTTAGGAGATGCTATTCAATGGGGTCTTTTCAGTATGTGGTGGCTGATTCAGATCTGAGAGTGGCTCTAGGCCCTACAAGAGGTGATGGAGGCAGTGGCAGCATGAGACAACTGAAGGGAAGAACAGCTCCAAATGGAAGTTCTTTCATTGATGGAGATATTGAGGGTAAGAAAATCAACCTTGCAAGGAAAGGTGAAAGCTTTTCTGTTTCCAAGATCTGGCAATGGTCTAGGAAAGATAAGTTATCAGGTTCATCTGATTCTCACTTCCATAATTCTACTTTGCCATGGATGAATAAAGCCAGAGGTACTTGATACATGAAGCTAGTTTGTTTTAACTCATTCATATGTTCATTGAAGGAATCCTTTTGTTGAGCTTCTGCTTCCTCTCACACTTTGATCTTACTTTTTATATTTGTAGTGACAGAACTTGTAAATTGTGCCATAAACATAATCAGGCAATGCTCTTTGAGCAGCAATTAATCTCGAGTATGCAGAAAGAATATAACTCTTAATTCTATCATGCATTGTATTATGTGTTCATATTCATATTCATGATACATATACACTTATTAGAACTCTTTTTCTTTCTATCACACAGAACTTGGTTTTTTGCATCACGCTCCTACAGTATCCTCACACTAACTTTTAGGAGGGGGAAAAACTAAATTTACACTATTCCCTATAAGGACACAAAAACTTAGAGTAAATAGTGTATGTTACACAGTACAAAGAGCTTTTATATTACTATCCAGTCACAATCATCATATAATAAATATATCAGTTTTGCTTATAATCACTTTAGAAGTCATTCTGACAACGTTGTGTAATGCATAGAAATTAAACTCAAATGTTTGAAAAAACCATTTTTGTTTGTAATAACACTTACCAATATAACCACAAGCAATGAGCAGGGAAAAGAGTAAAGTGAGATAGTATTTGAAAGTGGGACCCTGATGCCATGTGATGTGATTATTTGTTAAAGTGTGAAAAGTGGTTTTGATTAGCAGTTTCTCAGAAGGAGGAGGGAGATAGATGAAAGTGAAGTCAAAATGGGGTTGCTTTTTGGATGCTGTGGTTTTCTCTAGAGGCTTGCTTTTTGGGTTTTTGGGTTAAAAAGAAGTGAAAGTTAGAAAGGGAGGATTCTATTCCTTGTTGTGTTGGGTCATTCTTGTGTGTGTGGAAGTTATCCTTTTTGGATGGTTTGTGGGGGAAACTGGAATGTGGGGTGCACCAGATTTTCAGATCAGGATTGTGGAGTCTTCAGTGGTGGGTGGTGGGGTTGTGTTGTGACTCACTCAGTGTTAGGTCTCAATCAAAAAGATGTTATTTATTTGTTTGCAAATTTCTAGGAATTTGGGATAAAAACTAAGAAAAACGAATTTTTTTGCTGTTTTTGACCATTTTTTTTCATGAGTTTTTGAAGTAACTAAGCAAAAATGTGTTGTTTCATTAAGAATAAAAATATAGAAAGTAAGACTATGTCAAACACATCCTAACATTTTATACTTTTCATGGAAAACTTAGTTATGAGTGAGTAGCTTAATAAGTTGGTGTGACTGCTACAATTGTCAACATTCAATCATTACCAATGAAAAAGCATTTTTTTTTTAAATAAATCGATTGTGGATATTGAAATAAGAGTTAAATAGGTTTTGTTTTTAACTTTTGTTCATGTTGAAATTGATTTTTGTAAAGAAGTGTGGTATATTTTATCCTAGTACTTAATAAAATTGTTAATAAATCGTCATAGTAACTTTGCTAATGTTATGTTATTTCAGTTAGATGTTTATACAGGCATGTGACACTGTCAAATCAATAACATTAATTTAAAAGTAATATTATAATTCCTAGTATTGAATTGACATAATAAATATTATTAGGATGCAAATACTAAAATTATATTAAGTATCAATTTTAATATCGATCAATTTTGGAAGTATAAAAACTAATGTAACCCTTAAATAAACTACTTTAATCATATTACTATTTTTACAAAAAAAAAAAACTATTTATACATTGAGAGGAAAAATAGTTAAGAAAATTCTAAATATAAATACAATTGAAATTGCAAACAACTTTTTTACTCCAAAAACAACAAAAATCCTTAAAACAAAAATCAAACCTATTTAATTGTTCCAATTTACACAGTCAATTTGCTGACTTTTGTATATTTTATCACTGAATTATTATTATTTTACACATCTTACTTATTAAGTGTGTAACAAAGTATCGAAATTGTTTTATCGTTGACTTTTAGAAATTTCGCTATTTTGCTATTGTGTGAGTGTATGTGGCATTAACATTGAAGTTTAATACATGTCTTAAGTTTTGAAAGTCTTAGGTTTACTCAGATGTATAAGTATATACTAACATAAACCGGTTTTGTAGATTTTGATTGAGGTTAGATTTTGTTAGAAATGAAAACGTCCTTTTACTAACTCTGCCAAAGGAACAACCATTTGATTTTGAATATTGTTAGCAATTTGCTTATTTTGTAAAAAAAATAAAAAAATCTCTTTTGACCTGTTTGTTTGTACTCATTCAACATACTCCTAAATTCTCTTCTAGATGATATACTGAAAAGATCATACAGTAATAAATTATGAATAAATTAAATAAAAGATTATAATACTACTTTTACACCAAAATCTCTCAAATAATTTATTTGAATTTTGTTTTAATATATTGTTGAACTTTTTTATTTTTATTTTTACTTAATATAAAATTTTAAACTTATATTTGGATTCCTAAATTCCTAACATAGATATGTATATAAAAAGTTATGCGTTCTACCTTTCACCAAAACCAACTAGTATTAATTTATGAATCACAAAATTAAATTTAGATATTTTGCTTGATGTTTTGAGATACATATATTTTGCTTGATTTCTTTTTATGTTTAATAGCTTCTTTTATTCCAAATTTTGTGAAAATTATTTAATGTAATTTTCTTTTATCTTAACGCAGTCTTTATATTTTTAAAAAACAAGTTATTATGTTCTTTTCTATTGAATTGGTATCAACGAAAATGGTGTACATGGTAGTATAAGTGTGTGTTTGAAAATGCGTTCAGAAAGACCAAATCGATTCTTCGACGGAGAATCAAATATTTGCTTCTTATTGACGTGAATATTTTAGTTAATTTGACGTGAATCTTTTATTTGAAATCAATTATGCGTCAAATTGACGCCAAACCAAACACACTCTAAATGACATGATTGTATTTATAAGATGTGTTATGTCATTTATAGTATCACATTGTCATAATTGTGTCTGTATCAATTTAACGAAATAAATTATATTATTATTTTCTAAATAAGAACTACATCAACACAAACAAAAATTAAGATACCACATTAAGTAATTTCAATAAAAAAATAAGAATAAAAAAACTATAAAACTATTTTTTTTAAAATTCTTTTGGGTCAACCTCCTAAGGTTAAATAAAGGGTAAGAAATAGTGCATACCTTAGTACTGGGGCCTGGGGAAAAGGGAAGGTTCTCTCTATCCTTTCATTATTGTCCCATGATAATGGGGTACATATGTTATATCATCTGCTCACAAACCATACCCTACCAAAGCATCACTCACCCAAATTTAAGATTCAAATATAATAACTAGTACCATTGCTAATTTTGGGTGCACATAAATTATATATTTTTTCTCTCATTTATTTATATTCTAAAATAGTTGTATATTATTTACAACTAGAAGATACATGTTAATTTCATATATAAAGTAGATTTGAAATGAGAAAATAAAAATAAAAAGGGAAAAGAAAACATAGTTTAGTATTGGTGGTTGGATGGATCTCATATAGAAACGTACCAACTATGCACTATGTACTTGTTATTTATTAAGAGATATTATATTAGATATCAATTAACACGTTTGTCTCTTTCAACTTGATTCAGTATGATGGATAACAACTAATGTTTTTACTGTTTGAGGCAAAGAAAACAAAGGTGGTAGCTAAACCAGTGATTAAGATGTTGTATTAGATAACACAAAATTGTAGAGAAGACATGTTTTAAAATCAAGAACTTTGGATTTTTTTTTTTTTACTTTTTAATAATTTTAAAGATGGGTGAAAATCTTGGTAGGTCTGAAGTGGGTGCATATTGATAGTTTTCGATGATATTGTTTAAAAAATTATTTGGCAGCTCACTACCGCTAAATGTCCATTATTGTAATTAATATTTGTGTAACATTCAAAAGAATTAGTTTATTGAAACAATTATTAGCATGTTTTTATTGAAGATTTTGAACTTGGGTTGCATCGTTTAAACTTTATTGTCGGTGTTCTATTTTTCAAAATTAAATTCCAAGACAATCTTTAGACTTTTAGATATGAAAAAGTAACATGACTAGAGGAACATATGAAAGAGTACAAAGGAAAAGATGTGGAAAAAGGAAAAAAAAAGTAATAAAAATGAAGATGTTTAAATTACGAAAAAGTGAAAAGAAATAAATAGAAGTTTGGGAATAATTTGAAACTTTATTTTTGTTTATGTTTAACCTTTTGGATAATATTAACTTATTAGCTACCATTGTTTATTTAATCTTCCAAATACAATTTAAACATAAACATGGCTAGCGTGTTTAGAGTTTGTAAGAGCGAAAAATTGGCACAGAGCTCGAAGAGGTTTGTGAGAAGAAAACTACGTAGGGATAGAGTGTAGAGAAGGTTGTGTACAGAACAATTGTATTTTCAATTGATTATACCGAAATTTTTTTTATATAGACGTCAAAATAGGTCGAGAAAATTTCTTTTTTTTTTCTTTTTAAATAAGTTGATCTGAATTTGGCTTATTTAATATACAGATTAGATGGGTTCAAGTCCAATTGAAGTTGGATTGATCCATAACCTACTAACGATAACTTTATTAAATTTTATAATTTTTTAAATTTTGTTATTATAATTATTTACTACTATTAATCATATAATTTCACAATTTAATATTTTTAAATACTAAAAGATTGTTCAATAATATTTAAATAGTTTGAATGTTTGATTTATTTGTTTATCAATGTTGATTTTTTAATATTTAATTATTATCTTTATAATAATATTTTGATAATTATATAAATATTTTGATTCTATTATTATAAAAAATAAACCGAATCAATTCATTTTTATTTTATATCCACCGATATCTGATAGGTCAAAACAGATTACAAAATTTATAAAATTTGACTCAATAAAAAGTGAATTAGGTTGAATTAAATATTTTTTAATTCAATATGTAATGAATCAACCGGTTTATGTCAGGTTACTCATTTTGATACTCTTAAAATTCCCCATCCTTGCATAATATGAGGGCATAACATAGTTTGAAAGTAAACAAAGACGGGTATCGTCCTCTATTTCTCACATTCATGTTTTCGTTATCTAAATAATGTGCTGATTTTGTGAACAAAATTTTCAAACCAAAATGAGGAATATGTTTAGTAAACGCCTAGTCATGAGTTTTGTACCTTAGGCAATCTTCTCAAAAACTGATACGGTTGGACCATTTTTTTAACAGCTCGTGAACACTTTTTCTATTTGTCCAAAGTTCCATTTAACTAAAAATCTTCTGAAACACTTCTCTGTCATCTTATGTTTCCCCGAGTATTTTCAACACAATTTCATCAATGCAATGCACTCTCGACAGTTTACTAAATAAAATGTTTTCCAGTCTCTTATCTTACGAATAGTAATCAATGTATATTTATTTCTTCGTATTAATAAAATAATACAATACAATAACCTTGGGATCTTACACTAAAAATATATACATTTCATGACTGTTGAATGCATTGAATGACTCTTAGTTATTCACCTTGGATCCGTGAAACTAAAATGTTTAAGGTCGAAGGGTTGAAAGATATTTACAAATAGTAATTAAGAACTTCGAATCCACAGAATTTTAAATAAATGTAACAACTTGAAGTTGGATTTTCGATGAGCCAATTCAAACTGACAGGGCTAACGTGCAGAGGAAATTACCATATTGTACCAGATCACCGACTGAAGCCATCTTAGCTTACCTGACAATTAGAGTATTAGCTAAAATGCGTCGAAATTTCTTGAACTGGAATTGTTTAAACTTACCAAACATCACACACTTTGACTCGTATAAATTTACGCTGTACAACATAATTTTGCATGTTCAGAGTTGCGTAGAGTTTTGAACAGACAATTTCTTCAATTGATCTACAACGAAAGCTCTTAAATACATTTGAGCCTATTGTATTGGTTAGAACTCTTAATTTCCATACACTGAAATGAGCTCTATAAAAAAAAAGGAATCACATACATGTTTTACAAATAATTCTCACTTACAAATTTCAATTGAACAGTCAAACGCCGAGCAAGAGAGCTGGACATAATTTTGAGATTACATTTCATTAATCTTTAGGGGGCAAAGTTACATAAAATCAAATATATCAATCGTCTAAAGGATACCAAATTGCATTCAACAACACTATAACTTTAGACAGAAAGACCGAGCGACTACCTCCGAAAAAATAGCAAGAAAGCACCTCAAGTACCCAACATGACACAACTCTCACCGCCTTGAGAGGCAAAATTTGACTTTGACATTCATACACGAATATTTTTGTACTAATGTACATAAACCACCTAGGTAAAAAAAGGTAGAAGAAAGAAGTGAAGCCACTGAATCGACTTCAAACTTAAGCCAAAAAGTGGTCCAGATGCTCCAACCATACCTTCCTCATTCGAAGGAATGAAACATTAAAACTGCACCAGTAGTTATGGAGGGCTGGGGAAAACGAACGGTTTTGTGCATCACCTTAATGACCCCTGATCATTGAGCTTCACAATTCGCGAGGAAAATTATTGACTTGTCCTTCCTCTAGTGTATCCTTGCCATTTATCTTGTACGCTATCCTTGTACGCATGACAAGCGATTTCTGAAAAAAAGAATAATTGCTAGCAATCAAGTCTTCTCTAAGAAGCACTTACATAAATGTTTTGGGAAATAATATCAGCAAGTGTACACCATAATCATACTCACAAAGCACAAACAGAGAAAAGGAGGGGATGGAGGAGTCTAAATCATTGTGGCCAATCTCAGATAAGGTGGAGTGGCCAACCCCAAAAATGGTCTGGCAGATAGTAAATAGCGGTATAGCCACCATTGACACATTAAAATACAACTAACAACATAATGGCTTATGCTACATAATTACACAACAGATAAAATTAATTCAATATATTCATCATTAGTAACTGAAAGTAAGTCCAGATAATGTACATGAGTAAGGGTCGTCAAATCCACAATCGCAAAGCACAAACATAAAAAGGAGCCATGGAGTGGCAACCCCAAAATTGGCTGATAGCAGGATAGGAACAATGACAGATTACAATACAACTTACAATCAATTATGATACATAATTGAACACCAGAAAAGAAAATGTGATTTACTGTATAATGTGCAGTAAACTAAATATATTGGAGTTCAATCCTACACACTATCCTGGTTGACTTTGATGACCAATCTGAAAAGTAGTGATCAATCAATAACCCACATACTCAAATCGTTAGCAGTTTTGCAGCATGTAATATCAAATATTAACATAAAGCATAAACTAGCATTTCTGTTGCAACATGCCATTGATCAACATTTCGTTTAGAATTTAAGCCATACAAGGACACAGATAATTACAGCAAAACAATAACAAAAGAAAAAAAGACCATCTACCTTCCCATGTTGGCTGTTAGTAATTTTCAAATTTTGGGTTATGGACCCATTTCCAGCTGCGGGAAGAGTACTACTGCTAGCTGGATCTAAGTGCAACTGCAGGAACTGGAAGTCAACAAGAAAATACGTAAGTACTAGATGATGGAAGGTAACCAAGCAGTTAAAACGATTTTGAAATCCCACTGAGCAACCAGTAGAACCGAATACCATTATCACGTTAAGAAGTGAACTTTAAATAGAACTTAACCTTACAAAATTGGCTTATAAGGTGTGGTTTGCGCTCACTTATATACTGTAAACTGACCTACTGACCTTATCTCTAGTCAATGTGAGACTTTCAACAAAGATTAAATATGATGGACCTATGAAAGCTCGATTGTGATAACAAATCAACAATTAGCATAAGCTCATAATCATGTTCAACATGATTGAACAAAACACATAGAAAAGGACAGCCATTTTATCATAGAAAAGTTGGACAAGGGTTTGATTTGTGCTCTGTATGCACCTTCACTAGGTTAACTTGCATATATTCTCAATTAAGGATTGTGAAGTTTTTGAAAGAATAATGTGCTATGGAAAACATCTATTCTCCAGCTTGAGGAAGTGTTGGAAATGGGAGCATTTAATGTTTATTATGCTGAAAAAAAATATATTTCTCTTTCAAGGTGTTTATCATAGTTCAGTGTTCCATAGGAAGTTCAGACGTTTAATTGTTCTCTTGAAAATAGTAGTTGTTATTTATTATCTATGTAATCCTTTGTTTTATAAATAAATCAATCTGCTGAGTGGAAAAGATACTCAGGCACTTTCAGAAAATCACCTTTATCATTTTCTCACAATGTTAAAAGAAGTAAATTAAAATTATATCTTTACAATTACAATGATGAAGATCTTAGCACTTCATATAGAAAGCTCAATAGCATATTGATTGGCATACCTTCGGAACAGCTGCCTGGAAAACAAAATCTGTATATGTATTAGAGGTCAAATTCGTAAATGTAGCCTGGATAACTGTAGTTTGTGGGTTTCCAGGTTGTTTTGAGAAATTGAATGTCAATCTCAAGGAGTTGCTCTCAAACGCAGTTATAGATGGATAAACTGGTCCATTGTTTTCTATTCAAGATAAGAAAGAACAAGAAGTCAGTACTTTGACTAAATATCATGCAATGACATTGCTCAAATACTAAACAAAGTTAACAACCTGTCGGTGGGCTGGGGGCAAAACCATCCAATAAATCCATCATAGGAGCAGCATTCGAAGATGCTTTTGAGGAAAGTGAAACAGATGAGAGATCATCCAATGGTAAAACTGGTGCTTTGTTGCTAGAATCGGAGGATAAGATGTCTACTGTAGATGAGCTGGTTGGGGCAGAAGCTGATCCAATAGACAAAAGGTCCAAAAGAACATCATTGCCACTTTTTGAAGCTTGGCCAGCTCCTAAAAAAGCAAATAAAAGTCAGATATGCTACAAATATGTTTGATGGACTTATTCAGTATTAATAAAAAGTTAAATGGTGTTTCTTGAACAAAATCCAAATCACAACAACCACCACCACCACTAAAGCTTATCCCTTTGGGTAGGGTAGTTTACATGGATCAAACAATGTCATTAGGTTTGATCAAAAACTAAATTTTCAATAAATCCATAAGAGAGAGGTTCTTCATAATTGTTTTTATTATGGATCAAGTGGTTTGGAATGTAAAGAAGGCCTCATGAAACAATGTCAATTATGTTGGATGGGTGAAAAGCGAAGATGTATAAATAAAAATGGTAATTACTAAATACAAAAGATATTGTTTTCAGGCATCGCAATACGAACCAGATTGTTGTGATGCTGGAGCAAGATCAACACCCAAAAGGTCCTGAAGAAAATCTCCACCAGAAGAGCTAGGTGCAGGAGCATCATCTGAACTTAGATCGAGTAGATCTACAAGAGGAGCCACAGGTTTGGCAACACCATTTGGTAGACTAACTGATGGTACAGTTGTAGTTGAAGCTGCGCCTGGCAAAGACCCAGCCCTCCTACCAATAAATGCTGCTTCATCCAAAACTGGCATCCTTTCTACAAGAGTAGACCTGCACAATGACATTCTCTTATGAGAGTGTGGTAGAATGTCATACTATTGATATAATCTACTAAGCAGCTTAATTAACCTTACCTAATATTTTGATGCTTTGCAATAATCGCATTGAATTCAATAGCTCTCTGCTGCAATTCTAGCACAAAGCTCCCTTTGAACTGAACAATAATTTCTCTGATCCTCCTATATCCATATTCAAAAGAGAATAAAATTTCCATGTTAAAAATAAAAAATATAAGAGGAAATAAACTTGCAGTTGGTGCATGAGTCTTAGGCATGGGTAGTAAGAAGGTAGGACAACCATGGAAGAAAAGTTCCCCGATTCCTCTCACATATCAAATTGCAAGCATAGGATTTTAAAACTATCCTGAACACAGTATGGTAAGCTTCTACTAGAATATAATATTCCTAATTCCTCTAAAATAAAAAGGGAAGAAAAAGAAGAAACAACAATATTAGACATAAAACCATTCATGAATCTTCACCTAATATTTAAAATGTTTGGGAGTTGGTTCTTGATATGGTGTTAAAGCCTCTATGATCAATTGGCCATGGGTTCAATACTTTCCAACTCCATTATAATAAATAAATGTTGAATTTCAGCACAAAGTAAGATGCTACATTTAGAGCCCAAAGGGCTCAAGCGTGACAGAGCCTGTTAGATACAAAATCATCCATAAGGTTTCACATACAACTTAAGTTTTTGGGAGCATTGATTCTTGGCAAACTCCAATTTAAGGTAAGCTGTATTAGATAATAACAATTTAAAAAAAAAACAGATCGTACTCTGAACATGAAGGGAAACGTGAAGAGAGTTTTAATAATGCAACCAAAGCCATCGCTTTTGTGGTAAGATCTGATGCATGGCGGTTTATGGCAATCTCTACAATGTCAACTGCATCAGACTCGGTCACCTGCAAGCATGAAAAATTGAAGGCTAATAACTTTTAAAAAATTAGATTCAATGAAAGATTTTATTTTAGATTTTCCTATGTGCTGCTAATATGAGCAGATTTAGGCAACGATTGTTAAAAATCCAATCACTGATAAAAAAAGCTGCAACTCTCAAAAAAAAAAAACATGGCCGGAACACAAACTCATTCCTCTGTATAAAAAAAAAAATCCAACTATGCAATAAGAACTAAAATGAAAATGGTAAGTCATAATGCTAACATATATAGTTTTAGTACCAACATATCATGCCCAGATTTCATTGAGTTAGCAAGTACCCAGGAGCAGTTTCTGCCAAAGAGCATGTTAAATAAACTAATCAATCATGTAAACTAAATCCCACCCTCGCTCCCCCACACACACACACTTCAATTAGGGAGAATTATAAAACTATGAAAGTGACAATAAGTATAACAAGGACCAGGGACATTGTTAAAACATCTTTTATTAGAAGGTTCAGACCAATACATTTATAAACTTGTTAAATTATTGCTTGTAATCAAAGTGGTATATCATATTTATGCAACCTGAAGCAACAGTTAGACAAATGAATAAACTTCTCAAGCCGTAGCACTCACTGTTATTGGATCTTCTATGTCAAGCATTCCAACATTGTGGACTAACATGTCACCATACTCCCCAATGCACCACACTGTAACTCGAACTAGAGTCTCCTGAGGAAAAGTATTAGGTAATATTATGTGCATGGCATCAAAAGAAAAGTAATAGTGCCTAGATTTTGTCAAAGCTGAAGTGAGCACCTGTTCAGCTGACGTTTGAAATGCTCTGTACAGTGCTCTTACGGTATATCCATGAAGCTCAGAAGCATTGGTAATCACAACAATTAAGGCATACCATACCTCATCTTTTACAAAATTTCCAGCCTACTAACATAGAATAGAGATCAGAACATGCACCCAAAATTAAAAAAAAAAAAAAAGCATAGCTCAATGTGGAGACAGCTAGCACCAAACAACAACCACAATAAAAGGACAGCTCAACACATAAAGCTCCCACGATTCAGTGGTCCTAAGAAGTTAAAATGTAGCCACACCCCTGTGATCACATGGATTGTTTCCACAGCTAGAACTTTGTGGCCACCAGATTATAAGGTAGCGACAACCTTATTGTGTCAAGGCACACCTTCCAGACAACATTCTCAATACACCATCAAATTTATTTGGTAGACATTTTCTGACCAACACATGGCATACAACACAATTCTGACTCAAACAAATTGATGCCATGAAATCGTATATACATGGCAGACTTTTAACATCAATACCTGAACCACCATCAAATCATAAAACGACGACAATAAGTTGGGAAATGTTAACATTATTCTTAGAGCAGATTTTAAGCATGCGAATGATTTCATACAATGTTTCATGCCAATTGGAAGCAAATGAACTATCATATTTCACATACAAGGATTTAGCTCCTCTAGGAGCAGAGTTCACTTCAGAAGAAAAGGCAAGGAATTTTGAGCATAGATGAGAATGGTTGATATTACATGCACATGTATAATCATGGATTTATTAAAATCAACTCCCTTAATTTTAGCATTTATGGTTGACATGTCTCACTTTTCCCTCCAGTGAATCACTTTCACTTTAGAGGAATTAAATCTACATGTAAGCCCACATCACTGCCCATGGATAGCCTAAAAAGCTAGCATGCTTTGGAATTTTTGCCTTTAAAATTTTAATTCACTGCAAAATTTTGTCTCTTATATTTATTACCTCGGACAGAACCTTGAGCATCTGATCAATGTACCAGATCTTCTCTGGGGAAAACCTGAAACATTAATAAATAAATGCTAGTCAACTAAATTATCTATATGTACGCACGAGAGTGTGTGGTGTGTGTGTGTGTGTGTGAGTGTGAAATTTAAAGAAAATCTCTAATTAGTTCTAGATTGACAAGGGGTAACAAAGATAAAGGACCAATGCAAAATGGGTCAAATGGCTTCATCTTTATTTTACCAAAAAAGAGAGTGAGAAGAAAGAACAGAAAATTCCAAAATGTAAAGACTGCAAGGCCAACATAGGAAACATGTTCACAACTACCAACGTGAGAAACAGTTATATCTTCTAAAAGAACTAATGCCATAAAGCATGTTCCTTTGACAAATCAAATGTCCTTTAATGAAGGAATATCATAAGCGATCCAGAAATTATTGGATACTGGAAAAAGAAGAAATAAAGTTCACACAGTTGGCATCCTTCTCTTCTCTCCTTGCCCAAGTTAAAAAAAAAAATTAAAAAATGAAGTATACTGAAAAATGAATGTCATTCAGCATCTTATGACTCACTTCGCTACAATGGAGCAAATTTTCGCAGTAAGGTCAGCTCTGAAATCCTGATCACTGACTTCAAGATAATCTATAAGTTCTTTTGCCAAGGGCTTCACATTAGTATCATTGACCAAGACATAAACAAGTTCAAGGGCTCTTTTCCGAATTGAAGCATCTGAATCCTGAATGGAAGAGTCAAATGATAAACTCATACGATTCTAAAACAAAGCTATTTTTTTGTTACTAAGTAAGAAGACAAATTTAATACCTTCACACACTCTAAAATTGTTGCACGGTGCCTTTGTACTGCCTGACCATCGGCTGTTACAGCCTTCATTAGCATGTTTAATGCCACATATCTAAAGGAAGAAGGTAGAAGAGTAAGATTCACTTCAATAATTAAATTTAAAAGAAAAACAAAAAACAGAAGGATGGAATGAATATAGAGCTTAAAGAACACTAGATGCAATATTAATTATAACCTTAATAAAGTATTAAAAAAATTGAATGGGCACACGATTTATTTTATAGTAATATAGAAGTTCTATGGGCCTTTTTCCGTCAACAGCCAAAGAACCAATTCAGCCTAAGAACAAATTAAGCCACAGCATAGCATATATTTTTGTAAGCAACATAGAAATTACAAACAAGATTTTGACCAAGTTAGTTTTGTAAGGTTGAATTAGGCTTAATCTCCTTTCTAAGAGTTATAATGAAGCAAATGTTGTCAATATAATTGGGGTCCCCGGTCTTATTCTTTTTTAGAAACTTTTTTTATCAAAGAATTACTTCCGTTTTAAAAAAAAAAAAATCCCTTTCTTTGTTACAAGTTTGATCGGCTTTTAAAAATAATCAGAAACTGGAAATAATCACAAATGGTTAGGATCCTTTTACACATGGTACAATCGGATTTTGTCCATCACAAATGAAATTACATTTTAGAATAGCTTCATGTAAAATTAATTACTTAAAATATGGTGATTTTCTGATTGTGAACAAACCTGTTAACTACTACTTCTTTAAAAATCTCTAGAAAACAATCACTAAACTATTTCATACCAAAATCACTGTTTATCTTAAACAAACTGGTGATTCCTTATTTTTTAAATGTGTTAAATTGGTAAGGCAATAATTTGATTGCTCAAATGTTACTGAATCCAGTTTACTATAGATCAACCCAAAATGCACCATCCTTCAATCACATTTTATGTATACCTCTTACAGTGCTAAATTGTGTTTCTTTTAGCTATTCTAGTGAAGCTTGCAATTTGAACACTCAATCTACTACTGTTAGTAGGTTTTGGTTAAAATTTCTAGTTAGTTAAGAAAGAGAAGCAATGACGAGAAATAAACCTGATATTGTTGTCACGGTTTGACAAGAATCTTCCCAGGATATTAATGGCTAGTACACGTAAGCCACCATTATCTTCAATGCTCATTATTGTTTGAACACATTCATATAAAATGGCATTCCCTGCAACTTTATTTGACTCAGTCTTCGTAGCCACCTAAAACAGGCAGCACGTGTAAAATTGTCAACCTAAAATTTCAGAAGAGATGGCCACCAACAACAAGAAATAGTAGATTAAAACTCATCTACCCAAAAAACATTGATTTGGGAAACAGCAAAGAAAACCTAAGAATAGTGAAACAAATGACCTAACTAACTCTTGATTACTATAAAAGTGGTTAACACAATTGATTAAAAAACTTAGCTTAGCCAGTTAACTGAAGAAATTCTAACAGTAACTAAATCACATAGTGTAGCATAAATACTAGTTCCTGGGCAAAATTTTTATATAGAATACAATTATAAACCTCCCTCTTTTCTCTTTGGCCTAATTTATAATTCTTCAAAGAACTAGATAGAAATCTACAGCGAAATTTGAAGAAAGAAGAAAACCCAGCTGCTCAATGGCTTCCATTTCAACAGCTATTTACAATGGAAGACACCTCTTCATACATTCACATGCACACAAGAAAGAAATAAAAAAGATTTTAATACAAATCTTCAACTTTAAGCACATTTAATATAGTAACCTTACATTAATGCAAAACCAAACTAACCAACCATAGATTACCATAAACCTATAAAAAACCATCTTCCTCTGACCAGTGCCACCCAAACACACCAACATCCAAAACCACAATAAATGTTTGATAACGCCCTTTAATGCATTAGCTGGAGCAGAAGTTTAGTACCATTAACTCCTTGCCCCTAAATGTGGTCATAGGATTATGTACTAGTGATTTAGACATAACTCAACCCTATAAACCAGCTTATGAAATAAGGACTACCCCTACTTATACGCCATATTTTAGTATTATCTCTAGTTGATATGCACTTGCATTTTTCTTGATACATTCCCTCATGTCCAACATTATTGGGCATGGTACATGGATAACATGGTGAGTGACCCTTTTAATGAATCTAAGATAAGCTCCAATACCATACTAAAAAGTGGATTTATGCATAATAACTTAGCCCTACAAAATAGACTTATAAAGTGAGAAATGATATAGGCGTGTCAGATAACCAAGCATCACAGCATGACTAATGAGCTATATAATAATATAATATCATAAAATTCACCATAAACACACAGCTGACCTGGGCAAGTATGTCATTCATGCTGTCACTAGCATCAGCATCACCTTCACCCAGCACTCGCAAAAGTTTAAGCAATCTGATGTGGAGAAATGGGTCTGTGATACCAGCAATATCATACTCTGGTGAATATGGACTATTTGCTAGATCCTTAAGAGTTCTGACCAAACCATCTGTGCACTTCTGTAATAATTTGTTCACAAAAATGATTTGTTACAATAAAAGCTTTCCAAATCATGGTTCAATTTGCAGGAGTTCTTCATATTAAAATGCAATCAGAGGTTAACTTTGACCATAAAGTTACACCTATGAAACTTGCTAATATGCCTTTCCAGTTCAAAAAAGTATATACTATTATTTATACCCAACAGAATAGCTTGCAGAAACTAACACATGGTGCTGTGACCTTAGAAACAGTATGTTATTTTTTTAAACAGTTGAGTTTACAAACACCATAATACTAGTTCACAAAAAAAGGCTTTCCAATATTGCAAGGAAATTTCAAATTAACTACCCAACAAATCCCATGTTCTAGATTATAACTTCATTAAATTTCCTTTAGGTTATAACATAGCCAAGAATTCGTGGATGCTATTAACTCCCAAATACCTAGAAGAATATATAGAGAGATTATTTGACTTGCAGCACAAAATATTTGTCATGCTAAGGTTATAGCAGATAAGTTTACCTTAAATCTTCAATATGCAAAGTGAGTTATAGGTAATTACACTATGTGACGGACAAAATAGTTTAAAAGAGATGAAAAACTACCTTCCTAATATTTTCAAGAGCTTCAGTGCTAATTTTACACAGATCTGTACAAAGCTGAACCCCAGTGATCAAAACCCCATGATGCTTCTCCCTAAGTAAGGCAGTAGCAGGATTGATAAAATTTTCTGCCAAGTCTGGAACTTTCTTTAAGATCCTTATAGAGCATAATGCTGCCTATATAACAGTGAGCACAGTTAACTTGTGAATGAATTTTTTTTTGAATAATTAATCATTAGACATCATTCAAGCAGTTAAATGGGAAAGGTTTTACTAATAACTCCAACATTAAATTACATTGCAAGGTTATAAATATTTAGAAAATGGGGATAGGGAGATTGCTAGTACATGTGATAGACAAGACTATGAAACCAATTGTTGCATGCTAAGTACCTAGGAGGAAATTTGATAGAACTTTTACTCAAAATAATGAAAATGAAAGAAAAAAGTACTAGTCGCAAACAGCTTTTTACTGGTAATCAATGACAAAATTGATATTTTACAACCACTCAATGCTTCACATCCATTCTCGTAACTCCACATTTTTTGTTATGTGGTCAGGCAAGATTATACATAGCAAAATTTACTGTGATGTCAAATAGGTGTAGCACGCTGGAACAGACCAGCCTAACCCTAAGATAAGGATTATTATTTATTTTTATTAATACTACATGATGAAATTACAGATTCTTCGAATGGGCATCAAACACAAAGCATCATTGTATTTGTGCATCAGAATTACTTCCTTGAGCCAAATACAATTAAAAAATTTATAGAACAATAATCATCTGATGATTGAAAATAATTTATAGATGCATGTAAGAGAACTCTTTACAATATATAACTCAAACCCTATAAAAAGAAAGAAATAAAGAACTCTAACAAATAAGCAACCTCTTGCAGAATAATCAAGAGAGTTACAGTACTAATCATCATATGGAAAGGGTAGTATGTAACTGTCACTAGGTAGAAGATACTGTCACTATGAAACCATAAAACCATTCATTGATGTACACTGAAAATTACCTTCTTCCTAATATTTGGATCTCGAAATTGCAACAATCTCTCAACCTCCGGTGCAAGATCACGTGCCATTTCCGCTGAACAAATGTTTCCTAAAGCACAAAGGGCAAGTCCGACTATATACTGATTTGTATGATTAAGATCTCTGTGATTCAGTTAAGGTTCCTCCATGACCAATCATTAATATTCTTCCCTTCCCTCATTTTGTTACAGTAGGTAGAAGAACAAAATAACACATTTGTAAAGTGCAACATAAAAATCAGGAAATATATATAAAAATAAAAATAAATCACAACTTTGACTAACAACTGGATACTGTTTCAAAGAATTGGTGACCAACATGAGAACTTCTTGTCTTTCATCCAGAAGCAACATGAGGCCAAGATAACCTATTCTCTTCTCCGGAAATCCAGGAGATGCTATCAGCTTGAGGCATTCCATTTGACCAAAATGTGTGGGGTAACCAAGCATGTGGATGAACATTAACTTAGCCAGATTCCGATGCCGATAATCAGTATCATTTTCATTTATTGCTGCACGAATGGCAGCACACTCTTTTCTTACAACAGCCCGTTCTTCTGCTGCAGTCTTGCAAGCACGGATTGCCCGGATCATGTCCCTACAAGTTGGGATATTGAGAAATATGAACCCGATGTGTAAAAGATATTGATCAAAATTAAAGTCAAACAGAAACTAGAAATTAAACACGTCTCCCCTTTCCAACTAGCAAGAAACCTGGAAAACTTAAGTGTATTTGATCGTTTAAATCAGAGGAATTCTGAAATAAAAAATGTCAATCACAAATACACAAAAGAAAACACATGCATAATTGCAAGATCACAAAGAAAACAAGACCTTGCTTATGTAAGTGACAGCATAGTATAGTTGTAGTTCCAATTCTTCTACACAATGTTTTTTATCAATGCGTCAAAGTTAGTATGGAAGCAGAGAACAAGAGATGCTCTAACTATTAACAAATCAATACAATAGTGCTTACGGCACAGCTTATTGCCCCCTTCCAAACCAGCCGAGTGTGTAAAAATCATGATTTAAATTCATGGGAAGACTCGAGCCCGGCCACATATTGTAACTAAAACCATAGGATGCTAATTTACAAAATCATTGCTTCACAAGGGGGAATAATGTAATATATAAAATAAAATCAGCATGAACAACCTCATGACTATTCACATCAGATTCAAATCCATTATCAAACTGGTAGGTCACAGTACTTGATAGGGACAGCATCACTGACATTCTGTGGATGAGGGAGACAAATAAACTAATAAAGATCTATAACTCAGTCGCTTACAATGTTGCAACTACATATCCCTAAATATACAGAATACATATCGTTCAAGAATTGTTCCAACGCTTCTATAATTAGACGAATGAAACTCTGATGTACAATGTTTATTCAAGTTCGGAGCTAGAACCTAGAGTTCAATATGAACATCCGATTCAGAAACTGAGAGAAAACCTCGACAAGCTAAGCACAACAAAACCAGCCACCAAATGAATTGTTAACATGTATATCACTAATTTCAGCTGAAAGAAAAACACAAAATCGCGACCATGCAACTAAAAGAGCAGTAAATTCCAATAAAATAAAAATGCCGACATAATTTAAGATTCTTCCAAACGCAAAGCCCTACTCAACTACAAAACCAGCACAAAGAAGAACAAACATTCAAACATATTGTACATGATGTGAGAATGTGGTCTTGCGTGTTAGCGTGTGCGTGCGTGCACTAGGCGTTGATCCAATCCATGCGACCAAGCGAAGAAGAGAAGGATTTAATTGCTTACCTCAAACGCGTTCCTGAAGAAAACGGGTTCATGATTGACGGTGATTGTGTACGGCGAGAAGCTCAAATCGGATCCAATTGCGACGAGGAGGAATCGGAGAAGGAGATCAATCGGAGATCCGAATCGGCGAAACGAAGAGAGATTCGGATCTGATACGAAGCGAGTGTTTGCGTTGTGTGTGTGTGTGCGCGAGTTCTGAGAATTTTCAGAGGAAACAAAACAACTCGACACCACCGCACCTTTTCTTTCTTCCACTTTTGCAACGATTTTACAATTTTAACGTTTCTATCTCAAATCTTTGAGAAGGAAAAATATGAAAATGGATTAAAATTACAAATTCCAGACAATTAAAAATGATAATTAATTAGGGACAGATTCGTAAATTTGAACCGCTTTTAGCAGAATTTAAAAAATAAAATGTTCCTCAATCCTCACCCTGAGAAAGAAAGATGTTACTTGAGTATTAATTTAATTGTGAGGAAGATGCCTTTGTTCGAGTCGCGAACCCGTGATTAATTTAGATTTTTGTTTATTTCCAGTAATGTATGCATTTTCAATTTATAAAGAAAGTGTTAGAAAACATTTTAAAAATAAAGTGTGTTAGAAAAGAGTCATCTACACCCTTTTGAGTCATTGGGTGCATTTTGAGTGATTGGGCAATTTGAGACATTGGGGGCATTTTCTTTACTTAAGTCAGGGTTTGTTTTATTTGAAATTGGTAATTGAACATTAAAAGTGTTTATCATTTAAATTTGATCAGTTTGAAAATTTGTGTTTTTATTAATACTAGTAAAAACATATCTTATGTACTTGGTCGCCTTTTTATTGCGTAATTACATTTTATATTAAAATAGTGGGTTTTTTAACAAAAAAGACTGTAATTTTTTTTTCAAAATTATCTATAAGGCAGATTTCAAAAATATTATCGAAATAGATTAAATTATGTTCAAAGAAAAAAATTTCAAATATTATATTCAAAAAATAGACTTATACTTTCATACAAAATTTTTATATTTTTCTTAATTTTATAGTAAAAATATTATTTATTTTGAAATTTTTAGATAATTTAATTTTGAAATATTTACAAATTTTATTTTTTTAACAAATAAATATATGTATTTTTAGTTTTAATTTATTAATAAAATTAAATAAAAAATATATAATTGCATAAAAGTTTAAGAAAAGGTAAGAAAATTTTTAAAAACGATTTGCTATATTATCAACAAACAGTATAAAATTAAAAAATATGTTTATATAAAATTTTTAAAATATAATAACTAAAAACTTCAAAACATATATAAATAATTAAGAATAAAATAAAGAAACCATATGGTAGAAACACTATTTGTATAAGTTAAAATAAAAATATGCATATAAATGGTAGATGTAATAGTTAAAATAAAAATATACATATAAAATGGTAGATGTAATAGTTAAAATAAAAATATACTTTTTTTGAATACGAGTTTATTTTATGATTTAAAATCATGTTCTTTGAACATAATTTAAACTATTTGGGTAATATTTTTAAAATCTAGATAAATAGTTAATTTTGAGAAAAAAAAATACACTATTTTGATAGAAAAACCTAAAATAGTGATAAAAAAATTATTCATTATTTTTTGTCTAACTACACCTTATTGTCACTGACGTTTTTATTACAATATATTATTGCCTGTTGGTCAAACATTAATAGTTTATAGATTATAAATTAGTAAGTCTGAAAAAGAAATGACATATAAAGTATTTAAAAAAAAATGTTATCAAGAAATCGTCGAAAATAACATAAGTTATTATATTACATACAAAGTATTATATTAACTACTAACATCAGAAGATTAGAAGATTTAGTAGATATACAACAAAATATAGATATAGGATCTAACTCAAGAATAGATTCTCTAAATCCTAGACAATTATACAACATAGGATGGCTAAGTTCTGAACGAACAAGCCTTTACCGATATAGGAGAATAGAAGATTTTCATCTCCCTGACAACACCTACGAGATAATCCCTTTGATATCTCCACAAACAGGAAGACAATTACAAAGTCAACAAGGAAGATATGTCCACATGGGATTAATTACTATTGGAGTCAGATCCTTAGCCAGACATATGATTGAAGCTAGAGCTTTGATAGTTCTACACGATTCAAGATTTCAGAATAATGATTCACAAAGTATAATAGGGATTTTAGAAGTAGATCTAAATCAACCCTTTTCTCTTATTTATCTTGCTCCAAATTTCACGTTAACACTACAAGATTTTATAAATCATATAAATTTAGAAGTACAAACAGTAGGTTTTGGAACCAATTGGATTGGTGAAAATCTACATTTAGACATAACCTTCATAGGAAGAATAAGCAACCATATTTCTTCTATGTATAGAATAAACACTAGACCATTAGAAGAAGCCATCAGCTCTTATGGCACACAATTCTTACCAGCCCAAGCCTTCACAAGAAGAAATGAAGGACATTTATGGCAAACACATTTACCCAGAGAAGAAAATAACCCAATTACAGCCCCTTCATCTGCTATTCTACATAACAGATCGAGAGGACTCAGCCTAAGTTTTGTAGATTACACAAATGTACCACGTCTCGACTTAGAACAAGATAGGTCAGTCGAAAATAGACATAGCATTTCAGCCATCCCTGATAACGAACACATCTCCATGATGAATATAATACAATACGAAGAAGATGAAAATGATGAAATGACTGATGAAGAATGGAATCATCATCAGGCAATTATAGCCATGTATAGACAAGGAT
>Ga0214545_1001185_pt1 | contig 47735 bp, 37 predicted proteins | sample CNSS4metaG_FD_160064 | JGI IMG/M metagenome (GOLD analysis project Ga0214545, IMG submission 160064) | Root nodule microbial communities from cowpea collected in UCLA plant growth center, Los Angeles, California, USA - CNSS4 | ecosystem: Host-associated > Plants > Roots > Nodule | place: USA... | reverse complement strand
ACACTAATAAAAGTTATAATACATCATTTGATCAAAATGATACAAAGAACAAATAATAATCATAATAAAAGTTTAAAATAAATTATAATTATTTACATTTTAGATTATAATACCAAATAAAATTTCACGAGAACCAACACATTTATTACATTTACAAACATTAATGAAACCTAATTGATAAAATTTAAAAATATTTTTAAAAAAATATAAAAGGAAAATAAATATTCAAATTAAAATATATTTTAAATGTTTATTTACTTCAATCTTTTAAATTCTAATGAATCTTTTTTTATACACTAATGAAAGTTATAATACATCATTTGATCAAAATGATACAAAGAACAAATAATAATCATAATCAAAGTTTAAAATAAATTATAATTGTTTACATTTTAGATTATATACCAAATAAAATTTCATAAGAACCAACACATTTATTAAATTTGCAAACATTAATGAAACTTAGTTGATAAAATTTAAAAATATTTTTTTAAAAATATAAAAGGAAAAAAAATTCAAATTAGAATATATTTTAAATGTTTGTTTACTTCAATCTTTTAAATTCTAATGAAAATAAACGACAAATAAAAATATTAAAAAATTAACAAATACTTGCAAACAATTTGAGAGACTATTGAAAATAATCGCACAATAGAAAACAAATGTATAATTAAGGGTATGATAAGTTGAAAAATATCTTAGAGATCTAAGAGAACTTTTCAAATATTAACATATATACTCAACGGTTGAGAAATAACAAAAATTGTTTTAGCAAAACAAAAGAGTTCTTCAAATGAAACAAAAACTAATAATAATAAGGAAAAGTTTGTTTTTTTATATTACCTAGTAAACGAAAGGTTTGTGCTATTAAATACTTAAATTAAGAGTATTAAACATTCTCATGTGAAAGGAAAATATATAATAAATAAAAATATTAAAAAATAATAGAAATATTTAAATGTGAGACATAAAAAAATTTAATTGACATACATCTTTTTAACATAATTATATAAAGGATATGATAAGATACAAAATATAATTAAGATGCGAATCAATTTCATGATAAACCAAATAATTAAAAGAAATAAAAAATAATATATATATATATGGTTACTTAATTAATTATGAATATTTAATAATTTAAACAGGGGCGGGTATTATGGCGGGGATATGTACATCCCCATACTCATCCCCATACCCAATTAAAAAAGTCGGGGATTCCCCATACCCATACCCATACCCAGTCAATGCGGGGATTCCCCGTCAAAACGGGGACGGGTTCGAGCAATACTTACGGGAGCGGGTTTATTTGCCATCTCTAGTTGTGACCAATTGTAAGTTTAAGTCCTAGATATTAAGTAGAAATGAGAAAGTTGAGTAACATAAAAGGTAAAAGACGCAAAAATCAATTGTTTTAAAGTTTTGGATTAGAAATGGTATCAGTTCTTAACGTGGATTAGGCTTGGATCTCATTATTATTGTGTCTCTCCAATGAACCCCTTTTTAAATACCCATTAGATTGTATACCTACCTGGTCCAATAATGCGGTCCAACATGGCCCATTAAGCCTGAAGATATTCTAAGATACACCGATAAGAGCAAATATTCTAATGTTAATGGTACCTATGAAAAATCTCAGTAGTTTAATTACGTCATGATATTCTGTAAATATTTATCAAATATTTAGTATATGAGGTATATTGGCACATTATTATTATTATTATTTAATTGAGATAAGTCATTCTTTTACTAATATTATTTGATATCACATTACCAGTTTTATCACCTGAACCTTCGGGTCCAAGCACGCCCTATAAATACAACTGGTGTTCCTCAGGAAAACACACTCTCATACTCATTCTCTCATACTCAAAAGATTATATCTCTCTTACTAACTTGAGTGTCAGAGAGTCTTTTACAAGTGAATGTATTGATAACTGGATGAATCTTACATTTGGTCTTACCCAGATGTTACTGATCTTCCCATGTGTTTCAACCTTCAAGAGCATGAAATTAAGGTCTATCAAAACCATCAAGATCTTGCCACCTGTCCAGAATATTTACCTAAAGTCTCAATAAGAACAGATTGAATTACAAGCATGACGTAATGCAATTGTTTAGAAACATTTAACTCCCAAGTTGAAGGGTCTAGGAGTTTAAGGATTCTCATCGCTAAAGAAAATTTGTCACTAGAGAATTTATGACCCTCCAACTAAAAGACAAGTCAATTAAATTTTGTTAAGAGGTATTGAAAGACATATCGATAAAGGTCAACAAATTTATTTTTTTCACATATTTTGATATAATGGACATGAAAGAAAATTCACAAGTACGAGTACCCATTATTTATGGAGCACCGAAGATGATAAATTTAAATTAAGAATACATGATTAAGAGGTTACTTTTATGTCTTGGAAGCCATGGATCATAAGTGGTGGGTCTTGCATGATTGGCAAAGTACATAAGAAGCTTGACCTAGTGGGACACACAAAATTACAATGTCTAGTCGATTTTGCAAGAGAGCTTAGGCTTGTTGAAACCGAAACAGAGGCACAGTGGTGGGTCTTGCATATGTACACATTTATGGCGTCTTTATTGCCTCATTTAGAACTATCGCTATCTTGTATTGAAGAGAGGAGTATCTTGGAAAAAGATATCCAAAGGAAGAGAAGAATTGGATTTTGTGGGGTCTATTTGATCTCCACAATAACACATTGTATTTCTAGTTTCGAATCATAACCAAAAGAGGTAGCTCTTTGATAAACTGATACATAAAAAAAAGGGAACTCTAACATTACTACCTTAGCATTGTTAATCGACTGATACACAGCAACACTTTTATTTGAAACTTGAAATTTCATTGTAATCTAACTAATAAAGTGCAGCTGGAGTGACTGAAATGTAAAAGATGAAGACATAGATGATGCTTAGAAAGGCTTCCATGGTGAAGCAGGAGGCAGGCTTCCATAGAGAAACGAAGTGATGAAGGTCAGAGCCCGTTCTGGTTGCCAGCTCGGAACCAAATGTCCTGCTCCTCTAACTGTAACAAATGTAACTCCTTCGTATTTCACCACATACCCTCCAACCTATGATTATCAGAAGTTGCTCATGTTTAAGAATCATAAACAACTACTAATTGACCTTCAAGAGACACAATTGGAATTTTGATCAGGGTTTTAAATGCAGCTCAATTTAGTACCTCTTGTTCAGAATACCATGGACGCCAAGGAACCTGGATAGGTAGCTTCAGGGTGTTGATTGAATATCTGGAAGATGTGACTGGCACCCTTGCATCAGTATCACCACTGTAGCAGAACAAATCATCAAAATTCAGTACTTGGGACACTTCAACAAAAGGGCAAACTTCATTATTCTACATGAGTGAAGGAATTAGCTGAATTCAAAAAGAATTTGGATTCTCTACTACTTTTATGTGATGTTCTTCTAGTGTGTTTTCAAAATACACTGGACTTTGATTTTGAAGTTTTAAAATATATTTAAAACATTTTTAAAGTACCAAAACATCGGTGTATTTTTAATATTCAGCAGAGAGGCCATTAACAAAAACCTCCAACAAAGAATCTGGACTCATTCGAAAACATGGTTATGGGTAGGTAGTGAAGCTTTGTCATCGCAAATAGATTCTCAAAGAACTCAGAATAGTTGAGCTTCCTAAATCATTCAAAAGTGGAGAACTATTTAATGGTATATATATATATTTTTGTCTGCGTAGTTCATAGGCTGTAACCAAATCATAATGTTGCTTCCTGTGGCTTAAACTTGTAGTGCATATGCTGAAAGTGAAACTGAACTTGCCTGTATATCCACAATCCAATGCCACTATCGATGAGATACTTTATTACTGGCAGGATGGTAGTTGGACTGTCGTTCCAGCTTAATTGATCACTGCAAATTTTGCAAAATATGATATATTTTTGGTTATCGATTAGCACGTAGTAATAGTAGTAGTGTTGATCTGAGAAGATGTTTCATTTCTTGTTTGATACAAAAATGTTCCATTTTGACATTATTTAGCTGCTTTCATTATTTGAAAACAGGAAACAGTTAGAAAAAATGGAAACAAGAATCATTCTTTCAAACCAGATAGGAGTGTAAGTAATATTTTTGTGATCTTCCAAGCAATTGTAGATTACCTGCAGTGGGCCCAGTTTGTGGGTTTTGCATGAAGAGCTAGTTGGACTTCTGGCCTATTTAGGTAGGCTTCCCCGTAATAATCAGAACAAGGGTCGAAATCATATACCTGAAATGAAGTGTGAGAGGGTGTTAAAAGTTACATGGAAAATCCTGCATCCTTAAACTTTTTTTGTCATACTAGTTGAAATTATTGAACTAAATAAGATCTTTCTGGTAATGTCCATGCTCATAGCATGTTTCAGTAGTGTTATACGACATAAAAATAGAATAAAAGAGATGTGAAGAGTGTCGTATGACAGAGAACATCACATGTGATTTCTATAATGTGCTTGTTTTGGTTCAAAATTGGTTACTACTGACATAAATGAACTTCATATCTTTGTACAATTCTGAATTACTTTGCACTGTCCAAGCAACAATACACAGGAGTATATTACTTACAGAACCGGTTGATCCATTTTTGAGAGAAGAGTCAAAACACAGTGGAGCATAGATGTTATAGAAATCTATCTTTCCTTTTTCAATAAGGGCCGTTCTTGTTGCATTGGCACATATTGCTGAGTCATTTTCAGCAGTGAAATCGCAATACTTCTCAATCAACTCATGTGTTTGATCTGAGCTCAAAGCATGAGTCCATAAGTAATCAAATATCCCCTTCACACTTGTAACATCATCAATCCAAGCATTCCCTACCTGAAATTTTCAGTACAAATCAGAAAGTTGAAAAAAGATGGCAAGTGATTGTGTTATTTGTAGTAGTAGTGTTTTTGAACATACAGCAATGGCTTTGAGGTTAATAGTTTGGGGAGCGAATTTATTGTTGAGCAAAATAGTGTATGCAAGCTGAGGCACATAATGGCCAGCATAGCTCTCCCCAGTTATGTACAAATCATGAGTTTTGTACTGTGGAAACCTTTCTAGCCAATTGATGAGGAAAACATAGGCATCTTTAGCAGTAGATTTATCTCCTGCATCATCATAGTCTGAAGTGGTGTTTGAGTAGGAAAACCCCACTCCAGCTGGGGATTCCAAGAACAACACATTTGCCACTGCATAATGCACCATTATTGTGTGTTAAGTTATTCATCTCAAATCCATCACAAAGGTTTGAGTATACCAAAAACCAATTATTTTGATGACTGTCTCACCTTCATTCCAAGCATATTTGTTGCGATAGAGCGTTTTTCCATCAGAGTTTATTCTGAAAGGTCCCAATTCCTCAAATGCTCCATACCCCAATGAGGAACAACCGGGTCCTGTGAGATTCTCACGTTATCTAACTCATAATGTTCTAGCCTATGTAAAAATGATGTCCGCAAAGTTTAGAGGATGGTGATAATAAACTCAGAAACTAATTATCTTACATATAAGGTTGTGAAGATAAGGCCATTTTTCTATTAACTTATATAGTTGACATCCTAAAACTAAACAAATTATCACTATTTCTTTTTTGCTTTAAAAAATTACCAAACACAAGTAAAAGAGTGAAAAGAGAAAATACAGAGAAAAAGGAGCATAAGCTATATCAACATGCATGAAGGAATTTGAGTTATTTATTATTCTTACCTCCATTTAACCACAATACTAAAGGTTTAGTTGAAGGGTTATATGGGGACTCCACAAAATAATAGAAAAGTGCTCTTCCAGCCTCTGGATCAACAGTGACATAGCCTGAATATTGATAAAAATTGACCCCATAGGGTTGGCCAGGCAATACAACAATCTTATCAGCTTGTTGAAGACCCTCTTGGGGTGCAACATAAGCAGAAGAATGAGTTTTCAATGCATCTTCCTCTGCCCAAGAAAGAGTCACAGGAGGCTTCTGTGAGCTCCTAGACAGAATCAACTCATCAAGTTTATCAGCCTGATTGGCTTTGCTATAAGGAAGAAGAACCAAGAAACTCAAATTGAGTAAACAAGCATAAAGAGAAAGCTTCTTCATCTTGTTCACAACAACCAAGTTACTTGGTTTCTGTATCCTAAGTTCCTATGTATTTATAGACCATAATGAGTGTCAAAAAATGCAGAACTGTTATCTTATTCTTGGAAGCATGTGAAAGAAAGAATAGAAAGATAACAACTATACTATTCTTGATCATGCATATAGATCAGCCGGCTGGTTTATTTAGTTACTAACTTTGTTACTAACTTTGACCATTTCTGTGTTACTTGTTCCTCTAACTTTTTCTTACATTCATCATGCATGTACTTGTACTTAAGTTTCATACTAATTCACATTCCTTTGAGTTAAGCTTCTGTGGTTGTTTCATGACTGCTTTTATGTGCATATCTTTAAAGCTTGACACGGCAATTGTCCAAAACATAGGACAGCGTGGTCGAAACTATATAATGTATAAATAATCTCAAAATAAGAAGATGAATTATGAATTTAAGAAAGATATGTATTCATCTTCTCAAAATATTTATGTTTTCTTTCTTATGTGTACTAAAAAAAGGTTTCAGCAAAAATGAAGCGAGTAAAAAACTTACTTTAACATATTTCTTAATATTTTGTCTTGTATTTAAGTTTAAATGTATTTTTCTTTCTCTTTATGGTGGAAATTAGTTATGAATTTAATTTAACTAAAAGGATATGATTTGTGATGTAACGTCCCATTTAATTATTAAGCGGAATTAAAAGAAACGTCACACAAAATAGTAATGTAGAGTAGTCCTGGGATCCTTAACACAACCCCTACAAACTGGGCACACCACGATGCCAACGGAATCTAGATAAAAGTCTAACAAAATGAGAGTAATAGTAAGGCATAGAGCAATACATGGGCAGTAGCCCTAAAGAAAACCCATGAGGAAAAGAAACATAAGGTCCAGCCCATATGGCTAAGCAGCGGAATCGCCATTTCCTTGCTGACCGCGCGAACCTCGCCCATCTACTCCCATCAATTAAATTGATGATCATTGCAAGAAAGAAAAGCCACATACAAAACAACCACACAACAAACATGGTAAGCTAGAGCCAACAACATTTACATCATACAGTCAAATATACTTTCACCATCCAATATCCATACAACAACCAAGCATGTTATGACTTTTCAATCAATACACTACGACTCGACTCGACTCATCCGGATACGTATAACCTGGTCGAATTCAGCGGATGCTTGCACTTGTGGTGGATACCTCTGCTCAACCCCGAACTGCTCACCCCCAAGCTATGTGTTACAAGTGTTACGATAAATCAATTTCCCTCACCACAAGGTTAGTCCTTAATGAATTTCAGGCCTCCTACTACTCTCACCATAGGAGTCAGTCCGCTCTAGGTGAGACTAACTGACTCCTTAGAGTGTCAGGATGCAACCTTACCTTGAATCCTTACCTAGTTATACAGATGGGGCACCACCATGGACACCCACTAACAGGGGCCATGGAATTACGTCTCGACCACTAAAGCACGACCCTGGGAATCCCACCTAGAGAATCCCAAGGACTTACGCACTGACACGGACCAAACTTCCTTAATCAACGAAACAGGTTCAACATGCATACAAACAAATATAAACATACATCTCATACAGTTTCTCATGATTCATCGCTTTCGTATTCTCAACCAAGCCATACCAACTCCTTATTCTCGAACCCAGAATATGGAACTCCGTCTCATATCGTTACCATGCCACGTTGATACCAACCCTTTCATGTCTCATGTCGAATTCATACCAAACTCATCATTTCAATTTCATGAATCATCTCATACAATTTTCATGATAAGTTCATACCAACCAATTATTCACAAATTATGATTTACTTCACACATGCATACTCATTCCTCTCATGCTCTCATCACAATACTTAAATTCAAGCCATACATTCACCAACCAAGTCAAGAGAACAAACACACTGCGCCCTACCTCGCCCTACCTCGCCCAGCACCTCGCTCAGGCCGAAGGATCTCGCTCAGGCGAGACATGCTCGCTCAAGAGAGCCCTCTTTGCCTAGGCGAGGGCTCAAAAAAATCGAGAAACCAACGCAGGATCTCGCTTAGGCGAGACCCCTCTCGCCTAGGCGAGATGTTCGCCCGCTCAAAAGTTGAGCGGGTCGCGTGGGCGACCTTTCGCGCAATAGGGTTTGGGTGAGTCCCTAATCGTTTCGCCTAGGCGAGACTGGCTCGTTTGGGCGAGATTATCAAGTCTCACCACTGTTTCACTTGCAGCAGCTATATTTTTCACACCAGCTAATCATGCAAAGTATCCCACGCATCAAAACGAATGATTAACCCATACAATCAACAACAAACTCAAGAACAGGCCAAAAAATAACTTAAACTTGAAACCCTAACTTCCCGTACCTGGAAAAAGGGTTAACAGAAACCTTGACGGCATGACCTCGAGCAAGACAACTCTAGGAACGGACTAGCGAGCTGAAAACAGAAGGTAAACAGGACAAAGGACGGAGTATTACGAAACTGTAACTATGAACTACGAAGGAATAGCAATGGAACCCATACAATCTAGAAAGCGGCACTTACGTGGAGTGGGAGCTGGTTCTGAGCTAGTTCGAGAAGGCTTAGGGCAAAACCCTAGCAGAGCGTCTTGTGAGAGCAAGAAGGGGATGACGGGTGGCTTTGTGAAGAGTGAGGGGTGAGTGTGTTAGGGCAGATTAGGGTTTAATTTTATCACTTGGGCCAGCCCTAGGCCCAATTACAAGGGCAACCCTTTACTTTAGGGCAGAAAATAATAAAGCAGATTTTTAATGGGCCTTACATTCTCCCCAACAAGAAAAATTTTCGACCTCGAAAATAAAGACTCACAAGGTAAACATATGTGGATGTGATTTTCTCATGTCCTTCTCTAACTCCCAAGTCGAGTCACCTGTCGTCCGGTCCCAGATGACTTTAACAAGCCTGACCGCTTTTCCTCGGCGTTCCTCAACTTTGCTATCCTCTAAAGCGACAAGTGGTACTTCCACTGTGAGGTCTTCCCTGATCTGTATATCCTCGGCTTCCAACACATGAAGCGGGTCAAACACATACTTCCTCAACTGTGAGATGTGAAACATTGTTTGAAGATTCACCAACTGCGGGGGTAAGGCTATCTCGTAAGCCATCGGCCCTATCCTCCTCGTGATCTGATAGGGGCCAAGGAACTTGGGTGAAAGCTTCCTTGAGCGGATGGCCCTTCCCACGCCCGTGGTTCGGGTCACCCTCAGGAATACATGATCACCAGCTGCGAACTCCAGAGGTCTCCTCCTACGGTCTACATAGGCCTTCTGCCTACTCTGAGAAGCTTGCATCCTGTTCCTCACCATTCTCACTTTCTCAGTAGTCTACTCTAACAATTCTTGTCCAACCAACACCGCTTCCCCATCCTAATACCAACAGAGAGGAGTCCTACACTTCCTACCATAAAGAGCCTCGTGTGGCGCCATGCCGATGCTCGCATGGAAATTGTTGTTGTAGGTGAACTCTATCAAAGGTAATACCTCATCCTAAGCACCTAGATGATGCAATATGCAAGTCCTCAACAAATCCTCTAATGACTGAATCGTCCTCTCAGATTGGCCATCAGTCTTAGGGTGATAAGTTGAGCTCATAGTCAACTTGGTCCCCAAAGCCTCCTGTAAGGTTTGCCAGAACCGGGATGTAAATCATGAGTCTCTATCGGAAACTATGCTCGAAGGGACTCCATGCAACCTCACGATCTCCTTAACGTACAGCTGAGCCAACTTGGCCATGGACATCCTCAAGTTCATCGCCAAGAAGTGGGCACTCTTGGTCAACTGATCCACTATTACCCAGATGGTGTCATGTCCTCTAAAAGTCCGTGGCAAATGGGTTACAAAATCCATGGAGATGTTGTCCCATTTCCACACTGGTATTTCCAAAGGCTGTAGATTCCCATTGGGCCTCTGGTGCTCCACCTTCGCCTTCTGATAAGTTAAACATGCTGATACGAACTGAGCAACATCTCTCTTCATTCCCTACCACCAGAAGGTTTCCTTAAGATCCTGGTACATCTTAGTCATGCTAGGATGCAGACTAAGACGACTTTTATGTCCTTCCTCCAGAATTAACTTCTTCACCGTAACATCATCAGGTACGCATACCCTACCCTGAAACCGCAGTATACCATCATCACCCAAAGCAAAATCTCTAGCCTCATCTGACCCAAGCTGTTCTCTAACTCTATTAAGACTGGCATCCAATAACTGCCTCTCTCTCACTGAGCCCAAGAAGTCATTAGATATAGTTAGGGTACTACATCTAATGAACTCAGATCCTACCTCCACCTGTAGCTTGATATCTCGGAATTTCTCTAGTAGTTCCACCTCCTTAATCATAAGGTGTGCAGTATGCACTATCTTCCTACTCAGGGCATCTGCCACTACATTCGCCTTCCCAGGGTGATATAAGAGCTCGAAATCATAATCTTTCAAGAATTCCATCCATCTCCTCTCCCTCATGTTCAACTCCTTCTGGTCAAACAAATACGTAAGGATATTTGTTCTTGATAGTCATCTTGTTCAGTCGCCTGTAGTCCACACACAAGCGCGAACTCCCATCCTTCTTCTGCACCAGTAACACTAGTGCTCCCCAAGGCGAAGTACTAGGTCGGCTAAACTGCTTCTCCATCAGTTCCTCTATTTGCTTCTTGAGTTCCACTAACTCTGCCGGAGCCATGCGATATGGAGCCATTGACACCGGGCCCGTTCCTGGTACCAGGTCAATAGAGAACTCCACCTCTTTACTGGGAGGCAACCCTGGTACTTCGTCCAAAAACACGTCTTCAAACTCATACACAGGTATAACTGATGGTCTCTCTCTCCCACCTCCATACGGGCGAAGATTATGAAGCACTGCGCGCCACCCTGGATCTCTCTCACCACCCCTTAAGGAGACACCAACTCAAGCTCCTTTGAGTCGGGAAACAACAACCTCTTCTCCCGGCAGTCTATAAGGATGCGATTGGTAGAGAGCCAATCCATCCCTAAGATCACTTCCAAGTCTTACAGTGGCAGGCAGATTAAGTTCACCTTGTACCTGTGTCCTTCCACCTCCACTGGACACCTAGCACACAAAGACGACGTCGTGACCAATCCCGACGCCGGAATAGACACCGCGAGCTCGCATTGTAGCTCGCATACTGGCAGACCTAGACGTTTCACACAACCATCTAACACAAAGGAGTGTGTCGCTCCAGAATCATACAATACACAGCAAGACAGACCAGCTATCATGCAACAACCCATAACCAAGTTACCTGAGCCATTCGCCTCTGCTCCCGTCATAGCATACACCCTGCCTGTCGCCTGAGGCCTGTTGCCTCTGTCCTTCCTTTGATGCTGATGGGGAGTCTGAACTGGAGGGCGTGTCACTGCCCTAGCAAGGTTGGGGCAACACTTCCCAAAGTGGCCTTCCTTGCCACAATTGTTGCACCGGCGATAACCCTCCATACGTGGGCAGGCACTCCTCAGATGAGGGCCCCCACATATGTAGCACTGCACTCAACCCTGCTGGGGAGGAAGACCCCTAGACCCTTGAGGTTGATGGTGAGGTCTGTCGTATGGTCTCCTCCGCTCGTCATGTCTGGGCTTGGACCCAGATGGTCCACCAATCCTTTGAGGTTGTTGAGGCCGCTGACCTTCTACCTCATTCTTCATCTTCTCCATTACTCTGGCCTTCTCTACCAGAGCAGCAAAATCCTTGATGGACAAGGGTGCCACCATCAAGCGAATATCTCCACTCCTCATCGAGCGGCAAGGTATAGAAGCGGCTGAGGTGCTTGAACTTCTCAGCGTAGTCTCTCACCGTCTTCCCTCCCTGGTTCAGTTGGAGGAATTCCACCTCCTTGGCATATTGAACATTGTCCGGGAAATATTCCGAGAGGAATTTCCCTCTAAAGGCTTCCTACGTCACCGGCTCGCCTCTCTCCTCCATGATGAATTTTGTGCTGATCCACTAGTGCTCAGCCTCTCCGGTGAGCATGTACACTATGAAAGCTAACCTGTTCTCCGTTGGACATGTTTTTGCATCAAAGATCCTCTTCAGATCCTTCAACCACTGGTTTGCTGCGTCAGGGCTTATCTTCCCGTTGAACTTCACAAGATGGTGTTTCAGGAAGTCTTCCAGACTCCACTCCCTGACTAGTGGTCGTGGCTTTGGGCGAAACATAGGGGCAGCCACCCTGTTCTCCTCCAGCTGGTGGAGGGCCTCCATATGCTGCCTATGTGCATCCTCGGCAGCCATGCGTGCAACCTTCATCTGTTGCATCACAACCTGTTGTTGCTCAAGCAACGCCGCTTGTCGCTGCATTGATGCCTCATGCTGCTGCATCATTGTTGTGCTTTGCTGCATCATGGCAGCCACCATCGCCTCTATTGCCCTGGAGATATCGGGCACGTCACCCTGGGACGATTGCGAAGTCCTACGAGGAGGTGCCATAGCTCACTAACACATAGAAAATCACTTGGTTAGGCTCGAATAAGGCAATAATTTAACTAAGAACACTCAGAAAACACAGAGAAAGCTAAGCGGACATCCAAGTCCACAGACCTAAGGAATGACCGCTCTAATACCATAAATGTAACGTCCCATTTAATTCTTAAGCAGAATTAAAAGAAACGTCACACAAAATAGTAATGTAGAGTAGTCTTGGGGTCTTTAACACAACCCCTACAAATTGAGCACACCACGATGCCAACGGAATCTAGATAAAAGTCTAACAAAATGAGAGTAATAGTAAGGCATAGAGCAATACATGGGCCGTAGCCCTAAAGAAAACCCACGAGGAAAAGAAACATCAGGTCCAGCCCAGATGGCTAAGCAGCGGAATCGCCATTTCCTTGCTGACCGCGGGAACCTCGCCCATCTGCTCCCATCAATTAAATTGATGATCATTGCAAGAAAGAAGAGCCACATACAAGACAACCATACAACAAACAGGGTAAGCTAGAGCCAACAACATTTACATCATACAATCAAATATACTTTCACCATCCAATATCCATACAACAACCAAGCATGTTATGACTTTTCAATCAATACACTGACTCGACTCGACTCATCCAGATACGTATAACTTGGTCGGATTCAACGGATGCTTACATTTGTGGTGGATACCTCTGCTCACCCCCGAGCTTTGTGTTACAAGTGTTATGATAAATCAATTTCCCTCACCACAAGGTTAGCCCTTAATGAATTTCAGGCCTCCTGCTACTTCACCATATGAGTCAGTCCGCTCTAGGTGAGAGTAACTGACTCCTTAGAGTGTCAGGATGCAACCTTACCTTGAATCCTTACCTAGTTATACAGATAGGGCACCACCATGGACACCAACTAACAAGGGTCATGGAATTATGTCCCGACCACTGAAGCACGACCCTGGGAATCCCACATAGAGAATTCCAAGGAATTACGCACTGACACGGACCAAACTTCCTTAATCAAACAAACAGGTTCAACATGCATACACACAAATATAAACATACATCTCATACAGTTTCTCATGATTCATCGCTTTCGTATTCTCAACCAAGCCATACCAACTCCTTATTCTCGAACCCAGAATATGGAACTCCGTCTCATATCGTTACCATGCCACGTTGATACTAACCCTTTCATGTCTCATGTCGAATTCATACCAAACTCATCATTTCAATTTCATGAATCATCTCATACAATTTTCATGCTAAGTTCGTACCAACCCATTATTCACAAATCATGATTTACCTCACACATGCATACTCATTTCTCTCATGCTCTCATCACAATACTTAAATTCAAGACATACATTCACCAACCAAGTCAAAAGAACAAACACACTGTGCCCTGCCTCGCCCAACACCTCGCTCAGGCCGAAGGATCTCGCTCAGGCGAGATGTGCTCACTTAGGCGAGCCCCCTTCGCCTAGGCGAGGGCTAAAAAAAACGTCGAGAAACCAACGCGGGATCTCGCTTAGGCGAGACCCCTCTCGCCTGGGCGAGATGTTCGCTCGCTCAAAAATTGAGTGGGTCACCTGGGCAACCTTTCGCGCAATAGGGTTTGGGCGAGTCCCTAATCGTCTCGCCTAGGCGAGACTGGCTCACTTAGGCGAGATTATCAGGTCTCGCCACTGTTTCACTTGCAACAGCTATATTTTTCACACCAGCCAATCATGCAAAGTGTCCCACGCATCAAAACGAATGATTAACCCATATAATCAACAACAAACTTAAGAACAAGCCAAAAAATGACTTAAACTTGAAACCCTAACTTCCCGTACCTGGAAAAAGGGTTAACAGAAACCTTGACGGCACGACCTCGAGCACGACAATTCTAGGAACAGACTAGCGAGCTAAAAACAGAAGGTAAACGGGACAAAGGACGGAGTATTACGAAACTGTAACTGTGAACTACGAAGGAATAGCAATGGAACCCATGCAATCTAGAAAGCGGCACTTACGTGGAGTAGGAGCTGGTTCCGAGCTAGTTCGAGAAGGCTTAGGGCAAAACCCTATCAGAGCGTCTTGTGAGAGCAAGAAGGGGATGACGCCTGGCTTTATGAAGAGTGAAGGGTGAGTGTGTTAGGGCAGATTAGGGTTTAGTTTTATCACTTGGGCCAGCCCTAGGTCCAATTACAAGGGCAACCCTTTACTTTAGGGCAGAAAATAATAAAGCAGATTTTTAATGGGCCTTACATGTGAGGTTTTTCTTTATTTAGATTAAGGTTGATGAGAATAAAAATAAAACTATACGGAATAATTTATTTCTCTAAGTAATTTATTACTGAAAAGATTAAATTTATCCTTTATAAATATTCAACGTTTCTTTTGTAAGAAAATTAAATTATATCATGTTTAAATTCTTTTAATCATATGTTTCGACAAAATGCCGCTGGAAAAGGGCATCACATAAACTTGAAAATGCAATAAACCAAAATGAGAATAGAGAAATTAATACGAAGTAAAAATTTGAAAACAGTGAATTGAAAGCAGTCAAAATAACTCAAAAGTAAATGTAAAAAGGTTAAATCATTTCAGATGTGTCCATTTTTTTTAGCAAAATTTCAAGTAGGTCCCTCCATTTTTATTTGACTCAATTGAGTTTTTATTTTGAAAAATTCGTTGCAATCTATTCCTTTCCGTGAGTTGTACAATAACGGTGTTAATTATGTACCACGTGTCAGCACGTGTTTTTTTTTTTTTTATTTTTTTTTTTTTTATAATTTAATATATATATATATATATATATATATATATATATATATAATTGCCACGTGTCAATCTGACATTGTGTCACGTGGTAGAGACAGTGTGATGTGGCAGTGATAGTGTCACGTGTCATTATTAGATGTGAAAAATCTCAATGTAGTCCCTGTATTTGTTATTTTATCTGTCCCAATTTTTTTTAAAAACTGAATCAATTTCATCCTTGTATCAAATTTAATTTTTATATAAATTTTACAATGTATTTTTTATTATAGTTGATTCTTTTAACAAAATTAAGTTTATTTAAATATATATTTTGCACGGATATTTATTTAAATTTTATTTTAAATATTTATATATCTATAATTTATAGATAAATGTTAGAGTTGCTTTAAAAATAAAAACTTTAAAAATTCAAATATAGAATTTTATAAAAATTTTACAACAATTCTAACATTTGTCTATAAATTTTTTATATATAAATATTTGAAACAATATTTAAATAAAGTTGAATGCAAAATATACATTTAAATAAACTTAATTTTGTTAAAAATATCAATTATAATAAAAATATCATTGTAAAATTTATATAAAAATTAAATTTGATATAGAGATGAAATTGATTCGATTTTAAAAAAATGGGACCAAATTGAGACAAAATAACAAAGGGACTACATTGAGACTTTTCACATTCAATAGTGACACGTGGCACTACCACTGCCACATCACACTATCTCTGCTACGTGGCACAATGTCAGATTGACACGTGGCAATTTTTTTAATATTTTTTTCAAAAAATTATAAAAAAAATTAAAATTTTAAAAAACTTTAAAAAATCACATGCTGACACGTGACACATAATTAACACCGTTACTGTACAACTAACGGAAAGAAATTGATTACAACGAATTTTTCAAAATAGGGACTCAATTGAGTCAAATAAAAATGGGGGACCTACTTGAGATTTCGCTACAAAATGGAAACATAAATTCAAGCAAAATGCAATATAGACAATTTAAAAGAAAGATGCAAACAATTGTAAAAAAAAGAAAATAGAATGGTTACTTATTTTTAAATGGTCAATATGTAATGCCGCTGGAAAAGGGAATTACATAAACTTGAAAAAATGAGAATAGCGAAATTAATACGATTTTAAAACAGTCAATTGAAAGCAGTAAAAATAACTCAAAAGTAAATGTACAAAAACATAAATTCAAGCAAAATGCAATATAGACAATTTAAAAGCAAGATGCAAACAATTGTAAATAAAAAAAATAGAATGATTAATTATTTTTAAATGGTCAATATGTGGAATGGTTAATGAAAGTAAACTTGTTGTGCCTCACCTTGATTTTATGCTTTGTAGTGATGGTTTAGAAATATCTCAAATGATTAAGGATCTACATGCATAGGTTAAGGAAGAAAATTGAAAAGAAAAAGGAAGACTATGTTAGGCGTGTTGATGGATAACCATTACTAAAAGAGTATATTTTGTCCTATAACTAAGAGATAGAAAAAAGATGAAATTTTGAAAAGATTCTATTAATTTGAAGAGTGATATACTAGAAATCTCTTCTTTTTTTTTTAGTTTTGTAAAAATTGTATAGATGTATAAATTTGTTTACAGTTCTTTAGAATTTTTAAGAGACTTGTATCGTTTTTAATTTGAGCTTATTTGAGTCACTTTTTAGGCCAAGAAGGGATGTCTTAAGTGATGTACAAAGGATATTGGTGGAGAAAGCTTCAAGAAGAAGTCTCACATCACTTGAAAAGAAGCTTTTCCAAAGACAAAATTTTCATTCAACGGGAGTCTCCAAAAGTTCTACCTAAAGGGAAACTTGTATCATACCATTTAGGCAAGAGTGCAAGAGAAATTATCCCATCCTATAAATATTTTTCCCTTCTTCTCCTAAAATTACTTTTGAGTTAAGTGATAGTTGATATTGTTTTAGCAAATCTCTTATTCTCTCAAAAGGTCACAAGAGAAGAAAATTCTCCTCTAAATTTGTTCTATAGGGAACCAAGATAAAAGGCATATTTAAGAAACTTGGTTAGTCTTAGATAACCGGAACAAAAAGTATTTTATTGAATGTGAAAACTGAATTGAGTCATGTACACTTAGAGTATTTATAGGAGATTGGTTTTGTTAGTGACCATAGAACTTTATAGATGTGATAAAGAGAACTAGACAAAAATAAAAGAGAAAACGTATAGTTGGACAAAATACATCTTATTACTCTAATTGTCTAATACCCCCTCAAACTTAAGTAGTGCCTTTTAGATATCGTAGAATACACTTGACTACAACCCAATGAGAATCTAAAGGGTTAGCCATGAATTGACAAACTTTATTTACAACAAAGGCAATTTCAGGTCTAGTAAGAGTGGCATATTGGAGAGCTCCGACAACAGACCTATACAAAGTCAGGTTTGAGAAAATATATGCACCTTGTTTAGACAGTTTACACTTGGATACCATAGGAGAAGAGATAGAATGAGCTTCTGCCATGTTGATTTGTTAAGTAAATCACAAATATATTTGATTTGAGTCATCCATCAAATGTTTGACCTCAAGACCAAGAAAGCAGTCCAACTGACCAAGTTGTTTTAAAGAAAAGATTGCATGGAGTTTAGTAGTGATCATGTGAAATCAGGCTGAAGTAGCTGCTAGTGACAAGAATGTCATCAACATACACCAGAAGATAGATAACATCAGATTCATGATGATAAATGAATAGAGAAGTGTCATAGGAGACAAAACCTAGTTGTTGAAGAGTAGTTGTTAGTCGTGTAAACCATTATCTTAGGGCTTGCTTTAAGCCATAATGAGCCTTATTCAACTTGCAAACTAACAATTTATCAGAAGCGTCAAACCCTAATGGTTGTTGCATGTAAATAGTTTCTTCTAAGATCCAATTGAGAAAGACATTATTAACATCAAGATGAAACAATTTCTGTTGGCACAACTAGCCTGGATGATTTGGTGCTTGAAGATTTGATGAAGGTACATGAAGCCATTGCCTTGTAACATGTTGGAACCATGCTTACATTGATGAAGATGTGGAGATTTGATGATTCACGTGTTGATCAAGCCTTGTGTGCGTTCTCTCTATCTAGATTATTCATGGGGGAAAATAAGCTAGATTGTAATTCATGTTGTAGACCATTTTGCATTAATTAGATGTTGTAGACCATTTTGCATTAATAAAATCCTAGATTTATAGGAATTATCATGAAACATGAATTGGTTGAATGGTTGTGCATTAACTTGACAATTGCATGGTTGTGGGTTTGAACCTTGGTAGACATGAATTAAGCTTCCTTTTTGCTAAAATTAGTTTTGGCATAGATGGGAAGGGTAAGAAACCCTAGCAGATAGAATGAGCAGCTAAGGGGGCTGGAAAATCACCATGGAAAAGTCATTGAATGATAATTAAATATAAACTTAATGCTAATTTCGTTTTTGGTCTCGAAGCACCATTAAGGCTTGGTTAAGTTTCCAATTAAGAGTGAGAGAGAGAGTTGTGGTGTCTGCCATTGTAGAGCATTGTGAGGAGTGAATTTCAGAGAGAAACTGTGATTATTGAGTGAAACGGAAGAGTTGAACGGGGAGAGAGCTAAGGGAAGCTATGTTGATCAAGGAGGACCAATAACATATTCTATTCTAAGCAAGGAATCCAACTTAGGGGAACTGAAACTCGTAATTTTATATTATGGATTTAATTGTATGATGTATAACATGTTTATGTTTGAATTCTTTGTTGTTGAATTTCCTAGGTTTCTGGAAAATTCTAGAAACTGCCTGGTGGGTCTTCAAAGCTGTCAGGCAACATATGTCATTTGTTGTGCAATTATGCATTCCTAATAGGAACCGCTTGGCGGCCTGTTCATGCCGCCAGGCAACACAATCTCGTTACCCAGTTTCTGGGTTTTATTTATGAATGGCCTGATGGTGATGAACACCCGCCAAGCGACGCGAGCCAAATTGGGCTCGATTTAGGGTTTTTGATGGTTCTAGGTTGAATTTGATCGGAGAAAAAAGGAGTTTTAATCATTAGCTGGTCATGGATGCTTATGGCCATAGAATTACACTATGAATGGAAGTTAATTGAAAGAAATTGTAGGAATGTATCTTTAGGGTTTGAGAATTTGAGGGATTTCGAGTTAATGACTATTGGATGTATAAATCACGTGACTAATGATATATTAGCATGCAAAATTGATCATTGGTATGTTTGGAAGTATAATTGCATGAATGAGTTACAGAATTAGATTTGGGGAGGAATATTGGATGTTTGGGAGGTTTTGGCAAGTGTAACAGAACTTGGGATTTTTCCCAAAACTGATGAACCACCTAGCGGTGGGAAACTTGTCGCCAAGCGACAACGGAGAATGCAGAGGTTGTTTTTGCATTTTGGTGATGTGGGCACGGGTTGGATCCTGTGGGAAGTTTTGAGATACAATAATTATGAAAATTTAATAAAAATACAATTCACGTATAATTAGGTGTTGGAGAGCAAGTATGGATAATGGAATGAGATGGGATTTGAAGTATAGAAGGGAATATTGGTATTGTAATTAGTGTCGTGGTCTAAATGATAATATGTCGTAGTTGCTAGTATTTGTTCCTCATGAGCAAAGTGCTTTTGTTTTAATATTAACTTATAAGTATGGTTGACCATAACGTTGAATAGATGATCTTGGGGTACGTTAAACGTTAAGGCAGTGTAAAATTATAACTATTGTAAAATGGATGGAATGTTTAAGTTCAGGACCGAAAAACATACTCTTGGGGCACTATGGTATGAGTTTTATAGGGTAGTAACACTTGACTAAATCTAAGTGTTGGATAAGATTTGATGAAGTGAGTGATTGGGAATTAGTGAATCTCAAAAGAGGAATATAAACATTGGTGAGAAGCCAAACCGGTGATAAGTGATGCAATGATCTTAGTAGATATCGCTGCATGTTTTGATGCTTAGATTGCGGGTTGCAATCTGTTTTGGGTGCTTAAAAACCAGTAGGGCGCAAGTATTGGTGTAGCGCCTGGCAGTAGTGGTTGACTCGCCAAGCGGTAGATAGCCAATCATACTAGCCCTGAAGAGCGTGATGCCTGGTGGTGAGGGTCGTCCTGCCAAGCGATACCTGCACATAGTGGCATCGGAGGCGCTTGGCGCCTGGCGGCACGTGCCCCCACCAGGTTGTCTGAAAGCAAGTTTCGCCTGGCGGCTCGGGAGCAACGTCAGGCGATAACACAATGGCAGAAGCTTTGTTTGCTTCGGATATGCGTGATCTACAAAGCTTTAGTGATACGTCAAAGCTCGGCTTGTTGGAATGTTCCTTTAGTTGTGGCTTGGAACGTATCCCTTGAGTTGTGGCTTGGGATAGGAGTTAAACACGTGGCATGCCTTGAGTTATGGCTTGGAATGACATCTCTTAAGTTGTGGCTCGGGATGGAGGATGAACACGAGGAACTCTTGAGTCGTGGCTCGGGTTGGTGAGTGTTGCCGGTGTGAGTGTGCGACTTATGTCTTGATAGATCTTAGCAACCAAAGGTCACAACTATTTCAGAAGCAAGAGACCTATGTACATTGACTATGGCTACATTGTTTGGAAAGCTAAGAAGGAAGTGAGGAAGCCAACTTGTGCCTCATGGTTGGATATGAGTCATCCTCATCAAGTCAAGTAAGCTCTATAGACAAGAATGACTATAATCAATTGTTGCATGACTTTGAAGAGTTGCATTGTGAAGGAAACAAAATTTGTCATAAACAATCGATTGAAAGGATTAAATAACTGGCGGGAAAACATAGTTAATCAATTGGAAACAGAAATAGCCGATTTAAAAGTTGATTTTGAACATCTTGACATGATTTATAATAATTCAACCTGTTGTAGTGAAAATCATTTGATTGCAAAACCTTGTGAAACTTGCACCCTTTTGGAAAACAAAGTCAAATACCTTATAAAAACATGTGCAAGGTTCTCAAAAGGAAAAGCAAACTTGGAGGCTATTCTTGGCTCTCAAAATTGTGTTTTTGGAAGGGCTGGAATGGGTTCATCTCCTTTAATGAAAAGAAAGTCAAGGAGTTTGCTAATTTCTTTTCCAAGAATGCATCAAGTGATATTTCTTTGACAACTTGTAATTATTGCATGAGAAAAGGGCATATTTCTAAAAGTTGCAAAGCTAGAAAATATGATGTACCTAAGGGCTTTATGAAATGGATCCCAAAAGGATTAGAAAGGCTTAACCATTTTGGACCCAACCTATCAAAGGGTACCATGTAATGTATATTTGTTTTGTAGGTTATCAAAAGTGAAAAAAAAGACTTGTGGTACCTTGGCCAACTTTGTGATAAAGGTTTTAAAGTTGTGTTTAAACCTAATCAATGTCTTTTATATGATGCATGATGTAGCAATGTGTCTAAGGAAAAAGAGTAAATAATATATATACTTGTTTGATCTTCATCATGCATCATTCAGCATACATTGCTTGCTTACAAAAGAGGTGTTTTTCTTGGTTATGCTATACATGGTCATGCATATAGAGTTTATAACAAAATACTAATGATTGTTGAAGAGTCCATAAATGTTGTATTTGATGAAACTAACCCAAAGCTGCAAGATCAAGTGTCAAAGAATGCATATGAATATGATTTACTGTAAGAAAAGAATTATGCTGCAAAAAAGTACTCTACTACAGAAAATCAATCGACTAAAAAAGGAAAAATAGCCGACTGAAAAAGCTGCAAACAACAACTTACCTAAGGATTGGATCGAGCCTAGAGGACTATTAAAGGACAACATTATTGGTGATATTAAATAGGGAGTATCCACTAGACACAAACTTGTATTTTGTGAAGCTGAATATATAACAACTGGACATGGTTATGCACAAGTCATATGGTTGAAGCATAAACTCTTGGACTATGGTGTAAAGTTAAGTAAGGTACCCTTGTATTGTGATAATACTAGTGTAATCAACTTAAACAAGAATACAATACAACATTCTAAAACTAAGCATATATAGATTAGGCATCATTTTATTCAAGATCATGTTCAAGAGGGAGATTGTGAAATTCAATTTGTTAAAACTAAAAATCAATTGACTGATTTGTTTACAAAACCATTAGTTAGAGATAGGTTTAACAAGCTAAAAATTGAACTAGGCATATTAGACATGAAGAATGTGATTTGATGTGTTTTTGGCATGTTAATCTTATGTATTCATGCATTGATTTCATTAAAATAAGCTCATTCTAAATAACTGAAAACTGTCATATTTAGTCTATTGATTTTTCATTTTAGTCTGTTGATTTCTCTTAAATCTGCCTCTGTTTGCAAAAATTCAGGTCTGTCAAATTTTTCAATCTACTGACTCTATAAATCAATGTGTTAATTTCACTTAAGTTGCCATTGTATGTAGAAAATCTGATTTGTCATGAATTTTAATCTGTTGTTTTCATAATTCTATGTGTTGATTTCAGTTTGTTGCTTTCACTTAACCATATTTTGTTTGTAGTCTTTTATGAATTGTTGATTTTTTAGTCGACTGAATTATAAAATCAATCTATTGATTTTACTTAAACTGCAAATTCTCTAACAAATTTAATTCCAAAGCTGACCCAATCAAAGAGAGCATCTTGTGTCAGGTATTATCTGCCCTCAACAGTTATTTCATCAGCCATGTGTTGCTTTTTCTTATTTGTTTTACAAAAAAACATGTGCGCTACTGTCATGCATAAAAGGATTCTGCATGCAGATCAACGAGAAGGCTTGGAAAGATGTAGCTGGACTCAAAGTAATAGGTGTTCAAGTGAGGAAAGGTGAAGCTGGGGTTGTGCAAGAGTTCAACAAAGTCCAATACTATGGGCAATGCTTGAGGAACCCCGCTATTGAGATCAAACATTTTCATGTTGGTGGTCTCAAGGTGGATCAAAGGCTTCTTGCTATGATCATCACAAAAATCATAGTTCCATGTGGGAGCAACCACTCTACATTGAATGAAGGAGATTTGATCCTCATGTATTATTCCAAACACAATGTGCAAGTGGATTGGATCTTTGTGCTTCGTGATCACATGCTCAAGGCCAAGAGGCTCACAGACTCCAGGCTGCCCCATGTGGTTCTGGTGTCCAAGTTCATAAAATACTTTGATATTGATGTAGAAGATGAGCTGGAAGAGTCAACAAGACTGTTGAACCAAACCTTCAACCAAAATCTGCATAAAATGGGCTTTCTCAAGGTGGGAAATCAGTGGGCAGTTGTTGGTGTTGTAGTTTGTGATGCACATGACCATGAAACTGACCTAAGTGGAGCAAACAAGGAAGAAGAACTCACTATTGGGGCAATGGAAATTATCCCCTACAACCCTTGAGAGGACAAAGGCCTTGTGTGCTCACAATTTGAGAGATGGTGCTGAATCAACTGCATGAACTCAATGTGTCTTAAAATGCGCATCACAACTTTTGTAATGAGAGGTTCAACGATTTGGATGACCAAATTCATGACATTCATGATCTGCTGACTTCATTCTAGATTATAAACAATCATCAAGATGACAGAGTGTATTGGCCTTTAGGATCAGACATTGCAATCGTGTGTTTGTGGTGTTTTAGTATGAGTTATGTTAGTTTTAGTCAGTTGATTTTAGTTTTAGTCGGTTGAATGTATTAACTTTATGTTTTTATTCTCTGTTTCATATAATCAATGTTGATTTTAGTTTTAGTCAGTTGATTTTAGTTTTAGTCGGTTGTATCGTGTTCTATAATCAATGAAAGGTTATCCACTGTTTGTGTTCTTAATGCATTACAACTATTTGATGAATCCATAAGGGAGAAAAATTTAAGAAACAACTAAAATTGGACAAAATTGGAAGCATTAAAACTGGAATTGATAAAATCTAGAATTGAACCGATATTATTGATAGGGGGAGCATTTGAATCAGTGTGTGCTTGTTATCTTGTGTGTACTACTATCTTTTGTGTACTACTCTTGGAAATAATTTTCATTTTCACAAGCTCAAGCTTAGGTGACACTTTATCAATTCAATGGCATCCAACCAAATGAAAGAAATTTGCAATGGAGGTGGTTAGAGGTTAGCTTCATCAAATCAGGGAGAGAATGTTGACATAAATAGCCTGAATGCTTTTATACTTGAAGATTTGATAAAGCTTTGATGAAGGTACATGAAGCCATTGCCTTGGAACCATGCTTACATTGATGAAGATATGGAGATTGGATGTTACTCGTGTTGATAAAGCCTTGTATGCATGCCCTTTATCTAGCTCAATCATGGGGAAAACAAGCTTGAATATTGTAATTCATTTTGTAGACTAGTTAGCATTAATTAGATGTATATGGTCAATGCTGTGTCTTTTAATCTGTTGAATGGATTTTTAACAAATTAAAAGGTTAGTTGCGGTAGTCTTAATTAGGACTTATTCAATCAGTTGTTTTATTTTGTAATCGACTAATTTCACTTAAGTTAAGTGAAATCAACTGATTGATTTGAAAATGAACTTGTTAAATTTTGTAACAGTTTGACTATAAGAGTTGTACTTTCCGAAAGAGAGGTAACAAAACTCTTTTTATCGGGAAATCATTCTGAAAACTGTGGAATTCTCTCTTTCGTGATCATACAGTGTAACTGGTGAAGATTGATCTTGGATCATTCTTGGAGCATTTTGCTTGATGTTTAAATCTTAGAGAAGGTGGTTATGGTTGGCAAGGTTGTGCTATCACTGAGGTTTGATCTTTCTCAAGCTTGTTGGTTGTGTCTGGTGGTTTTCCAGGTCTGCAAGATGTTTGTTGCAGTGCTGGTTTGATTCTTGTGTCACTCAAGAGTCTTTTGTGTGTATTTTTGCATATTTTGAAAGTGTAAGGGTGTAAAGTTTGTTAATCTTTTGAAATAGTGCAAATTCAGGCTCGGGTTTCCTTGACTAACTGGATGTAGCTCAGGTTTGAGCGAACCAGTATAAAAATCTTGTGCATTGCTCTTTTATCTAACCCTTCTCTCTTACATTACAATTTAAAGTTTCAAGAATTGTGATCTAAACCATCTTTTTGACATTCTTGTGAGATATGGTGTTATCTGCAGCATTGATCATGTTTATATAACTCATTGGAACATATCTTGACTGATCTTTCACATTGATCTTGCTTTAAATCATGAATTTGCTTTTCTGCATTTTTTCCAGTTTTTCAGTTGATTGTTTTTGTGTTTTAATTGATTGCTTCTATCAATACTGGTTTTGTCTGTATCTATTTAATGAAATCAATCGGCTAACTCTGGTTTTGATCGATTGAAAGTGTCTAGTCTAGGAGTGTTTGCATCCATACTTGGTGGTTGATTTGATTCAATTAAAAATTGTTTTAGGCTTTCAAAAGTCACATTATTTTTTAACTAGCCAATTCAACCCCTCCTCCCTCTTGGCATTTCAACCATTTCAAAACTTACAGACCTTTCTTGAACTTTTAGGGAAAATTTATCTAGACTTGATGAAAGTGTTTTTCACCAATTTGCAATTAAAAAATGATGTGTTTTTGTCTAGTGTCAAAGGAGTTCACATGGAGATATCTAAGAAGGCTTGGAAAGATGTTGCTAGACTTAGGGCAAAAGGTGTTCAAGTGAGGAACGGTGAAACTGGTGTTGTGCAAGAGTTCAACAAAGTCCAATATTATGGGCAATGCTTAAGGAACCCTGGTGTTGAGATCAACCATTTTCATGTTGATGGTCTCAAGGTGGATGAAAGGCTTCTTACTATAATCATCACAAAAATCATAGTTCCACGTGGAAGCAACCATTCTACGTTGAATAAGGGAGTTTTGATCTCATGTATTGCATCCAACACAATGTGCAAGTGGATTGGATCTTTGTGCTTCGTGAACACATCCTCAAGGCAAAGAGGCTCACGGATTTTAGGCTGCCCTATGTGGCTTTGGTATCCAAGTTCATAGAGTACTTTGGGGTTGATGTAGAAGATGAGTTGGAAGAGTCAACTGGAATTTTGAACCAAACCTCCTATCAAAATCTGCACAAGATGGGTTTTACCAAGTTGGGAAATGTGTGGACAGTTGGTGGTATCAATTTTTTAGTCGATTGATTTCTGTTTTAGCTTGTTGAATGTATCAATTTTATGTTTTTCTTCACTGTTTTATTTTCAATTTACTGTGTCGCGTGCTATGATCAATGAAAAAGTATGCTTTGTTTGTGATCTTAATTGCATCTATTTGATGAATCTAAAGGGGGAGAAATATTTGGAATCATTAAAAGCAGAATTTAAATGAATTGAACTAAGAAACTGCTACACCAAATCTAGATGATACCCATACTATTGATAGGGGGAGCATTTGCATTTGTGTGGGCTTGTTATCTTGTATGTAATGCTTTTGGAAGCTTAGATGGTACTTCATCAATTCATAGAGTTCAAGCAAATAAAGGTTGATCCAATGGAAGCAATATGCAATGAAGGTTGGCTTCATCATGATGAAACAAAAAAAAGGCTTTTAACGTCTGATATTTTTGACCCTTGATGTATGTCCAAACTCTAACGTCGTATTGGGTGACGTCAAAATTAACGTCATAAATATACACCACATCAATTAATGTCAGAAGATTGAACAGCAGATGTCAGTTAACGTTAGTGGATTGGACAATAGACGTCCATTCCCATGCTGAAAGAAGGGAAAAATCTACTTTATTTGATCAAATCATAGACAGAATGTTGGTACAAATAGTCAGGAGGATTTGGTATTTGAAGATTTGATGAAGGTACATGAAGTCATTACCTTCGAACATGTTGGAACCATGCTTACTGTAACATCCCATCAGGATATTACTGATATAAATAAATAAAATAAATAAAATCAAAAAGACATCGCATTTATGAATAAACCTCATTTCCCAAAAACGCGGGAAATTAAAACTTTTATTATCGTATAATAAAAACAATGATCCATAGTTTATAAGACGGGAATAATATTCAACTGTCTCACAAAAATTTACATATTATTTCAAAACCAAAAATAATAAAAACATAGATATGAAAATCCCATGCTCCGTATCTCAGCTTCACCGGCACCACCTGCATCAACATCCTCTGCTCATGTGTACCACGCACACGATCATCGCCAAACACAAGCAGATAGGGTGAGCTTAACAGATAAAACATATAAAATGGCATACACATCTAAAGTAGATATATATAAACTACACCAATATCCCAGAGTGTTACTATTATTTAAAATCTCATCACTTGGCCACCACCAGATCATTCGTGTTCTACCTCTCTTAGAGACTACTTCAAGGTAATTTACTGCCAAACCTATCGACCACAACCGATAGAGCACGTGCGGGAAACAATTGTTGCGGATCACACACCGTAACGCCAGGTGGAGTTCCCAAATACAACATAAGTCGTATTGTCCCAAGACTACCAAACTCGTCAGGTATCTACTAAGGAGGGCAATCCATTTGGACCCATCTGTACTGGTCACAACCAACACACTCACACCAACAACACTCGCCAACCCGAGCTCAACTCAAGGGTTCCTCATGTTCATCTACCATCCCGAGCTCAACTCGAGGGATGCCATTCCGAGCTCAACTCGAGGAATGATACGTGCTTAACCCCTATCCCGAGCTCAACTCAAGGGATACGTTCTGAGCTCAACTCAAGGAACCCAGCAATCTTACCTTTGAAGCAACACTAAAAGCCTTGTAGATCACGCCTACATAGTCCAACAATTAAGACTTGCAACAGTCAAATCGCCTAGCGGGGGACACGTACCGCTAGGCGCTACAGCTTCCAGACCGCCTGGCGGGGGACACGTACCACCAGGCGCTAAGTGTCTCAGAACACTCAAACACAGCAGCCACCGCCCGGCGGAACCACCTGCACCGCTAGGCGTCAAGGCTCCAAGAGCCCACTGTTTTTTTCTCTATCGCCTGGCGGGTTGGCCCTCGTCACCAGGCGCCACGAACTTCCAGTCCCTCCTGCTCTGGCGCTGTTGCCTGACGGAGCCTAGCTAGCGACCAGATGACATACCAGTAGTTGTCTAGTACTAATTTCTGTCTTACACCCTGTAGATCCTTACTTATAGATCTTTAGTTATACCATTCCTTGAACCCCAGACACGTGTTTGCCCTTTCCTATAATTCTCAATTCCCTTAATATTATTTGCTTTTCAATATCCTTATGTCCAATTTCCCTTTTTGTTCATGCTTTAACACACTCGTATAGAGCCCACTGTTCAATCCCTCACTCAACCCCGACCATTCCTCCATAAGATTTCAGCACCAATTGGTCTAATGGCAAAAGTTCCCATTCTCTTCAACCCTAACACTGTTCCATCAATTATGTTCATCATTTATGCTGGAAATCAACAAAATACAACCTTATTCAACTCGTAGCCACTAACCCTCGGTTTTCCTCCGATTAAAATCATTCCAGAATGCACACGATCACAAAATCGAGCCAAATAGACTCACGTCGCCTGGCAGAACTTCATCTCCGCCAGACAGTTCATCAAAGAACCCAAAAAAAATTACAGAATTGCGTAGCCTAGTGGTACAAGGCTTCACCACCAGGCGGTTCATCAGGGAACGCAAAAACACACACATTTTGGTATGAGCCGCCTAGCGGCTATGTATAGCTCGCCAGGCGGTTTCTGGAAAATTTCCAGAAATCAGAATTTCGCAGAAAAAATGGAAACCATGCATTCAAGTGAACATATTTTTCATGTAATCATTAAAACGAACAAAGAAAACGGAGTCCAGCTCCCCTAACCTGGTTTTCCTTCATTTAAAGTTTTGACGGTTAAGAGTTCTCCCTACACCAGTTGCCTCCCTTAGCCTCCAATAATCTCACTCAAACCTCACAAAGTCTCAGATTTTGTGCTCTTTTTCTGGGTATATTTTCCAGCCTTGCAAAACCCTCTATATTAACCCAAACTTGCTTTTTAAAGAGTGCCTAAAAACTAAGTTAATTATCTAGAACGAAAATTGAATGTTAATTAGTGGTTAATGACATTTACCATCTCATTATGGCTATTTTTCCAGCCCCTTCTCAGCTACCACACTTACTAGGGTTTTCCCTCAACCTTTCCTATTCAAACCAAAACCAAAAATACCAAAAAATAAGGTTTTAATTTGGGTTCTCCAAGGTTTGAACCCATCACCATTCTAATGCCAAATCAATGCCAAACCATCAAGCCAATTCATGTTTCTTGCTAACTAATACACTTCAAGCATTATATCATAAGAAACATGGTTAAACATATTATTAAAACAATAATAATTGAATAACACACAATTGGCATACATAGGACTTGAACCCAAGTCCCCTAACACACAATTAATGTCATAAATGATCTTCCCACCCGCATTTATTAATTAATTAATTAAATTCCACAGGTTACATTGATGAAGATGTGGAGATTTAATGTTTTACATGTTGATCAAGCCTTGTGTCTGTGCTCTCTATCTGGATTATTCATGGGGAAAACAAGCTTGAAGATTGTAATTCAAGTTGTAGGCCATTTTTCATTAATTAGATGTATAAGGTCTTAGTTGTGTCTTTTAATCTATTGAAATGTTTTTCAACAGGTTAAATGATGTCTTTTAATCTGTTGAATGAGTTTTTAATAGATTAAAAGGTTTATTGCAGTAGTCTTAAGTAGTACATTTTATATCAATTGATTTATTTGGTAATTGACTGATTTCACTTATGTTAAGTGAAATCAATGGACTGAATTAAAAATCAACCTATTGAATTTCGTACCAGTTTGACTATAAAAGTTGGATTTGTCGAACGAGAGAAAGGGAAACCATTGTTTAGCGCGAAAACAGTTTGTGAATATATATATATATATATATATATATATATATATATATATATATATATATATTATTCATCAAATACAACATTTATGGACTGTTCAACAATCATTAGTATTTTGTTATAAACTCTATATGCATGACCATGTATAGCATAACCAAGAAAAACACCTCTTTTGTAAGCAAGCAATGTATGCTGAATGATGCAAGATGAAGTTCAAACAAGTATATATATTATTTACTCTTTTTCCTTAGACACAATGCTACCTCATGCATCATATAAAAGACATTGATTAGGTTTAAACACAACTTTAAAACCTTTATCACAAAGTTGGCCAAGGTACCACAAGTCTTTCATGATGTGATGGTTAAAGTTTCATGTTTTATGCTTTATTACAAAACACTTAATTAAAATCAAATGGTATTTGATGAAATTTATTCTAACAAGTTAATTGTTTAAATTTAAATTTGACTATTTAAATATAAAGATATTCCAACTTACATGTATTTAGATCTATGGATTGATGTTTCATTTTTTGTTTTTACAATTCAATTACATTTTTCAATCTTAATTCAATTTTCTTTCAAACTCCACAAAAATTGTTTTGCATAATAATAAATCTAAAATTGCATTCAATTGATCATATATTTGCGAGTTGACCTAGGTTTTGAAGTTTATATAGTAAGGTTTTAGAATACTTAGTGTTTTGTTATTGAATCAACCTTAATATCAATCCCATGTCTCTCTTGCACCAGTAAATGTGCAAAATTTTCAGCATTCTTCTTTAGATGTAAAACACATCAATGAGTTAAGGAAATATCTTCTATTTTCTTCATCAATCCAAGATCCTTTTAGGAACAATTCATTATGGCCATCTACGGGTATGTAATGCTTATGCTTGACAATGTCCGTCATAACTATTTATATGGTTTAATTTAAAGAAAGCAATCATTTGTTGCTTCCAATTTTTCTCCTTTGAATTGAGATGGTTTGTTAATAATTTATCCTTTGAATGTATCAATTTATTGTAACACCTCTATGAGCTCAATTTAGTTGTACCTGCACTAAAACACCTAAAAATATCCAAAGAACATTTACACAACTAAAATTATTTTTAACATGTTTTTGTATCTCATGGTCAATAAACTTAATTATAACAAATCTTAATTAAAATAATCTTTAAATCACAAAATCAAATTAAGAATCAAATATTAAAGGCTAAATAAGGGCATAAATATGCATTCATCAATGATCTACTAAATGTTGATAGGGGTGGGTCATCTAATAACTTTAAAATTCATTCATGGAATTATTAGAAAAATGATAGTGAACACTTTACTTTATAATGGTTCACCCTAACCTAGGTTACATCTAGTTCTCTTTTGGAACCCATGAAGGATTCCACTGGTCAAAATTAATTACAAGTATTATTCATAATCACTTTTACATGAACATATATAGGTCACTCCTAATTGAGAACACAAAGTCATTCCTAACTATACAATAATAAATTATTGGTTTATAAGGAAAAACTTTCTTTGGAGTTGTTTATAAAATTCTATTTTCAAAAAAGTGAAGGATTCCTAGACGACCACTCCTTTCTCCATGGTCTAACTTCATAAAAGTGAAGGGTTTACAAATAAGCTCTCTCTAAGTTATTCATAAATGTATTACATGAAAAGGTTGTAGTTTGCATGTTATACCTTGTCCTTGTGTTCGAAATAAGTGATAATATATATGTTTCGAATAATATTGATCTTAACATATAAATGTTTGCACTATGTTTGTAGAGAATATTCATTCTAATCGGTATTACAAAAAGGATCTCACGAAGACTTGTTTACATCAAAGGTCTGTTGAAGAATGCAGTTATGTTGCTCCATAACAACAACTTCGTACATGGCTTGTTCATTTCATATGGTCCTAACTTTTACTCTAATTGGGACCAAAATATGTCTTAAGTTTGACAAGATATGCTACGTATTAGAAGGTGATGAAGGATTAAGTTGGTCATTTTTAGTTTAATGAATATGGTGAAGAGTTTCTTAAGAAAACCTAGAAGAGATTCCTGTTGGACATTAGGATAGAAAACTATCTAGATGTGAATGTTCACTTCTAAAGGTTCTAGAGACTGATAGAGGTGGATTGTTTAAGATTGAAATGGAAAACAACACATATAAAAAAAATACAAGTAAAATGAAATAGCAAGAAAATAGAAAAAAGAGATAGTAGATGATGATAGAGATTAAGTGTTGGCAAAAGCAAGCTTGAAGCAAAGAATTGATAAAGTCATGTGCATGAAGATCTTAAGTGTTTGATGAAGATTGATGAAGATCCACTTGAAGATTATGTTTCAGTGTGTTAAATCTGTAGATAACATGTTAAATGTAATGTGTTAGTGTTATATCTTGTTAGTAGGCTATATGACATAGGTTAGATGTCTTGTGTGCATTAGTGTGTCTTTTTTAATCTGTTAAAATGGGTTTTAACAGGTTAAAAGGCTTGATGTATATAGTTTCCGATATGAATGTATTCAGTCAGTTGAATTATTTTTCAATCAACTAATTTCACTTAAGTCAAGTGAAATCAGCTGACTGTACAGAAAATTCAATCGACTATTTTCACTTAAACTAGACTATATAAGCTGTGTTTTCGCGAATAGCGGAGCGCATTTGAGTTTTTAAGTAAGAAACTTTGTCATTCATCTTTGGAAAGCTCTCTCTCTACAATACAACAACTACAACTCATGTTTTGAAGATCTTGGTTGATCTTGGTTAATCTTGGAGGCATTTTGGCTTGTGAGTAGCTTAAAGAACACATGTATGGTTGGCTAGGGACAACCACCATCATGTTTGGATGTTCTTGTGCCTCTGGTTGGTTTGCCTGATGTGATTTCAAGTCTGTAAGTGTGATTCTTGCAGGGTGTGTGTCTAGATTTTTATGTGGTTCAAAAATTTTGAATATAGTGGACACCAGACTCATGTTGTTCTGGTAAACTGGATGTAGCTCTGTGATTGAGTGAACCAATATAAAAATAGTTGTGCATTTCTCTTTCCGTCATCTCACTCTCTTTGAAATTCTTTAAAAACTCAAGAAAACCAAGCAATTTGATCTTTGGTGTGATTTAATGCATTCTTGTGTAATCTGAGGCTATATACTTGTTAAAAATACTGATTAGAACAAGTCTTGTATGTAAAAGATTGCTGCTTCAGTTGAATTCGTGAATTCTGCATTATGTATAAATCTCCAGTATTTTAGTCGACTGAATTGTCTTTTTAATCAACTGTTTTATATTTTCAAGAACAATTTAGTTTGTTGTTTTATATTTTAATCGACTGAAAGTGTACTGGTCTGCTGCATTTACATCAAACTTTCCAGTCCATAAGATTCAATTGAAAAAAGGTTTAAGCTTTCGAAAATTTTTTATGAAGCCAATTCAACCCCCCACCCTTTCTTGGCTAAACCCACCATTTCAAAACTAACATTAAGCATGCCACTCTTAGAGGGGGCATAGCCAAACCAACTCTAGAGATGAGTAATGAGTGCCGCCACTTGCATAGCAAGATAAGGCTAAGTGAATCTCCACTCCTTGAAGGAGGAAAAGCTCACGGAAAAGAGGTTGAATAACAAGTGTATAAACTTCAATTTTTCAACCCTTTTACAAGTCTAGGAGCACCCTTTATATAAAAGGGTTTAGGGGCCTCTAAGCAAATAAACATAAGTTCCAAAGGGCAACTAAGAAATTACCCAACCCTAGCTTCTAGAAATTAGGTTAAAACTAACGCATAAGATGACAAAAATGAAGTAGACAAGGTGGTCTCCATTTGTGAATTTTTTCCAAGCCCATGGAGGACCACATGGTACATGTGCTTTATGCTTTATACTTTCCTCTTTACTCCACATTGTACTTGTTTTATGCTTTATGCTCTCCATGTAGACATGCCTTAATCATCTCCAATTAGTGTTCATCCTCTCCTAATTATCATAAGCAAACCTACAAAAACAAATAAACATATATTAGTATGTTGGCTTAAGTCAAGTCAAGTCTAGTCAAGTCTAGTCAACAAGTCAAACCTAGTCAAAGGTCAACAAGTCAACTAAGGTTGAGTCAACTAAGTCAACTTAAGGAAATTCAAACAATGAAAAATAATGAAAGGGATGAAGGAACTCCCTTTCTCCTAAGCATATGCCATGGGCCATCATCCTTGGTTGGAGTCAAGCCTTCATCAGACGGTTTCTTCAAATGAATGTATGAACTCAATGTGGCACAAAGAACATTTAAGGCAACCACCAAGTCTACGTGGATAGATGTAGCATGAAGAATTAAGATGTCTCCATGTCTCAACGACTTGAAAAGGATTGTCAATGACTCTTTCTTCTACACCTCTATATACAGAGGATATCTTGAAAGAAGAAATATTATCAACTGACAAACTTATGATCCTACAAATAATTGTGAAGTTGAAATCTTAGTATGCAAAACCTAACTCGATAAAATATTGTTTATGTTCTCTAGCTATTTTGAAGAATGAACTTCATTTGTATTTGTTGTAAGATGTAACACCTCTTTTAGTATGCATCTTCTTATATTTTATATCACTTTTTTTATAATTTATTGTATTAGTCAAGAGTGTTTATGTTTCAAAGTCAATCTTAGCCAAGACTGATTGCATTCCAGATAATACTCAATCTTAGTCAAGGTTGGCTACATTCCAAATAATATTCAATCTTAACTAAAAAAAAATTGTGTTCCAGAAAATAGTCCATCTTAGTCAAGAGTAGATGCACTTTGAACAATACCCAATCCTAGTTATGAGTGATTACAATCCAAACAATACTTAATTTTAGGTGTGACTGGTGTCCACATAATACTCACCTTATATTTATAATATTAGTCTATCTAGTGAAACTTGATTAAGAACTTTACATAGTTGTTACTATCCGATTTCATCCAAGTAATTAAAATGTTGAATAAAATAAAGTGAAATTAATTTAAGAAAAAAAAACAAAAATGGTAAAACTTAAACAAATTTTAAATATTTTCAAAAAAAGGTAAAAAAAAAAAGCTTTTATAATAAAAATAAGTTTATATCTAATTTGATAAAGGTCATAAAATCTATGTAAAAAAATAATACTTGTAATTTAAAATAAAAATTTTATTTATAAGAAAAATATTTATCAATACAAGATAAACAAATTTATACTATGTAACTCCTTCTAACCCTCCTTTCATGAACTTTTTTTTTTCTAACAACATCCATTATAAGAAAATCATTAAGTAGTAACTAAATTTAGAAATTAAAATAAATAGTCATTATATTGACTAAGTTAGACACCATTTTATAACATAAAAATTATTGGTATCTAAAATAGTGTATATTATTACTAAAAAGTTATATTTGGTTTCTGAATTAGAGTCTAAATTGATCTCTTACATTAGCTACCAAGGTTTTAACAACTATTTTTCTTTGATAATAGTTAGATTTTGGCTTTAATCCCTATAAATTTTTGTTTACATCTTGAACAAGAAGCTAATACTCCAGGGGTCATTAGTCACTGTGTGCAGCTTATACTACTGTAACATCCTAGCCAAAAAATAATTATTTAAAATTAAAAATGGTAGAAAAAATAATAATCTGCATTTATTATTGAAATACTTTTCCCAAAAACATGGGAAAAATCAACACTTTATTTCAAACGTTCCAAATAAACAAATCCATAAAAGTGTTCCTATTACAATTAATGAAACTGTTCATAACACTGTTTATAAAATAGTCCATGAAACAATATAAAAACATCATTATGTAAAACTCCCAGGCTGACCCCACTCCGACTCTATGCATGTAGGTGCTCACCTACATCAACATCTACTCCCATGTAACAAGTTACATGATCATTGCCAAACACACACAGATAGGGTGAGCTCAAATAAAGTAAAATACAATATAAATTAATAATACAACTTCAAACCCATAACCCTTGTTAGAACCCCAATCTTTAATCCTCGACTTCTAAAACTTCCGTTGGATGCCTCTTGATTCAACACCCTTTTATGATTACATTGATCGATTTTTCCTGCCACGAGTGTCTACTCGCTCCTCCGACTACAGACCACCACCCACGAGTGTCTACTCGCTCCTCCGACTACAGACCACCACCTAATAGTCCACACGCGGGAATAATTTTGCCACGACCACGATCCACGACACCAAGTGGAGTTTCCCAATACGAACCACAGTCCGTATTTGTCCCAAGACTACCAAACTCGTCGGCTGACACTAAGGAGGGCAATCTTCCAAAATCCATTTGTACAAGCCACGATCTCGCACACTCCACTAGACTTCCAAAACCACCAGGCTAAAACTTCGATCGCCACGTGTTACCCCAATACATATTGTACTCATAACTAGGACCCCAACAAAGCATCGCATCAAGCCTCCATCCAAAGCTGTGTAGAATCCTCCTCGCGATCCAACTCTGCACAAAAAATCGCATGGCGCATCACTCACGTCACTAGGCGAAACTTGGTTCCAAACAGCTTGGCGGTCTCCTCACGTCGCCAGGCGACAAACGCCCTCCAATGCATCTGCCAATAACCACTGCCTGGCGAAGCCTCCCCTACCGCCAAGTGCCACACAAATCCAGTTGCCACTACCACTATTTTGGTCTTTATCACTTGGCGGATCATCCCATGTCACCAACCGCCATACCGTAACACATTTGCACTTATCTAGTCATAACCTTTTTACTGAATAACAATACAATAGATTCATAGATTCACAATTAAGGTCACACTCTTAACTTAACTATGATATAATCAATTATGCACTCATTATTTTACCAATTAAGACATCCTCCAATTACATAAATTAAACGCATACATTCCATATAATTTCAGTCTTCAAACAGGGACTTCATAACAATAGACAATAGGTTATGCACCACATCCTAGTTAAGGCAAAACATGGCTTTTACATGCATACCATCCCAATTTATATCTCTTCACACCTATAACTAATTATATTACATTCCAATGTTTCCTTTCCATCCCTTACACTCAATTACACAATATCATGCACCAAAATTTTAGATAATTACACCTAGAAACCCAACGCAAGGCAAAAATAAGCTTTTTCGGCTACACCTGATGTGTTGCCTGGCGGTAGTTCTTGCACCGCCAGGCGGTGCATACAAATTATGGGTTCTGCCCAGAATTTCTACACCTGTGCGACCTCCAAACCTTCATTCATCCAATTTAACACAGATTTTGGCACATTTATATAGTTCAATATCATGGAAATAGTGCACCGATGATAATCACAAATCATGTTTATTCATCTCCAACCCCAACTTGCCCTAATTCCCTAATCATAGCAGATTTCATAGAATTATCACAAGTTCATACAATCTCAGACATATAAACACGTAAAAAATTTATAATTTGATATAAAGACCCCCAACCAAGCATTTCCAACATCACTAAACTCACGCAAATGAATCAATTGGCTACGCCAGTTTGTGTCGCCTGGCAGACGACACATAGCCACCAAGCGGTTAATAGAAGAAAGTCCAAAAACTAGGTTCTAGAGTATGCGTCGCCTGGCGGGTCAAACATGAGTGCTAGGCGATTTCTGGAAAATTTCAAAAATACGAACAAATTTTGGTATTTTATAGTAGTGCTAGGACCACATTCATATTATTCGATCCAGAATCATGCAATTCAATAAAAACATGTAAAAGAACTCCCCTAACATGATATTCCTTGCTTCCACTTGCAAAACGTAGCTAGCCTTTTTGATCTCCAAAGCCTCCTTTGGTCTCCCACACTCTAGCCCTTCAAACCACTCTCAATGCAGTGTTTCAGTGCAGTTTAGTGGCTGGTTTTTCTCACTTTAGCAGTCCTAAACGAAATTAAGTAAATTAAAACGAAATTAATTTCCAAGCATAAAAAAAAATATATGTTACAGTTTTACTCCAACCAAGATTTGAACTCACCACCATGCACTTACCTAGCCAATGCACAACCACGCAACCAATTCATGTTTTATGGTAATTTTTATACATCTAGGAATTTATAACAACCCATTATGATCAAGCATACAATAAAGTAATACCATCAAAATAATCACACAATTGGCTTTCATAGGACTCAAACCCAAGACCTCTCAACATAACTAAGTACTCTCACCACTTGAGTTAGTACTTTTCCACGTCATGAAAGTTAGCATTAATTATCATAAAGGCTCCCACTACCAGAAGAGTTTCCCTTGTTGACTCTAGTTGGTCATGCCCAATGAGGGAAGGCTTGTGTTGGGTTGTGGTTTTACTGACATGGCAGTTATGCCATATTTCTTCTTATTTTCGAGAGAGAAGCTAACTTTTGGAGACTTGGAAGTGTAACACCTCCTTCGAGATGTCACGTGTAAGATTCTTTTTTCATTTAAAACATGAAGCACAACCTCTTATACCATCCTATAAGATAGGAACTTTTCACAACTATTTTTATCTCAAACAATACCTGATAAAAGATTCATCCAAACCTCTATATTCATCAAAATGAAAACATAGTTCATATAATCAATTAACTTAAATCGTTCGATGAGGTTTAATATCAAATCCTTCAAGTGAAAACTTGAAACCACTACACTATTACATTTTATTTCAAAAGAACCTTTTTAAATGTCAAAATAAAACATTCCAAAGCTTCCCCACAAACTCCTCACAACTTAGCTTCTCCAGTAGTATTTGCATCAACATCTACTCCCGTATAACGTAAGTCATACGATCATCGTAGGTGAAAACCACAACCACAAATATGCAAGGGTGAGTTAACCATGTATCACACCACATGACAAACATATTAACATACAACTCACATAACATATTATAATATAACACTCATTCATAAAAAAAATCCACCAATACATGTTATTAACACCACACCTCGAACTCATCAGAATATTACCACCAAGTAATATTAACGGTATAACACTTTCTCATAGAAAACCATTATACCTTTCCTACACACCAACGCCTCTTGGAAAAGTCCTTTCCCTAGCTTTCCATAGACTTACTAGCAACAACTTCACCCACTCGACAAAGCCTTAGGTGGAATACTCTTGCTAAGCTCATGCTAAAGACTTACGAAGGAACAAAACCCCTTTACCCTAACCTGGCAAAGTCCTCTAGGTAAAGAAATCATCTTGGCTTTACAGCTATCAGAGAGTTCATATTGTCTCAATACATATGCACATTCATTCATGCCATATCTCATCACATCATACCATCCCATACATATGTACATATAATTCTTATCATGACACAGATAAATCAATAACCACACGATTATACGCATTCATGATAAATAACACACAGGCACATTAAGGCCTCATCATCACCTATATCACAACACATTGACATCATACAATCTTCATCATTGTATTTAACATACATTAATCATCAGGCCCAACATTGCATATATTGCAAACAAAGCCTATCATAATTTATCACAACAAAATATCAACACAATGCAACTATGAAAAACCAACAATCATGTGTAACTTATAACTCAACCTACAAACCTCCAAACTAAATGATGAGTCATTATTTTCCCTTCTTCCATTTCCTTTTTGTGCCCATCTTGATGCTTTTTAGTGCTTAATTGTCTTCTGTTAGTGCATTTTCCTCAATTGAGCTTCATTGGGCCATTTTTCTGAATTTTAAGTAATTTGGCATTAATTAGTCTAATCTTTGTCTCTAAATATTTTTAGGTACTTTGTGAAGCAAATTTTGGATCTTGGACATTAATCTTAAGATGAAGAGAAAGTTTCCACATCATTGTCATGTCTACACCATGTCATTTAGCCTGTCCACATCACTAGGCCACCATTTTCAACCATAATGGCAATTTTGTAATTCTGACTTGCAGAAGGACAAATTTGAAAATATATAGAAATGTGGTGATGTGACCACGAGTTTTAGGTCATTTTTTTCATGGGCAGCCACTTCTTCTTTCTCATTCGCCATTTTCACATTCTTGAGCTTTGTGTGGTGACCCATGGAGGTGCCTTCTTTTTTTTTACGTTTTAGCACTTGTTTTTAGCATTTTTATGCGTTATTGACAACACCCAATGTGGATTTTACATTTTCAACTCATTTGCTAGCTTGGACATTTCATTTTGTGGATTGTATTGACTTGGAACAACACCCATGTATGGGGTTTTCGGTTAATATATCATAGCAACCATTTTTGTTCCATTAAAGCTTTAGAATTCTCTTTTGCTCTTGAATTTGTGTTTCAGTAAAACCCAAGTTAGGGTTTGATGTTCTGTTTTCGTCAATTCTGTTTTGAAGTGTTTAATTGCTCAATTTTCATGGCTTGCTAAATTCGTGTAATGACTCCTTGATGAGAAATGCAACGAAACTTTGAGGTTGTGCTTGTTTTGTGGAATGTATGTGGTTCATCTGTTTATGCTTAATTTACAGATTAATTACATATGTTTGGGTTAGGTTATGTTCATGCTTAATGTTTGTAGCTTGGCTGTCACAAATTCATGGATGTATGCATTGCTTAATTACATAATGAAACTAGATTGCAACTTTCACTTAGTGGGTTATAGTCTAGTGGATTGAGAGTAAGCAGAGGTTTCAATTTGGTGGCTTATGATAAGTGAAATTGTGTTTTAATCAAGGAAGTCAATACGTTTTTAATCACTATTGCATTTCATTTAATCTATTGATTAACATTCAAATATGCCAACCCCCTCACCCTTTGTGTTGAATTGCATCTGGAAAACAAGCTTTGAATGAAAGGTTTAGTCACTAAGAGACGACCTTGGTTGAACTACTGAGTATTACATTACATGTTTTATTTGGCCAGGTACGACCTCGATCACTAAGATCACACCTTTCAAACTGAAGAACAACATATTATGGACTAGTTGTCAAATATTCAGCTAAATCTAACTAATAACGAATTGGGAAATGCAAATAGTTTACCATTACAACTCATCAAATTAACCCAAAATTCTAATTCAATCGCTCAATAATACAGTACCACGAATTCCCACTACACTTTTATTCTACACCATAAATTATCATGAAATTCATACCTTTTAATCCAATTCTGCCAACAAAACAATTCTCCGTTCCAATTCCAATTGAAGGTAATAATACTCAAACCATATTTCAAATCTTATTTAACCACAAAATTCAACACAACCAAGTTACCATGGAATTTGACCAATTTACCATCCAAGGCTTCCTTCTCCACCAAAAATCAATTTGAAATTAAAAAAAATGATATGACATAATTATTGCCCTTATCATAAAATTGGCAAGACGACAAATAAACAACTCAATTGCATCGTGAAGGCACAAACGTAGAAGAGCAAAATTCCTCCTATTACAATTTTCACCCAATTCATCAAGATTAACTATTCTCAAAGCCACGACACATCACTTTTGGTCATACTCCATCACAATACAATGTTGAAAAGTCATCTTAGAACATTTTCCACTTAACCCATGAAGAAGACTACACACCACATATATCAAACCAAAAATACAAGAGGACAAGGCTTATCACCCCTTACGTGGAATTCCTACTCTGAGATCACCTTAGCTTTCCTCTACACTCCTTTGCTCTCAATCCAATGTGACCTTCCAAACCAACTCTGTCCTCTCTCCTTTCCACCCCAAAATCACACGTACCTCCCCTTTCTCTCACATAAACCCCCAACTTTTATTTTTCACTCCCACCTCTTTATTTTCCTTAATAGACCATAAAAAAATATTAAAATAAATTTAATGTGCACAATTCTATTTCATTTTTATTTTTCTGCTCTAAGCTTTTCTTGTGCTTATGCCCATACACAATGCATCCGCCTCAACTTTTTCATCTCCCTAGGTGTACAACAATTTACAGAAAAAAAAATATACACCATTCTACCCTTTTTTGTTATAGTAAAGATTTGAACACATAACCCCCAATACTTAAGCAGCACTCCAAACCATGTCAATCATCACATTTTTCTTATCAATCCATTCGCATATTAACATTTCAATAGCATCCACACATTTCAAGCATTCAAGAAAATACATTATAAACTACCACATGAATTACAATTAACGTATAAAATATAGGTAATTTATAAAATATAATTGAGCCCAAACACACTCTTCCAAAACACTTATGAAAGTAACATTTTTAAAATATAAATGCTTTAAATTCACACACAAGGAAATAAACCCTTGACCACAAACACATGGCAACACTCTAACCAACTATGCTACTCTCCACTTTGCCAGAATTATCTATTTATGAATTTAAATATTCCCCTCACGTCCAATTACCCTCTTAAAAAATATAATTATTTTTCATGGGTCTTACAAGAAGCACAAAAAATACTCTTTTAAGAGCAAGTTCGGCTGTTAGGGCTTATGGGAAGATCCACTTCATTCTTCTATTATATTCATTTTCTTCCTTTGTTCATTTTTCATTCTTGGGCTCTTCATGATAATGAAAAGCTAGATCCATTTTGTTAGGTGTAGATGTAACCTCTAAGTCTCTGTAACTTGTATTAATTTTATATGTACTTGTTTTTCATTAAATTTTAGTTTTTTTGTCTCTTGCCTTAATCCTTGTTGTGGTTTGTTCACCTATAGCTTGATATTTGATTCATTATATTGAAAAATATCTTTTGTGTTCTAGAATCGGGACAAAATACCTAATAAAGATTGTATCTACAAATAAAACATGACTCATTAGCTGTCTTAAACCCTTGTGGTTTAGGCATGTTGGTTTATTAAGGGTTCCAGGCATTTAATCTTAATATGGAAACACATACTCATTCTTTTAAGGAATTAGGGTTTGAGTGAACTTCTAAATTGACTTTGGAATTAAAATAAGAGGAGATGAGTAATTAAGTGCATGAGAGTGAGGTTCGGTGAAACCTAACCCCAATAATAATTTTCCATATCATCTATATCCTTGTCCAATCTTAACTCCTTGTCAAACTCTTAAAAGTATTTCAATTGTTTTTGCATAGTTTTAATTTCCTACACATAACAAAATTTGTGGAAACATTATTTTGTTTAAATTTGTTGTTAATTGTATAATTGAATAGTATTTCAGAAGTCCATTGGAAAAAAGATACTTGGAATTTCCATTTGCTATTTGTACGATTTGGACTTGCCAAAAGAGTTACAAGGTTTCAAAGTAGAAGACGGCTTGAATGTTGACATGTGACATCTTCCAAATAATATCAAGCCAATTTAATGGAATGGATGACATTGATTTTTTTTTAAAGTAGGGATGTAAAAAAAAATATAAAAACCAAAATTAATCAAAGATCTAAGGATGAAATTACTAATTAAACTTTTCCCTTTTAATCTTGTGTATCACTTTTTTATTTGTTGATTACAATAAATATCATTATTATTATTCATAATAATTAACCTATAAACCAACTTATTTAATTACTTTATAAACTTATTTGAATGCAAATCTTTGATAAGATTTATGAAAATAATTTACTTTTAAAACTTAAAACTTATGTATGCAATTAGTATATACTTTATTTAATTTTCTTTCCTTATCTGTTTTTATTGTTTAGTACATTTTTAATTATCTTTAATTTTTTTTATTATTATTGGTCTTTAATTGTACAAGACAAATAATTTAAATGTCAAAAAATAAAAAAATTAAACGTAATTAATACTCATTAAATCGACTAGTTTAAATAAAAAGATTTGTGCAAATAAAAGAATATATAAAACTTTTAAAAAATATACATTGACACTAATAAATTTAATAAAAATTAATTATTTAAAAAAACAAATTATACTTACATAGTAATATTGTTTTGCCTGGGACTCCAAAATTTTATTTCTATAATAAAATTTATCTAATTAAGCTTTTTAATGCTATTATTAACCAATTATTTTATCAACAAGTTCTTCCAAAAAAATTATAATATAACAAACTAGTTTATCGATTTGAAATTTAGAAGTTAGGAGCTTATAAACTAGCATCTAGTCTAAGAATAAAAACTATTTAAAAATTAACTTATACGTCAGCTTTTTCAAACACATCTCAAGTTGGTTAGATCTTGTTGGGTTTTTTGGGAGGATCACCCGTGAATTACAATATTAATGAGACTTTCTAACCCAAAAATAAGAAATTGACACCTGTCACAACCGAAATTGTGACGAAACGACAAACCACAAAGAAAAAAAAAATATTTAAGTGATTCAAGATAGAATAAAATTTTGGGAGTCGCCACCATGATTTATTTTGTGAAATTATGGAAATCCATAAAGATAAAAAAATGAGGTCTGCGAATACCGAATTTTGAGTTCGGGAGTCTACTACGTGTAGAGGAGGTGTTAGCACCTTACAACGTCCACTCGAAGGCGATATCTTTAACTAAATATGTAAAACTAATGTGGATTTTTAAATGCTTAAATTTCCTCGAAAGAATAAATATGAATGAACAAAAATATTTTCTTTTAGTTTATTAGGCCCAACAAGGATGAATCCTCACTCCTACGTATTCTCATTAAAAATGAGAAATCAGGGTTACGTTGTTCACTACAAGATTTAGTAGTTTTACTAACATTTGTTTTGTTACATCCACTCAAAATTTTACTAAATACATTTATTAGTAAAAAGGTTTAGTAATATGTTTAAAATTTTACGTTTTCATTAATTAAATGTTACTGAAGCTATTTAGTAACATTTTTATATATGTATCAATTGATACATAAAAATGTCACTAAAAGGTATTAGTAACATATGGTATATGTCACATTTGATATAATGTTACTAGATTGTATTAGTAACATTTTTTTATAATTTAGTAACATTTTTTAAATGTTACTAATGATCATATATGTAGTAGTGGTTCTTTGGAAAAAATGTTTGTTTGAAAACGTCGATGTTTTTAATTTTTGAATCTAAAATCTTTTGTATTTTTTTAAAAAAAAAGGGTATTAAGTACTAAGACGACGCGGGTGATCACACGAGTACATAAACCTTTATTATAAAAATGTCAAATAGCAAACGACCACAAAAACATCTAGAAAAAAAACGTATTTTGAAATTTTTTCAAATAAAACTTTTAGAAAAAACAAAGGTATTAAGTACTAGGACGACGCGAGGGGCCACACGAGTACTTATACCTTTATTTGTGAGATATTAGATGATGTGAGCAGTTGTACAAATACCCCAAAACAAGAAAAAGCTTATGAAAAATATTCTTTTAGATTCTTTTTAAAAAGGATATTTATTGAAAATAGATATACACAATTATTTTTTTATTTTAACTACTAATTTTCAAATATAATTTAAAATGAAATATAAAATAGATTAAAAAAACATATAATATTGAATTCAAATATCAATTCAAGATGGACCCACGTCATATTCACTAGTTAGGAAAAAAAGATCCACATGTTACACCAATGCATTTATTTTATATATATATATATATATATATGAATCTTTGATGACCCACCAGCATGATTGCTAATTGAATCCAAAGTGAACATCCAATTGAATCTAGTCCAATGTATTAACAAAAACGTGGTCCATTGATTTTCAATGAATGACTTTTTTTATAGAATATTTTATAAAAGCAATGGACCTCACCATTAGATCACAATGAAATAATACCTTAGATATATAACCACAAAACAAAGGAACCTCACATGCGAGGGCATCAAAGACATTAAACTAACAATATCAAAACCATACGATTCCCAATATCCATGGAACAAAACACACAAACAAAGGGTTCAAACTCTTCGTAGATTCATTCGTGCAAAAAGAGTAGCAACATCCCTAGTGAATATTACTTGATTTTATATTAAATAAATATATCAAGAAAAACAAGCGTCACAATCTTATTAATTCTCATGCTCGGAAACTACATCAGTTAAGATTAAATGCGACAAAATTTTAAAAATAAATAAAACCAAAGTCTTTACAAGTTCCAATAACTATAGAAACACTAATAAAGTCCTAGCTCTATCCCAGCTAGCCCTCACTCCGTCGCCTGAGCACCCTCGGCATCACTTGTAACACCATCTACTCTCGTGCAACGAATTACACGATCATTGCCAATCACAAACAGAAAGGGTGAGCTCAAAAGAATATAAAACATATATCAAATACATAATATAAAACATACACACCTAATTACATTCTCAGAATTTGATCCTATTCACATCCTTGGTACCCCCACGACTCTTAAACCCTCCAATTTACTCAACAAAGTTAGCCATGGACTCAGGATTCAAGATGCTCACACGAACATGCCCGCTCCTGGTCCTGCCTCTACGAACCTCCCCATTCGTAGTCCTACTCTACATACTTGCCCGCCCGTAGTCCAACACATGTGATCCACCAGCTACGTACCTCCTCGCATGCAGCATCTCTCAACTGTGAGCACGGAACATAAGAACCTACCTCGCTCGTATCCCCACAGGAGAGTAATTGAGTATGAACCTCCCCGCTCATACCATCACATGTTAACCACCATCCATGAACCTACCCGCTCATGGCACAGCATCTCCTGATCTGTGTTTTCATCAATGCGTACAAACAACACACACAAACTACACTAAACACGCTTGGGCAAAAAGCCTTAGCTTAAGCGACCAGGCCTGTCTCGCTTAGGCTAAGCTTCCTCGCCTAAGCGAGCGTCCTAAACTAGTTTACCTGCGAGGTCTCGCTTAAGCGAGTCTCTCCTTGCCTAGGCGAGATCGCCCTTCGCCTAAAACCCAAACTCTCACCTAGGCAGCAAGTTAACACCACACCAAGTTAAAACGCGAGGTCTCGCTTAAGCGAGAGCCTCTCACTTGGGCGAAACCGTGTCGCCCAAACATCACCCCCCTCGCCTGCGCGAGGGCCCCAAAACAAAATCTCACACCCTCAATTTCTCGCTTAGGCGAGAGGTATTCGCCTGAGCGAGTTAACAGGTCGCCCAAAACCCTGACACTCCGCCTGAGCGAGTAGCTCGTGCAGAAAACACAATTTTTGACTCTGCAACACTCGCTTAGGCGAGTCTGGCTCGCCTGAGCGAGATTATCAGTCTAGTACACTATTATGCGCACGCAAACACTCAAACCATGCCAACACCCCTCGCCAAAATTGACAATCAATCCCCTTGATCATTCTAGAATTACGAACCTATTTTAGACCCCAAAATTTGATCCCAAACCAATGCAATTGAATCATAGTCACATACAGTACCCAAAAACTCCATTATTTCCAATAAGTGCATACAAGAGTGATTATGCACGTACATCAGCCAAGGTTCAATCCAATCATAGAAAGCATGAAAATTTCATGGCAAAGAGACATATAATCATGCGTAACACTACAGTAACAGAATCAATGCAAGCACATAATTTCTAAAATGAAAAACTTCACTTAATGGTGATTTATTTGTTATTCAAGGTCCATGATTTAATAATTTTTCAGCCCCTTTGGCTGTCTAAAGTTGGGTTACTGGGATTCGAACCCATACCCTCATAATACAAAGTCAAACCACAACCAACAAACCAATTAACACTTTGTGATAATTCATA
>Ga0214545_1001183_pt1 | contig 47751 bp, 74 predicted proteins | sample CNSS4metaG_FD_160064 | JGI IMG/M metagenome (GOLD analysis project Ga0214545, IMG submission 160064) | Root nodule microbial communities from cowpea collected in UCLA plant growth center, Los Angeles, California, USA - CNSS4 | ecosystem: Host-associated > Plants > Roots > Nodule | place: USA... | reverse complement strand
TCTACGCTCTTCGAGCTAGTCCGGACAACTTCGCTACGACCGGGGGTGGCTGCGCCACGCGAAGCCTTTTGGCGAAGCGTGGTGGGCGCACAAGGGATCGAACCTTGGACCTCTCCCGTGTGAAGGTGATCGGCCCCACCTCCTAACCCCCTGATTTACTTATTGTTTACCGTCATTTGCGGTGCCGCTGCGCGGATTTTGCGCGGGCGTCGGTTCTAGGAAGTAGCGGCGGAAATGCGCCCGTGCCGTCTCGGTTCGCTCGGCCGCGCGATCCTCGTCGGGTCGCACCGCGAGATAGATCGCCGCGTCGACCAAATAGCCGACGGTTGTTTTGAGGCCCTGTACCTCGCGCTCAAGCTCGGCAATTCGTTGTGCGTCCGTCATGGCTCGGCCTTCCTGGGCGCCTTGATGTGCGTCGTCGTCGCCCAGGTGCACGCCGGCGCCGCGTCCCATAGCGGCCCAGGCGAGGGCGCCGGGTTGCCGATCACGATCACCGGGTTGTCGTGCAACGGCGACTCGGCGATGTGGCCGCAAATGGCGCAATCGCCCATGTGCAGCCAGGACGGCCGGTAAAGGTGCGGCTCGATCTCGGGAATGGGTCGTGTCATTGTTCGGCTTTTCCTTCCTGCCAACCGGCGTTGTATGCGGTCATGAGATCGGCGACGACGAAATCGGCGAGCACTTGGCACGCCGAGGGCGAGAGGTAGGGCAATTCGCGGTTTGCCTTCCAACTCGCAATGGTCGCCCGCGCCGTCTCGGCGAACCGGGCTTTCAGTTCCTCGTCGGTCATTGTCACCACTTCCGCTCAATCCCGAGCGCGTCGCGGATGTCGGCTTGCGCCTGGGCGTATCCGGCCGCGCGCCCTTTCTCGATCGCGAACACGAGCGCGCGGCCGATCATCGCGCGAAGCTCGTCGGGCCGCTCAAACATATGATCGCCGATGTAGAGGTCGCCGATCCCGCTCGATCGCATCGGGTCGTCGCGGTGCCCCTTGTCGACGCAAACGAGCTTGACGTGCGCGCCGTCAACGCGCGAGACGATCTCGGCGTTGGCTTTTGCGTGTGGAATATTCGTGAGGCTGTGCATCTTTTTCCCGTTCCCCTCTCACCATCCCGCCGCCCGCAGAATGCCGACGGCAAAGAGCAAACCGCCGGCGATGATCGCCGGCAGTGTGTAACCGTATGAGGCCGCGACGCTGCCTGCGATCGCGCCCAGGCCCGCCGCAAACGCGATGCCGGCCGATGCTGCGCGCTCGCTCATGACGCGCCCCTGATCGCCTTGTCGAGCCCGACATCGTATTGATCAGGCGTGTGCGTCGGCGCGACCTGGGCCGGCGTCACGACGCCCGCCGGCCTCGGGCCGATCGAGGGCATCTTGTGAATCGACGGCGCGCGGTGCTCGACGTTGACGTGCGCGTAACGCAAAACCATCTGCAAGCTCGACCAGCCGCCTAGCTCCATCAGCATATTGAGGTCGCGGTTTTCCTGATAATGCCACGTCGCCCAGGTGTGACGGCAATCGTGCGGATGAAAATCGGGGATCTTCGCGCGCTCGCACGCGGCCTTGAATCCTTTCTTGATCCGCGAGCCCGCCGAGACATCGCGCGGGTCGTCGGGATCGAGCGGCGCATAGGGCTCGCCGAGTTCATACTCGGGCACGATCGGCTCGCCGCTGTTCGAATTGCGCGGCATGAAACCGACGGGCCGGATCAAACGGCCTTGCTTGCGGAATACACATCCCTCGCGGTGCGGCAGGTTCGCCAGGATCGCGACGAGATCGGGGTGCAACGGCACGCCGCGATCCTTGCCGTTTTTGGTGTCGAGGAACACGACTTGCCCGCGTTGCAAATCAACCTCGCGCCAATCGATCCATAGCGCTTCGCCGACGCGGGCGCCGGTGTAGAACAGGAAGGCGACGAGCGGCTTGAGGTGCGGCGCGCACGCCTCGATCAGATTGAACGCCTCGGCATGCGTGATCCAACGCACGCGGCCCTTTGGCATTTTTGGACGGTGCAGCGTGATCGGCGCGCAATACTTCTTTTCGGCGGCCTTGTTAATGACGGCCGCAACGGGCGTGTAAATCTGGCGGTTGAGCGTCGCCGGCGCGAGGCCGGGATAGATTTTCTTAGCGGCGGCGTCGACTGCAGCTTGATCGACTTTGACGATCGGCGTTGAGCCGAAATGGTCGATGAGCGGTTGCAGGAATCGCGCGTCGCCGTTGTTCTCTAGGTAGATGGCAACTGCGCCGATGAACGTGCCCGACGCTTGGACGCCATAGACACTACGTTGCAGGATTTCCCATTCCCGCTTTGCCTTGATTTCTTCGGCAACGCCTTTTTCATCAGTGCCGCAACTTTCGTGTACGTGGACGCCTCGGAGGGTGCCACGGAGGTACCAGTTTGGCGAGCCGGGCCGTTGGTAGAGTTTGAGGGGCATTTCATTGCCTCGTAAAGTGCCGCAAGGTCCTGATCGGTAAACAGTTTCGCCCGACCGATCGTCCGATAAAAGGGGTTGACTGCAATGAAATCGGCAAAAACGCGCTTGGACACGCGAAAATGTGCCGCCGCCTCGGCCATTGTGTAGAGTTTGGGTGCCATTCCCCGCCCCGTTAACCAAGAGAGAAGGCCGGCGGGCGCACCCGCCGGCGGCTGTCGTTACGTCCGGCGTGTCCGCCGCTTGAGGCGCAAGCCCGTGTAAAGCCGGCCGGCTAGGGTGCGTTCGGTTGTCAGCCGCTCGCCAAGCACCCGCGCGACGTGCACCGCGCGATAGGGTCGATAACCGTTCGCGATCGCCCATTCGTGATAGGCGTCATAGAGCTTGCGTGCCGTGACTGAGTGGCCGGCTTGTGCGACCGTGCGCTCAATCAAAAACCGATCGAGCACGTTGCGCTCGTCGAGTTCGGTCGGTTCGATCGGCGTCGGCGTCGGCGCCGGCGCCGGCGCGAGCGCGGCGGCGAGTTGCGCGAGGATGTCGGCGCAGTTGTCGCCCTCGGCGACAATGACAGTTAGCTTCATGCCCAGGCCGCCCCGAGTTCACGCGCCTGGGCGAGCAATCCCTCGCGCTCGTCGGCGAGTTCCTTGAGGTGCGGATCGCTGGCGCCGAACGTCTTGAGCGCGACGAGCCGTTGCCGATCGAGATGCACGATCGCGTTGCGGATCAATTCCGCCTCGCTCGCATCCTTGGCGCGCCGCTCGCGCGCGTAGTGAAACACCCTGCCGATCATCCCCTAATCTTCCTCTTGATAGCGACCTAGTTTCACGCGGGTCGCGGTGACGCGTGTCGTGCCGTTGAAGTGCAGCCAAGCGAGCGCGTGCCATGCCGCGCGGCCGTCGCGATCGAGCATCGCGCGGCAAAGCTTGCCGCCCTGCCGGATCACGGCCTCGGCGATGTCGACGCCGTCGACCGTGAGCACCGGCAGGGCCTCGAAATGTTCGCGCGATATCGCGGTGTCGTTTAGAAAAACAATCTCAGTCATAGCCCACCCTTTTTGTTGCGCCGCGCGATGATCAGGGCCGCGAACGTTGCGGCCTGATCGGCGGCGATATCGTAGAAGTGCCGCGCGATGTCGTCGGCCGGCAGTCGACCGTTCCGAATGGCCGGCCATTGCGCAATGAAGGCGCGGCGCGCGTCCGCGTCGTCGGCGTTCACGTTGGTCGCCGTGGTTAACAGAATCCAACGGGTTTCAATTTTCACGCGCGCGGCCAACCGCTCCGCGCGAGATTGTAGGGATTGAGCGCATGCAATTTGCATGATCGAGCGGCGTGCCTCGGCGTGCATCATGACGGGCGACGCTCCGTCGTGGTGACGCGCTCGATCATGGCGTCGGCGCCGTGCTTGTGCTTGAGCGCGCGGATGTCGCCGCGCGTGATGTCGGTCTCGGGATCAAGCTCGATCGTGTCGACGATGTTGAAATCAGCGTCGCGAATGATCAGGGTTTGCGAAATGAACACCATTAGGCGCGCCTCCGCAGAAAAGCCGGGATGTCGAGCCCGTCGGCGCCGGCCGGCGGCTGGGCGCGGCCGGATGTCGCCGGAAGTGAAGCGCTAGGCGTTGCCAAATGTTCCCGAGCGGCGCGTTCCGCCGCCTCGGCCGCAACCTTGAGCGGCGCAACCTTCTCGCGCTGCCGATCGCGCTTGAGCACAAGCGCCGCGAGCATTTTCTCGTCGCGGTGACTTTTCGAGTTCCGGCGCGACTCGAGGTCGCGCTCGATTTCGAGCAATTCGAGCGCGGCCTTTTGATAGGCGAGATATTCGGGAATTTGCCAGGATAGCAGGTGCATCAGATTACCCCCCAAGTGTGCAGTGCGTGCAGCACGCCGAACCAAACGAAAAAGTTGAGCGCGAGCGCGTCGAGGAACGTCATGGCTGCGGCGCCTGGGGCCGGCGGTGCCGGCCTGGGCCGCTGCGGCCGATGAAGGCGACGCCCTCTTGCGTGAGTTCGGCGCGGAAGTAAGCGCCGCTCGCCGGCTCGATCGTGATCAGGCGCGGCAAGCGGCGCTCGACTTCGCGCAAATGCCGCGCGTGCTTGGGGCTCAAAACGAAACCGCCGCCGGCGATGCTTCGCATCGCGACGACGGCGGCCTTGGTCAAAATTCGGCGTGGCATATGGCGCGTTCCTCCGCTCTTTGGTTGCCGATCTCGGTAACGATGGTGCGCGCGCACCATTGGCCGCGCGGCGTGAGGCGGGCCGGCATGGCGTTGCCGACGAAGCCGCCCTTGCGCAGCGCGCGCATGGTGATTGCGGGAATGAGGTGCGGGTGCCCGGCGGCGATCCAGTAGCGGCCTTTGCGCGTGGCGAGCCCGGCGAGGGCGATCGCGAGCAACGTGCGGCGGCCGGCGGGCGTGAGGCCGCGCAACCGCGCCGGTAGTTCCCCGGATGTTAAACCCGGTAAGGTTTCAGTAAGGAATGCGGCGCGTTGCACGGAAAAGCCTCGAATCGACTAACGACATCCGTTAGTTTGATTCGAGCGGGTAAACAAGCGGTTTAGGTTAGCTTCTCCACAAAGTCCGTAGTCGACCGGATGCGCGATGCGGATTTATTCCTTTTCGCTTGTGGATCGCGCGCAAACGAAAGCCCGCGCCTTTCGGGCGCGGGCTTGGGCCGACGGGCTTGAAACGACTGAGCTAATCCTCGCGAAAGAACACGCCGCGCACGCGGCCGACGATCTCGACGCGGTGCCCAGGCTTGCCGCCGATCGGCAACCATTCTTGAAAATCGGGATGATCTGATTCGGGCCTGAGCCAATATTGCCCCTCGCGCGAGCAGAGCAGCTTGATCGTGTCCTCGATCATGTTGTCGGCACGCATGACGCGCACGTGGTAGCGGCGGCCCTCGACGATCTCGCCGGGGCTTTGCGCGAGCTTGGACAGGATCGCGATCGAGCCCGGCGGGTAGCGCAAATTGGTGTCGAGCCCTCTGATCTCGCCGGCATAGAGCACCGCGTCGGCAAGCGCCTCGTCGGCCTTGATCATGTAATCATAGCGCTCGGCAACGGGTAATTCGCTCTCACGCTTCCAGGCGCCGCCTTGCATGGCGTAAGCGACGCCGACGCGGCGAAGGTTTTGCGCGACCGGCGGGGCGATGATCTCGGCCGGGTCGATGGCGAACACCTCGCCGAGCAAGGTCATCCAGTCTTGCGTGAGGGTGATCGCGCCGGTTGCGAGACGGTTGATCGTGAGCGCATGCACCTTGGCGCGCGCATTGTCGCCGCGCGCTGCGGCCAGCTCGCGCACGCGTTCGGCGACATCGGCATATTTCCACTTGCGCTCGCGCGTCAGTTCGAAAATCCGATTCGGTCGCGGTCGTTTGGATCGCGGAATTTTACTCAACTTGCCAACCTTTGCCCCTCGGCGTGATGCCTTGTTGTGGTGTTCGATGCGTCGCACTGTCAGTTTCCTTTCGTACTGAAAATTTATTTTCCCCTGATGGCTGAGCACCTTATCCCGGGAAAAGGTTCCCGCAAACTAGCATATTCGGTCAGGGTTACTTGACCAAAAACTAACGAATCAGGTTAGTTTCGGCAACGGTTCGGGCAGGAACCGGCCGCAATTCAGTCTCGCGTTTCACCAATGGGGCGCCGTGCAGCCTTGCACGGCGAGGGGGAACTTATGTCTCGTTTGCAACCCGTCATTCACGACGGGCAGAGCGACGCCATGCCGTGCACGTGCCCGGCCTGCCGTTCACCGTTCATTAATCGTCCGCGATTGGTCGCGGTTCCTTCCGAAAAAGACGAGCGGGCCGATCGCCTCGCCGAGCATTTGCGGGGTGCCCGCGCATGCTGACCCGCATCTATCGCATGCTCGTGATCTCGCCGCTCGTCGCGCTGGCGATGCTGGCGCGTCCGCTGCTCACCTCGCCGGCGCGCATCGTCGATCGCCGCGCCGGCGGATCGCCTGGGCGGGCGCCGCGCAAGGCGAGCCGCTACTACACGCCGAACGGGATGCGCGAGTGCGCGCGTCGCCGCCGGCAGATTGCGAATGGGCAGTTGCGAGTGTCGGCGTGATGCTGCGCGATCTCGCAATTGTCATGATGGCCGCCGGCGTGGGGATCGTGCTCACGCTTGGGGGAGTGTTGGCGCGCGAAGGGTTGCGCCGGCGGCCGTGGGCGGACGTGCTCGACATGGTCGAGGCGCCGCCGTTGCCCCGCACCGGCTCGGGCGTCTCCCTGCCGATGCCGCAAGTCGTCAAGCCGCTGCGGTGCATCTGCACTGCGCGGCTTTCCTTCTGTCAGTGCGAAGTCGACGGCGTGCGCAATCCGCGCGGCGCCGGTCGCGGTCGCGGGCAAACGCGCCTCTCGGCGTGCATCTGTCACGAGCACAAGCCGCATTGCGATTGTGTTCCGATGCAAGACGCGCTCGCGCGCCAGCGTGGCGAAAACCTCGACGGTTCGCCCAGGCGCGAGACGCGCGTGCGCCTTGAGGGGCGTTGGCCGTGATCGCACCGACACCGCGCGCCGTGATCTCGCGCCTCGTGTGGCTTGCCAACGTCGCAATCGTCAATCCCGGCAAGGCGACGAGCCGCGAGTTTGTCGCCGATCTCGTCGAGATCGAGACCGATCTCGACGCTTGCGGCCTGCGCGCCGCCGCCGGCGTGTCGACGCTGATCACCGCGCTCAATGAGCTTGCGCTCAAAACACTCGTGCTTGGCGGCCGTAGCGCGCGCCTCGTCGAGATCACCAAACAAGCGCGCGCGATCGTGCGCGATCACTTCAAACAGGCGGGGGCCGAGAATGCGGGACGCGAAGAAAAAGCGACTACGTGATGCGTGGCACGGGCCGTTGACGGCCGAGCAAATCGCGCGCTCGGCCGGCATCGGCGAGACCAAGTTGCGCGGCTTTTGGGCGGCCGAAAAGGCCGCCGGTCGCTTGCCCGTCGGGCCGCGCCCGCGCTTTGCGGATCGCAGTCAGCCCGCCGAGGTGATCGCCGACGACGATTCGCCGATCGCCGATCCGAACCGGGTTTGCGAATACGAATGCCGGCAGATGCTCGCGGCCTTACATCGCGAGCACGGCGACATGCTGGCGCGCGATCAGGACGCGCCGCCGTCGTGGTTGAAATTCGACGGCCGAGGCATGCCGACGCCGACTCACGCGATGCTGATGCGGATGTGCCGCGATCAGGATCACCGCGCCCTCGTCGCCGCCGGCGAGGTGTCGGCATGATGAACGGCAACAGCGCGATCCGCTTTCGCGAATACGAGCGCGCCGTCGAGCGGCTAAGGGCGATCTCGACGCAACTCGAAACCGAGGAAGGGCGCGACGCAGCGCTTTCCAAAATTCACGTCGGCTTGGCGCGCGATCTCGATAGCACCTTGCCCGGCATCCGGGCGGTGGCCGAGGCGGTCGGCAAGGCGATCAAGGCCGAGTTGCCGAACTATTTCGACGGCTTGCTTGTCTCGGCTCAAGCCGACGTGCGCGGCGCTGCCGATGCGCTGATCGAGGCCGTGAAGGCCGATCTTGGCGCGAAATACATGAAGCGGCCCGCCAAGTCATGACGCTGCACGACGAATGGATGCGCGCCTTTGACCGCACGCTCGCCGCGCTTGGCGCCGGCGACGATCGCGCGGCGCTGCGCGCTTGCACCGAGTTGCGCCTCGTCGGCGACGAGCTTCGCGAGCGCGACGATCACCACCACCACCAAGAGGCTTAGGGGGCAATGAGTTTTTCCGCGAATGAAGTGCGACTGATCGGACACCTCGGGCATGATCCCGAAATCAGGCGCACGCAAGACGGCCGGCCGATCGCAAATTTCTCGATCGCAACGTCGGAACAGTGGCGCGACAAGGCGACCGGCGAGCGCAAGGAAAAGACCGACTGGCATCGCGTCGTCGTGTTCAATGAGAACCTTGCGAAGATCGTCGAGCAATACGTCAAGAAAGGCTCGCACGTCTATCTCGTCGGCAAGCTCCGCACGCGCAAATGGACCGACCAGGGCGGGCAAGAGCGCTATGTGACCGAGGTCATTTGCGAGGGTTTCGACTGCAAGCTCGGCTTGCTCGGTGGCCGTCGCGACGGCGTGCCGCCGAACGATGGCGCTGATCATGATCCCTCGCGCGAGCCGCAACGCCGGCCCGTGCCGCACGGCAATTCATCCGGTCGCCCGAACAGCGACATGGATGATGACATTCCGTTCTGAGGGCGCGCGCGATGCGATTTCGCCAGGGCGACGCCTTCGACAACCGCTTTAAGCGGGCGGTCGCGGAAAACGACGAGCGCGGTTTCGCCGCGCGCGCGGCGTCTTATGACGAGCCGACCAAGCGCGAATTGCGCGAACAGATCGCCGAGGCCGTGCGCAACACGGCGGCGATGCAAGCCAAGGGGCGCAAGCGATGAGCGCGCCCGAGACATTTTGCGACGGCCGCGTGACGCTGCACCGTGGCGACATGCTCGGCGCGCTCGACGGCATGGCCGAGGGCTCGATCGACGGATGCGTGACCGATCCGCCGTATTACCTGCCCGAGATGGAAAAGCGCTTTGGCTCGGCGTCGAGCGCGAAAGCCAAGGGCGAGATGTTCTCGCGCGGCGCCAAGGGCGCGGCGCACGGCAAGGGCGCCGTGTTCGGCGACATCGCGAACCGCGTCGAGACCTGGGCGGCGATCCTTCGCGTGCTCAAGCCCGGCGGATGGGTGCTCGCCTTCAACTATCCGAAAGCCTATGCGCGCATGCAAGTCGCGGCGGAAGATGCCGGCTTTGAGGCGCGCGACGTGTTCGCGTGGCACTACGGCACCGGCTTTCCGCACGGCAAGCCGCTCGGCAAATTCGTCGACCGCGCCTTGCTCGGCGACTACCTCGACGACGACGAGCTTGCGCGCGGGCCTGTAACGCACGCCGGCGCGTTCTACGGCGAGCGCGACATCACCACCAAGCCCGCAACCGAATTGATCATGCTCGCCCGCAAGCCGCTTGAGGGCACGATCACGGAAAACCTTTTGACGCACGGCGCCGGCTCGCTCGACGTGACGGGGTGCCGCGTGCAGCACGAGACCGGGTCGAGCTTCCCGTCGAATTTGCTGCACGACGGATCGCCCGAGATCGTCGCCGGCTTTCCGGTCGACGCCGGCGGCCTCTCGGTGTCGCGTTTCTTCTGGCATCCAAAGGCCGGCGAGCAAGATCGCGCCGGCTCGGGACATCCGACGGTGAAGCCGCTCGCGCTGATGCGCTACCTCGTGCGGCTCGCAACGCGCCCAGGTGACACCGTGCTCGATCCCTTCGCCGGCTCGGGCACGACGGGCGAGGCCGCGATTTGCGAGGGCCGCCGCGCCGTCCTGATCGAGATCGATCCGCAGTTTCAAGACGACATCGCAAACCGCATGCGCACGGCCTTTGCCGGCCCCGACGAGCGCGCGCGGCAACTGATCAAGGCAAAGGGCGCCGTCGAGGCTTTCGAGCCCGGCACGCTGTTTGCGGGGCTTTGAAAGGGGGAATGCAATGCAAGCTTATGATCTCGTCGCGCATCTCTTGAGGCAACGCGCGTTCTCGCGCGCGACGTTCGGCCCAGGCATGCGCACCAAGGGCGTTGTCGACCATATCCGCAAAGAGTTGATCGAGATCGAGGGTAAGCCCGACGACCTTACCGAATGGGTCGACGTGGTGTTGCTCGCGTTGGATGGGCTCTGGCGCTGCGCCGAGCACCGCACAAACCCGGTGCCGATCGAGGTCGCAATCGGCGCGATCGAGGTGAAGCAAAGCAAGAACGAGCGGCGCGATTGGCCGGATTGGCGCACGGCCGATCCCGACAAGGCGATCGAGCACGTCAAGATCGAGGGCACGATCAACGGCGCGCCGGCTCGGCCGGGTTGCCCCTACGTCGGTTGCCCGACGCCGTATCTCTGCCGCAACGGCTGCAAGGTGTCGTCGAGCGAGCGCGTGCATCTCGCCGAGGATGTCGGGGGCGGGCCGTGATCATCAGGCAAGAGGTTCGCAATCTCGCGGGCTCGGAAACGCACGCCGGCCTTTGGGTGCTCACCTGGGCGAAAGTCGGCGCGATGCCGTGGTCGCTAATCGGAATGGAGCGCGCGTGATGGATCGCGTCGATGTGCTTGCGCTCGGCCTATTCGCCGCCGGCCTCGCCGGATTCGTTTTCTACATCCTGCCGCGCATCGAATACGCGATCGCGGCTTTCGATCACATCATTGGGGGCTTTTGATGGGTGTCTCTAACAATCCGCTGCGCATCGGCGACTGGATGCAAACCGCCGGCGGGCGGCAATATTGGCCGGCCGATCCTCGGCCTGCCGAGGTTCACCTCGACGACATCGCCGCCGCGCTGTCAAAGCAAACGCGGTACGGCGGGCACTGCCTGCGCTTCTACTCCGTCGCGGAGCACTGCATTCACATCGCGTTTCACCTCTATTCGCGCGGGCACGGCCACGCGGTTGCGTTTGCCGGCCTGATGCACGATGCGAGCGAGGCGTATCTCGTCGATGTGCCTCGGCCGATCAAGTACCGCCTGGGCAACTACACCGAGATTGAAGCGCTCAACATGGCGGCGATCGCCGAGCGGTTCGGCTTTGCGTGGCCGATGCCGGATGCCGTCAAGGATGCTGACAATCGCATCTTGCTCGACGAGCAAGCGCAGAACATGGCGGCACCGCCGGCGCCCTGGGGCGTCGAGGGCGATCCGCTCGGCGTCAAGCTGCGGTTTCTGGCGCCGGAACAGGCCGAAAAGGCGTTTCTTGCGGCGTTCGCGTTCTTTGGCGGGATCGGCTGATGCGCAAGCGGGCACACAACTTTGTCGTGATCCGCAAGCCGTCGTCGACCGGCGTCGCGCGCGATCTTGCCGCTTATGCGTCAAAGCCGGGCGATGCCCGGCGATCCGGTCGCGCGCAAGGCGCGGCCGGGCTTGCGCCGGTGCTCGTCGAGTGGGCCGAACGCGCAAATCAGATCGAGGCGCGGCTCGGCGTCGTCACCGTCGGCGCTGTGACGCATGACACGACGAGCAAGGGTTACTTTTGGGCCGTGTATCTGCCCGGCCTTGCGCAAACGCCTCGGCCGGCGAAGGATTCCGACGCGGCCAAGCGCGCCATTCTGCACAAGGTCAAGGAATGGTGCGAGGCGGCGAAGCTGATCACGGCGAGGCGCGCATGATGGGCTCGCCGCGCCTGTTCCTCGTCTTGATCGCGCTCGCGGCATATGCCGGCGGCTTCATGTCCGGCGCCTCGCTTGAGCGACGCGCCGCCGATCGCGATCTCGCCGCCGCCCAGGCCGCGAGCGATCGCGCGCTCAACGCGCTGCAAGCCGAGCGCGTCGCGCGCGACGGCAAAACCGACCGCGAGGTTTATGCCAATGGCCGCTAACCCCGCACCCCCTGGGCGCGGGGCTTCCCCGCGCGTGAGTTGGCGTGATGCCTCGACGGTGATCGAGAACGAAGCGAGCCGGCGGCGCATCAGGATCGACGAGTGCGATAGGCGGCTCGCCGATCCTGATGCGATCGAGCGCGATCGCGACACGTGGCGCGCGATCAAGGCCGAGGCGGTGCGCGAGGCGGCGGCGTTCGATGTCGTGTCGATGCTGATCGAGCGCATGCGCGATCCCTACATCGCCGACCGCTTGCGCGAATTGGCCGAGGCCGAGGCGCGCGAGGCCGATGTCGCCGCCGATCAAGTGCAAGGCGAATAGCAGATGATTTCCGACGATGCGCTCGACGCGCTGAAAGCGCGCAACCCCGTGCACGAGGTCGCCTCGCAATGGGTGACGCTGCGCCGACGCGGTCGCAAGGGCCACGTCGGGCCGTGTCCGATGTGTTCTGAGGATCTTCGCTCGCGCACCGCGATGCGGTTCGAATGCGATGCCGACAAATGGGTTTGCGCCGTGTGCCAGGATGGCGGCGACGTGATCAAGCTCGTGCAGAAGCGCGAGGGATTGAGCTTTCCGGCGGCGGTCGATCGCCTGGGCGGCGTCACCGAGGAAAAGGCGACGCCAGAGCTCGCCCGACGCGCCGGCGTGCGCGCGTTCGGCGCCGGCGCCGTCCTGGGCGAGATTCCGTCGCCCTATGACGCCGAGCCGGCGTTGCGCGTCGCCTATCTCGACGGCTGGAAACAGGCGCGCGATCGGCAGGTTTACGAAAACAAGGCGCGCGAGCGCGAGCGCGCGCGGCTATACGGGTTTTGGCAAGCCGGCCGCCGCTGGCGCGGCACGCCCGTCGAGGATTATCTCAACTGTCGCGGCCTCTTGGCGCCGGACAACGCGCGACTGCGCTTTCACGGCGACATGCCGCTCTTTGCCGATGGGCGCGAGCGCGAGCCGTTGCTCGTGCATCGCGGGCCGGCGATGCTGGCGCCGTTCCTCGACGCCGGCGGCGTGTTTCGCGGCCTGCACATCACTTGGATCGACACTAACCAGGCCAAATGCAAGGCCGTCGTCGTGCACCCCGACACCGGCGAGGTGTTGCCCTCGAAAAAGATGCGCGGCACCAAGGCCGGTTGCTATCTCGATCTCGGCGGCTGTCGCGACTTCGCGCGCCGCGTGATCGCCGGCGAGGGCATTGAAACCGTTCTCGCGGTCTATACGGGCCTCGCGCGCGCCGGGCGCAATATCACCGAGACCGCGTTCCGCGCGTCCGGTGATCTCGGCAACCTCGCCGGCAAGGCATCGGCGCAACTGCCGCACCCGACGCTCAGGGGTGAGGGCGGCCGAGCCCGGCGCGTACCCGGTCCCGATCCTGATTTCGATTCGCCGGCGATGCCGGTGCCCGACACCGTCGCCGAGCTTGTGTTGCTCGGTGACGGCGATTCCGAGCCGTTCCTCACGCGCAATGCGCTTGAGCGGGCGGCGCGCCGCCATGCTCGCGACGGTCTCGCGACGCGCGTGCGGTTCGCCCCTAGCGGCCTCGACTTTAACGACGTGATGCAAGGCAAGTGACTATGATTGATGATAACGACGACACCCCGCCGCACGTGCGGATCGCGGACTATATCGAGTCGGACGATTCCGACCTTTCCGCTTTCGCCTCCGCTTCCTACGCCCCGCACCCCGCCGAGGGGGGTGCCCCCTACGGGGGGCAAGGCGATGAGGATGTCGATCCGGCCGACGACGAGCGGCCCGCCGACGCGGCCGACATCCCGGCCGAGGTGTTGCTCGCGTGCTCGCGCGAGCCGCAAAACGACACCGGCAACGGGCAACGGCTGTTGCATCACTTCGGCGCCGATCTCTTGTATGTGCGCAATGTCGGCTGGCACGCCTGGGCGGGCACGCATTGGGAACGTGAGGGCGGCAGCGAGATCGCGACGCGCCTCGCGCACAAGACGGCCGCGCGCATCGTGCTTGAGGCCGACGTGATGGCGGCGACCCCGAAAGAGCAAGCCGCGATCGACGCGGCGAGTCAGGCGCGCGACGAGATGTTGTCGATCGAGCGCAAGCTCGGTGCCGGTGAAGCAAAAAAGGATCGGCAATGGCAAATGCTGTCGCGCGCCGTCGAGGCCGGCGCCGCCGCCCAGGCCGCACTTAAGGGCCGGCAGATCGCCCGCCGCAAATACTCGGTGTCGAGCGGCAACGCCGGCAAGGTGCGCGGCATGCTCGATCAGGCGTTGCCCTATCGCTCGGTGACGATCGACGAGCTAGATGCCGATCCGCTCGCCTTCAACGTGCAGAACGGCACGGTTCGGTTTGTGTGCGATGCCGAGCCCGATCCCGACGCGCCCGATCATTCCGACAAGATGGTGAAGCGCTGGCGCGTCGTGCTTGAGCCGCACAACCGCGCGCATCACATCACCAAGGTCGCGCCGGTCGACTACGTCGCGGGCGCGACGTGCCCGCACTTCATGGCGGCCGTGAATCGGTTCCTACCGATCGAGCCGGTGCGCGATTTCGTGCAGCGCTATCACGGGTATGCGTTGACCGGAATGACCGGCGAGCAATGTTTCGTTTTTTCCTACGGCACCGGCGCAAACTGGAAATCGACCTTCGTCGACATCGTCGCGCGGATCATGGGGCCTTACTGCGCGACGATCGCGTTTGAATCGCTCTCGGGCGATCAGCAACGATCGGGCGCCCAGGCGACGCCCGATCTCGCGCGGTTGCCCGGTGCGCGCCTCGTGCGTGCATCCGAGCCCGAGCGCGGCGTGCAATTTAAAGAGGCGTTGATCAAGTCGCTGACGGGCGGCGAGCCGATGCTCGTGCGCTCGCTCAACAAAGAGTTTTTCGAGTTCCGGCCTACGTTTAAGATGGTGCTATCGGGCAACCACAAGCCCGAGATCGGCGGCGTTGATCACGGTATTTGGAGGCGCGTTAAGTTTGTGCCGTGGCCGGTGACGATCGCCGATCATGAGCGGCGGCCAATGGACGAGGTGATGGCCGAGATTTGGCCGGAACGCTCGGGCATCCTCAATTGGCTGATCGACGGCGCGCTCGACTACCTCAACAATAGCGGCTTGCGCACGCCGAAAGAGGTGATGGACGCGACGGCAGAATATCGCGACGAGATGGACCCCGTCGGCATGTTCGCCGGCGCGTGCATCGAAAGCGTGCCGTCGAATCCCGACGGATCGGCGGCGTCATATGTCTCGGCGCGCGCGATGTATGACGCGTTCGCGGCCTGGGCTGTGCACAACGCCGTGCGGCCCTGGAAAGAAAAGAGCTTCGCAACGGCGATGTCGCAAAAGGGTTTCGCCAAGGAACGGCACACGACCGGCGTGCGCTATCTGCACGTGATGCTCAAGAATGTGCCCGAGATGGTGCGCCGTCGCGACGCCGAGCCGCCGCCGAACATGGGCGACGACGAGCCGATCCCGGTCTAGCATGTAGGGTATCCTACATACGATGTAGGGTTTGCGCGCACCCTACATCGGCGGATAGCGCAGCAAGGTCAAAGAGCTAGGCGGGGGCGATGTAGGGATGAAGGGTTGAGGGCGAAAACTGCTCTCTCAAATTTTGGGGGTGCGGGGGTGAAGTGATCAACCTTCTCATGTGTGCATTGCTTCTAACCCTACATCCCTACATTGACGGCGAATAAAACACTGAAAAGACAAGGCTAATGATCGATGTAGGGTCATTCTCAACCCTACATCAACCCTACATCCCTACATCAAACCAATCCGAGCGGGGGAATTGGACGTGAAAACGAAAATCGACGTTGAGAAGCTGTTGCAATGGGCCTTGCGCGACGAGTTGCCGAAGGGGCAAGCGATCTCGGCGTCGCCCTGGGACATGATCACCCGGTTTTGCGCGCTCGGCGTGCGCGTCGACACGAGCGGGCACGGCGACGGCCTCGGCTTCCTGGGCGGCGAGCCGCATCCCGACGCGTTGATCGTCGCTGATGCGATCCGCGCGCTCGATACCGGCGTGCGGGTCGGTAAGACAATCGACGACACGCTTGCGCTGTTCGGAGACTTCGCCGGCATCGCGCGCGAGGCGGCTCGCGCGATCCTGGGCTCGACGTTCGATCAACGCTCGATCGTGATGTCGTGCGCGGCGATGGGCACACGGCCGAAATGGCAATTCGAACATCCGGCGCCGTTTCAAATGTTCGCGCCGGCGCTCAACGGCGCGCCGCGCGCGATCGTTTACGGCATCGACGACGCCGGCGATCTCGTCGAGGTGCGTCGCAATCGCGGTCGCAAGGCGATGCGCGAGCCGTATGATCTCAAGATGCTGCCGCGCTCGCCGATCAACTGGCATGATCCGTCGCCGATGCACATCGGCGAGTGCCGCGCCGAGTGGATCGCATGGCATCACGCGCTTGCCGCGCTCGCGCGTGATCTCGACGGCGCGCTCGACGCGTTCGATGTCATGCCCTCGACGTTACCGTTGCGGCCCTGGGATCAGCCGATTGTCGCCTCGCGGATCATCAAGGGCCGCGATCTCTCGCGAGGCGATGTCGAGGCGGGCCTCGTGCCGCGCCGGCCGGCCACGGGCGGCAAACCGATCGAGTCGCCGATCGAGGCGGAAACGGTCGCGAGCTACAATCGGGCGAGCCGGGAAAAAGTGCGCCGATCCGCTGCAATCTAAGGGGTTTACTGCAATTCCGGCGATGGGTGCTTTGACCCGGAACGCAAGTCTTGACATAACCCCGGACGTTCCAAAAGGTTGAAAAACAAAAGCCCGCCCGCACCCGCCGGCGGGCTTCTGCATTCTGCACCATCCGGAGACCGGACCAATGAGCAAGATTTAACGCTCGATTGTTTCGTCGTGTATCGCCGTTTGATCCGGCATTTGCCGGCGGCGACTGTGACTGACTGCGGCGCCTAGCGCCGACGCCATAGCAACCCTAGCCCGAGGGCATGTTGCATCCTACTGATGACGCAACGCGACGCATTGCCCCGCATCAACCCGACGCCGGCGACGCCGCCTTATGGCGGCCTCTCGATCCAGCCTCTCGACGCGTTGAGCATCCGCAAGCCTCGCAATCTGAATGGCTGACGCCCGAGCAATCGCACGCTCGTTAAACACGGCGCGGGTGTCGGCGACGTTCGCCGGCCGTTTTCCGAGGTGACGGACACCGAGGCGCCGGCGGCGAGCGTATCGCCGCACCAATTCAGTTTCATCGCGCGCACGGCTCTCGGCCTTCAAGTCAGGTAAGCCTAGCGCATATCCGCAGGGTCAGCCCGCGCGATGATCATTTCGTGAGGTGTGTCATGGGTTGCCGCTGCAATGAACGCAAACAAGCGATCGTGCGCGGCGTTTCCGCCGCCGTGCGTGGCGACATGAAAAGCGCTGCTCAGTCGGCCGCTTTCGTGTCGCGCACTTTGGTGCAAGATGCGCGATCAGGCGCACTGCGCACGGCGGCGGCTGCAAAGCTTGCGACATTGCGCCCAGGCGTGAGGCGCTGACATGGCGTTCTCGATGCTTGAGATCGATGCGCGCGAGATCGACGCGCTCGCGAAGCTATTCAAGCTCGCCAAGGAACGCGCGCCGGCCGCGATCGGCCGAGCGATCAAGCGCACCGGCGACATGACGAAAACGCGCATGGTGCGGTCGCTGACAAAGCAAACCGGCTTACGGCGTGAGGTGATCGCCCGCGCGCTCAAGGCGAAGCCGGCCGGCGTGACCTATGCAATCAAATCGCGCGGCGGCAACGTGCATTTGAAGTATTTCAAGGCGCGCGAGACACGCAAGGGCGCCTCGGCCGCGCCGTGGAATCGACGGCGCGTTTATGCCGGCACGTTCATCAAGGGCGGGCGCTTCCCGAACCGGGTCGCGCTCAACCTGGGCGGCCAAGTCTATAGGCGCTCGGGCGCCGGTCGCTTGCCGATCACCTCGCAACGTTCGGGCTTGTATATCCCGAAAGAGATGATCACCGGCGCGACGGGGGCGGAGTTCCTTAGCGCGGTAAGGTCGATTTTGCCTCAACGATTGCAGCACGAAATCGCTGCGATCCTGGGCGGGCACGTTGGGGGCGGCTGATGTCAAAAGGCAAGCGTGTCGTCGATGTGATCATTCGCCTCGCGATCCTGGGCGGCGTCATGCTCGGCGCCGATGTGCTCGCCGTCGTGATGTTCATGCTCGGCGCCTCGGCCCGCTCGATCATCGTGGCGATGGGGGTTTGCGGGGTGATCGGCATCGCCCTCGGCCTGCGGGCGACGACCCCCCTCGCGGGTCCCTCCCGGACCCCCACCCCCTACGGCCCAAGCGCGCCCCGAAAAGTCGCCAGCGCCAAAATTTCAAACGTGTCCGAACAACCGAACACGCCGAACATGGGCCGGCAATGACCGAACAACTAGACGGCCTCGACGATGGTTTGTGGCTGACGATCACCGAGCTTGCCGAGCACAAGGGGCTCGGCAAGGCTTGGATTTCCGAACGCGTCAAGGCGTTGGAAGCCGAGGGCAAAGTCGAGACGCGGCCGGGCAAGGGCAAAACGAAACTCGTCAACCTCGCGCAATTCGATCGCGCCGTCGGCGAGACCGGCGACGCGGTAAAGGAAGCGGCGGCCGAGACGCGCGCCGAATTGGAAAGCGACGGCTCGCCGACTTCGCCAGCGCTGCGCGATCATCAATCGCGCGCCGCGAAGTATGCCGCCGATCTCAAGTTTCTCGATCTTGAGGAACGGCTCGGCCGGCTCGTGCCGATCGACGAGGCGAAAACCGGCGGCATCAGGATCGGCGAGGCCGTCGTGCGCATCCTGGGGCGCTTGCCGACATATGCCGAGGGGATGACTGCAGTCGCGGTCAAGGATGGTGTGCAGGGTTCGCGCGGCATGCTCAAGGAAATCGAGCGCGAGTTGCGCGTCGCGATCGCCGAGGCTATCGGCGAGATCGTGCGCGCGGCCGTGCCGTCAACTGTTGAGCCGAGCGAGGGCGACTCGCCGGCGTAAGGTCGGCAATGCTGCATTTCAAACAATCGGCTGTCGCGGTCATGGCCGCCGAGGCAATGGCGCTGATCACGCCGCCGCGCAAGGTGTTGCCGGCCGGATGGGCCGCCGAAAACCTCGTCGTGCCCGACGGCCCGCGAGCCAACGAAAAATGGTCGCCCTCGCTAACGCCCTACGTCGTCGAGCCGCTGAATAATTCCGGGCCGGACTCGCCGGTCAACAAAGAGGCGATCCGCAAGAGCGCTCAAACCGGCTTCACGGTGATGGCGATCGCGATCGTCGGTTCGTCGATCGACACCGACCCGTCGGGCGGCATCTTGCTCGTGCAGCCGACCGACGGCGCGCTTTCCGACTTCATTGCGGACAAGCTCAACCCGGCGATCGAGCAATCGGCCGCGCTCAAGGCGAAGGTTAAGCCGCAAGTCTCGCGCTCGGGCGAGGGCTCGACGACCTATCTCAAGCGCTATCCGGGCGGCTCGATGGCGCTCGCGATCGCCAACTCAACCGCCGATCTCCGCTCGAAAACGAAACGGAAGATCATCAAAGACGAGGCGAGCGAATATCCCGACGATCTCGACGGGCAGGGCTCGCCGCACGCGATGATCGAGGCGCGTTATGAGTCGTTCCTCGCAACCGGCGACTGGAAAGAGGTAAACATCTCGACGCCGACGGTTAAGGGCGCGTGCTACATCGACAAGCAATTCGAGGCCGGCGATCAGCGCTTTTGGCACGTCGATTGCCCCGGTTGTGGAGCGGCTTTTCCGTTTCGATTCGGCCCAAATTTCAAGTTTAACGACGGTTTTCCGTTCCAAGCGCACTACGTTGCGCCTTGCTGCGGCACCGTGATCGAGGGGCACGAAAAAAACGCGCTCGTGCGCGGCGGCTCGAAACACGCGCCCAGGTGCGAGTTTCTTGAGTCGCTCGGCATGCGCAACGGCTGGATCGCGACGGCGCCGGGGCCTGGGAAATTCCCGAGTTACCACATCGACGCGATGTCGTCGCCGTTTGTGCCCTGGGACAAGATCGCCGAGCGATGGATCGGAGCACAAGGCGATCCCGCCAAGCTCAAGGCGTTCTATAACCTCACGCTCGGCGAGGCTTTCGAGATCAAGGGCGACGCGCCCGATCACGTGCGGCTGATGGAACGCCGCGAGGATTACCCGAAAGGGCGCATCCCGCCGCGCGGCCTGATGCTGACGGCCGCCGCCGACGTGCAGATGAACGGCATTTATGTCGAGGTCGTCGCCTGGGCGCCGAACCGCGAGTCCTGGGTCGTGCATGTCGACGTGTTGGAAGGCGACACGACCGACGCCAACGGCGGCGCGTTCCTCAAGCTCGGCGAACTTTACGATCGCGAATGGCCGGATGCTTACGGCGGCCGGCGCAAGGTCGACGGCTTCGCGGTCGACTCGGGCTTTCGCTCGCATGTCGTCTATCATTGGTGCGCCTCGCGCCATAACGCCTATGCGGTCGACGGCCGCGACGGCTGGCATCTGCCGGCGATCGGCACGCCGAGCGTCAAGGACATCGACATTGACGGGCGCAAGCTCGGCTTTGTGAAGTTGTGGCCGGTCGGCACGTGGCCGCTCAAGGGCCATTGGTATGAGGATTTGCGCCGCGAGGGCAAATCGGCCGGGCATGAGATTGATCCGCCGGGTTACTGCCATTTCGGCAAGTTTCTCGACGAGAATTATTTCAAGCAAGTCACGGCCGAATATCTCGCCGATGTGCGCAATCGCGGCCGGTCAACGAAACGTTGGGAGCCTCGCGGAAATCAGGCGAACCATTGGTTTGACTGCCGCGTCTACAACATGGCCGTCGCCGATCATCTCGGTTTGTCGTCGATGACCGAAGATGAGTGGAAGATCCTCGCGCGCGAGCGCGCACCGACGATCACGCAAGGCGATCTATTCGTCGCGCGTCCGCTTGCCGTTCAAATCGCGACCAGTCCCGCGTCCGCGATGCCGACGCCTTCCGAGGCGCCGGCCGATCCGCCGCCGGCACCGCAAGAGCCGGCACCGCCCGCAAATGCCAGTGTCGAGCCGCCGGCGGCGCGATCGCAAGCCGAGCCGTCCGGTTCAAATTGGATCGGGCGCAGCACGAGCAATTGGCTCAATCGCTAACAAAGGACAAGGCAACATGACCAAGCCTGTTTTGATCATCGTCGGCGCTGACAAGGGCGGCGTCGGCAAAACCACCATCACCCGCGCCTTGCTCGACTATCTCGACGCGAGCGGCGTGAAAAACCGTGCGTTCGATACCGAGAACGAAGTGCCGGGCGGCGTGCTCAAGCGCTTTCATTCCGACCGCGTCGAGGTTGTCGATCTCGCCGACTCCGACGGCCAGATGCGCGTTTTCGACACGCTCAACGCGCTCACGGTGACGGTGATCGACATCCGCGCCGGCCTGCTCTCGCCGACGCTGCATCTGTTGACCGAGATCGGGTTTCTCGATCCCGAGAAATACGCGATCACGGTGTTGCACGTGCTCGGCAACAATCAAGCCTCGATCGACGAAATCAAGCCCGTCGCCGAGCGGCTTGCCGCCGGCGCCCGTCACGTCGCGGTCGGCAACCACGTCAACGCGACGAAATTCGCGTTTCCGGCCGACGCCCTCGACATTCCGATGTTGAGCGTGGCGGCGGCCGAGGCGGTCGACAAATCGAACATGCCTTTCAGCGTGTTCGCGAAGGAAAACGGCTCGGCCGTGCTGCGCGGCACGGTGCGCACGTGGCTCGATCGCGTGTTTGCGCAGTTCGCCGGCGCCAAGATCATTTAGGTTTCACTCTCACGCGAGAAGGGTCGCGCGGATATGCATTCCACCAAAGATTTTTCGGCGCTGCTGTTCGATCCGTTCGCGCCGGCCCCGCTAACTGTGCCTTATGCTGTCAATCTGACGGCGGCGACGACGGCGAAGATGCGCGCGGCGTATCAAGCCATGCTGGCGGGCACCCGCAACATGAGCGTCGCGATCATGGGCGATAGCACCGAGCGCGGCGTCGACGAGGGCGCCGTGCCCTACAATTCGCAATACCCGCAATCGCTCGCCGAGCAGATGGCGAAGGTGTTTCGCGCGAGCGGCATTCCGGCCGGCGCCAACAATTGGTACGGCATTTCGGGTAACAACTTTAACGACTACATGATCCGCGACGGTCGTTGCGCTGCGACCGGGTCGGCAACGTCTGGCGTTACGGCGGTGCCGTGCCAGGGCGGATCAGAGTTGGAATTTCCGACTGCGGCCGGCACGTTCTCATTCACGCCGCAACAGAACACCAACACCGCCGACATTTACTTTCAGGACAGTGCGACGGGGCGATCGTTCACCTATTCGGTCGATGGCGGCGCGACGACGCAGGTGAACACAACTGGCGCGAACACGATCGTCAAGGCGACGATTCCGCTCGGCGCCGTCGGCCCGCATACCGTCACGCTGGCATGGGTTGCGGGTTTCGTCCGCATCTACGGCATCGATTGCTATGACAACACCCGCAAGGAAGTTTCCATTCGTCAATGGGCGATCTCCGGCGGCACGGCCTCGCAAATGATCGACGACACCGGCGCCCCGTCGTCGGGTCGCTTGCGCCAACTCGCGTTGTTTCCGCCGGATGTGGTGATTGGCGATCTTGGTCTCGTCAACAGTTGGCGCGCGAACATCGCGGTCGCGACCGTCAAGGCGCAATGCGAGACGCTGATCGATGCGGTGAAGGCGGCCGGCGCCGATTTCATCTTTGCCGAACCGCCGTTCGATAGCGGCTCGGCCGGCAACACCGCCGCGCAGCAAGACTATGTCGACGCGGTAAACGCCTCGTGCATCGCCAAGGGTTGCGCGATCTTCAAGACGCGGCAGGCGCTTTATAGCAAGGCGGCGGCCGACTCGGCGGGCTACATGCGGCCGAGCGATGCCGTGCATTACACCATCGCCGGGCAGGCGTTTCGCGCCGTGCTGCTCAACCCGCTGTTTCGCTACGGCATGGGGCTCTAATCGCAAGGGGGTGCGCGATGACTTACACTCAAGACGACATCGCCGCGCTCAAGGCGGCGATCGCAACCGGCGCCTCGGAAGTCACGTTCGGATCGGGGCCGGATCGCCGCACGGTGATTTATCGCTCGCTCGCCGAGATGCGCTCGACGCTTGCCGAGATGATCGGCGAGGTGTCGCCGGCGTCGCCGCCGCCGCGCGTTTCCTACATCCGACACACACGCGACTAAGGGGCGAACATGAACGCAATCGATCGCGTCGTCGCGTATTTCGCGCCGGCCGCCGGGCTTCGCCGCGCCGCCGCGCGTGTGAGCCTGGACTCCGTGCGCGCCTATGACGGCGCCAAATTCGGCCGGCGCACCGACGGTTGGCGCGCCAGCAACGCCGCCGCGAATGTCGAGATCAAGGGCGCGCTGCCGACGCTGCGCGCGCGCTCGCGCGATCTCACGCGCAATACATGGTGGGGGCAGCGCATCCGCGCCGTCACCGTGGCGCACGCCGTCGGCACCGGCATCATGCCAAAGCCCGACACCGGCAATAAGGCGCTCGATCGCAGGGTTAAGCAGGCGTGGAAGAAATGGGCGAAGCATTGCGACGCCGAGGGGCAGCTCGACTTTAACGGCTTGCTCGCGCTGGCGACGGGTTGCATCGTCGAGTCCGGCGAAGTGCTCGGCCGCATGAAGGCCGTTAGCGCGAGCGAAAAGCCGCGCGGCGTCGTGCCGCTCGAATTGCAGTTGCTTGAGCCCGATCACCTCGACGCCTCGCGCGACAAGGTCATGATGTCGGGCTCGCGCCAGGATGCGAGCTTTTCGATCGTCGACCAGGGCATCGAATACGATCGCAACGGCAAGCGGCTCGGCTACTGGATTCACCAAACGCACCCCGGCGCCCGTGGGCTCGTGATGCCGACGGCCTCGATCAAGGTCGATGCGGCAGACATGCTGCACGTTTACCGCAAAGAGCGCATCGGCCAGGGGCGCGGCGTGCCGTGGTTGGCGTCGGTGATGCTGACGGGCCGCGACTTCGCCGATTTGCAAGAGGCGGTTGTCGTCAAGTCGCGCATCGAGTCGTGCCTCGCGGCATTCATCAAGACCAACGCGACGGCGCGCACGCTCGCAAACGCCGTGCAGCAACAGGACGCATCGGGCAATTCGCGCCGCATCGAGTCGTTCTCGCCGGGCATGGTTGCCTATCTTGAGCCGGGCGAGGAATTGCAAACGGTCGCGCCGAGCGGATCGATGCAATTCGAGGGCGTGTTGCGGCAAACCTTGCTGGCGCTCGCGGCCGGCGCCGGGCTGACTTACGACCAGCTAACCGGCGATCTCACGCACGCGAATTTTTCGTCGCTCAAGGCCGGCAAGATCGAGTTTCGGAGGCTGATCGAGCAATTCCAGTTCCTAACGATCGTGGCGATGTTCCTAGAGCCGCTATGGGATCGATGGGTTGATATGGCGGTGCTCGCCGGCATCCTGCCGCCGCGCGCCGGCGGCTATCCGGTCGAATGGATCATGCCGGCAAACGAGCCGATCGATCCGATGAAGGAAATGCAAGCGGACATCCTCGCCGTGCGATCGGGCCGCATGACCTGGGCGCAATTCGTGCTCGCCTGGGGCGTCGATCCCGATACGCAACTCGACGAAATCGAGGCTTGGTTCAAGGAAATCGATAAGCGCGGCATCGTGCTCGATACCGATCCGCGCGTCGCGCTTGCATCCATGAAAGGCGGCGCCGCCGCCGAGGGTCAAACTGAGGATAACACGAATGTCAAAGGCAAAGACGGCAAGGCCGGCGGAAAGTGATCCGTCGGCCTTGCCGATGCAAACGCGCGCGGCGCCGGTCGGTTCGATCGATGTCGAAAAGCGCACCGTCGAGGTGACGTTCACGACCGGCGCAACGGTGCGCCGGCGCCGATACGCCGGATGGGATACCGCAATTCCGTTCGACGAGACGCTTGAAGTGTCCGAGCGGGCGATCAATCTCGATCGTCTCAACTCGGGCGCGCCGGCGTTGGACAGTCACTCGGCTTATTCGACGTTCTCGCAAGTCGGCGCGGTTGAGCGTGCTTGGATTGCGGGCAAGGAAGGTCGCGCGCTTATTCGCTTCCCGAGCAAGGGGATCGACGAGAACGCCGACCGGATGTTCGCGCTCGTGTCCGAGCGGATCATCACCAAGGTTTCGGTCGGTTACTCGATCGATGAGGTTCGCGTGATCGCACCGGAAAAAGCGTCCGATGTCGAAAAGCGAATCGTGACGCGCTGGACTCCGTTCGAAATCTCTTTCGTGACGATCCCGGCAGACAACGGCGCGCAGACTCGTGCGACTGCCGATCAATATCCGTGCCTCGTCGAGCGCGTGCTCGACGGCTCGGCCGCCGCCGCTCGCATGCGCATGCGGCAAACTTCTATCTGAGACCAACCACCACCACCACCAAAAGGGAAAATTGTCTATGACTCTGGAACAGTTGCGGGCGCATCTTGCCGCCCTGACTTCGCGCGCGGCTGCGAAGATGGCCGAGGCGGTCGACGGCATGGCCGCCGACGCCGTCCGCGCGATCGAGGCCGATCACGCCGAGATCGTTCGGCAGATCGAGGAAACCAAGACCAAGATCGCAGCCGAGGAAGCCCGTTCCGCGACCGCGCCGGCGCCGGGCGCCGATGCCGTCCGCGCCGCCGTCGAGGCCGAGCGCGCCCGCGTCGCCGAGATCACCGCTATCGCGACCCGTCACGCCCTGGGCGACTTCGCCTCGACGCACATCGCCGCCGGCACCTCGATCGAGGCCGTGCGCGCCGCTGCGCTGGAAGCGCTCGCGACCCGTTCGGCCGCCGCGTCGGTCTCGGGCCGCGTGCAGGTTCTCACCGACGAGGGCGACACCGTGCGCGCCGCCGTCGAGTGCGCCATTCTGCACCGCGCCAACCCCGGCGCCGTCAAGCTCACCGACGCCGCCCGCGAGTGGCGCGGCATGTCGCTGATGGAGATGGGCCGCCATTTCGTCGAACAGACGACCGGCGCCCGCATGCGCGGCCTCGGCAAGATGGAGCTTGCTGGCGCGCTGCTCGGCCTCGACACCGGCATGCGCTCGGGCGCTCCGATGTCGTCCTCGGACTTCCCGAACATCCTCGCGAACGTCGTCGCCAAGCGCCTGCGCTCGGCTTACGAGGTCGCGCCGCAGAATTGGAAAAAGCTTTCGCGCCAGAACAACGCGCCCGACTTCAAGGCGCGTGCGATCACGCAGCTTTCCAACCTGCCGAACCTCAAAAAGATCGTCGAGGGCGGCGAGTACACGCATGCGGCGCTCGCGGATTCGAAGGAAACCTATTCGCTGGCGACCTATGGCCGCAAGGTCATGATCACCCGCCAAGCGCTGATCAATGACGACCTGGGCGCGTTCGATCGCATTCCGATGCTGTTCGGCCGGGCCGCTGCGGAAACCGAGGCGTCGCTGTTCTGGGCGGTGATCACCAGCAACCCGGCGATGGGTGATGGTGTCGCGCTGTTCCACAACACGCACGGCAACCTCGGCACCGCCGGCGCGATCAACGGCACGACGCTCGACGAGGCGCGGCAGAAATTCCGCACTCAGAAGGGCATCGCCGCCAAGGCCGCCGACGCCGAGCCGCTGAACCTCGCGCCGCGTTTCATCGTCACCGGCCCGGCCAAGGAAACCGAGGCTCAGACGTTCCTTGCGACCGGCCTCTATCCGACTTCGCCGTCGGGTGTGAACGTGTTCGCGGGATCGCTGGAACAGGTCGTCGAGGCCCGCCTCACCGGCAATGCGTGGTATCTGTTCGCCGATCCGGCGACGATCGACACCGTCGAATATGCCTACCTCGAAGGCGAGGAAGGTCTCTACACCGAGTCGCGCATCGGCTTCGATGTCGACGGCGTCGAGATCAAGGGCCGCCTCGACTTCGCGGCGAAGGCGATCGACCATCGCGGCATGTTCAAGAACGCCGGCAACTAAGCCGGCGGCTTGAGCCTCTGATTTGAGCAAGCGGCCGGCGCAACGCGTCGGCCGTTTTGCTTTGGCTTCTCCAACCTGGAAAAACTCGCATGAAAAATTACGTTTCCGACGGCCACACGTTGACCGTCACCGCGCCCGCCGGCGGCGTCACCTCGGGCACTCCCGTTCTGATCGGCACCAACATTTTCGGCGTTCCCGTTGCCGACGCGGCGGCCGGCGAGCAATTCGCGCTCAAGACCGGCGGCGTTTACGAAGGCGTCGCCAAGGATACGGCGGCGGCCTGGGCCGAGGGTGATCTCGTTTATTGGGACAACACCAACAAGCGCTTCACCAAAACGTCGGCCGGCAACACCAAGGTCGGCGTCGCCGTCGTGGCCGCGCTGATCGCCGACACCACCGGCACCGTCAAGATCGGCCCGACGGTCGGTTAAGGAGTCCTGAGTCATGGCGTCACCGTTTGCGCGTGCTGTCGCCGCTGCGGCGGTGACGCATGACAAAGTGCAGGGCGATCTATTCACGTTCGCCCCGCAAAAGTATCAGACCGACCGCAATGCGCCGCTGATCCCGGACCCGGATCGCGCCATTGTCGAGCATGTGCTGTGCCCGTTCGGCGAGTATGCCTCGCGCGCGGCGGCCGGTGCATTCCATCAGGTCGGCGTCAATCCCGAGCGCGCCGGCCATTCGACCGTGCGCCCTTACGTGTCGCTGCAACTGTCGCGCCTGCCATGGCGCCCGCGCCGAGGCGACATCGTCACCCGCGAGGATGACGGCCGCCGCTTTCGAATTGCCGAGGTGCTGCCGGCTCAACCCGGCTTTGTGCGCCTCGATCTCAACGGGATGTGATCAATGCTCGCGCGTGAATTTCTCCGTTTGACCGCGCTTGAAGCGCTTCGCCCCTCCGCCTTGCTTGCCAGCAACGGCCCGTGGCCGACGCTCGCCGGCTCCTACGTCTCCGACTCGCGCATCGACCCGATCGATGATCTCAACCCCGAGGAAAAGCGGCCGTTGATCGGCGTCTATACCGAGGGCTCGACGCTTTCCAAGATCGCCCAGGCCGGCCCGCAATTCTACAAGGGCGAGGTCGATCTCGTGTTCGAATTGTCCGTCGTCGCAAGTTACGCTGTCGACGGCGAGGCCGAGCCGATCATCGACTATGCCGACACCGATGCGGCGATCGAGGCGACGCTCGGCTTGATCGAGGAACAGATTTATCACGCCTTGCATTTCGGCCCGACCGGCGCGCTATTCCGGCAGATGTCGAAATTGCCTTTCGATGAGTGGCAATCGAACGTCAAGCATCGATCGAGCGAGGAAAGCATCCGCCTTGCCGCTCGCACGCTGCGCGCCCGCATCCGCGTCAAGGAATCCTGTTACGATCCGGCGCCGGTGTCGGCGTTGACCGATCTCGATCGCTTGCCCGCCTCGCTCAAGGCGATCGCTCTGCAACTCGGCGAGTCCACGTATCTGCACGAGCTTGCCCTCGGTATGGCGCGAATGGCGCCCGTCATGCCGACCCGCGTCGATCTCGAATCCGTCGGGATCACGGCGGCGCCGCAACCCGGCGAGGCCGACACCGCTCCGGTGCAGGGCTCGGCCGACAACCTTCAAGGCTAGTCAATGTCAAACGTGTTTATCAAGCCGGCCCTGATCACGATCGAGGGCGAGGAAGTGATCGCGCTCGTGCGTGATCCCGAAAGCGGCGAACCGCTCAAGCCCGAGGGCGAGTGGAAACCTCGCTCGCAGTTTTGGGCGCGGCGCATCCGCGATCGCGACGTGATCGTGTCCGAAACTTCGCCGGCCGTCGAGGCCGTCGCCGTGCCCGTTGCCGACGCCGCCCAGGCGCCGGCGCAATTCGCGCCGTGTGCGGCGTGTGTCACCGCCGACGCGTGCACGTCGGCCGAGCGGTGCGTTAAGGCGCCGATCGCGTAAAGCACCAAACCCGAAACCGAAACCTCAATTGAAAACGCCGGCGCGTGATGCGCCGCGCGAATATGGAGTCACGTCAATATGGTGATGTTTAACAACATTCCCGGCAACATGCTCGTGCCGTTCTGGTATGCCGAAATCAATTCCGGCGGTACGCCGTTCCAGGGCAACGCGCGCGTCGTGCTCGTCGGGCAGAAGCTCGCCGCCGGCACCGCCGCCGCCGGCACTGTGATCGGCCCGATCCAGAATGAGCGCGAGGCCGATGCCTTCTTTGGCGTTGGTTCGATGCTGTCGCAGATGTTCCGCATCGCGCGCCGCAACGCGCCGTTTCAACCGCTTTGGGCGCTGCCGCTCGCCGATCCGGCCGGCGCGACCGCAGCCGGCTCGCTCACGTTCACCGCGCCCGGCATCACCGGCGCGGCGATCCTTTGGGTGATGGGCCGCCGCATCGTGTTTCAGGTCAACGCCGCCGACACCGCCTCGGCGGTGTGCGTCAAGGCGCGCAACGCGATCAACGCCGCCAACCTGCCGATCGTGGCCGCCCAGGACGGAACCACGCCCGGCAAGTGCAACGTGACGGCCCGTCACGTCGGCGCGCTCGGCAACGGCCAGGAAGTCACTTACGCGACCGATGAGTCGAACGTGCTCAACGGCACCAACACGACCGTCGTCGCGCTTTCCGGCGGCAACGGCGTGCCCGATCTCGTCACCCCGCTCGCCTCGCTCGGCGATCAGGAATATGATTTCATCGCCGGGCCGTATTCGGACAACACCTCGCTCAATTCGATCCGCGATTTCCTCGACGATAGCGCCGGCCGTTGGTCGCCGGTGCAGCAGCTTTACGGGCATTACTTCACCGCCCAGGTTGGCACGCTGTCGGGCCTCGTGACGTTCGGCGACGCCCGCAACGATCAGCACGCGACCGTGCTCGGCACGCAGCGCTCGCCGTCTCCCGAATGGGAATGGGCGGCGGCGATGGCCGGCAAGGCCGCTGCGCATCTCGGCGATGCTCCCGAGGTGTCGCGACCGTTGCAGACGCTCACGCTCGACGGCATCTTGCCGCCGCGCGATCGCGGCGTGTGGTGGGACATCGTCGACCGGCAGGCGCTCTACGCCGACGGTATCGCCGGTTACAAGGTCCGTTCCGACGGCCTGGTTGCGATCGACCGCTTGGTGACGACCTATCAGAAGACGGCCGCCGGCGTCGCCGACGGCACGTTCCGCGATGTCGAAACCATGTTTCAGTTGATGTTCGTCGTGCGCTACTTCCGCACGGCGGTCAGCAACCGGCACTCGCGGCAGGCGCTCGCGGATGACAATCCGTTCAACCTGCCCGAGATTGCGACGCCGAAATCGGTGCGCAATACGCTCGTGCACGCTTACAACGATCTCGTCGCCCTGGGCGTGCTCGAAAAGGCCGACCTGTTCTCGCAATATGTCGTCGTCGAGCGCGATCCGAATGACGCGAACCGGCTCAACGCATATCTGCCGGTCGATATCGTCAATCAGTTGCGCGTGTTCGCGGCGAACGTCACGGCGTTCTTGCAGTATCAGACGCCCTCGGGCGGCTCGGCCGTCGCCTAATCCGCGATCACATAACCGGCGCTCGGAGAGATCCTTCCGGGCGCCTCTTTTGCATCAGTTTGAGGGAAACAGAACATGTCAAACGACTGTTGCGATAGCTTCGGCGGTCGCATCTCGATCACCGTCGACGGCGATCGCATGACGCCGAGCGAGGGCGACATCACCATCGATCCGACCAATATCGTTGTCACCGGCATCGCCAATCAGGACGGCTCGGCGGCTTACACGTCCAAGCCGAAGCTCTACGGCGCGGAAATCAATTTCCGCAACGGTTGCGGCATCCTTTGGGATGAGAAGTTGCGCAAGTGCAAGATCGACGTGACGATCGTCGAGGAAGATAATTCCCGCACGCACATCTTTACCGGCGCGCGCTTCACGGGCGAGCCCCGGCTCAATCTGTCGAGCGGTGAAATCACCGGCGTCAAGATCGAGGGGCCGCAATATCAGAAGCTCAACAGCTAAGCGCTGTTTTGCCGGCGAGCGGTCGCGTTCGCCGGCGTTTCTTCCGTTAGATCATTCGAGGGGCCGACATGGCACGCGCAACCAAAACCATTCAACTGAAACGCCCGTTCGATGGCGCCGCCGGCAAGGTGACGCAAGTCGTGGTGCAAGAGCCGACGGCGGCGGATTATTTCGCGCTCGGCGCTCCGCAAACCTGGGTGCGCGCCTCGGGCGGCATGGCGCTCGTCGACAACGACGCAGCGATCCGCGCTTATGCCGAGCGGCTGATCAAAGAGCCCGACCCGTTGATTGCCATGACGCATATGTCAGTGCTCGACGCGATCGCGGTTAAGGATGCGATCCTCGGTTTTTTTCAGGAATCGGACCCGACACCGTAGGGGCGATTTGGGATTTGCTCGTGTTCGTCGATCACGTTGTCGACGCCGCCACGGCCGACGGCGCGGGCTTGTCCGAATTGCTCCGTTGGGCCGATCGTTCAATGATGTTGCGAAAGCGTCGCGGGGGTAAGTGATGGGGACAATCCTAGAGGCCCTTGCGGTTATCAAGGGCAAGGACTCGACGGGCGGCGCGTTCGATGCGGTCGCGCAGAAAATCGCCCGCATCTCGCGCGCCGCGAACGCGCTCAACCGCGATGTGCAAAAACAGTTGAACCTTGCCGCCGGCGCCGAGCGCGCCGCAACGCGCATGGAACGCGTGTCCTCGCGGATCGGCCACGGCGCCAAGATGGCCGCCGCCGGCGCTGCCGCTTATGAGGGATCGCGCGCGGTGCACGCGCTCGCCCGCAAGACGGCCGAGTCGTCGAGCGATCGCGCGCACGAAAAGGTGCGCATGTCGGCATCGGGCATGCACGATCACGAAATCAAGGAAGCCGCCGCGCTCGCCTCGCAGATTTCGAAAAAATACCCGTCGGTTTCGGAAACCGAGTTGATGCACACGGCGCGCAACATCAGGTCCGTGACCGGCAGTTTCGAGGAAGCAACGCACATCCTCGAACCGCTGGCAAAGTTGCGCGTGGTAGCGCTCGGCGCGCACCCGGAAAAGGCCGCCGAGCTTAACGAGGATTTCGACAAGCTCGTTAAGGGCATGGAAATCAAGGGCGTCACGCAAGACCTTGCCAAGTTCAATCACTACATCGACGGCATGGCGAAGGCGCTCAACGTGTTCGGCGACACGCTGCGGCCGACCGACTATTACGAGATGTTCAAATATGGTCGCGCCGCGACCAACGCGTTGAGCGACGAGTTCATGCTCAAGACGGCGCCGACGCTGGCGCAAGAGTTGGGCGGCTCGTCGGCGGGTAAAGCCATTTCGAGTTGGTACACCCAATTCGTCGGCGGCAAGATGTCGAATAAGGCGCTTGCTCAATTGCTCGAATATGGGCTGATTACCGACGAGTCCAAGGTGATCCGCACGTCGACCGGCAACGTTAAGGGCGTTCTGCCGGGCGCGATCGCCGGGCAGGAATATTTGCAGCCGGGCAATACCGATCCTTACGCCTGGGTGAACAAAATTCTGATCCCGAAACTCGCTGAGAAGGGCGTCACCGATCCGTCAAAGGTGCAAGAGGTGATCGCGGCGATGGCGTCGCAACAGACTGCGGCGCAGATGATGAGCATTTTCGCGACGCAGCAGTCGCGCATCGAAAAGGACAAGCGAATCGTCGAGCATGCCGACGGCGTCGATGCGGCGGAAAAGTTCCAAAAGGGCGATCCGAAGGTGATCCGCAAGTCGATCGAATCGCAAGTCGAGAACGTGCTCGCCAACACGACCGACGGCATGATGCCGGCGATTACCGGCGGCATGAATTGGCTCACGAGCGGCCTGAGCTACATGAACGAGCGGGCGAAAAAGGACCCGCTGCGCGTGGCCGCCGAGATCGGCGCGGCGGCGGCGCTCGCCGGCGCGGTCGGTGCTGACTCGGCCTCGGCGACGTTGCAGGGCGCCGGCAACCTGTTGCGCGGCGAGTCGGCGACGAGCGGCATCAAGTTTACCTTGACCAAGATGTTGACGCGCATGTTGCTGCCGATCGTCGACATCGCGACCCGCAAGGACGTGATCGAGGCGACGCCGGGCCTCAAGGCGCTCGCCGGCCTGCACGCCGACAAATTCGATGCGCTCCGCGACATCGATGCGGCGGAACGGGCGGGCGACATCTACGGCCACAGCGATCCGACCTATGACGCCCAACTCAAGGCGCTCAACGATGCCAAGCGCGCCAAGATCGAGGCCGAGCTTGCCGGGCTCGGCTACGGCCCGGCCGGCCTGCCTGGGCGCGGGCAAATGGCGTCGCAATGGACGGTCGCCGACATCCAAAAGGCGACCGGGATCGGCGGCGGCTCGGGCGAGCCGGTGAAAGCCGAGGTTGTCGGCGAGGCGACGCTCAAAACCGAGGTGACGGTTTCGCCGTCGCCCGACTTCCTCGCGCGGGTGCAACAGACCGTGCAAAACGGCATCAACGCATTCCGATCGAGCGGCGCGCCCGCAACTGGCTCGTCGGGATCGACCGGGCGTTCGATGCCCGAGGCCGGCCCGGCGCCATAGGATCGGCCCGGCCCGCGCCGGCCGAGCCGCCGGCGCCCGTGCGTTCAAATCTCATGCCCTGGGCACCTCATGCCCGGCACACTCTGCTCGCGGCCCTGGGCGTGTCCTGGGGCCGCTTCTGTTTCGAGTTCCACAAGCGAGGTTTCGTCATGGTTTCGCAAGCGTGCCGCGATTGGCTCAAGACGCTTTGGCCGGCCTCTTACAAGGGCGTTCCGTTCTATTTCGAATCGGATGACGAGGAAGGCGGGCGCGACAATGTCAAGCACGTTTTCCCGCATCGCGATCAGCCGTTTATCGAGGATATGGGCGAGGCGCTGCGCTATTACGGCGGCACCGCCTATGTGCACGGCGACAACGCCGACGGCCTCGCCAACGCCCTGAAAGCGGCGCTGTCGAGCTACGGCGCGGGCATGCTCGTCGTGCCCTATTTCGGCCCGGTCTCGGTTCACTGCGAAACCTTCAAGCGGTCGACGCATCGCGATCAGATGGGGTATGTCGCGTTCGAATTGAAGTTCGTTCGAACCGGCGCCGCGACGGCCTTTATTTCGGTGCCGGCGCTGGCAAACGCCGCGTTCGTCGCGGCCGAGTCTGTCGCCGTGTCGCTCGGGGCGCTGTTCCCGCGCACGATCCTCACGCTCGGCCAGCCCGATTATGTCGTCGGCGCTGCGGTCGACACGCTCGCGAGCGCGGCGGCGGCGGTCGAAGTGTTGCGCCAATCCTATCCGGTCGATCCGGCGGTTAGCGCCAAGCTGCGCGACGGGGTTGCGGGCTTCCTTGCCGCGTTGCCGACGCAAGTTTCCAACGCTGCGGCGCCGGCCGATGCCGGCCCGGCGGTGTCGAGCCTCGTCGCGCTCGTGCGGCAACTCGGCGACGGTTTGGCGCCCGCCCCGGCGATCCGCGCTTCGCTCGAATTGGTCGATGCTTTCCCGGCGCCGCCGGCACCGTTGAGCGCCACGGTTGCCGGTCAACCCTATCTGTCGACGCCGGCGCGCACGGCCTATCAGAACGCCGTCGCCGCCGCGCGCATCGTGCGGCTCGCCGCGCTGACGGCTTACGCCGAGGGCGTGTTGCGCTCGACGTTCGCCGATCGCCCGTCGGGCATCACGGCCCGCGCCGAAGTCGCCGAGCGATTTGAGGCCGAGCTTTACGACACGACCGGCGCCGAAAATCACGATCTCTTTGTCGCGATCGAGGTGTTGCGCGGCAAGGTGATCGAATGGCTCACGAAAACGATCAACACGCTCGCGCCCGTGATCGTGGTCGAAAGCGCGCGGATCATGCCGTCGCTGGCGCTCGCCTGGGCGCTGTATGCCGATCCGAATCGCGCGAGCGAGTTGGTTGCCCGCAACAATGTGCGGCACCCGTCATTCATGCCGCGCACGATCGAGGCGCTGTCGAGGTAAGTCGCAATGCTGGACATCTCGACGCTATTCGCGCTCGGCTACGGCCAGGGCGGGCGGGAAACATTTATCACCGTCGGCGCCGGCGGCGGCCTTTGGACGGCCTTTGAGCGCGTGCTCGTGCGCGCCTCGTTTCAAGAGGCGGCGCGATCGTTTCAGTTGAAAGTCGCAGCCGAGCCGGGCGCCTCGGCGACCGCTTGGATGTTTAAGGCCGGCACCGACATCTCGATCATGTCGAATGGTTCGCTGATGTGCCGAGGCTATGTCGACCGCTATCAACCGACGCTCGCCGAGCACGACACCGCCGAGATCAACATCTCGGGCCGCTCGCGCTCGCAAGACTACGTCGATTCGAGCGCGGTGCATGACACAAACCAATTCAAAAACAAGACGCCGCAAGAGATCGGCGCCGCGCTCGATCACTTCGGCGTCGGGATCGCAACCGACGAGCAACTAAAGAAAGTGCCGATCTATCGCATCACGCCGGGCGAGACCGCTTTCCGGTGCCTGGAAAAGCTCTGCCGCGAGCAAGGCGTTTTCCCGGTGGGGCAAGCCGATGGCTCGATCAAGATCACCAAGGCGGGCAAGCAACGGCACGCCGGCGCGTTGATCGAGGGGCAGAACATCAAGCGGATCGAGGCGGATCACAATTGGAGCGGCCGGCATTCCGATGTGATCGTGCGCGGGCAAGCGCCCTACGGGCACGGCGAGGATGCGTTGCAGATCGAGGGCAAGGCGCGCGACGCCGAGCTTGGTCGCTATCGTCCGGTGATCGTCATTCACGACGGCGACACCGACAAGGATCGCGCCAAGAAACGCGCATCGACGCGCCGCGATCGCGAGGCCGGCAACGCGCTAAAGGCCGATGTCGTCGTGCAGGGGCATCACGACGAGGGCGGCACGCTTTGGGAGCCCGGCGCGCTCGTGTTCGTCTCGTCTAACTTCGCCGACATCCATCAAGATATGGCGATCGAAACAGTGACGTATTCGCAGGATCGCAAAGACGGCACCTTGAGCGTGCTCTCGCTCGTCGATCCGCGCGCGCTCGGCGGCAAGGGCAGCAAGGGCGGCAAGGCCGGCGGCGCCTGGGCGTCCGGTGCGGGAGGGGATTAGCGCATGTGGGTTTGGTTCCCCGAGGGGCAAGAGGGCATTGTCGCGCAGATGCGGCGCGCGACGGTGCTCAAGACTGACGACTCCGGCACGCAACAGGTTCTCAAGCAAATGACCGGCCTGAAAACCGAGACGTTTGAGGATGTGTATCGGCCGCAACCGCATGGCATCACCTCGCACGCGCCGAAAGGATCGGAGGGGGTTTATCTCGCGCTCGGCGGCCGGTCCGATCGCCTGCTCGCGCTCGGCTTCGAGCATAAGAAGTATCGGCCGAAGGATACGCCCGAGGGCGGCGTCGCGCTTTACGATCACACGGGCGATATCATCCGCGTCTTTAAGGACAACCTAGATGCGGTGCACGCCAAGAAAATCAACATCAAGATCGGCAAGGGCCAGGACATCAGCGATAGCGGCAGCAAGGCCGCCGAGGATGACGACGAGGAAAACATCTCGATCGTGCTCAACCCCGACGACGTGACGATCACCAAGGGCGATTCGCGCATCGTGCTCACGAGCGACGATATTCTCGTCGAGGGCGCGAGCGATATCGCTGTCGGCGTGCCCGGTCGTTACGTGCGCGTGCGGCCGGGGCGAGTCGATCTCGGTGTGACCGATCCGAAGGGGCAGGCCGAGCCGCAAGTCGCAACCTCGGCCGGGTTGTCCTCGATCGTTTACGCTGTCGTTTAGAGGTTCACGAGAATGGCACAAATCACGATCCGCGCCGCCGAGGGGTGTGCGCCGGACAGTAATGCGCTTTGGGATTCCGTATGGGACGCCGAGCGCGGTCACGCCGATTGGGCAATGGCCGAGCCCGACGAGGTGCAAAACCACGGCGGCTTGCGCGCCAAAGCGGCGATCGAAACCGCCGTCGTGCTTGCGCTGTTTACCGACAAGCGTGTGCCGCCCGATCATCCGCTTGCCTATCTCGCCGACGGCGATAATCGCGGCTACTTCGGCGACGGCATCGACGTGCGCACCGATCTCGGCGAGCGCGAGCTAGGCTCGCTGTTGTGGTTGCTTGAGCGTGCGCCGATGACGATCGCCGGCCTCTCGGCCGCGACCTGGGCCGAGCAATTCGCAAATGAGGCGCTTTCGACGCTGATTGATCAGGGTGTTTGCGTGCGGATCGACATCGCCGCCACGGCAAACGAGATCGAGGGCCGCGTCGAGCTCGTCGTCGCGCTGTACGGCCGCGACGGCGCGAAACTCTATGATCGCAATTTCGATGTCCTTTGGAATCAGGTGGCACGCTGATGTTTGCAATCCCCTCACTGCCGGATTTGATTGAGCGTGCGCGCCAATCGTTCCGCGTCAATCTTCCCGGTTCCGACGCCTGGATTTGGCCGAACAACATCAACCCGACGGCAAAGGTGTTCGGCGGCCTCGTGCACGAGGTTTTCGGCTTCGCCGACTACATTCAAAAACAGAAGTTCGCGCTAACGGCCGACACTGAAAATCTGGACCTGCACGGCGCGGAATTTGGCCTCGCGCGCAAGCCGACCGCGCCGGCGCAAGGTTATGTCGACATCGCGGTCGCCTCGGCCTCGTCGATCGCCGTCGGCGGCGTGCTGCGGCGCGCTGATGGGATCGAGTACCTTGCGACTGCAGGCGCCGCGATCGGCGCCGCCGGCACGTTGAGCGTGCACGTGACGGCCGCGATCGACGGCAAGATCACCAACGCGCTCGCCGGCGCGCCGCTTGAGATCGTGTCGGGCTTCACCGGCGACCCGGTCGCGCTCGCCCAGGTCGCGAGCGGCGGCATTGTTGCGGGGTTCGATGTCGAGGATGATGAATCGTTTCGCGCGCGCATCCTGTTCCGCAAGCGCAACCCGCCGCACGGCGGCTCGGCGGCCGATTATGTGTATTGGGCCGGCGAGGTTGCCGGCGTGTCGTCAAACGGCTCGCGGCCCGAGGTGTTCGTCGAGCGGCTTTGGAACGGCCCCGGCACGGTGCGGGTGTTTCCGCTGATGTTCGATCTCTATGCCAACGGCATCCCGCAGGCGGCCGACGTGATCCGGGTGCGCGATCATATCGAGACGTTGCGCCCGGCTGGCGCCAAGGTGACGGTGCAGGCGCCGTCGGCGGTGCCTATCAACATCACGATCGCCGGGTTGGAGCCGAATACCTCGGCCGTGCAAGAGGCGGTGTTGACCGAATTGCGCGCGGCGTTCCGACGCAATGCGCGCGTCGCTGGCACCGATCTCGATATCGGGAATATGGATTACCTCGCCAAGCCGACAACGTTCTCGCGGTCGTGGATTTGGCAGGCGGTTGCGAACGCAACCGGCGAGCACCGGCACACGATCACCGCGCCGGCGAGCGATCAGGCGTTGTCGGCCGGCCAGATGGCGACGCTCGGCATCGTCACATTTGCATGAGGTTGAACCATGACGACTTGCGAGGCGGCGCGACCGGCGCCGTTCCGGTGTCCGACTTTGCCCGAGATCATCGAGCAAATGGCGCCGATGTTACCGAAGGGCCGGGCGTGGCAAACGCACGAGGGCGGGCCTCGGCCCGGCTCTGATGTCGCCTTTCAAGTGCCGGGCTTTCAGGGCTCGGCGTTCGCGACGACGCAGCGCAAGCCGAGCGTGCTGTATCGCTTCTGGAAGTCGATTGCGGCGGTGTTGTTCTTCGTCAACTCGCGGCTTTGCGACTTGCGCCTCGAATTTTGGTGCGCGACGCACAAGGAAACGCACGATCTTTGGATGCGCGAATACGGCTTGCCCGATGCGTGCGATCCGTTCCCTGATCTTTGCGTCAAGGTCGCCGCGATCGGCGGCACCCGCTGCGAATATTATTCCGAGATCGCCGCCCGCATGGGTTGGTCGATCGAGTGTACCGAGGCGGTGGCGGGTTGCGGTTCGCGCGCCGGCGCCGGCTCGGCCCGCGCCGGCAAGGCGAAAGCCGGATCGACGCTCTATCGCGCTTATCTCAAGGTGATCGTTCACCTCAACGAATCGCCCGCCTATCACGGCGGGCGATCGCTTGCATCACGCGCCGGCCGCATGCGCGCCGGGCGCCGGCAATCGTGCGGCCCCGACTTGTCGCCGCTTGAATGCTTGATGGCGCGCATCGTTCACGCAGAAATCCAAGTAGCTTACGAGGCACACAATGATTGATCTTTTTGGCCCCGCGTCATTCGACGGCGCGGTGACGGCGCGGCCGGCCGACAACCGAACCTTTGGCTTGACTGACACGTGGTTTCGGGATTGCAGCGACCCGGCGCTCGACGATGGCACCGAGTTCGGTGCGGCGTTCTTCAACCAGTTGCTCGCAAACATGCGCTCGATCGCGCGCGGCAACGGGCTGACGGCCGCCGCCGCCGATGTGGTGACGCAGGACAACGGCGCCGACGCTATTTTGCTGCAAGCAATTCAACATCTGTTCCAGCGGCAGCAGCCGATTTACGCCGACGACGTGTCCGGCAACGCAAACCAAGTCGTCGTGACACTGTCGCCGGCGCCGGCGGAATTGAAACGCGGCATGCGCGTGCGCATCAGGATCGCGAACGATGTCAACACGTCGGCCTCGCTCACCGTGAATGGTGTCGCCAAGGCGATCAAGACCGTCGCCGGCCAGGACGTGCAAAAGGGCATGCTCGTCGCCGGCCAGATGGCGAATTTCGACTATGACGGCGCGGCGTGGCAACTCGTCTCGGTGTCGAGCGAGCGCAATGTGTTCACGCCTCGCGCAACGATCAGCGTGCAGGCGCTCGCCTCTGTTCCGTGGGGTGCGTGGACCGTTCACGGGCTCGCGCCGAGCACGAGCGCAAACCTCAACGTCGCCGTCGGTGCAAGCGACTTCCAATTGCCGGCGGGCGTCTATCTTTTCATTGGCCGCGTCATGACCACGACCCAACCCGTCGTGAATGCCACGCAAGTTGCGCAGATGCTGAAACTCGCGATCAATGGCGTCAACGTTGGCCAGGATATGGAATTGACCCGGCTCAATGCCGGGCAGGACGTGTCCTCAACCCGCAACATGGTGTGCGTCGCCAATGTCGCGGCGGCGGATAAGCTCACCGTGCAGAGCTTCCTTGGCACGACATACTCGGCCGACTACTCGGGCGGCAATGTCGAGGCCGGCTCGCTCAACATCATTCGGATCGGCAACTAAGCCGCTCGCTTCTCAGGACAAGGCAAAATGAAATCGATTCCGATGGACATCGACACGGTGTCGCTCGTCTCTACGCAATTTTCGGCGGCGGATCGCGACGCGCTCGCATTCGATGGCTCAAACCTTACCGGCCCCGACGAGGTGATCGACCGCGTCGCCGCGCTCGATCTCGCCGCGCTGCGCAAGGCCGACCTGATCGCCTATGCGGCGAGCCGTCGCTATGCCGTCGAGACCGGCGGCACCACGATCAACGGCGTCGCCGTTGCGACCGATCGCGCAAGTCAAGCGATGCTCAATGCGGCTTACAACATCGCGGCCGGAAACGCGCAATTCTCGACGATGTGGAAGGGTGTTGACGGCGCGTTCACGTCGATCGACGCGCCGACGCTGATCGCAATGGCGCAGGCCGTCGGCATGTTCGTCGCGGCGTGCTTCTCGGCCGAGGCCGCCGTCGTCAACGGCATCAACGCCGGCAACATCACGACCAAGGCGCAGATCGACGCCGCGATCGTCGTCTAAAGGGGGCATTATGGGGATCAGGCACAAAAAGCACTCGCCGATCGACGACGAGGGAATCCCGGACGGAGAGGTCAAGCCGAGCGATTGGAATGACGAGCACGACATCGACGGCTTGCTCGGCGCGCTGATCGCGGTTGCGGTCGCGCCGCGTGTCGTGCCGTATCTTGACGGCTCGGGCGCCGGCGGAACGTTCCCGATCTCCGATTTCGTTCGCGGGATCATGAACGGCGCCGATGCGGCGACGGTGCTCGCCGCGCTCGGCGGCGCCCCGCTCGCCTCGCCGGCATTGACCGGCGAGCCGACCGCACCGACGGCGCTCGGCGGCGACGCATCGACCAAGATCGCGACGACTGCGTTTGTGATGGCGGCGATTGCGAACGTGATCGCGACGGCGCCGGCGGCGCTCGACACGCTCAACGAATTGGCGACGGCGCTCGGCAACGATGAGAATTTCGCCTCGACGGTGACAAACTCGCTCGCGCTGAAAGCACCGCTCAACTCGCCGGCCTTGACTGGCACGCCGACCGCGCCGACGCCGACGGCGGGCGACAATTCGGGCAAGCTCGCAACCACGGCCTTTGTTGCCGCCTATGCGCCGCTCGCCTCGCCGGCCTTGACTGGCACGCCGACGGCGCCGACGGCGCCGGCCGGCACCGACACGACGCAGCTCGCCACAACCGCTTACGTGGTTGCTGCGCTCAACCGAGCGCAAGCGATCGCCGCCGGAACCGACTTCAACACATTGACGGCTGAGGGCAGCTATTACAACACGGCGTCGTGTCCCAACACGCCGGTTGCGGGTGCCTCGTTTTATGTGCATGTGCAGGCGGGGCCGGCTGGCGGCAATGCCTCGCAACGCGCGGTCAACCTCGCAACCGGCGACTCCTATCAACGCGTTCGAGCCGCCGGCACGTGGCAACCGTGGATCGCGCTTGGCTTCACGGTCGGGCAAATTCCCGCCACGACGACGACGACGCAACCGGGCACGGGCAAGGTCGGCGAGTTTGTTGGCGCGAATGGCAGCATCACGTTCGGCGCCTCGGGGTCGTCGCAACAGGTGACAAGCATCACGCTTCAGCCCGGCGTTTGGGATGTTGAGTATGATGGAACGTTTGGCGGTGCCGGTGCCACGACGTCAAGCGATTGGATTATCGCTCTCGGGACCGTAAGCGCCAACGTCAGCAGTGGAGTCGTTCACGCTTGGCATGAGCGCAGTCCGGGCGGTGCCGACGTGCAACGGCAGGCGAGTTCACCGCGCATTCGCGTCGCCATTGGTGTTGCGACAACCTACTACCTCAACGCCCAGGCAACGTTCTCTGGCAGCACGTATGGCGTTGGTGGCACGATTTACGCGCGCCGCGTGTGATGCGCTAACAGGCCGCTCCTAAAGGGCGGCCTTTTCTCTTTCCAAAAGGTCAATCACCATGTTCTCGCAATCCATCGTCAACGCGATCGGCGAGGCCGCGACCAAGGTCGGGATCGAGCCGGCGGCGCTGCTCGCGCTCGTCGAGGTCGAAACGAGCGGCAACCCGTTCGAACAGGACGGCCGCACGCCGGCGTTTCTGTATGAGCGGCATATCGCTTGGCGGATGGCCGCCAAGGTGTCGAAGGCGCTGCAATCGACTTTCGCCCGCGCCGGCCTCGCCATTCCGAAATGGCAGAAGTCGACGCAATACAAGGATCAGGGCACGAGCGCGAAGCGCCTCGCGCTGATCGCCAAGGCGCGCTCGCTCGACGCCGAGGTTGCCAATCGATCGGCGTCGTGGGGCCTCGGCCAAACGATGGGCTTTCTTTACGCCGAATTGGGCTATGCCTCGGCGTGCGACATGGTCGAGCATCTGAGCGGCAATGTCGGCGCGCAAATCGAGTGCATGGTGCGCGAGTTGCGAAACAAGCATCTGATCGATGCCTTGAACGCGCACGAATGGGCGCGGGTGGCGCGCGGCTATAACGGCCCGAGCTACGCCGCCAACCGTTACGATGTGCGCCTTGCGGACGCCTGGAAGCGCTGGCAACGCAAGCTCGCCAGCGGTGCGACGGCGAGCGCGCCCGAGATGCCGGCGGCCGAGGTCAAGGCGCTGCAAGCCAAGCTTCGCGCGCTCGGTTATGCCAGCGTCGGCAATCCCGACGGCCGGTTCGGCACGAAGACGGTCGGCGCGCTGTCGCAGTTTCAGGCGCACGAGGGCTTGCCCGTTACCGGCAAGTATGACGAGGCGACGCGGGCGGCGCTGCAAACCGCCGAGCCGATCGAGGTGCCGCGCGAGCGCGCCCAGGCGACGGCGCGCGATCTCGCCGAGGCCGGCTCGAAAACCGTCAAGGTCGCCGACAAGGGCTCACTGTTCGCCTGGATCAAGGGCGCGATCGGCACCTTGCTCGCCGGCGGCGGCGTCGCCGAAAAGGCCGGTTGGCTGGAAGGCGCGCAAGATGCGGTCGACAAGGCGCACCAAGCCAAGGGCATTTGGGATTCGTTCGTCGATCTCGTGCACCCGATCCTCGCCGGCCCTACGCCGATCCTCGTCGGCCTGTTGCTGGTCGCCTCGGGCGTCGCGGCCTATTTCATCTTTGAAAAGGTCAAGGCGTATCGCGTCGCCGATCACAACAGCGGTGCGCACGCCGGCCCGATCCAGGCGGAGGCATAGCGCATGCTCGTGTCGCTGCTTTTGACGCTTGCCGGCTTGACCGGCACCGGCGGCATCCTCGCGGTTGCCGCCTTTTTCGTGCCGAGCATCGCGGCGGTGCTGAAATCGGTATTCGATTTCCTCCGCTCGCCGCTCGGCACCATGCTCGGCGCGATCGTGCTCGCGTTGTTCCTGTATGGCGCCGGCTACATCGCCGGCGACATTCACGGCGATCGCGAGGTGCGCGTCGCGTGGCGGGCCGAGACGGCCGCCCGCAAGGCGGCCGAGGCCGAGCGCGCCGCCAAACTTTCCGATGAGATGGCTCGGATCGCCGGCAACGCCCTCTCGTTTGACGCCACGTTCTCACATTCCATCGATCAAAAGGTGCAAGCCTATGTTGCGAAAACTCCGGCTGTTGAGTGTCGCCGCGCTACTGACGACGACATTAAGCGGCTGCTTTCCATCAAGTAACGGCCCGGCCGTGCCGGGCGTGCCGCGCAGCGTGCCGCGCGACTGCGTGAAACTGTTCGTCAAGGTGCCCGATCCGGGCGCCAGGAAGGGGCAAGACCTGGGCGACATCGCCGCCGGATACAAAGGCGCATGGGCAAAAGCAAACAATCGAATCGGTCTCGGCGCCGCGTGCGTCAATCATCAGGCCGACGCGATCGAGCGGGGTGCGAAGTGATGGCGCTTGATCAGAGCGCGTTGACGCAAGAGGTTGCGAACCTCAAGGCCGGGCATAGCGAGTTGCGCTCGGATTTTCGCAACCTCGAAAACAAAGTCGATTCCGGCTTTGCGATGTTGGTGCAGAAACTCGACGCGAAAACCACGCCGCAATGGCAACCCGTCGGCATCGCCGTGACGGTGTTGATTTTCATCGGCGGAATTTTCGTGACCGCGATCAAGGACGGCCTCGGCAAAAACGAGGCGGCGATCGAGATCATGCGTCGGGAAAACGAGGCCCGCATCGTCAAGCTTTGGGACGCGGAAAACCAAACCGCCCGCGAGCTTTCGTATCTCAAGGGGCAGTTGCACCCGTTGCAGAAGTAGCGACGGGCGGGGGATTTTTATGCAAGATGAAGTCAAGCGCCGGGCCGAGGCTTACAAAGAGCACGGTTCGGAACGGAAGGCCGCGCGCGCGTTGGGGATCTCCAAAACCGCGATGCACGAAAGCCTCAAGCGTGCAGCCGAGCAAGGTTTGCTCGGCTTTAAGCCGGTGTTGCCCGGTTATGAGTTGAAGCGCTCTAGCGCGCAACTCGACAAGGCCGGCAATGTCGAAAAGGAATGGGTGACGCAGCACAAGGAATCCGGCCCGGCGTTCGCGATGCCGGCCGGGCAGGTGCTCAAGGGCGTATCGGCCTTTGTCGACGGCGAGGGCCGCATCCGGCATCAATGGATCAAGACGAAAAACGATAGCGCCGCGCCGGAATTGATCGAGGCTATCAAGGCCGAGTTCAAGGAATACACCGGCCGCGCGCCCGTGATCCGCAAGCCGGCGTCGACCGAGCGCGACTTTCTCAACGTGCTGGCGATTGCCGATCCGCACATCGGAATGTTGTCTTGGGGCGAGCAAACCGGCGCCGATTATGATCTCAACATTGCGCGCAAGCGCGTGCTCGGCACCTCGACTGAGGTGATTTGCGCCGCGCCCAAGGCGCGCGAGTTGCTGATCGCCAACCTCGGCGATTGGTATCACGCCAACGATCAGCGCAACGTCACGCCGAAGTCAAAACATCAACTCGATGTCGATGGCCGGCATTTCAAGGTGCTGCGAGCCGGCGTGCGGTTGTTCATCGATATTATCGAGGTCGGCTTGCGCCGGCACGATCGCGTCGAAGTCGCGACCATTCCCGGCAATCATGATCCCGAGGCGTCGCTCGCGCTCGCGCTTGCGCTGTCGTGCTTCTATGCGCGCAATCGGCGCGTCACGATCGCATTGCCGTCGGATATCTATTACCGGCAGTTCGGCGCGACGCTGCTCGGCTGCGCGCATGGCGACAAGGCGCCGCCGGCGCGAATGGCTATGGCGATGGCGGTCGATCAGCGCGAGGCGTGGGGCAAGACGGCTTATCATTGGTTCCTGTATGGGCACATTCACAATGAGAAGGTCGACACCGTCGGCGATGTGAAGGTCGAATCGTTCTCGACGCTCGCGGACAAGGACAATCATGCTTTCGGCGGGGCGTGGCGCTCGTCGCAATCGCTGCAATTGATCACGCTCGACAAGCGGCGCGGGCCGCACGGCCGCGTGATCCGCAACATCCCGCCGCCGAGCATGCGGCGGTGATGCGATGGCGCGCAAGGCAAAGAAGCCAAAGCCGATCCGCCGGCCGTCGCGCCGGCGATCGCCTTACTTGCAAATCGTCGAGGGCGAGTGGATCGAGCCGGTTAAGCGCGGTTTCGTGCATGCGTGCTGCGATTGCGCGCTCGTGCACGTCACCGACTACGCGATCGAGGGCGGCGCCGGGCGCGCCGGCCGGGTGCAATTCAGGACGCGAGTCGACCGGCGGCTAACGGCCGCCGCTCGCCGCGCAAAGGGCAAGAAATGACGAAATTCGCTTATCGCATGATGGTCGTCGGCCACGGCCGCCACGGCAAGGACACCGCCGCAGAAATCTTGCGCGACGACTTCGGCGCGACGTTCGTCTCGTCAAGTTGGTTCATGGCCGAGCGGGTTGTTTTCCCGCATTTCTGTCGGACACAACCGGGCCGCTACGCCTCGGCGCAAGCTTGCTATGACGATCGGGCAAATGAGCGCGCGACATGGTTCAATCTGATCGCCGCATCTAACGCCGCCGATCTCACGACGCTCGGCCGCGCGATCTTCAATGAGTTCGATCTCTACGTCGGCAACCGCAATGCGCGTGAGTTTCACGCGCTGCGCAATGCGGGGGTGTTCGATGTCTCGATCTGGATCGATGCCGGCGAGCGATTGGAGTACCGCGAGCCGCGCACCTCGCTCACTATTGAACCTTGGATGTGCGATTTCGTCGTCGACAACAACGGCACGCCGGCCGACTTGAGGCGCAACATCGCCTCGCTGATGGGGACTCTCGGCGTTCACGCGGTCGCGGCCTGAATGAAAAAGCCCGGCGGTTAGGCCGGGCTTTTCTCGTCGTCGTCGGCTTTGATCAGCCGCCGCACCTCGGCGGCTGACAAGAGGCGCAAGAGCAATTGCACCGGGCGCGGCATCGGAAACCCGCTGTTCGGGTCGATCCAGCGGCGGAACGTCGAGGGGTTGACGCGGATCAGCTTGGCGAAGCGGTTTTGCGACACGCCCAGGCGCAAGAGGTGCCATCGCGCCTCCGCTGGTTTCATCGGCGAGGTATCGAGCGGCACTAGCGCACGCCCTTTGCGAACGTGGTGTCGAGCGCGGCATGCGTCGGGTGCGCCTTGCGCAGCGCTCGCACGAGATCGGCGCTAAGCCGCTCGTCGGTGACATCGAACAGGTCGCGCACGAGCGAGGCCGTGACGGAAAGCATGAGGCCGTGCGCGTCATGGTCGCCGAGCCAATAACAATCATCGTTGTGCGCGAGCCATTCGACGGCCTCGCGGTATCCTGGGCGCCTCATTGTCCAAGCCTCCGGGCCTCGGCGCGGGTGTGCCGGGCTGTCAGGGTAGCGGGTTTCGGGATTGAACGCATGCCCGCCGCAATGGGCGCGACCTGGGCCACGTCTAGCGGCAGGGGCAGGGACTCGAAAAAGGCCCGGCCGACGATGAAGCCGATCGCGAACACGATCACGCCGGCGAGGATCGCATCGGTGCGGTTAGCTGGCATAGCTGACGCCCTCGGCCCTGATGTCGATCGCGGCGATGTCGTCGAGCCGGCTCAAGAGGCCGGCGATCTCGATCGCGCGCTCGGCGGCGCCGTCATGATCCGGCGCGATGACGCCCGGCACGTAATGTTCGGCGCCGTCGGGCGCGGTGTGAATGGTGACGGTAAAAAGCTGGTTCATTGTGCGACCCCGCCCAGGTGGCCGGCGAGCCGTTCCAGTTGGCGCAATTCGGCCTCTAGGGGCTCATAGTCGCAAGGCCGTGCGTTCGCCCAGCCGTTGCGGCTGAGCTTGCAAAGCTCGCGAATGATCTCCGAGCGGCGTTTCAGGTTCGCGGCGGTGCTCATGCCGACACCGTTGCGTTGAGGTATTCGCGGGCGATGATCCGGGCCTCGTCGGTGCCGAAGCACTTCCGGCAGAACAGGCCCGGCCGCATGCGCACCTCTTGCTTGATGCTGCGCCAGGGGGCGCCGATCAGGCGCAAGTGCATGTGATTGTTGCAATGCGCATTGTTGCCGCCGCTCTTTCGACCGTCGGCATAGGTGACGACGCTGCAAAGGTGCAGTTGATCGCCCGTCTTGCTGCGGCCGATCGCGTATTCGGTCGGGTTCATTTTTTCACCTCGAAACGGGCCGGCGCACCATGCGCGGGCCGCTTCGCCATAGTGCACAACGCACTAAGTCATGCAAGCGAAACTAACGAGATCGGTTAGTGCATAATGCGAACGGGGCGCGAACAGATGCCCCGGCACTGCGCGGATTTTGCGCGTATTCGTTCGCGATTTGATGCGCTTTTGCGCCTCGAATTGCACATTGGAACCGGATGCGTTCCGGTCGGTTAGTCAATGATTTCAGGGGGTTAGATGGTGGGCGCACCAGGGATCGAACCTGGGACCTTTCCCGTGTGAAGGGAACGCTCTCCCGCTGAGCTATGCGCCCGGGACCATCATGCAGGCGGCCGCAACCTTAGGCCGGTCCGGCACATCGGAGCCCGCGATTTAGAAGTGCCGGCCCAAGGTGTCAA
>Ga0214545_1001181_pt1 | contig 47766 bp, 14 predicted proteins | sample CNSS4metaG_FD_160064 | JGI IMG/M metagenome (GOLD analysis project Ga0214545, IMG submission 160064) | Root nodule microbial communities from cowpea collected in UCLA plant growth center, Los Angeles, California, USA - CNSS4 | ecosystem: Host-associated > Plants > Roots > Nodule | place: USA... | reverse complement strand
GTTTTTCCGGGAAACGCATGGCAAACCAATGCAGTAAACAATTCTGTAACATTTCAGGGAACGGGAAACTCTACCATTACTTTTCTCTCTGCTCCGAATGCGTCGATTGTCATCGAAGGACAAATCGGAGTTACCTTTTATTTACCCCCAACAGTCTAAGTGAACCCTATCCATAACATTTTCCCTCCACCTGTTTGAAAGCCAGTATATAAGGAAAAAACTGTAAATAAATAATATTTTTTCCCCTTATAGTATAGGAAATATAAGATGTACTAAACAGTGCAAATATAAGATGCATATAGTATTATATATATATTTGAATATTTATGTATAATTTTGCTTTTAAATTTTATTAGTATATTATAGGAAATAATAATAATAATTAAAAAAAAATTGTCGTCACAGCATTAAAATTTGAAAATATTCTTAAATTAAATAAAAAAAAGTTCAAATTTTATTTCGCGTTGAAATTTACAGTTTAATAGGGATAATAGGGAGATATCTTATATACGTATGCACAATAAGAAAATTTATCACAAAAAATATAAGCAATCATTTTAAAAAACTAAATTTAATACATGCATGCAAAATATTTTGAGCTTTTTTGTCATATTCCCTTTCTTCCTCCATCTTCTTTCTTCTTTACCCTTTCTTTCCTCTCTTCTATTTATTTTGTAGTTTTTCTCTTTCATACCTCATCTATTTTATAATATGATCACATGTCCTCATATTTGACAACATAAGACAACATAAGGATCAATTTTAACCAATCACTGAAAGCTTATATTTACTCTATAGATTATTTGTCTTTTATCTTTGTTGTGATTTTGTCACCAATCTTAGTATTTTGAAAAATAAAATAAAAATAAACTAATTTCTCAACTTATCTCACTGTAGGTCCTAAATTTTGATTTAACTCATGCTTGAACTATGGGTAATGAGAACAATTTATGTCTTTCAGAAAAAAATTACGATAAATATTTTAGAAGTTTAATTGTTTGGACTTGAATGTCATTGAATTTTGTTTTTAGAGTTTTGTTTGGTTAGCCATTATTCAAATGTTTTTGAATTATATATTGTTATTAATTGTTTATTTAGAGACCATATTATGCATGTTAATTATGTATTTTACTTGAATATAACTTTCATTATGGTTTATACAAGAAGATTGTTTTTTCATACCTTTCCTTATGATAATTTATAGAATTAATATGTATATAAACATATGACTTAAAGAACCAATATTGAATTTGAATGAGTAAATAATTATGTTTGACCAAATTATGAATGAGTTTAATCATTTAAATTGCTTAAAAGTTATATTATTAAGATGCTTTTGAAATTACTCTTAAAACATGCTTTGATCTAGATATAAAGATTGATTTATGATATTTTTACTTAAGCGAAACACGTTCGCTAAAACAAACGAATTTGAATGAGTAGTCTATAAAATTAATATGCATATAAACATACGAGTTAAGGAAACCAATACTGAATTTGAACGAGTAAATAATTATGTTTGAACAAATTATGACTTGGGTGTAATCATGTGAATTGCTTAAAAGTTGTATTATTAGGATGCCTTTGGAATTACTCTTAAAATATGCTTTAATCTAGTTGTAGATATTGATTAATGATATTTTTTTACTTAAGCAAAACACTTTTGCTAAAACAAAAATATAGTTCCAAATCTTACTTTCTACCATATTTTAGCTTATAGTTAAAATATAGTTGAAAATCAATTCTTAAGTTGAAAATCACTTAAGTTAAAATATAGTTGAAAATCAATTTTTTATATTGTTTCACTTAAACAAAAATAACATTGCATCTTAAGCCCAAATTCTATTAAATTTTCACTTAAGTTAAACAAAGTTAATTTCTTTTAACTCATTGAGTGTGAACGATTTTATAAATGCAAATTAAATATTAATTTCCATTAATGATTGATTTATGTTTTTATTTAAATGAGTTATATTATATAATAATGTTTATTAGGATTGATGAAATTTGTGAATCATATAAATATGATTTTCAAAATTAATGAGAATTATGTGAATTTGTGGTCACATATCATGGATAATATGTGATTTGTTGTTTCATTTAAATATTATGGTATTGACACTTATATAGAGATAATGAAGGAGGACTTATCCTAATCTTTTTCACTTAGATTTGTTTGTAAATCTAAGTTGAGTATTTGATCATATATTACTCTTTAGTGGGACGTAGTCAATAAATATCCTTGGAAGCATTAATTAATATTGTGCTTGTTGAATATTTTGATGTATAGACCCATCTTTGATTTATATGATTGTTGTAGGTTGAACCTTAAATGAGAATGAATTGTTGTAACTTATTAATTGTAATGCATCTTTTAATATATATATATAATTATAATGTTTGAAAGATAATATAAATATATCATTTTTATTTTATTTTAACTACATTATATAAATATTTGTATATGTATACGGTGTATTTTAGCTCGTTATCTTGTACAAATCCTTTGATGATGAATTTATAGCATAGATTAATTTTGAGAATATTACAATTTTACCCGTATAATAAACTATTTATAAATAATATTATCTCAATTTAAAATCATAAGTCAAAATAATAAATTATTCTTGAGGTTGTCAATCTTTATAAATATATTTAATCAACCAAATCACTATATTCAACATAATTGATTAATTTTTTTCCTCAATTTAAACCGAATTTCAAAAGCACTTTAATAGTTTTTAATGAAAATAAAACATGAGAAAGTATACATTTTTAATGAATGGTTCACAATAAAAAAAATGAAAAAAGATTTTAAACGATACAAATTTATTCATTATTAAAACTAAAAACTTGTTATTTTCCATATCCACATTGTCCTTCCGTCATCAACATTACATTTAAACCCTTGAAATCAAAATTTAATTAAAAGTCTAAAAATAAAATAGAACAAATATTCATAATAATAATAATAAAAAAAAAAGATGATTTAATGTTTTAATTTAACTATAATAATATGTTATTTTTTCTTTAATTATACCGCACGCTATTATCCAAGAAATTTGTGTTTGTATGAATAGGCTCATGGTATAGCTATTTTTATGTGAAAATTTTAATAAAAAAAAAAACACGAAGAACATACCATAAATCAACATTTGATTGAAAAAATGTTTATTTAAATATAAATTAAACTAAATATAACTCATTTAATGCATGAGTTAAACAAATTCAAAATAAATTAATTTATAATATATTAACAATGATATGTGATGAGTCAAATCAAAATTACAAATCAAATTAAATTTACTCATATTTAACTTAATCTTAATAAATTGAATGGATCATTGTGTTGTTTCTAAAAGATTGTGTTGTTTCTAAAAAATAATTTGAACTTTCTGTTAGAATTTTTGGTGTTATGTTTTTATTGTATTTTTTTAAACATTAATTATTACTAATTTTAACGTGTTTTAAAATATATTAAAAAGATAACAATGTACTTTTGATGATCAGTTAAAAAAAAGTAAAAAAATCATCAATAACAAATTTGGACTCTAAAAAACAATTAAATTAATGTAAAATGGTAATGATTAAAATAAGATAAGATATATAAATGCATGGATAAAGAAAGAGAAAAAAACAAAAAATGATGGTATATTTTGTCTTTTTATTTGAAGGATTATATGAAGCAAGGAGTTTTGGAAGAGAGGAAGCAGAAAACAAACTGAGAAGGAAACGTCACCTTCACGTCTCTCTCACCCATTCTATGCATCGCATCTTCCTTTCTTCACTCACTTCACACAATCATATTCATATCACCAACCTTTTATTAACAAATCATTTTTTTTCCATTAATAAATGCTCGTCAAAAACTATCCAACTTATTTCCTCGAAAAACATCAATTTAGTTTTTTTTTTCTTTTTCGAGAAATGATTTCAAGAATAATGTACGACAAAAATTATAGGAATAATGATACTTTAATTTATTATTTTTGACTCTCAATTTTAATTTATTATTTTAATTATCATTAGATTATCACATTACATCACTACAAAGAATATAAATAAATATATAATAGTGATTAAAATAATAAATTAAAATTGAATTAAAAAAATTGAATTAAAAAATAATTATTCAAATTATAGTATACAAAAGGTAGTATTTGGTTTAGTTTGAATTTTAAAACATAAAACTTAGTGGTGTGGTCTCCTAGAGGAAGATCTAATGTTGACCTATTCTCTAATTTTTCTTGATAAAACCAACAACAATGACATATTACCAATAAGACATAAATAATGAAAAAACAAATTCCCCACAATTAATATAATAGAGGCAACAAAAAGAAAACACTGACAAAAGCACTGGATTAATTTTTGAAGAACTTGTACAAAAGTGTTTTAAAACTTGAAAAAAATATACACATAACTTTCTAAGGTTTATTTTAGTGTAAATTCAGTTTTTTTATCATGGTTTTGTGCATATACAAGTTTGAATCTTATACGCATTCGATATTTTAGATTTCTAAACTTGAACAAGTCGAGTCCATTCTTAATATACACTTTAAGTTTTGTTTAAAACGTGCTAAAGTTTCACCGCTTTTAAACATTCACGAATTCAAATCTATCTTGTTTTATAAACGTTCTATTTGAATAATATATTTAAATTCGTTAACTTTTTACTTTTTATTTAGTTAAAATATTTTAATTATCATCAAATGTAAAAAAAATTAAACGTTAAATAAGTGTTAATAACTAAAACTAATAGATAATCAAATTAACAATTCCAACTAAAGTCAAAGTGAGAAAAAAATATATATGAATTTAAGAGTATAAAAAAATGTAAATCTCTAAGATTTCTAAATAAAATATAAATTGTCTAATTTTAAAGAGTTCAATTATTATTATTATATTATAATATTTATTTTATTTTAAAATTTCTTATCCAAATATCTCATGTCAGGTAAAAATTTCAACATTCTCCATTAACAACTTACTTACATATTAATCATGGACAAAATTTTTTAATTTTAAAAATTTGTATGACTAAATATAAAAATCAAAATTTTAAAGGAATTAAAACTGCATATTTATAGAAGTACGGACAGTAAAAGTGATTTTTATGTTTTTAATTTTTTTCCCCTAAAAAGAGAACTTATGAAGGGTAATCAGTAAAAATTGTAAATGGATTATTTTGATGTGCGTTAAGATGAGGACAAAAATTGTGGGTTTTCTGAATGTCTCTTTCAGTAATAATACAAGCATTGTTTCTCTGAATCTGTTTCTCTTGCCTATTTTTGTAGATGGAAAAATTAGGATAAAATATATTCTTAATCTTTCTGAAATTTTTATTTTCTTAGCTCTTCAAAAGTTAAAAATATATAATATATCATTATTAACATTTATTAATCATGATTAATATTTAATTGATTATTCACTTACCATAATATATTAAATGGGTAATTATCTGAATATTAAAAGTTATTAAAGTTCGACCTTATCCTAGCCCAAACACGTTTATTGTTTGGGAAGATATAAAAAATATAAGAAATTTTAAGAAGATGGAGAATATATTTGATAAAAACACTAATTAGAAATAAGATTTTATTAACGGTGAGTCAGATTTACAGAAATAAATAATTTATGAATAAAACAACCAGAGAGAAGGCACTAAAGTTACACGAGGAGGATCCAAAACTGGTATCATTCAGCAAAAATGCATAGCTATTGATCTTTCTTTTACATTCAAACTAGGTATTTTTCATCAAGAAAATTAAATTTGAAAAACTTTTGAACCTGATGGCTCTTACATAGACTTAGGTGGAGGAGGAAGAAGATAAGGACAAAATGTATGGAGGTGCAGGAAGAAGTTATCATCATTCTAATGTCTGTTTCCACAAACAAAGTAATGCACCGTTTACTGTCTCCTTAAAAAAGGAACCTTTATTAATTAATACCACCAAAACGCATCTACTGTATACATGCATTTACATCTTTATATATAATTTTGTAAAAATAATATATTTTTAATCATTATTTTGAGAATATTTTTTTATTTTAAATAAAAATAAGTTATTTAACTATTTATTTTATTAAACAAATAAATAAATAAATTTCGCTTTAAAGTTTCCTTGAATAAGTTTTATGTGAAAATTGTTAATTTGTGATTTATACTTTATTTGAGCGCTCTCACCCCTCTGAGGTGCAGAGATTAGAGAGTGATCAAGACCATTTACATGATCACCCTTTTGTGGTTGTTTTCGCAGTGAAACCTGTTAACTTTTTTCTGGATCTGATTTCAACCCATTGAAGCTTCCAATTTAACCGGTTCTTTTTTTTTTGGAATCTATTCCATTTCACTCATCAGCCATGCATGCATTAACCCTTATAATTTTTGTTTTGTTTTGTGGAATCTACTCCATTCATTCACTAATATGCGTTTGTCATGCTTGGAATCGACCTTTTATTAATAGTATGGTTAGAAATGTTTATTTATTTTTAATTAAAATATTTAATTTTCTAAATCAAATATATTTTAATTTTTTTTCAATTAATATATATCTATAATATTTTTATTTATAATAATAAAATATGAAAAACTAATTACAACTTATATAAATATCATTTTATTATACTTTTTTAACACCAAAGATAATTAGATCATTATACATTTTCATCTATTAAATTTAATTTTTTTAGTCATGTCAGTCAATTTTTTCACAAACTTTCACAAAAATCATTCTCAAATCTATTCCGCTATCATCCTCAAATCCATAAAAAAGAACAACATAAATATCACCTTTTAATCAACTCAGATCGATCATCTCCCTCTCCCTCAAATTATCACCCACATAAAAACACACCCTTAATAAATTGAAAAGAAAAATTAATGGTAACGGTTTAGAAACCGTCTTTCAACTCAGCAAACAAAAAAACCATGAGCTAGTCAATAGGTAGTATAACTTTTTTAAGTAGTAAATCAAATATTGTCAGGAGAAATAATGAAAGAAAAAAAAGATCAAATATTTAATCGTAACAAGTTAGATCGATTCCAAACCTCTTGCACAATTACATTTGAACAGTTTTTACATATACTGAGCAAATATATTTATATTTTAAGATTTTAAATTAATTAATATGTTCATAGTAGCATTACATTCTGTAATATTACTATAGGTAAAATAAAAGTTGGTATTCCTTATATCTTTGTTCTCAGACAACTTTGACCTGAATATACACAACATATACACGTTACCCTGTGCAGTGTAACTTAAAACCGAAGGTTGTGAATTGTGATGACAAGAAAAACAAGATTTTCTAGCAAAAAACTAACTTTGACATATCTATCCCTTACTTTTTTCCTTAGAAACAAAAAAGGGTTAAATCGCTAAGCTAGCGATGAAGATTGTTTTTTCTAACGTGCAGCAAGTGGAGCAGAGAGATGCTTCCATTTGATCTCTGAGGTTCATGTGCAGATAACTTCCTCGTGCCCCGATTCCCCTGCAAATGCACAACAGTGTTGTGTGTTTACTCCTAATTCACTGTCCTTTCTGGGACTCTTTTAACATAATAGTGTTGGATAAAGGCTTGTAATTTCGTGCGTGTGCGCTTTATTTGAAACTGAATTGACAAATTCAAATATTAAATTGAATATGGTACCTTTAATTTCTCAGATTCGTCACACAGATCAAAGGTACTCAAGTCCCTTGATAGCATGGAAGAGGAAGGCATAAGTGTCCTGATTTCGACAACCAGAAAAAAAAAATGAAAACTTCGTTAATGCTGTGGAAAAAAATGTTCAATGTTAAAATGTTAAACACCACTCGATACTCTTGTACCAGAAGTACACCACTGACCTTTTTGGCTTAGGAGGTTTGCGAGAGATATCGACACCAATCTTACCAAGTGGATCCACAAGGTTGTCTGTTTTAGTAGATGAAGCATCTTTGGGAGACAAAGGATCCAACTTGTCATCTTCTGTCGATGATGACGAAACGAATAATTCCTAAAGGCCAAAAAAAAGGGAAACAAATGTCATGTATGATTTTCATGTTCAATTAATATGAACAATGCAATTTTTTTGTAATTTCTGACACCAAATTGACTGAAACCTATCATTTCAAAGGTTGACTTATCACTCAAAAATTCAATTAGAAAGCTATAATTGGACGAACAATAGAAACACATTTAATCCCGCCATCCCCACCCAATTTCCATTTCCCTTATAATCATTATTTAGATTCCAGATAAAAAATATCACTTATAAAAATCTAGGTTTTTTGGTAAATATATAAAAATATTCATGAACCTTTAATTAGCATTTAAACTATGATAACCACACCTTTGTGACAAACTAATTCGTTGTTTGATCCTTGTTGAGTTAAACTAGTGCGTTTCCAATCCTTCAAATAACCGAGTAGTTAGTTATTAACAATATATTAAGAGATCAAGCTAACCGAGCTTTCTCACTAGCTGAGTTTATTTCATGTCAACCTAATTTCCTGAACTATATGCACACTCATTCTGAACCCTAGTTCACCGTTGAACTGGAAAAATTTGAACTCGGTTAAGGCACAATCCATCCTTCAATGAAGCAACGTATAAAATTTTGACTCGTACGCATTAACATAAAAGAATTTCAACTTACACTTGGTATTTTGCGAACAGCCTCAATCTCCAAAGCATTATGATCCTCTGCTTTTGACAAGGAGATAGAAATTTCCCTGTAACGTCAAAACAAGCAAGAAATAATGAGTAAATTAGTTCCACAGCCAAGAAAAAAAAAATGAACCAATCATTCTTCATAATACTAACCTATCCGACTTTTCACAATCTAACTGTCTACAGGAAGTACCAAGTGTAAGCTCTTCATCTGACAGGTCAAGTCTAACCTCAGACAATGACTGCGAATCAAATGATTCCTAGAAAGAATGGACAACCAAATATTTTCAAGAAACAACTAATGGGTGATCCTCTAAATAAATTGTAAAGTTAAGCGAATTGACTCATTTAACGTACAGAATGTCAACTTACACTTGATCTCTTGCGCACAGCCTCAACCTCCAAAGCATTATTATGGTCCTCAGCTTTTAATAAGGAGGTCGAAATTTTCCTATAACATTACAACAAGCAAGAATTAAGGAATCAGTGTACTAGTTCAAAGCCAAGAAAAAATGCGTGGGCTCATCATTCTTCATTATACGAACCTATCTGACATGTTGGCATCTGGCTGTGTACAGGAAGTGCCCAGTGTAGGCTGTTCATCGGACTGGTCAAGTCTAGCCTCAGACGATGACTGCGCATCAGATGGTTCCTAGAAAGAATGAACAATCAAATTAAATGCATACATGATAACTTCACCAAAAAAAATACAGCTTGCACAAAGTTGCAAGAAAGAACTGCGGATGAACCTTCTCCCCAAATAAATACACAAAGTATGATAGCTAAGTTAATTCAAACACCAGATGAGGTACACCAAGCAGTATAACAGTTTTTTCTGATCTGCTGAAGCCTAATTTAACTAAAAACAAGACATTAAAACGAAAACCAAAAACTATATGATAGAGGAAAGTAGGATTTGGGAAACATGTTAGTTTATGAATTCAAGCTAACTTATCTTGCAGCTGATATGATTTATTTTACGTCAACTTCAATTCCTTAACAATATGGAGGATCATTCTCGAGCAAAAGCACAGTTCATCATTTAACTATCGAACCCGACATATGGAGACAATAATACAAGCAAATCAACAGTTCACTTCTCCTTCAATAAATTAAAACAAGGAAATAGACACATGCACGTATTAAACAAATGGAAAAGTCAACTCACACTAAGTATCTTGCTCCCATCATCAACCTCCGAAGCACTATGATGCTCAGGTTTTGTCAAGGAAAAAGTCTCCCTGTATTATTATACCAGGTAGAATTTAGGAATAAGAATATTTGTCGAAACTCCAAACCCAATAAAGATAACCGGGAGTTACATTTGAACGACTACACTGTTCACAACAATACTAACCTATCTGAGTTTTCAGAACATAACTGCGTACAGGAAGTACTGAGCACGAGCCCATCTTCATCACACTGGTCAACTCTAGCCACAAATGACGACTCTGCATGAAACGTTTCCTGGAAAGAATGGAAACCAATTACATATAACATTGCAATCTGACTAAAGTTTGTACATATTTTTGGTGAAGAAAAAAGCTAGCGGGTGATTCATTTCATATAATATGCACAAAGTATTCACATATTAGATGGGATGATTTTAGTAGTATAATTGTGTTAATTTAATCAAGCGAAGCCTATTAACCCGCTAACAAAACATTAAACCATTACCTAGCAATAACCACATGTGAGAAGGAAGTAAGAGCCAGAAAAACAGGTTAGCCAATTATTACGTTCAAGGTAACATAGGTTTCCACTACATGAAATCATTTCATGTCAAATCAACCCATTCTCAGACTAAATTTATTATTGAAACAGCAAAATCAGGAATGAATCAACAAATATAGTTCAAGCAGATTGGCACTTGCGCTAAGTAGTTACCAAATACTAATAAAAAATAATTATTGCATATAGTGAAGTTAAAATACAACTAATTTCCAGAGCTGACAGCCTAGTTTCCCCTTATGCTCAGCAGTTATTTGATACAGTGACCTTGCACCCCATCCAGAATATCAGCTCTTGACGAACATATTTAAGGTGAACGAGCAATGAAATTGCATATATGAAAACCTCACTAATCTTCATACAAGGAAGCAGGAATTCAGGAAAACTGTACTCAACCTCTTGCTCTGAATTATGTGGTTGAACCAGACTAACTGACGAACAATCTTCAGGATCACTTTTTATATTATCTACTTTGCAGCAAGTACAATTTGCCTTAAACTCGTTCAATTGTGTTTCTATCTCCGAGTATTTTGTCTTTTCATTCGCAATGCTTTCTTTGAGATTTTCTATTTCCATTTCTGCAACCTGATTATGAAAAAATAAATACATTATGCGCAGATACATGGATTGCCAACAAACACCACAGTCACAGCACTCTAATGAAAGAGAAAACAAATTAATGACATCTTAACGTGCTTCCTTTTTCTTATTACCTTCAGCTTGGAATTATATTGCTTCAGAACATTCCATATAACTTTTGCAAAATTCTGCATAATAATGTGGCTTCTTTCACTCGGGACTTGACTATCAAACTCTGACTTCAAAGAGACAGAACTATTGGCATCTAATTTGCCGAGTGCCGAAGAGTCTGCACAAAATCAAGGTCAGGACCCAGGCAATAATTACCAGACCAAAGGATCGAAAATTTCTAAATTAGAACAATGCAAGAACTGCCTAGTTTTAGAATGCAATAAATTAAATCTCACACCAATGTTTGAACATTGGGTCCTTCTTCTTGAAGGTCCAATGTTCAAATTGATATTTATAAGGAAAGGCATTGGGTTATGCATGCTATCCTTGACCTTGTTGCGTAGCCTCCCGTTAAGGGAAAAAACAGAAGAGATAAATTTAACACAGTTTTTAGATGTCCTGTACTACCTTCTGTAATGTTCTCCCTTTCTTCGGCAATGTTTTTATCATTCTGAGGGAAAAGAAAAACTTAAATTGGATTAGTAAGTAAAACTGAAATAAAAACAAAAAGTTTATTCAGTCCACAATCTACAATTAAGATGGTTCCACAAATGGAACATCCTAACAACAAACATGTGTTCATACAAATAAATGAGAAGACGATGATCATTAACAGATTTCAAAATTGGTGAAAGTGAAGCACACACAAAGTATACAGGGTATATCAACAGTCAAGAGCAAAGTTTATCATAATTAGTCATGAGCACACCATGCTAAGAACTATTTACTTTCACACAAACTCAATGTACTTAACACAAAGATGGAGTTCTCTGACCTTTGTGTAATCTATTTAAGCCTCTCTATGCACAATGTTAATTTATTCATGTTAAACCACCAAGTATATCTAAATGTTAAACAATGACCCTCCACCATATGTTCCCATATGCCAAGTCCCAATTCTCCTTTTCTTGAATTAACATCTGATTCACCTTTTTTTTTGTCTTCACTACATACACATTCTTAATTCTAAAAATTCACGTTAACAAAATCCTGAATATTTTTCATTCAGATTTCTGATCATTTATAGATGTAAATTAAATTGGCTTGTAATACCCAAGTTCATAAAACCTCGCTACCTATTCAAATAGAAAAATTGCTTATGCTAAGAGGTCAATGTCAATGTCATCCACTATAAAAGAATGTTTATGCTACCTATTCATATACCATTTCTTATATGTACGTGCAACATATTCAAATGCAATTTTTATGACAATCTCAACAAGCTTTTCTATTTTAAACACGGATTCAAGCTAGGATGTAGAAGAAAACCTGCTCGGTATGTTCACTAACAAGTCTCATTCTCTTCAAATTTTCTGATAAAGGAGATAGTTTTGAATCATCCATTATTGACGAACCTTGGTAATGCCTTTTTTTGGGAACTATATTTGATTGTTCAACTTCATTGTACCTAACAGAAACGAATATAGATACTTAGAAATCAATAAGAGGAAAACATGAAATCCAAGTAAGATCATGCAATGAAAATGAAGAGCTTCACTTGATCTGCATGTAAGGAGAAGCTTGTCTCAGTAGGTAAGAAGTATCAAGGAAATCTTCTTCTCCAGGTTTTGCGGTTAAAATCTATGGAAATAAGAAGTAAAATTTAACAAAAGGGATTAGTAAAATTGATGATTTTGAATATGATTCTCATGAAAGGAAAACCCCATATGGGTAAGTATAACTTTGATAAGCTTGGAGAATGAAGTTTGAAAAAAGTATATACATACCAAGGACATGCGCTTCTTGCCCTCCAAATAATCTCGCAGGTACCTGGTTAACTGCAATAACGTTAAACAAAGTAAAATTCGTTAAGTAGTAACTCTTCCTCATTTCATTGACTAAAAGACATTCCTAAGCAGATAAAGTGAATAAGCTTTTAGCCAATTTTTGTTGATATAAAATTTGCAAATGACAAACAAAGTACATAAAAAAAATAAAAATTACATTATTAAAAAAAATACCATGGAGCTCTGGAAGTGCTTCTGCAATGGTTTCTTGCGATTTTTTTGGTGCTCCAATAGTGACTTAAAACAGAAAAAATAATTCATAAAGTAAGAGGAATGTAAAGGCAGAAGAGAAAATATATTCATTTTTTTCCAAATTGGATTCTTGGCTAGAAGTATAGGCAACATACTCTTAAGCATAAGCCAAACACCATTAATGTGTTGTTGATAAAATTGCTTTCATGCAATCTTGCCCCCTACAACATCACAGAAAAAGGTTCAGATGGAGTAAAAAAAATACAATAGCAACCAACCCATATTATTCCAGGCAAGATGCAGATTCACGCAAGGATCAACTCACCCCACTAAAAAATCCTAGTAAAACGTGCAAATTGGATTTAAGAAATGATGACATACTGGTTATTTGAAATTGCACACAAATATATTATAATTAAGAGGCTTTGCCTTTCTATTAGATATTAAAATATTAAAGTTTATCCAGACACTGAAGAATTTCACTCTAGCAATTAGTAAATGCTTATACTTTTCAAACATTGTGAAACCTCCGAAGTAAAATTCATAGAAATCAAGAGCAATTTCTTATTGGAGCACAAAAGTCATGGTTCATAGAATATGAAGGCTCGGTAATTTCTCTAAGCTAACGGCTACAAAAGATAATAAATCTGTTATACAAAAGACAACAAAGAGGGTAATGATATGACATGTAAGAGATCATTCATATTATATTCCAAAAATGAAAACAACACAATACCCCCAAATCAAGCCTATTTACTCATAACAGTAAGGAAAAAACGAAAAGAACCTGATTCCCCGTTCTTTTTTCTCTTTCAGCCCCAGCAAGGTCAATGATTGTCAAAACAGCACTGTTTGACTTAGGATTGACCACCCCTTTACATTTTGGGGGAGCATCACAAATGTTAATAATGCACTGTGAGCGGCTGCAAGTACAAAAGAGAAGAAATAAAAACCTTAATATTACATTATTTGTTGCATAATCCCAAAGCTACTAGCAAGTCATTATCTGTATAACAAAACTTACCACCTACTTCCAGCTCATTTATTCGGAATAAATACTCAGTTGCACTTCATGGTCAATCCTTTTCTTTTCTTCCAATTTCTGGATGAAACCAACTATGGTTTACCATCCTAAAAGGTCAACGATAGGAACTAATTGAATTCAAGTAAAACTTCAGGGATAATCAACCCCTGAAAATTGACATCTCTATCATAGCATTGCCCATGAAAGTTGAGCTCTCGCAGCTTTCACTCTATCAAACTAACCCAATGATAATTCTTATCTCTTTTTGATGGCTTCACACATATACAATTATCTATTTTACACCTTAAATCAGCCTATAATAACCCTTTTCGTAGTCCAAACCTAAATAAAGCACCCATTATTAGGACTTAGGTACAAGAGAGGACTTCAATCCAAGAAAATTAGTTCATTAGATAAGAAAATTTCAAGATTTAAGTACCACACTAAGCAACATTGTCACACCCCTAATACCCAAGTCCCTATAATATAATTTGAAACACTCTCCTATCATTAGAAACCACAAAAACTATATAGGTCTAACTTCATATTTAATGAGTTTCACTTGTGACGTTGTGGTTTTTAGTACATTTTAACTTGTGATACAAAGAACATTCGAAGAGGTGTTATTAGCATTCGTTTTGTTTATTTTTATATTCTTTTAGAGAAAGATGAGACATTCCTACATCCCTATGCAACATCCTACCTCGACTGACTGTTAGTGTTTGTCATTGCAGTAGCGCGTCTAAGTGTTGCTTGTGCAATCAAGGACTCTGCCTGTTCCGTATTAGAGATGGGAACCTGTTCAGACAATCACAACAAACATAAAATCAACATCAGTCATCTTACACACAACTGGGAAAAGCAAATACACAGATGTAGCTTTATACCTCTTTCAATCCCTTCACAGAAGATTGTTGCATGCTTATTTCACCTCCATCTGATAACAAATCAAACAGTTTCTCTGCTTTACCCCGTTCAGAACATATCTCAAATATTGACATGTAAAAGGTTCTGCAAATTACACAATGGCAGAAAATTGACATTTCATTCAATCAAACAACAAACTGAACCAAAGTTGCAGAGTGTTTTTCAAACTCTAAATCTTGACACCGTACTACCATGTTTATGTTCACCGTGATAAGAATGTTGTGCTAAGCTTAGTGTGTGTGGCTCAGTATCTGCAAATTTGATTTTGAATGAAACTGATTTTGAAGTGAAGCAATTTATGCACGAGTAAAACCAAATTCAGAGAAACGAATTATAAAATCTTCTTATCCAATACAGAAGTCAGTTAAAGTTGCTTCTACTCAAATATTTCTGGACACAATCAAACATGTGATCATTTGCATTATATCTCATTAGCTAACATTTCAATGTAATTTGGATAACTCGATATAAAACCAAACAGGAACTTGGTGCGTGTTTGATTTGGTGTTCATAGGTTTGGACGTAGGTTTAGAATGGGAAAGAATAGAACTTATTCAAAGTAACTTCAGTTGATATGTGGATCGTGAATCTGCGTTCGATTTTATCCTACAGCAATTAGATATCTATTGCTCTCAAATATCACGTTTGACATCAATTAATTGTAATTGTAATCAAATACAAGGCATGCTATATCCTAACTCATAATCGAACATTGATACTCTGCTTAACTTAAGTTTATACGTAACAAATAAATCGGAATTAATGCACAGTACCTAGATGGTTGTTTGACATGTGGCTCAGCGTCCTCAAAAATATGGCGTAGTGCAAGAGGTACCATTCCAGGATCCCTAGGGGTTCCAAACACGGTGTGAGTCTTCCCAGACCCACTAGGTCCCAATGCAGCAAGCATTCCACTTTTACCCCCAAGAAACTCATCCACCAAAGGTTTCACCATTCTCTCATACACTTGAAACTAAATTCTCCATCACACCGCTATTGTTAGCTAAGGAAAAGAAGAAGAGCAAACGTGAATGACGAAAAACTGAAAATGGGGAGAACATCACTACCTGAGTTGAATCCGAAGAGAAAACGTGCGAGAAGCCTCCGTAAGTCTCCGATTTGATTCGCTTCGATTCATGCCAGCTAACGGGAGTTGATAACGTCACTGACTGCGAGTCGTTGACCGTTATACACGTGCTGGAGGTCTTGCTCTTCGAAATTTTAGCCCCCGCCGGGGGCACGTTTTTCTTTACGGGGTTCTGAGGCCACGCGCTCTTACCTCTCACGCGGGGTGCCTGAATGGGCGAAGAGGAAAGGGGTCGAACTCGGAGGAAAACCTTTAGGTTTTCGTTCTCCGGTGACGTTGAGGGCTTTTGTGGCGTTTGTGCCGGCAAAACGCCGTCGTTTGGAAATGCCGATATTTCGGGTAAGTCGAAGCTTTTCGGCGTCATTTTGGGAGTGGCGCGAGCTCTCCGGGGAGGGTTCCGACGAACGGTGATGGTGCCGGGGCACGGTGGCGAAGTGTTCGAATCCATCGTATTGGTCCGTTGAACTCGAAAAAGAGCGGAAGTTTGGGGATTAAAAAAGTAGGCACTTTTTAAACTTATGATTTAGTTCATACTGAAAATTCAAAATTCAAAACTCTAATTGTCACACCATTTTTTAAAATTTATTACAATTTTATTTGAATACAAAAAACTTTTATAAAACTTTCAAAAGCTTATATAAAACATTCAATTTAGTATTTTTCTAAAAAAAATCTTAAATTAAGACGTATATTTAAGATGAAAATAGTTTTTATTCTTAAAAAGAAATTTTTAAATTTGATATAATATCAGCGTTTTTCATTATGGAAACAAATTTAAAACACTCGGATTTTAAAGTTATAATTTAGATATGACATACAAAAAGTGTTCTTGTATTAAATATGAGGGACTGTAAAAAATTAACTAATCCTATTTATAAATATTAATTTTGTACATAAACTAATACATTTTACATTGGCGTTAATAGAAATGCTGTAATTGTGGATGTGCTTATACGTGTTTATTTTCTGTTCCAATTTAAAAACAAAAAAGTGTGTGGAAAGTTAAACACATAAATAATTAAGTATGTTATTACATTATACGACTATATAATCTATTATGGGGATTTTGTTATCATGTAATAATAATAAAAATAACAAATAATAGATGGAGAAGAAGAAGAAGGGGTGTAGGTAAACGTGGAAGAAAAAGATGAGGTTGAGATGGATGGAGAAGATGGGTTAGAGAGGTGGAAGTGGAGAAAAAGTATAGCATGGAGGTGCAGGAAGAAATACTTAACTTTGGGATGTTTCAAGTTTTAAAGGCCTCTTCACCCCAAAAGATAAATAATAGCAAGGCACGTAGCATTCTTTTATTATTTTCCTTCACTCTATTTTGCACCTTCAATGAATTTAATTTAAGTATTTTGTTTAACTTTCTACCTTTTAAGGGTAAAATGGATTAAATAGAATTGAAAATGTATATTTTATGTAAAACAGGGATGGGGGAGGAGGGATTAGTTTAAAGAGTAGCATTTTTAAAAACAAGTCGTAAAAAGTTAGTTCAAACATTATCTATTTTCATGTTTAAAAAATTACAATATTTTCACGTAATAATGAAATTTTGTGTCTAAATAATTAAAATATTTATTTGTCACGTGAAAATAGTAATATTTTCATATGGATTAAATCTGTAAACAGACATTATTTTTCAAATATTTGTATTATCAATTCTTTTAAGAAAACATTTGAAGGTAGTTTGTTATGTAAAACTAGTCAAGAGGAACAGCGGTTTTTTTTTTTTATATTTAATATTTTGACTCGAAAAGATATAATTTACTTGTCATTGTGTTTGGTCAAAATGTGTTTATTAATACTTAAATAAAAAGTTAATAATGTGAAAAAAAAATAATTAATGAAAATTATTGTAACGTATTTCAAGTATATATTTATAAATAGACTATTATGTAGTAATACATGTAATAGTGATTAATTGGATGCATTGGCACACGGAGTTGTTTTTTTTTTTATTATTATTATTATTATGTGTTAAACTTTTAAATATGAAGTTATGAAGAAAACTGTGATTCAGAACTTTATAATAACAATTAAATCAAATTCATGCATGTTTAAGAATAGACAAAATTGTTTGGTTAGCATTGAAACAGAAAACTAAATCAAACATATATGAATATAAGAGTATCAAGTATAAACATGATTTTTATTTCTCAATTTTTTATTATCCGATGGAACGTGCTAAATGAGGGAAACTGGACCATTAGGAACGAGAAAATTGGATTTTTTTTTCTATAAATTTATTGCTTAAATTTGAAGAAATTGTTAGTACGAGTACATTGAACTTGTCTTAAGAAAAGTTAGGTCATGAATTTAAGAAATAGCTGGTATTTTTCTATTAACTAAAAAACTGTTTTCCAAAAAAAATTATAGAATGACTTAACCTAAACTCAAAGTGTGTGCCGGGTGACAACGATGCCACGAGTCAAGTAACCGACCAAGAAGAAAATCAAGATTCCTTATTCTGAAAAAAAAATAGTCTTTTATTAAAACTATATATTATATCATTGTTTCTATTTTAAGATACAGTCACAAACGTTTTTCATTGACCTGTTTTTCCTCTTTTAAGTTCATTTTTCAGAAAACTTTATCCCAAATATTTTATAAATGAAAGTAACCTTAACACTGATACATATATATTAAAAAATAAAAAAATAGGTTTAATTAATTTGATGATACTAACTTTCATTTAGATTTATCACTTAGGTATCCAATTCATATATATTTAGATGTGTCATTTTGGTACCCAACTGATATATTTTTAAAAACGACTATCAAACTGATGCATCTAAATAAATGTTGATATTATCTAAAAAATATATAATAATTCTTAAAAATATAATTAATATATAATTATTATTGTGTAAATCTAAATAAAATCATATATATTAAAAATTAGTCAGTATTATTTTGTAGATTAAATACTTAATTAATATTAATTGTTGCAAAATATTAAGAAAAAATGAATGAGTCTTTGCTGGCTGTTGGGTAGACTTGGAAAATCTAATCATTGGTCGGTGAACTCACGTCATTCTTTTGCGACCCACTTGCACCAAATTATACTTTTGCTACCTCAGTCATCAACTATAATATGTTTAATGAATTTTATTATGGTTATTTTCACAATTTATGTAACTAGTTACATTAACCCAATTTATTACTAACTTCACTATTTTTTATTTATTTGTTTACTTTTTAAAGAGAACGTAGTCGAACTATATAACCTTATTAGTAGACAAGTTAATAGATATATAGTTATATAAGAGACCCACTATATAATAAAAAAATCGAACAAAAAGTGTGTAATGATACTCTATAAACCATGAAGGTGGTATGTAGCAATAAAAGTGGTATATTTTTATTTTAGAAAAAACATCACTGTAATTAAAGAATAAGTGAAAAATAATTCACGGCATAGATCTATACTGTCTATGTAGCGCTTAATTTATTAAATAATAATTTTGGTTTGCTGCATGATGATTCTATGAAATCATAAATATATTTATATTGTCTCTTTGAATAAATAATTTCAAGACTATATTATTTTTGTATTTTAATTTTAATTCACATTTATGCATTTTACTTGTGGTTTTAAAAGAGTTATTTCAGTAATTATCTTCAATATATCACATTGGTTCACAAAGTGCTTTTGGGTGCATGTCTTTCTAACTTCCTTATAAGTAGAGGACACGAATGCCTCAAAAATCACGTGTTCTTTGTTTATAATTTCATGATTCAAGGTACAATAACTCTTTTATTACATTTTTTTTTTGCATTTAGTATTTTGTTAATAAATTAAATGTTTTGTATAAGTTGATATACTAGAAAACAAATAATTGTTGAACTAGAGTTTTGTCGTTGAGGAAAAATGCTCAAAAAATAAAACAGTTGAAATATTGAATTTTAGATCTGTATACATATAATTTGCAATAATTATAGACATACGTGTGGTTGAATTTTTAAAACTTTCTACAATGCTATCCACATTTATTTTTCGTGTACTTGTTTGGTTGATATTTAATGGTAAACTGTAAAACCATACATCATATCATAAAAAACCGCACACATTTATTTTTTTCATTCATTACTATAAATAAACCAATAAAAAAATGGTTGTTCGTTTAAGAAAAGGATTTGATCCAGATGGAATAACCCACCCAAATTAAGCTAGAACCTGAACAATTAAAATTTAACTAATTCAATAAATCGAATAGTTAGATATAAATTTCAAAATAGCAAATTAGATGAGCTGAATTGATCAAATTGAGTATGAATTTATGGATTTTAATATATAATAATAACAATAATAAATTAATTAATAATAATTTTACAATTAAAGGTTTGTGTTGTAGGTTTCTGAAGTTGCCTTTTATTAACGATAAAGGTGGCTGAAATTTTCAAAGATATTCGAATCTTGCTCTGGACCAATCGAGTTCTAACAGGTGTTCAAAACAAATCGTTAAGGTTTTGGCATGGAATCTGTTTTCCAGAGCTTTGTCTCCACATAGCATGGCTGACTACAAATTTTAACATCTTTTAAGATATAATGTAACATGAAAGAGGAACAGTGATGATGTTGTTGTTGCTGCCGTTGGGTCCCAAAATGATTTGGGATGTTTAGGCGCCTTAATTATTTCTACTTTCTTATATTTTTTTAATTGATCTCATTAATTAATGCTTTATTTTATTCAATGAAATTTCGACACAAATAATATCATGTAAAAAAAAAAAACGTGCTTCCTATGATTAGACAACCAAAACACTCGCTAGGGATTTACTTACAAAAACATGCTTGTAAATTAAATCGTAAAGATTAAAAGGAGACAACTTTAAAATATTAGAGATCTAAAAGGCAAAATATCTCACAATAATTATAACTAAAATTTTCATAAACATATTTAAATAAAAATATATATATAGCAAGATAGCGATACAATAGCCAACTCGAAGCAGTTTAGTTTTTTGTTTTTTTTTCTTCAGAGAAGAGATTGGGAAGCACAGAGTTATTCCCGGTACATGAGGTCACGGGGCAATAAACAAATATCAAAAGGCCCGGCCCACAATATTAGCCACGTGTATGGCTCGGATTTCTCCTCTGTTCTCTGTCTCGGATCAATTTGGAAAACCCCGATGAAGTTATCAACATCGCTTTCTTCACCCAACGGCTATATATATTTACAAAGACGGAATCCAACGGTCCTCAACGCCCCGGCGGTTGCCGCCCTTCAAACCATTCCACTGTATTTGATTACCGCAACGGTTCTCACTAATATAGGAGAAATCGTCACCAAACAAAATAATAATTATTAAAATAATTACAAATATCCTATCACCAACTTTCACTGCAAAAAAAAAAAAGTTTTGAGCAGTTGGTGTTGCCATATATTAAAGGCATAGGAGCGTGTTTATAATCGCTGAGTGGCTCAGACCCATCTCTTCTAAAAGCCAGGGTCTCTTATATGTTCATATATTTATTTTATGGTTTATGATAACTATGATAACTATATCATAAAGTTGTTCCTGATCTGATTTTAAGAGATCAAGTTCCAGTAAACTAATTCAAAGGCAACTGATCCGTTTGTTTTGAAGAAGATCAACGCCTGTTTAACTTCTTTTATTTTCTCTATTAACTGTTTGATCCGAATTCGGTGTCGTTTTGTTTGATCCGTTAAATCTGAATGGACGCCGTTTTGACGCCTCAGGCTCCCAACAAGAATACCAGAATCAAAACCCCGAAGAAGAAAAACGGAGGAGGTAATTTCAGTTCTTATAAACGCTCTGAGAATTTTGACGCCTATGCAGGTCTCTTGAACCCTCCTCCTTCACGCGCCATGTCATTCTCCTACTCTCAACCGCTCTCAGCTTCTTCTCTCTTCAATCACCACCGCCACGCGCAACCACTGCAACAACAACAGCAACCACCTCTGCTTCCTCTTCCTCACGCTTCCGGAGGCATTCGAAGCAGAGACAAGTCTCTGACGCCGAAGAAATCGAAGCCAACGAAGCGAGAGGAAGCGAAGAAGAGATCGGGGACGCAGTTTCTTATTGTGGCCTCTCAAAACCCCTGGGGACCGGATCCCAAGGACCTTCCCAGACTGCTCCCGGGGATGGGAAACGTCAACGACGTCGTTTCGGCCGCCGTTTTTAATTTGGCTCCGCCACCCAGTAGTTTGCCGCTGCCCAACTTTTCTCTCAGATCGAAACTCGGTTGCAAAGCGGAAGCCGCTGCCGGTGGTGGTGGCGTTGACGACGGAGCAACCAACAATCTCCGGCGACTTCTACGCCTCCGATGACGTTGTAAACCTCTCTTTCTGTCTCTCTACCTCTCTCCCGGTTGCGTGATCGATCGTGTGTAACATGATCTTGAATATGCTTAGTTTGTTGGGTCACGTTACTTGATGCTTGCACCTACTATTATCTTACTACAGTGTTATTATGTGTAAATAAAAAGATCGGCGAGGGTAAATTGCTGATTGGGGTGTTGGTGAATATGCTTTGCTTTGCTTTGTTTTTTGTTTTGTTGTGTTAGTTGAAGTTGTGCATCGCCTATGTTTTTTTGGAATGGGATGCACATGCTTGGTAGTTCTTTGGATGTAAACTTTTGTACGCAACATCCGCTTGGGTTAAAATGTCAGTTCCATATAGTGTACTTAAATGATCAGGTTATTATTATTATTCTTCTCTATTTAATTTCCATTTGCATCTTTTTTCTTCTCGTTTTTAGTTGCACGGTGTATATGAATTTGGAAAGTTTTTTCTTCATAGAGAAGGAAAAATTGGAAGATGATGAACTTCTTGCCAGAACAATCTGTGTTGATTGCAATGATTAAGAATGGGAAATATGACTAAAATTAACGTGTAATCTTCTTGTTAAACAGTTAGAGTAGGCTTTGTATAAGCAGCATTGAGGGACTTTATTATATATATATATATATATATCATAAATTGGTTGAATGCAAGGTGTGGTGAGATCTGGGAAGGGTACGATTTTTCCGTGTATGATTTAATATTTTTAGAAAAAAATTATTTACAATCAAAAGATGAGACTCTTTGCATGTTTTGATGTCTGATTTTTTTTTTCAAATTCTTAATTAGCCTAATTTTACATAAATATTAGTAAAATTTTATACCGATAATTTAATTCTAAGTTTATAATTGATACAGTTGAATTCTTTTTTTTTTCTTTACCTTAGTCACCTTTAAAAAAATTGTATTAATATAAAGTTTGTATATATTACTAAAAAATATATAAATATTAATATTTAACTATTATTATTCTCTCTCTATATATATATTGAGATGAAGATAATACACAATTATATTGCTTAAAAATTTATTTTGTATAAAATTATTGTAATTATTATAATAATAAATTAGTTAAAAATAAGAATAAACCACTGGTGTTGGTTAATCATGATCAGACAGACATTATTGCAGATGGAGAAATATGTTGTAATGTCCATTGATTTTCTTGCAGTGAAAAGTTAACTCAACTTAAAAAAGATAGTTCCAAAATATATATAATAGAGAGAGAATATCACCTTAAATGCATAAGAAACACATAAAAGAAAATTACATTAATATCAAAATGAATAAATAACCATGAGTTTTGCTGTATTTTTAACACAATTTAAGCATTTTACCAACAGATATGCCAAGTAATTTTGGTAATAAAAAATCACATTTTCATTATTATGATTGCATGCATGAGATGTTTCTTCTCAACACCTCGGGTGTTGTTTTTGTGGTGGTTGAGCACTCACTTGGTATATGAAATTTACTCATTTATCCCAATTTCATGACAAATTAATAATTGTTCAATAAATGCACCAAAATTCACTGTCATTTTAATGAAATCAGCCCAAGGAAAAAGTACATGCAGAACTTTGTTTTAGTACAAATTATATATATATATATATATATATATATATATATAAATAATGTATTTTTAGTAATTAGGAATTAGGAATTGAGTCTAGGAAATTACCGATCTTATCTGAGTGCACTATTTAGTTGGAAGGCAAGACAAAAGCCATTGAGGAAGAAAACAACAATGGCCACTGTGTTTGTTCCAGAGACGAAGGTTTGTTAAAAGTTAATCTCGTTCCTTCTTCAACATTCTTCACATCAATCCCAACAAAATCTCATGCATATACAGTAGTTTCGATCAAGGTTTGGTATGCAATTAGACAAAAAAATCTTAGTATGAACTAGTAAGTACTGTATATGGCTACTGCACAAAAACTTTTTTTTAATTAGCTAAAAGATAGAACACCAATTAAATTAAAATATAAAAACTAAAGAAAAATAAAAAATAAACCCTGTCTGGAATGATTAAAACGATCAGAACATAGGTCTCAAGGATTCTTAACTTTTTAATTACAAAAAGTAAAGCTCATTTATCTGTGTGGTAAACTAGTTTTGACGCGTGAAAATAATAAAGAAAAACGAAAGAGTAACTTTAAAATTTAAATTATGAATGAACGACGTGAAATCCAGACCATCATTCGCCTGTCCAATAATGTTTTTTCTTTTGTAATGAATGAGGTGTGTCCAACTAACGTTGCGTTTGTGCCTTTTGTTGATTTGAAATTTTACTTTGACATTTTAAAATAGAAAAAGGATATTGAAAATAAAATATACGATTTGTCATAGATAACATTATAATGGCTATCAGATTTATTGTCAAAGTATCAAAGGGTTTAAACTAATAGTTTACACAATTTTCTTTGATGGCTCAAGCATGTGAGAGAGCAAAGTGTCTGAAGATTCTTTAGGAGGAAGGAGCAGTGAAAAATTCTTCCCTCACCTGTTTTCAGAATGGAGAACAAAGTAATTTTTTAACTTTGAAATTATTATTTTTTAATCAAAGTAATACATTGATGGAATAAATAAAACTAAATTATTTTGTATTATAAGTTATAATAATTTTGTTGTGATTTAATTAAGTGAAAAGAATAGGGTATGAAGAGATGGAGGACCTAATGGTCACATGAATTATAGATAGCTGGCAAAAGGTTGTCTCTGGGTCAGTCACAGTCAGCAAGTCTAACCCTTTCTTTTGAATTTCATTTCAATTTCATTTCATTTCATTTCCCTCTCTCTCTCTCTGCACCTGCAACAACTCGTTAGGGGTTTCAAGTTCGTTGGAGCCATTGTTGTTTGTGCAGATCCTTGATCTGAAAATGAGTGCGTCCAGGTTCATAAAGTGCGTCACCGTCGGAGACGGCGCTGTCGGCAAAACCTGCTTGTTGATTTCCTACACCAGCAACACTTTCCCCACGGTTTCTTTCTTTCTTCTTTGCCCTTTTACCTCTTCCTCTTCTCAATTGTAGCTCTTTTGCTGTTGAAATTACAGATATATGCGGTGGAACTGTAAGCACTGTTAATTTGGAGTTTCCAGGTGGACTTTGACTTGGTTTCCAACTTTCCTAATATGGAGATTCACTACACTGTCGTCGTTGTTGTTATTTTTAAGCATCTTAATTAACCAATCGTGTGCTTCGATATTACTCTCACTAACAGATGCTCTTTGTTCTCTTTAGTGCTTAACCTTTCCAATTGATTTTGGTTTTCTTCTTCAACGAGTTGTGTAATGCCTTCAGGTTTCACCGTTTCTCATATCATGATTACAGGACTACGTGCCTACCGTTTTTGACAATTTCAGTGCTAATGTTGTTGTGGATGGAAGCACGGTAAACCTGGGATTGTGGGATACTGCTGGTAACATGGCAACTGATTCAGTTTATATTGAATTGGGTGTTTTTCTTTTTCGGCGGAGTGTTTGTTTGTTGTGGTTTAACATGTTTTCTTTGATTTGCAGGTCAGGAGGATTATAATAGACTAAGACCCTTGAGCTATCGAGGAGCTGATGTTTTTATACTTGCTTTTTCTCTCATAAGCAAGGCTAGCTATGAGAACATTGCCAAGAAGGTTTATTTCTTTACTTTTATGTGCAAAGTTCAATCAGGAGGGTCATCATTTGAATCGATTTCTGCACTTAGTATGATATAACTGATGAGGTTGCTGTTCTCTTTTATTTCTTCTCGCAGTGGATCCCTGAACTAAGGCACTACGCCCCCGGTGTTCCCATAATTCTCGTTGGAACGAAGTTAGGTAAGTCTTCACGACTTTCATTCGTTCAATCATATTGTCCTAGGTTAACCAATGCAGATGGTTCTGTTAGGGCTACCTGCTTAGCTTTGGTTACTGAAAGGGTTTTCTTGACTTCAAACTCCACTTCTTCACATCAGTTTACTGCCTTATCCTATCAAAGCTGTTCTGTTTTCGTCATATTTTGTTTTTCTTTGAGGTCACTTGGTTCTTAATTTCTTTCGTGCACACACCAACCTAGAGTATCAAATGGTTTAAGCAGCGTCTTAGACACATTGCTTTTCTCATTTTCATAAGTGGTTATTATTTCTTTTTCCTAAGGGGTTATTAATGCCCCGGCCCTGGTGTAATGCTTTCAGAAGTTTGTATATAATGTCTACCAAAAATAACATGTTCTCATTTCTCAATGCTGAACGCTTGCTGCTGAAATGAAAAAGAAAGAACTATGGAGTTTGAATCAATCTACGGAGTTGAGAAAATCCTAGTCTGATCTGTTTTTGTTAGAAGAAAGTAGATGTAGGACATAGTTCACAAGACTTGTATCTAGATTGTGCATGACAAAAGTAGCAATTTCTTTTCTTCACCAGGACATAGTTCACTATCAATTCTTTTTCTATGGTCAATACTGCTTAAAAACAGTTTTCGGCAAATTCAACACCATCAATGTTGAATTGTTTATTAATGTAAACCCATAATCTTGTCTGTGCAGATCTTCGGGAAGATAAGCAATTTTTTATGGACCACCCTGGTGCAGTGCCAATAACTACAGCACAGGTACAAAGTACCATAAATTTTCTTAGCCCCTCCCCCTTTCTGTTGCTAGAGGGGAAGTTACGAGTTCTTCATTCAGAAGTTACATGGATCTTGACTTTGATATTTGTTGTGAATTTGGTTGAAGGGAGAAGAATTAAGAAAACTAATTGGTGCTCCTGCCTACATCGAGTGTAGTTCAAAAACACAACAGGTGCGGTTCTGTCACTTAACACATGCAGTGATTTTTTGTTTTCATGTTGTGTATATCACGAGTGCTGATGTACCCTTAATACCAGAATGTGAAAGCTGTGTTTGACGCTGCCATCAAAGTGGTTCTTCAACCACCAAAGCAAAAGAAAAAAAAGAGAAAGGCACAGAAGTCTTGCTCAATATTGTGATTAAGAATCAGAGGCTTGCTGAACATTGTGATTAAGAATCAGAAATGAGTAGGTGGTAGTGACTATTCGGCCAACCTCTAGTGCTGCCCCTCATTGGTTTGTCTCGTTTTGATCCCTATCCTCTGTAGCTGAGAGCAGGAAACTGTGTATAGTTTGGACTGACTTATTAGGCCTTTATAATCACATGATTACTGGCTTGTCTCGTTTCATACTCTGTAATTACAACTAGCTCAATTACATAACTCAGTGCCGACCTATTTCCTTCTACTACTGTTATTACTATTATTGTATGTTAGTAGCCTTCTAAAATACTGCTTGCTTTGTGAATGAGGTGATATTCATATGGCCCTTGTGATGTCTTCTTTGGATTTATTTAATGGTTTTGGACAGTTGTCGCACATTTTACGTTTTAACACTTATGGATGTGGTTCTGATTGAAGGATAAAATTCCATTTTAGACCATGGGATGTTCCATTTAAATATTTACTTAGTTCTACGTGTTGTTGCATATGTGGATCCAGAGCCTGACGTGACTTTTTTAACCGCACAGATCTTAACTTTTGAAATTTCTTGATTTTGTATTCGAATAAAGGGGTAGAGGTTACTAGTCAACTACAGGGGATTCAGTTTCAAATTCAAACTAAACTTTAAGTTATTTTCTTAGCTCAAAGACTCGTCTTAAAATAGGGAGCTTCTTGGAACTTGATGGATATTTAACTTAAGCCACTCCTTTTTTAATTCTAAGAGTTAAATTATCACCCTAAAAAGTTACATTAAGGCATAATGGCATACAAACCTAATTTTTTTAGAATTGTATAACATTTGATAACGTATAGTGAATTTTTCTTAGATTGTTATTATATAATTTATTCTAAAATAGTGTGTGCAATATCAAATGTTTGTACTCTTTTTTCTTAATTCTGACATTTGAAAAAAAAAATGTTTTCATTTCTTTGTTGCATGACTATTGAACTGCAAGTTATGTAAATAATAATGTATTTTAATCCTGTCTTCTTATCATCAAACATGTTATGTATATGTTTATTAAAACTGTTTATTTTGACTTCTGTTTAGAAATAAGACATATATATATATATATATATATATATATATATATATATATATTAACATGATCTGTTAAAATATACACGAATTGCAAAAAGTAGTTTTAAGTTTGAACGGTAAAAAAAGTAAACTTATTTTAAATTTGATGCATTAAAAGGGTACAGTCAATATTTTTCTTTATTTTACATTTTACTTATGTAAAGTAAACATTTATTTTTCAGACAAACACACCCCAAGCAAAGCCTTGTAATTAATTTGATGTAGCTGTATTTGCTTTGGGAATACAAATTTCCCGTTTTCCTTGTCCAATACGTCACTTTTTGTGCAAGTTGATAGAAATATATACAACCATGTATTTCTCTGACAAGAATTCAGCAGAAAAATTTATTTGGTTTTTAATGACGTCCAATTAAAATTAAAATTTCATCTTCAATAACTCGTTGGACGCCATTAAAATAATGTGAACTTACAGGAGGACCACTGCAGTATCATTCACTCTGAAATAAACACGACAAGAGACGTTTATATATATATATATATATATATATATATATATATATATATATATTTGGTACACACCAAATGTCCAAGAATTCACGAAAAGAGAGGAGAAATAACATTAATATGTACATTTTTCTTTTCATTGATGCTTATACGAAAACAGATGAACAGAGTTAAACAACTTCAAACATGCTTATACTCTTAAATATGTTTTTCTATCAATCGTGTTTTTTACTCCTAAAATCATCTACAAATTGAGAAATTTCATTTGTCAATACAATATTGGAGGTTCACCGTAAAAAAAAAAATAGTTTAATAATAAATTATAATTAAACTTTTATTGGACTAAATTCTTTTTTAAAATAATTAGTTCTGTTTGAATGTATGCAGTTTTTATATGAATGAAACTCAAATTAAAATATTTAGAAATCATAAACCACAAAAATCTCTAAATTCAAATTTCTCTGCGTTTTCATCCTTGTAACTCAAGAGAAATACAAGACGGAAAGTTACTCTTTTTCTTTGTGCTTTTATATTTCTTTATATTTCTAGACTGTTCCTTTATGACTTTCTTTATACCAGCTTTTGAAAAATAGAAGGGGGGAGAATAATAGTGGGCGAGCCTATATTCTTCATATTTCATTAAAAAAACAAAATAATGTTTCAACTTATGCAAATAATTTGCAAATACCACTTTTGCTTATACGAGGTTGCTTCAACTAATGTCGATTGAAATGTAATAATTGATATGCTAAAATTCTTACATTATTGCTATATTTCATTTATACGAAAACAAAGTATGCAAATATTGTACGTTGAAATCTTAACTTTTTAAAACATAATTTTCCCTTGCAAACTATCCGGTTCTCAAATTTGAGTTTTTTTTTTTTTCTTTTAATATGAAAGTGTAATAATGTTCGATTTCAATTTTCAAATACTAACTGCCAAATGGTCCTTTTGTGCTGTTGTGTGGCTCAATCACAGTAGTTAGAGTCCGTGTTTCCAACCTTTTCTTTACCCCCTTCTCTTTTCTTCTTTATTTCTTTTGAATTTGATTCTGCAAAGTTCAATTCAATTCAATATAATTTTCCCTCTACGTTTGTGTCTGCAATTGCATATAACGATTAGGGTTCATGCTACACTGACCTCGGTTTCGGTGTTTCAAGTTCAGACACATTCTTGTCTGCGTACACCATTCATCTGAAAATGAGTGCGTCCAGATTCATAAAGTGCGTCACCGTTGGTGACGGTGCTGTCGGCAAAACCTGCTTGTTGATCTCCTACACCAGCAACACTTTCCCCACGGTTTATTTCTTTCTACTTTGCTCTTTCGCTCTCTCTCTCTCTCTCTGAATTGTAAATATTTGAAATTCAAATTGGAGTTATATGCGGTGGATTTGTAAGCACCGTTGTTTTGGAGTTTCCAAGTAGAGTTTGACTTGGTCACCTACTTTTTTGATATGCAGATTCACTATACTGTCATCTTTATAACAGATGGTCTTTGTTCCAATTGATTTTGGTTTTCTTCTTCGATGAGTTATGCTATGGCTTTCTGATTTCACCGTTTCTCATATCATGATGACAGGACTACGTGCCCACCGTGTTTGACAATTTCAGTGCTAATGTTGTTGTGGATGGAAGCACCGTAAATCTGGGTTTGTGGGATACAGCTGGTAACATGGCTACTAATTCAGTTTATGTAGAATTTAGTATTGTTTTCTGCATAGTGTTTGTTTATTGTGATTTAACATATTGTTTGGTATAGGTCAGGAGGATTATAATAGATTAAGACCCTTGAGCTACCGAGGAGCTGACGTTTTTATACTTGCCTTTTCTCTCATTAGCAAGGCTAGCTATGAAAATATTGCTAAGAAGGTTTGTTTCTTTTCTTTCATGTCAAAAATTCAGTTAAGATGGTTTCATTAAAACCAATTTGTGCACTTATTATGATATAGCTGTAGCCGATGAAGTTGTTCTTCTTATTTTTTCTGTCAGTGGATCCCTGAACTAAGGCATTACGCCCCTGGCGTTCCAATAATTCTCGTCGGAACCAAGTTAGGTAAGCATTTAACCACACACCCTTAGTTATAGGCTATTGTTTAACCACTATGTGATCATGTTACTGTTAGAGCTTCCTGCTTAGCTTTGGTTATTTAAAGGCTCTGATAGTTTTCCTTTCTCAACGTCAAGGGACGCATCGTATCACTTTATCTATTACCCAATCACATCATGTATATTCTAATTTGTTGCATTTTTTGGTGACATTTGCTTCTGAGTTTCTTTATTCTTGTAACGACTAAGAGTATGAAATGTTTTTGTGTGAATTCTAATTTGATTTGATCTCTGTGAAGAAAAGGCAATCAGTACAGTGTTCATAAGACTTTTGTGTAATTTTTTTATTGATGGAACATAACAAACGTGCCAACTTCTCCTCTTGCTATGATATTGATTCACAGTTAAATTTTTACCTGTGGTGAATGCTGCTTTTAACAGTTTTGGCCAATTCATTTCTAGAGTTGGAATGATTTGGCAACTAAAAATGCATGATTTGTCTGCAGATCTTCGGGAAGATAAGCATTTTTTTATGGATCACCCTGGTGCTGTTCCAATCACTACAGCCCAGGTAAGATATGTAACAAATTTTCCTAATCCCCGTAGAGGGGGAGTTGAGTTCTTGATTCAGAAATTAGATTGATCCGCCCGTTGATATTTGTTTTCACTTTGGTTGAAGGGAGAAGAATTGAAAAAACTGATTGGTGCTCCAGCTTACATTGAGTGTAGTTCAAAAACACAACAGGTGCATTTTCTATCTATCTTTTGCTAAAATATTATGTAGCGAATTTTTCTGTCTTTATACACAGATTGTGATGTACTCTTGGGATGACAGAATGTGAAAGCTGTCTTTGACGCTGCCATCAAGGTGGTTCTCCAACCACCAAAGCAAAAGAAAAAGAAGAGGAAGGCACAAAAAGCTTGCTCCATATTATGATCGAGAATCAGAAATTAATATTAGGCAGTGACTGTCTGACCAACTCTTACTGCTGCATCTCATCAATTTGTATTGTTTTGTTCCTTGTCCTCCCTTTGAAGCAAGCAGGAGGCTATGTACAGTTTGAACTTGTATTGTTTGGATCATTCCTCATTTCATATTTTGTAACCACAATCAACTTAATTATATAACTGTCAATTTCCTTTCGTCTTTTTCTGATTTTTTGGTAAACAAAAGGTGTTTAAGGTTTCTACTTAGCATTCAATTCATTTTTATTTTTGTTTATTCGGTATGCCATTTTAAGTAGTTGTACGATAAAAGAGTCGAATCCAGAGCATTGTTATAGAGAAGGAGAGTAGACTTAAATATTACACATATTTTTAATATTTTATAGAATATATATTTAATCAATTCAAAATTTTATTTTAACTAATATATATATATATATATATATATATATAATTTTTCATAAATTATGTAATTGATATTTTGTATACTTAATGTTATTAATAATAATATGAAATTTAATTATTGAATTAATTAAATTTATATTTTATTACTATTTCGAATCTTAGTATTTTGATTTTGTTATATTTATTAAAACTTTATCTGTTATATTAAATATATAAATACTTTATACGGTTATTTAATTATAAACCCCCGTGATATTATTATTGTTGACTTTTTAATTAATGTTTTTAAAGGTTATTATTTATTGTGATATCTACTTGATTTATAATGTAACGTGTAAGTGTTACTCCTACATTAAGATTATGTCGAATTTGGTCAATTGGCATCATTTTAAGCTATATAGGTAATAATATTTCAATTTAATGTTACCATACGTCATTGTAGAATAAAAAAACTATCCTAAAATAGGATTACATTCTTAATTAAAAGACAGCAACCTAATTTGGTAAGGATTCTAATAATAACGTGTATCTATATATATATATATATATATATATATATATTAAATAGTACAAATTTAATTATGATTTTACAATTTTAAAAAAATTAAATATTAAAAAGAGTGTAGTTAATGGTGACGATTGACAAGATTAGACGAGAGGGAGTGTATCTATATCCCGAAAAAAAAAAACTCCAGTTATAGTATAAAAAATAATTCTTTTATGCTGTAGGAAGAAGTAAAACCCTAAACCCTGAAGTTGTACGATATCTGGTGGTTGTAAAAGAAGTTGTCTGTGTGTGACGGTGATTTGGGTAGAAGATGAGAGGGCTGAACAGAGCAATGTTTCTAAGCAGAGCCATGAGAAGGAATTTCACCACCTGCTCCGGTGCTACCGCCACCCTTCACCGAGTGGTTCCCCATGACACGGTCACCGTGAGAGGCAACAATCCTTCTGTTACTGGGTTTAGATACTTTTCTTCTTCTGCCACCTCTCTGGCCCATGACGCCCAGACCAAGGCTTTCAACCCCAAAGAACTTGTCCTCTTTCAGTACCAGGCCTGTCCATTCTGCAATAAGGTTGCAGGTGAATTCCCCTTTTAATAATTCTCTATTTCTCTAATCTTTTTAGTTAGGGTTAAATACGATTTTATTATCTCTTCAAATTTTAAGAATGAATATAGTAATTTCATTCCAACAGAATTAAATTTGTTATTAAAGTTTGAAGACTAAGCTATTTTGAGACAAGAAGGAATTCCAATTTTGTCAATTTCGTATTACAGAGGCTAAAAACATATTTAAGCTTCTAATTATTAAGCGCTTGAAATTTCAGAACTTAATTTACTATTTCATTGCTTTGGTTTTGCAGCGTTTCTGGACTATTACGATATTCCGTTCAAAGTGGTTGAGGTGAATCCCATCAACAAGAAGGAAATCAAGTGGTCCGATTACAAGAAAGTGCCCATCCTCACTGTTGACGGTGAACAGATGGTTGATTCTTCAGGTTCTTAAGTAACTCTATTATTAATGCTTTCATTTATTATGCTGTGTTCTATGCATTTTAGTAAAACCAATAAAACCAACAGTAGTTGAGACGAGTGATTCGACTCTCCAGTCTCGTAACTAAGAACTGAGGTTCAATCCCCATTACATAAATTCGCTATTGTGGACATTACTTTATTCTAAAACGGGTCAATCTGGTGTTAGGGAGATTAATTAAGTGCAAAAGAAAGAAAGAAGTTTCAGATACCTCATGTTGCTACAACAGAAACTCTTAGCAAACGTGGTTGTATTGTAACTAAACTCGCCTTCCTTTTTTGGCAGACATAATTGATAAGTTGATCAAAAGGATACATCCAGATTATGATCTACATGCGGAAGAAGAGAAGAAGTGGCGAGAGTATGTTTGTTATCGTGCTTCTCTGATTATTTATTCTAGATTTATTTTTTACTCTGAACTACATGGTTGCATTGTTATCTCAGTTCTTTGGTAACACATGGTCACACCTCTGATGCCCCATTATTAGGAGTACTGTTTTATTGCATTGTAGCTATTGGTTGTCTTTTTTTGTAATATTTGATGCAAGATTAAGTACCTGTATCTATAACCAACTGCTTCCATAAATATGAACATTATGCTGTTACATGTTATATAGGTGGGTGGATAATCACTTGGTGCATGTCTTGTCACCAAATATATATCGAAGTGTTCCTGAAGCTCTTGAATCATTTAATTATATCACCACCCAAGGTAAGATTTGACTAAAAGTCTGTCTATTTCAAAACACAAAAAAGGATAGTTTAACATATTAGCAAACATGATATGTGTTGTTTATCGTTGGTTACATCTAACAGATGAAATATAGGCTGATAATGTTTTTCTGGCTGACATTGTGCTGCTCTGTAACCCTTTAAGCCATATTTCATTTTCTCCAAAAAACAATGATTGACAAATACTGAACATATTTCATTTTACCATAATTTTTTATATTTCTTGCAATCGGTGCTCTTCGGTCTCATTTTCTGCATATGGAGGAAAGTCATTATTGGATCCCGATAATTCTTTGTTATTTTCAGTTACTTGATGCTTATTTGATTATTCTGCAGTGACCATAAAATACGTACAATGGAATGGATAGTAACCTGAACCTATTAATGCATGACAGTAAACAGACCTCTTGATCCATCAAACTATTTTTCTTCTTCAAATTTAAGTATTCCTTGTTAAATTGTACCCGCATGGCTGTAAATAGTGACACTTAATTGAGGCACACCAATGGAGGGAGGGAGGGGAAACTTTAATTCAATTGTTATTAAAATATACACTAGTTGTATGCCTTTTGTAAGCCAATGCTTATCAAACCTTTCAAGCATTATTATTTTAATTATTCCTCCACCTCACTGTTGCTAACTTTCCTTCTCGCTCTCCTATTTAACCTTAATTTCTTTTTATCCTCAAGTCTACCGTGTGATGCTTTGTAAACAATTTTATGTTTCCTTCTACATGCAGGAAATTTCAGTTTTTCTGAGAGGTTAGTGGCAAAGTATGGTGGGGCTGCAGCTATGTATTTTGTGTCAAAGAAATTGAAGAAGAGACACAACATCACTGATGAGCGAGCAGCACTGTATGGAGCTGCCGAACAATGGGTTGATGCTTTGAACGGCCGTAAATTTCTTGGTATGTTCAACTAACTTGGTTAAAAAAATGTTGGGTATGTAAGTTACCACGAGTACTCAACAAGCTCTTATATATTCTTGATTTCTGCAGGTGGGTTGGATCCTAATTTAGCAGATCTTGCTGTGTTTGGTGTTCTGAGACCCATCGGCCATCTCCAGTCAGGTAGAGATATGGTAGAGCACACCAGGATTGGGAAATGGTTTTCTGAAATGGATGGTGCAGTAGGACAGTCTTGTAGGGTGAGTGAGCACAGCTAGAAAGGTTAAGCAATCCCATACGAAGAAATGAATTGAGTTTTATTTTACTAAGTTTGTTGAGTGTTAGTAAACACGACAAACACTTATAATTTATCCTGTGGATGCAGTGATTTGTGATCACATACTGTTCTGGTAAATCTGGGTATATATATATACAATAAATGTTTATCTGACGCTGAGACAAGCGCAACAGTATCTCTTTTTGCTTCATCTTGTTTAATCATGCAATTATTGGACTGTAAAAATTGACGTTTTCTTCTATTATAGCTTAAGGAGTAAGGATCATGATGATCTACACTCGAGTATTGTTATGAAGAGTGAGAGAACAAACCACTGACTACCTTAAGTAAACTACATATTTTGAGGTTTTAATTGGAGGGGAAAAAATTCTGCCTCCGAACCTAAAAATAATAGAGCTTACGAGCAGGACATAGGTTGGTGAAGTTAAGCTCTAAGCACTATGTTAAGGTTTATATGTATCGTATAATTAAAATATATAATAGTTTTTCTTTAATTACAATTTGAGTGAGGTACTATATAATAAAAAGTTTAACTAAGATATAGATAGAAGTGTCAATGATTCATAGTACGTGATTAATATTTATATGAAATCAAATTTTAAAAATTGCTTTCATGATTAATAAAACATAAAAGTATATGTAATCAAATTTCATTATTAATATTTATCTCACTAATAATTTGATTTTGTCACTTAAATTTTAAAAAAATAATTATCTATGAATAATACCTATTTATGGATTAGATATTATCATAGTATCCGTGGATACATGTACTTGTTATATTTTAATTTAAATTAAAAAATGTGATTAAAACATTAACACATTGATTTTGGATGAGTTATTTTTTATCAATTGATTTTGAAAAATCTTAATTTTTTTTTTATAAATTGTCATTCAGTACTATTTAAATAGGTTATTTGCAATTTGTTTGAAATTTATGAATATTTTGTATTGTATTTTTATTTCAATTTATAGTTAAAATATATTGTTAAATATTAAATTATTTTTTTGTAAATACCCACAAATATTTGTGGATATTAAAAATATATGCGAGAATCTGTATAATGGATACGCGCATGAATATAGGTATGGATACGAGACGGATATTTATCTAGCAGGTATGGTACCATAGAGCTGCTACTTATATTTTACCCGTCTTAATTGACATCCTAATCTTGACATCCAGGATTTTAACTATAAAATTGGAGTTTTTGAAACAGAAAAGTAAGAAAGATAAATAGAAGAGATACAACATGTATTCATAGAGGAAAATATAATAAATAGAGAGATAAATGGGAAATAATAGACGATGAAATATATAATTTTTATTTTGTTTAAATCATAAATGGTAAAATTGTTTTTTTTTTTTTTCACTCAAAATAGCCGTTATAAGATTTTTAGGATTTTAAACAAGAACTTTCGGAGTTGAGTGTTTGGTTCATAATACAGTGTGCATTTTACACCTATTGAGTGGTTTATTTTGTTACCTCAAATATTGCAAGATCTACAGATGACATGATAAGTCGTTAATATTTCCATTGATTCTTAATCAAAATATTGAGCCTAAATACTTCAATAATCAATACACTATCGACTCACATAAAAAGGTTAGACAGATTATATTTTTCTTTAGTAAGATTGGACCAATTACTCCTATCTATATCATTATATACAAGTAATTAATTTTTTTTTTGGTCTATATATTTATTTTCTAATTTTATATCCTAGTAAATAATTATTTTTAAATTAAGATAATTACCTTACTAATTTTATCTTTTAAATTATTATTTTTTCAAGTTAGTTGTCTTTTTTTAGTTTTTATTATTTTACATATGTTTTCTATGATAACACTCTGAAATTGTGTGCATGTTTTTTGTACTATGGTTCGGCCATACTATGAACAAATTTTTGTTCCAGTTTTGGTATTATCTTTCATGAGCTCGTTACTTGTCATGTAAGCTAAATTGGGACATATAATGTTGGCAACCTTCCTTTTACCTCTTTCATGTGACCAAGCTAAATTGGGACAAAGAATGTTAGCAACCTTCTTTTTTAGTAGCAGGTTTTTTCCACCACATAAAGATACATTTTTTTTTTTTGTTAAAAGTCGAAGTTGTAATCTTCTTTCTCACAAAACAATAAAGCTAATAATTTATAGGATAATAAATAAATTTATTTCCTTGAATTTATTTTAATTTTAACAGATTAATAGAATTAGAAAACAAAATACAGATATAATATATTGACATATTTCATAAAAGGAAATTTAATTTTAATCTTTATTATTTACATATTTCACACATTCTAGTTAGAAATTTTATCTTATTATACCAGAAAATTATAAATGCCAACGCCTAATGATATTGTATATTTTAATTTTGTAGTCAGCAACAAACCCATGGAGTTGGCCCAATAATTAGTTCCACTATTTATTTACAGTATTCCTCTCTTTCTCTTTCCCTGAGCCCAGTGAAGGACATTGCGCAGCACCCAAGTTACTTCCACAGCATTCATTCAAAACACTTTCACAGATTCTCCTTTCCCAAACCCTTCTCAGAGAGTCTTCGGAATCGATCAATTTAATCAATCATCGCCATCTTCCACCACACGCTCCTCAAGAACCCTAATCCCAATTCAACCAGCTGCAGTTAAAAGATGCAGCAAGGAGATTTCACCTCCGCTCCGTATTATCAATTTTCTCATCCCCAAAACCCCATCCCCAACCCCAATCCCAACCCTTCCGATCCCAACCCCAACAACCTCTACGCTTCTGCACCTCCCTTCACCCCCAATTACGCTCCTTCCGATTACACCAACTATCATCCTTCCTACCCTCAAAATCCCGATCCTATTCCACCCACTGCTCCTCCTTCTTTCCCTCCCTCTTCCTCCAACCCTACTTTCAATTCGCCCTTCGAATCAAACCCTTCCTACCAACAACCACAGCAACAGCCCTATTTCCCACCATATGATCAGCATCAAACGCATCCCAATTACGCCCCTCCCAACCCCAATCCCGCTCCCTCCCTATACAACCCTGCTCCCTACAGCTACACCGGAGGCTCTTCCGTTCCGCCTATTCCGACCTACGAACCACCCGCCTACGAGCCTCCCGCGAGGCCTGATCACGGCGCCGGATATTTAGACGACAGGTACGGAGGCAGCTTCAATCGGAGCCGTTCTGAGTTGGGATCCGATTATTATGGAAAGAGCGGTGGTAATTCGAGGTACGAAGGCGGCGGCGGCGGCAGTGATGATGGCTACGGGGATGGGGTGTATGCTTATCAGGGAGGGAAAGTGGAACCCTATGGGGCGCGTGGCACAGCGCCGAAATCATCGACTTGGGCGTCGTTTGATGATTACGGCAGGTCTATCAGTTTCCCCTCGCATAAGGAATCTTCTGGCGGGGGTAAGATTGTGAAAGCGGTGCCCAAGGTTGATACCCATGAAGACGTGAAAGGCGGTGGCGTGCAAAAGTTTCGGGTCAAGCTATTGGCGGAAAGTGGGGGTCAGAGCACCATGGATGTTCTCTGTCAGGTATGAAAATTGCAGCTAGAGTCATATGTTATGGTTGTGTGTTTTTGCTTCAATATCACATGTTGGCCGGACTAAATCAGACTTGTTCATGTTCAATGCGCAGTGAAAGTGTAATTAACTTTAATCAAACAGGCTAACTAAATTGTTTCCTTTGTTCTGTTATTGTAAACATTAGTCAGGCTTGGGACTAGGGGCAGGCATGTGCCACAGAACATGGGATTTTGGGATAGCATTTTGCATATTTTTTTAAAGATAGCTTCAATATTTTGAAAGTTAGCTTTGGTTAATTGAACGGTATCATTTATCTAATTGTTATAGTATTTTGTGTTTTTTTTTTTTATGGAATTTGAAATAACAATTGCAAAATGTGGTAATTACTATTATTTTACGTGTCCACGGTTCATAGCTGTGGGGATACGGAATATTTGTGGAATTTTCCGTAAAGTTGACTAAGATTACCGTGATAGTACATTAATGTAAATAAAATTAAACTTTACATTAATGGTCAGATCATATATCAATTCATAAAAACAAATTCTTAAGTGAAACATTTCAAAATGGAGCTAATTTCTTCAAATAGTTCGTATCGTAATAAAATACTATCACTTCAGGATCAATGAAGTGCCCAAATTGCATTAATTTCAAATTCGTTGACCTCTTTTTGTGACTCGAGAGCTTAAAGGGTTTATCTGAATTTATTCAAAATAGGGTTTATGACATAAAATCATACATTCGTAAGGGTTTAAGAGTTAACTCGAGAGTTTGATAACCATGTTTAGAGGTGCTTAATCTGTTTTGTAATTAGGCTAATTAAGGGTCTGGATCATCTAGTTTATGACCTTGACCCAAAAGTAATAATTTCTGGCCGAAAGGGTTTGCTGTTATATACTTTGCCAAAGGATTACTTCCTTCTCGTTTGAATATGATACCCTCTCTCTTTCTCATTGTAGATTATTTGTTCTTTCATTGTACTGATCACAAATCTTTGTCATGCCTATGTATCCAAAATGCTGCTCCTTTTTACTGACTGCTTCTGCAAATTTATTAGAGGACTTTAACTTAAATGTTCAATTCCTGCTTTTATGTGTTCGTAAAAAATGTTATCACACTAGCTTATTGCTGCTGACCTGAACTCTGTCAACCTTTGTCTGCTCAGATTGGTCTGGATGGAATTCGTATGCTGGATCCAAATACCAGCCGGACATTGAGGATTTATCCCCTTGAGAATATAACAAGATGTGATGTGAGCTTCTTCATTTCTTAAGAAAACTTCAATACATCCATGAAATTAGTTTTGCATGTCAATTTCATTATAATATTTTGCTAATTGTAAAATGCAGAGAGTCGATTCGTCCACCTTTGCATTTTGGTCAAAAAGCCCTGTGGATATTGAGCCAAGGAGAATCAGATTGCAATCTAACAGTTATACCACTAACACACTCTTGGATACAGTGACTGCTGCAACAATACAGGTATTCAATATTTTCAACTTTCTCTTTCAACAATTGTTCATTTTTTATGATAAATTTGGCTAGAACATGTCTTCTTTCAAAAAAAATTGTGGGAAGACGCTGGCTCCTTCCTTTAAAAGGTTACCTGGACATATAGTTTTGTTTTAATTTAAAATTGCTTGCATAGTTTGAGTTACCGTTTGATATGTCCAGAAGTGACGGTCAGAGAACAGGCTGAGTTATATGTGCCCTACTGTAGTAATTTCTGAAAAAATAAATTAGGGCTTATATGTGAAAGGTAGATGAACGATAATAGAAAGATATAGATGGCCCAAGCAGTTTCTAAACTGCGTGATAAACATTAGCTTATCGTACTTTTCATCCCCTGGGTACCTTGACAGTGCTGATAACATAGCAGCGAGAACAAACTGATTTGTATTGAATGAAACTAGGAAGCAGCCTCCTTGTTGAACTTATTTTAGCATTTTGTAGAAATTTTGTAATCATGTTATCTTCCTGTCCACTATCTCAGTTAGCAGTTTTGGAGTCAGCTACTGAACGCTGCTATCTGTGATTTTGATTGTTGGCAATTAATCTATTGTTAACTAGCTGATCTTGGGGGTTTTAGCTCCTTCTCAACAATTAAATTGTTTTAAATAGTGGGATCTGTTTTTTCTTTATGTCTTGATTGCCCTTGTTTTCTTTTTCATAATGCAGTTCAAGGAAATGGGTGGAAGCAGAAGGCCTTCTGAACCTGTGAAAACAAATGAACAGACTCAAGAAAGAAAGAAAGGTTTTGGCGATTGGATGAATCTGATTAAACCTGCCAATGAAGAGAAGGATCATTGGGTAAAGATTAAATGCATTCTTTTGGTTTCCGTGTTATTGTATCTCTTCCTGTCTTGAAAATAGGATTCTAAGGTTTTAGAAGAAATGTTTTCTTTCAAACAGTTTTCATTTTTCCAAGGAGGCAGTGCTCTGCTAGTAGAGGGTTGTGATTGTTTGAACATGTTTTCTTGCTTCAATTGGTATTTTAGTCGACTTTATTTTTAAATTTTATTTTTTTCACTTCTTCAAAGTTTTGCGAAGTTGATTTAATTTTAATGAAAATTAATTGACCAAACATATTAACTTGCTTCTGTTGGATTGTGATCTTTGTTAATGTTTGCTCAAAACTGGAGCTGCTTACCAGGTTTTATTTTTGTGTAGGTTCCAGATGAGGCTGTAACAAAATGTACAGCATGTGGCACTGATTTTGGGGCCTTTATTCGCAAGGTTGAATTTCCTGTTTTGTTTCTCAACCAATGTTTTCTATTTTGTTTGCTCTGTTACTAATCACATGATCCTCTGTGCTTCTAACAGCACCACTGTAGGAACTGTGGTGACATTTTCTGTGACAAATGTACACATGGTAGAATTGCTCTAACTGCTGATGAGAATGCACAGCCTGTTCGAGTTTGTGATCGGTGCATGGTATGTGTTACATTTCTTGTTAGAGATAATAAACATATGGATACTGTTTTGGAATACGTTCTTTCTTTGTATCTGCTGACATTGTAGTGCTATTAAATGGGTTATCCAAGTAGGAACTTTACCCCTATCCCCATACTGTCAATGGGCCTACCCCATACCTCTTTTCTGTTACTCTTCGTTGTCAATTAAATTAGTGCCTGAACAGTTGAAATTTAAGAAGTGATGTTGTTAAGTTAAATATAGTTCCATTCTTGTATAGGTAGAAGTTTCTCAGCGGCTAACTAGTGCCAGGGAGTCATCAAGTAAACCTACCTTGCAGAGTCATGAGGATCTTGCCAGGAAACTTCAGGTAAATGATTGGGACAATAAAACATTTGTTGTGTTGTTTTTATTGCCAGTGGAAGGCTATAATTCTATGAATTACGTGAGTAATATGTTGGTATGTCCTTGCAGGAGGAGCTGGAGAGAAATCGAAAGACATCAGGTACTGTAATGTGTTCAATTTTGGTAGTTTGAGTTAGTCAATTGTGTAATTAAACTTAGGAAGGTGATATTTTGCGCTTAATTGAAAAAAATAATGCAAACCAGCTCCTAGAAAAAAAGGGGGCTAAAAAGTAGGGCGTTGTAATGGCATGTGAAAAAATAAATAACGAATTTGCAAATCCCGTAATTATGAGAGATAATTGTTTCCTTTCAACCTGATTACTTGTAATAAAAACAGAATGTCATCGATAAATGGAGAGATAAAAGATAAGTAATGTAGACTTTCAACAGTCACCCTCAGCTGGCTTGAACATGTTTTACATGGGCAGCTTGCCAATCATGTAATCAAAGTGTTTCTTAGCTATCCCCTTGCTTAGAATGCCTGCTACCTGATCTGTGGTGAGAATGTCTCCTACCTGATCGAAGTGTTTCTTATAGAATTGATTTTAGATACTTGAGCAAAAGTTTTCCCATAGTCAATTTCCAATTCCATAAGCTTCAGGTAATCCCTTTGTGATCAGCCTGGTCTTGTAATCTGAAAAGTCCATGTGAAAAGGAAATAACGAATTTGCAAATCGTATATTGGAAAGAGATCAAACAGTTTCCTGATTACAAAATAATCTATTTCTACTTCTGATTACTTGTAATAAAAGCAGAATATTTACATTAAATGGAATGATAAAAGTTAATTGACGTAGACTTTCAACAATGTTTCGTGTGGACAATTTAGTTTAAGAACTGTAATTTTTGTTGTTGTGATTCTTAAAAATTATCTCTTGAGCTGTTAAGTGGTCTGGTTTGTAGGTTCCAAGTCTGATGGATCTGCAAGGCGGATGAAGGAAGTTGCATGTCCTATTTGCACTGTCCACCTGCAGGTTTGAATCTAGTGATAATTGCCCTATCTTTTCTCATATATGCACATCATTACATCATCTTTATATGGCGCTATTTTGGACGTTATTGCAGGTTCAGGTGCCCAGCTCGGGTTCAGAGACCATTGAATGTGGAGTGTGCCAGCACCCATTTCTTGTGAGTGCTCATTGAGTTCAGATAAACATTAGTGCGGATGAAGGTGTCTATATGCTTGTCATGTTTAAAATTCAATTGTTTCACGGACCTATCTATTTCACGTTAATAATTACTGCGCTTTCCTTTTTACTATAATCATTGGGTTTGTTGCATTACCTAATTTTACGTTCATCTTTTTTTTTTCTTCTTTTTGTGCTTCAACTTGGTGTGCTTTTTTAGAGTACTTCTCTCCAATTTATTTGTCCCCTTGTATAAAATAGACGCTGAACGTATACATAAATGTATAGGTATGTATGGTGAATTCATTCTGGTTTATTCGTTGGTTCAGCTCTGAGTGATATTTAAAAGACCACTAAAGATCAGAAGGTTAACATTGTCTGGAATATTAAGATCAATTCACCCGATAAATTGTGGTGTTAGCCGAATTTCTTGCCTTTTTCATCAATATCTTTTATATTTCTGATTAAGTGGAATCACAACTTTAATAGAAATAGGGTGTGGATTTTTTTTCACAAATCTTCCCTTAGTTTCATTCCATTCCCGATGTTACATTATATCCAATTACATTTAAAGGATAAGTTTATCCTCAATTACATTATATCCTTATCATGTTTTTCCTCGTATTAACTACTACTACGTGTTACAATCTGTGGTTTAAAATGGTTTGGATGTACGGCCAAATAAATGTAGGATGTTTTTAAAAAAAGTATAAAGCAGTCGTTATACCTTAACACACTGAAGTAAATAAAATTAGATTTTATATCATTGATGTGATGAAAATGTAGTTATTTACGTAACTGATTACAAAAATATATCCCTTGGCGGTGGTGAATCAACGACTATAGCACCATTATTTTTGGGATTCTCAAGAAGGCTTTATTATTTAGGGGCGAAACATCTTACAGGCCTGTGTTTTTGAATTTATATTTTAATTTTAATTTGTAGTAGTAGTAGCTTTTGTAGTGTCAAGTTTTACTTTAGTAATGAAAGAATAAATTAAGGAAATTTGTTTCTGTAGTGATCAGAAATATATAATAAAAGAAATATTTGAACAATATGCAGAAAAAGTTAGGGATATGATTTGAGAGGAAATAGGGATATTTCGGGAAATCAAAATAACCAAAAGCAGAGTGGTTGGGTTATTCACTTATTGGGCTATTATTGCCATCCAACACTTCAACAAAAAACGATTTTATTCTTTACATCCTTAACAATATTGTTTGCCATCTAAAAAAATCTTTAATATTATTCGATTACAATGAATACATTTATTGATTAAGAATTTAAATATAAAAGTGATTCACAGTTTGAAACACGATAAAATTCAATTTCAATGAAAATTCAAAAATTAAAAGCATATTTATTCATAAAATTTAGACCTAAAATTGTTTTGTTTTGGGTAAATAAGTTGACTGAGTTTGTTGAAATCACATGATAATACGTTGTAACATCTATACGTGTTTGTAAGTAAGTTTCAATATATTCTTTTTATTTAAATTTTTTCATATTTATAAAGTGTCACTTGTTAAAATTTTAATCATTTGTTCCTTAAAAGGTATCATATGTTAAAATCATAAAAATAACCCTAACAGATTTAAACTTTTGATATATAATACTTTTCCAACTAACAACAAGCTTAACAAGAATGGTCAGATTGAATTATTTAAAAAAAAATAAATAAGAACTAAATTAAATATTTGAATATTTTTAGAAAAATAAAAACTCAATTCAATTAAAATTAAATTTAAAAAAGTTTAAATATTAAAAAATCAAATTACAATCCTATAGAAGTTATAAAAATTAAATAAATTGTAGAATCGCATGTGAAACGATATGTGTTTGCCTCACATCACATTTGCATGAGATTTTTGTCAGAAATATAAATGAGCTCGCGTAGATTATTGGAATTTTGATGTACTGTTATGCCATGTGCAGTGATACGCCACCTATTTCATCAACTTAAATTCCTTCTGCCATGTATTTGCAACACTATCTCAGTTGATGTTATATTTAGGTTTTTCTCTCAAAAAGTGGTGTAATTTATTTTTTATTTATTTACAAGACTAATATATTTAAAAAAATGTAAATATGTCAGTACTTTTTGGAAACAGAGATTTATTACCAATAAATTGTGTTTTAATATCACTTCTATTCTTTTAACTTACAAAGAAGTTCAGGTTTCAAACATGAATTTTCTTTTCTTTTAAATTCATTTGAAAGTGAACATGATTTATCAAATTTTCTCAAGTAAAATAAAAATATGGTGACGACTATTCTGCACTTTTTAAAAGTACATTTTTCAAATGAAATGAAAATGTTAAGATTGTTAAATGAACATCACAGAAATATAATAATGATGGAAAAATTGTTAGAGGACTTTCTGTTAGGTCAGATAGTTTGATATTTAATATGACCCGATTCAATCTAAATAGATTGATTAGGTTTTTGTTGTGTTTTAAATTCAATATTTTTGCCCACAAAATTGGATTGAAATTACTAAATAATATAAATAACAATACGATTGAATTTATTTTAATATTTTGTCAGTTAGATATGTAATTTTAAATATTATAATACTGAAAATTTTGAAATATTAGATAAATAGTTTATTTTTAAAAATTATTCTAAAAAATATAACGAAATAATATTTTAAAATTACATTTTTTTGTAAAAAAAAAAACAAAATTGAGTCACATTAAGTATAATAAAAAATGAAAAAATTTGAAACAATCAAACCCAATAGTTTTTGGATGGGTAGTTTATTTACTTAAACTTTACCTAATTCAATCACCCTTATATGAGAGTACATTCAAATGTTTTTTATTACAAGACAAAGCAAGAATGATTGAAAGCTATTCACCAATTATAGAAAATAGCACAACAAAAATAACGTACACCTTTTCCGTTTCGATCACTTGGCCCACTCCAAACTTTTGGCCCAAAACAAACATAACTACTCTCTTCATTACGGTAATATACAGTTGGACGAACAGATAAGGAAATTAATATTTCTTCAATCAGTAGGTGACATAGTCCACATAAACTTATAAATAAATTAAAATTAAAATGAATAATTTTTAAATCATATATGAACTATGTATCGGAAATAATCCAACTGCGAATTAAAATCTTTCGAAAAGATAAAATTAATCATTATATAAGATAAAAAATCAATAATCTCATTGTCTTAAAATTTTGAGATAAAAATAATGTCAAATGTCTTATATGTTTATACGTGTAAAACTAATGTTATATATATAAAACTGCAATCTCTCGAATACTATATATACTATAACCCTCGTATATATGAAAATATATGTACATAAACTCAACCTCTCAAATATATGTACATTTGGGATAACTTATTGTACCTAAAAAAAATCATGTTATATTATTTTTCTATTACATATTATATGTACGTTTCAAAATTAGTATTTTTCTTCAGACTCTTTTATTCATTTTAGAGACAAGACGATATTTATTTATTTTGTTGTAAAAGAAAAAAAGTTAATTTCCAATTTAATTTTTTCGCATAGTTTATGAAAGAGACACTGTAACAGAGAACAAAAGGAGGACATAAGAGACATGAGTTATTGAATGCAAAATTGGTGGAATTGAAAGTTTGAATGAAAGAGATGCTGTATAGGATTCGGTGGGGGAGTTGATGAATAGGTATATGATATAAATATGGAGTCCAAAATTTTCTTTTAAGCTTATTTATTTCTTTTAGTAAATTCAATTTGTTTCATTATATCATTAAATAACTGTTAAATTGCTATTTTTTATTTATTTTAGAAGATGTCAATGCATATTTTTATTCTTGTAAATTCAAATCACTCATAATAAACAAAATTACGTGGGGTTGTAACAATTATATATATATATATATATATATATATATATATATATATATATATATATATATATATATATATTTTTTTTATT
>Ga0214545_1001180_pt1 | contig 47766 bp, 60 predicted proteins | sample CNSS4metaG_FD_160064 | JGI IMG/M metagenome (GOLD analysis project Ga0214545, IMG submission 160064) | Root nodule microbial communities from cowpea collected in UCLA plant growth center, Los Angeles, California, USA - CNSS4 | ecosystem: Host-associated > Plants > Roots > Nodule | place: USA... | reverse complement strand
CGGAAAGGACTGGCCTTTGGACAAGGCGCCGGATGCGTTCCGAACCATCAGCGAAGTAGCGCAGGAACTCGACATTCCGCAGCACGTGCTGCGGTTCTGGGAGACCCGCTTCTCCCAGATCAAGCCCATGAAGCGCAGCGGCGGCCGCCGCTACTACCGCCCCGACGACGTCGATCTGCTCAAGGGCATCCGCCGGCTGCTCTATGGCGAGGGCTACACCATCCGCGGGGTGCAGCGGATCCTGAAGGAGCACGGCGTCAAATCGGTGCAGGGTCTCGCCGACAGCGCGGCCGCGGTCTCCTTCGGCGCGATCGAGGACGCCATCGGCGCGAGCCTGATGGAGCCCGAGGACGAGGCCCCCATCAAGGGCGTCACCGACACCGACGATGACGACTTCCAGGGCGATGAGGAGGAAGGCATCGACTTCCGCTTCAGCGAGATCGACGACGAGGAGATCCTCACCACCTTCCGCAAAGGCGCCGCCACCGCGCCCGCCGGCCCCAGCGCGCTGGACCGCGAGCGGCTGGGTCGGGCGCTGGCCGACCTCGTCGCCTGCCGCGAGATGCTGGATCAGGCCCTCAAGGACGGCTAGGGGAGGCCCACCTTTGCGGGCAGTTCCGGCCCCTCTGGGCCGATACACCAAAATGCTGCGGCCTCGCCTTGCGCAAAGCGGCGATCCTAGCTAATGGAACGGCATTCGGAGCGTGGCGCAGCCCGGTTAGCGCACTAGTCTGGGAGACTAGGGGTCGGAGGTTCAAATCCTCTCGCTCCGACCAAATTCTTCAAACAATTCAAGCGATCTCAGGGCGGGCGGTTTGCGGCGGACCGCCCGTTTACATTTAGTTTACAATTTTTGTTCTGCTCGCGTTCTGGGACTGGCGTGCCTATTTCCGACCTTAGCGGCCAAGTTTGAAATCCACGCTCACCTGTTTTGAAGCCGCATCCCCTGGACCGCGGCAATATCCTTCTGCCACAACTGGCCCTAGAGGGCAGCGGGAGGCTCGTTTTGGGCAGAGAGCACTTAAGACGCTATGGAGTTACGATTTTAGCATTTGTGCTTGGGAGCTGCATGCTCGGCGGCTGGCTTCAGGCGAACGTTCAGGAATGGGCTAAAGCCAACGGACAGGATCAGTATCTAGTGAAATATGCGGGGCTTATCGTGGATAGGCTCGCCGAACTCACTCAATCGTCCACGTTTTTTGCTATAGCTTGGGCTGTAATTGGCGGAGCAGCGATCCTTTGGATAGACTACGCCATCCGTCGGCGGACCAAGAATATGGCGATAGCCCTTTACGTTCTCGCGCTCGCTTTGGCCGGGCTTGCCACTTGGATTCTGTTTCATCCAACTAAGCAGGCCGATGCCGCTCAATCAGCTCCATCAAATGTTTCTGACGCAGAAAGAGCCGCTATTATTGCGCCATTCCAAAAGCAGATAAATGAACTCCAGGATCAGATTGCTACGATCCCACGGCAGAAAGGTTCTGTCGCAGGCTACTGGCCTGGTCCGAAGCCACAGCAACATACAGAACGAGAATTTACAAAGCTTACTGTGCGCGAGTTACGCGCTCTTTATGAGGGCAGAACAAGGCTGCAAGCAGACGCCTTCATGGCCGACGAGAAAGGGAAGTTGATCGAATCCGGTGGGACGGTAGTTAACGTCGACAACGGTATGGCGTTCTTGCAGGTGGGGCAGACGCAGCACAACGGAATGCCTGACTACATTGAATGTCGGTTTGGTCCGGCATGGAACGCCAAACTCGGTACCTACCGTCAGGGCGAACAGATGAAAGTGCGCGGAGTTATAGGACCGAGCCAAAACGGGGCGCAAATCTACCTCCAAGATTGCGAAATTATTGGATAACGGAAGTCAAATCAGGCCAACGTTTCGACCGGCAAAAGAAAGAAACTAAGTTGTCGGCCTCGATGCCAAGATCCGTCTCTATCGGCTGATGTCGCCTAAGCTTGACAGCGACCTGTCTCGATAGTCCTCGAGCTTCTTAATTGCATTTGCCGCAAGCACGCCACGCCGGGCGAGGTAGAGATCAATAATCTTCTGCGCTTTGTCGACGCTCCAGCACAGCGCTTCCGCAATCTCTGGCGCCGTCGCGCCGGCTTCTGCCAGTAGCGTCGCAGCGGTACCGCGGTTGTCATGGAAATTGAGGTCGGCGGTCTTGACATACTCGATGCCGGCGCCTGCAGTCTCAGCATTGATTGCATCCACCTTGTCGCAATCCTCACGCCAGTGCTCGTTGAAATACCGCTTGCTGTAGGCCTTGCCAGTTGGTGTCAGCATCACCAGAGCGCCGGTCTTCGCTTCCTTGATTGCATCCAGGTGTGCCTTCAGCTCGCGCGTTGCCGGGATCCAGAGTAGCTTGCCGGTCTTGGTCGAGCGGATCTGCACTCGTATTCCGTCGTAGCGCGTCCAGGGAAACTTGCGGACGTCGCTGGCGCGCATCGCGGTGTTTCGAACCAGCACCATCGCCGTCACCATCGCGGGCCGCGCGGTCCGCATAAACTGCTGCTGCAACTCCTCAGGCCATGTCAGCTCCGACCTGTGGCTCTTGTAAAGCCGCGTGAACGTGTCGAGGGGGTTGAACTTGATGACGGCCTTCTCCTTCGCGAAGGAAAGCACCCGCGCGAGCGCGGCCACAAGGTTGTCAGCGGAACGCGGCGATGCCTTGCCCAGTTCGTTGTGCCAGGCGAGGGCATCCTTGCGAAACTCCAGCGCGTCGTCGGCGTCGTTGAACGTCGCGACCGGGCAGGTGCCCCAGCGCACCTCGAGGCGCTTCAGTTTCCAGATGTACTGCTTGCGGCTCTCCTCACTAAGCCCATCAAAATAGGCGGATTGATCGAAATGCCGAATGAGCTGCAGGAAGGTGCCTTCGCCCTTCGTGCGCATTTTCCTTTCGGCATCCGCATAGGTCTCAGCAAGCCTTGCTTCATCGAGCGGAAGGCCAGTCGCGCGATGGTAGAGATAGATCTTGATCGATCCATCCGCTTGGCGCTTCTTGACGCGATGAATGCCCTTCAGCTTGAGAGGCTTGTTAGGCAGCCTCGGTCTTCCGCGCATGCTGGGCCTTCCAGCGTTGATAAGGGCTAAGCTCGGCCTCGGAGTCTGTCACAAGACCGGAAGAGCAGTCCAGCGCACGATCGAGCGCCTTCCGGTCCCACCGGTTGGTGCCCGGGATCGGTCCCGGCACGATGCCCCTTGCTCGCCAACGATCGAAGGCGGCGAGGGTGTTGCAGCCGCAATAATCGGCCGCTTCCTGCTTCGTAAGGCACCGCTTGTTCATCATGCTTGCCGCCTGTCTTTCAGCTGCAGGCGGTCGCCGATGATTTCTGCGCGGCCGCTGGCGATCAGGCGGGCGACGACGCCGTCACCGATCCGCCGCGTGCCAAACCGCCAACCGCCGCGCGTCGCCCGCTCAAAGGGGCTGAGTTTGAGCAGGCGTAGGTGTGTGTAGAGGTGGGCCGGGAGGGGCTGAGCCATGTCAGTTGACCCTGAACGCCGGAGCGCCGAGCAGCGGCGCCTCGAGTGCGCACCGGATTCTCAAGGGTAGGGCCTCCGGCGCGAAGTCGCGCGCGAGTGTGGTTGGGCGGTTGATCGCGCTTCGTTCTCGATTTCCGGAAAACTTCTGCCCTTTTCTGGAAAGACTATGCCCGACGTTCTGGCTTGACAGAACGGGTTGTGGCGGCCGCCTTAATTGGCTCATGCGGCCGCTCCGTTTTGTCGAGAATAGGCCAGGGTACGTGCCGCGTCGGCGTGCTCGAAGATCTGAGACTTCCGCCATCCCATCCGCACCAGGTCCGGCAAAGCGGCGCCTTCGTTGCGGGTGGTGATGGTGATGAAGTCGTCCGCAAGCTGGGCGATGGCTGCCGGCCCCTCAAGCCGGGCCCGGGCTCCAGGAATGGCCTGCGGGGCGATCAGGCCGGCCACACGCTCCCGTTCGGCCTGAGCGGCCTCCTGGGCCGCGGCAGCGTCCTGGCGGGCCTTACGGGCCGCGAGGAGGGCGTTTAGGGTAGCTTGGCGGTTGATCCGCTTACCTCGCATCACCGGTGCCGTGCGGGGACAGCCTTTCGACCGGACGTCGGCGAATTGGCCTTCTATCGGCAATCGGAAGAAGCCATGAAGGCGAAGCTGAGCGTCGAACTCTGATGCGGTTAGGTCGGTAGCGGGTGAAGTGCGGCGCGACACAGCTGGCTCCCCTGGTGTTTCACGGGAAACATTTGCGCAAATCGCAAGGAATCGTCAACGACAATTTTGCGACAATCGCAAAATGCTGAGGCTTGCTGTGTTGTTTAGAGGTCTAGGACCGTTCGCTTGACTCGGCCCACCACGAAGCGCTCCCCCTCTGCCTTTGATTTCAAGTAAATGGGCTCATGAACGGGGTTGGTAGAAAACGGCTCGAGGCGGGGAGGGTTTGCCTTCCATAGCTTGAACGTCACCTCTCCACGGATAGAGAAAACGTATGGGCGATTTGAAACGAGCTCGCGCTCAGACTTGTTGATTACTATGGTCGACCTGTCCGGCGAAATCCGGTCCATGGAATCGCCCTGAACCGTCAGTGCTATGAAGTCCCCGCGTCCAAGATCTGCGAAAACCAGCAGGGGAACGTCGTCCATCGGTAGCTGCGAGAGCGGGCTGGTCAACTTACCGGCAGGGACGCTATCCAGCAGGGGGACGGTCGTGATCTTGGCTTCGGCTCGCCCTCTTGCGTCAGCTGCTTTTGCTCGAGCGGCTCGCAATCCGGGTGGCTCCTCCCCGAAAAATTCCGCCATCCCGATCAGTTCTTCGAGGGAGATGCGCCTGGTCTCTTTCCGGGCGTCCGGATTCAAAATCCGGCTTATCGCGTCGGCCCTGATTCGCAAATGTGTGGCCAGCTTGCCAGCCGCTCCGCGCCCGCGGTCGGCGAGTTTTGCACTGAGCCAGCGCCGTTGTTCGTTATGTAAGTCCTTCATTCCCTTATAATTTGCGCAAATCGCAAAATCGTCTATCGCGCTTTTCGCAAAATTGGCTGGACATGTATTTGCGATAATCGCAAGGATCGGGTTGTGATGATCCTGAACCCTGCCAAAGCTGTTATCGATAAGGTCGGCGGCTACGAAGCCGCCGCCGACATCACCGGAAAGCACATCACGCGGGTTTATAGGTGGACTTATCCCACCTCCCGCGGTGGGACTGGCGGCGTCGTTCCTCATTCCGACGCGTTGAAGCTTCTCAATCATGCCAAGTCCGCCGGGATCGCTCTAGCGGCCGATGACTTCCTGCGTGAGCCGTCGGTCGCTGAGGGGGCTTTCCCCTCATGAGCCCCATCCGCTCCGAACAGTCAAAGCGACGGTCCGATCAGCCGATCGGCAAAGACCGATCAGCTGATCGGTGGTTTCTGCCCATCGCTCTGACATTTCGAAAGATTTTCCCGAAGAAGACCGCCGAGGTTTTGGCCGACATGGCTGGCCTTCGCGATGTCCGCCCAGCCGAGCTTTGGCTCGACGGCAGCCGCGCGCCGAGCGGCGAAGCGCTCGCGCGAATGATTGCCTCCGCCCATGGCGATCTCGTCATTCGCGCGCTCACCCAAGGGTCGGGTCAGACCTGGGTCAAGCGCCACCGGCGCATCGAAAACCTGGCAGCCGCGCGAGCCGAGGTGGAGGCCGCGCAGCGTCGTCTTGCCGAGGCCGAAAGGGGCATTGAGCCGTGACCGAAGCTGCCACGCATCTTTCGAATCCCGACGATCTACGCTTCCTGGTCATGCTTGCCGCCGTGCTGCTCGCGGGCGCCGGCCTGGCTGTCCTGGTCGGCCTCCAGCCGTTTCTGCATCGCGATGATGGTGGCTTCGGCTTTCGCTGGGTGAAGCGCCAATGAGAGCGGCCCGCGCCATCCTGTTCGGGAGCGACCGGCGGGTGATCGTCGGTGCCGTGCGCGTCGTCATCGCCGACGAAGCGCCGAGAGTCATCCTGCTTGGTCACCGGACCTTTCTGCCGATGCCTGCGCCGCCGAGCTGGGACGCTAAGTCCGTTCTTGCTTACGGGGAGGAGACTCCTTTCCGTGCCGATGAGGGGCTGCTCGAATGATGCAGGCGCCGGTCAACCTCCTGGGTGTACGCGCGGTCGCGTTCGAGGCCGATCTCGTTGACCTTTCCTGGACGCCGTGGCGCCGCATCTGGCTGTCCTCGCGCAAGCCGGTGTGGACGCTGGTCGACGCCGACGACTTCGACTGGCTGATGCAGTGGCAGTGGAACGTCTGGCACGGCGGCCAGGGCAAGGAATGGCAGCTCTATGCCAAACGGAACACGGGCGAGCGGCGCGACACTGTGCGGATGCATCGCGAGCTGCAGATCCGCAACGACCCGCGCGACGCCGACTTCGTCGCATCCCATGTCGTCGACCACATCAACGGGCAACCACTCGACAATCGGCGGGCCAACCGCCGCTGGCTGACGCAGCGCGCCAACATCATCAACCGCCGCACCCGCGGCGAGGCGCCGAGCCTCGACAACATCCTGGCCGGGCTGCTCGCACGCCTGCCCGCGCGCGAACAGCTCGAGGAGATCCCGTTTTGACCGAGCTGGTCCGATACGAGGCGGCGCGCCGCGCACTGGCGGAGGCGGTTGCGGTCGACGAAGTCTTGGCCATCCACGACCATGCCGAAGCTATGCGGCACGCGATGCGCATCGCCGGTGATAAGGCGCTCGAAATCCAGGCCGCACAAATCCGCTTCCGCGCTGAGCGGCGGCTCGGCGAGCTGCTCCTAGAGCAGAGGAGAACGGTGGGGCTCAATCGCGGCCGCGCTGGCGCTGGCCGGCCCCGTTTAGGTGGTTCTGATGAGGAACAGCCTAAATGGGCCCGGCAGGCGAAGCCCGACGAACGTCCGACGCTCGCCCAGGTCGGGATCGACCGCAAGCTGTCATCCAAGGCGCAGCGCCTGGCTGCTATGGACCCTGCCGAGTTCGAGCGGGCGCTCGAACAGCACGCCGCGGAGATGCGCGCCGGCAATGGCCGCATCGCCATGGATCTGCACAAGATAGGCGCCGAGGAGCGGGGCCGCACTGCGCGCCGGGAGCTGGCGATCGCGCTTTCGGCCAAGTCTGCTGAGCTGCCGTCGGGGCGGAAATACGCCGTCATCTACGCGGACCCGCCCTGGCATCGCGACCAAGGTGTGACCTCGCGCTCCTACGAGAACCACTATCCGACAATGTCGTGGCAGGAGATCTGCGCGCTCCCGGTCGCCGATCGCGTGCTGCCCGATGCCTGGCTGTTCCTGTGGATCCCGCGCGCGCACGCCTTTGCGCTGCACGAAGTCGAGATGGAGGTCGAGGTCGTCGAGACCGGCGAGATCGTCCGCGCCAAAGTCATGATGCCGCTGGGGTGGGCTGTCGCGCAGGCCTGGGGCTTTGACGCCTATTCGACCGCGTTCGTCTGGACCAAGACCGACGAGGATCATCCCGACGAGGGTGGCGGCGCCATCCTGGTTCGCGACCAGGACGAACTGCTGCTGATGTTCAAGCGCGGCAACGGTCTCCCGAAGCCGGAGAGAAAATTCGGCTCGAACCATCGCGAGCGCTCGCGGCCGCTCGGCCATTCCACCAAGCCGCAGCATTACCGGCGCATGATCGCGGATATGGCCGGCGCCAACGTCCCAACCCTCGAAATGTTCGCGCGCTTCGACCCCGAAAGCCCAGCGCCTGCCGGCTGGGATCTCTGGGGCAACCAGGCGGGTGAGGAGGCAGCGCCAAAGGATCTCCCCGAGCCCTCCGGTGAGACCGAGGCGGCCGCGGCGATAGCAACTGACGGGGCCAGCGCCGCTGCGGCCGTCGCGGAGCCGCCGTACAACGCCGGCGACGTCGTGGTCATTGACCAGCTCGCCGGCTCCGATTGGCTTCGGCCTGCCGAGCTGGATGCGCTCGAGCTGTCCGAGCTGGAGCAGCTGCGCATCCTATCGGATTTCTGTCACCCAAAGCGTGGCGCCATGCAGAACGTGCTCGGCCCACATTGGGCCGCGCGCGAAATGGCTTATCTCTCCGGCGGTCAATGGCAACTGCGCGAGGCCGGTAAGGTGCGCCTGCGGGAGTTGATCGACTCTCTGGCACCGCTAGCGCCGGCCGCTCTGACCGAGCCATATCGCGCGCCGCAGATGTCGCTGTTTGATGTAGCGGCGCCGCTGCTGGACTGTCCCACTCCGGAGGTGGTCGATGGCGCGCTGCAAACGCGTCTGCCGATGGATGCCTATGAGCTCGCCGAGCAGATCGCGCTGATTGAGATCGCCGCAGGCAATTGGCGAAACGTCGATCCCGAAATGAGGCGCCACCTAGTCGGAGCGCGCGAATACGCGCACTGCACGACCGACGAACGCATCCTCATCACCGACGAGGGCAGGGCATTTCTGGCGCAGCTCGTGGCGCCGGCATCACTTCAACAGCAGGGGGTTTCAACGTGACAACGATCTTGCCGCATCAAACAATCCCGCCGCACGCGATGCGTCGCGTGGTGCTGGAGTCGCCGTTTGCTGGCGATATCACAGCCAATGTTGACTATGCCCGCGCCTGCATTCGCGACAGCCTCTTGCGCGGCGAGGCACCGATCGCGTCTCATCTGCTCTACACCCAGCCGGGCATCCTCAATGATGAGGACCGTAATGAGCGCGCACACGGCATTAATGCAGGGCACGCGTGGATGTACGGCGGCGGCGTCCAGGCCGTTGTAGTCTACGTCGATCGCGGGGTCTCCACCGGCATGGAAGCCGGCATTCGCGCCGCTGAATTCCTTGGCCTTCCGGTGGAGCGCCGCTCGCTCAATGGCGGTGCCGCATGATCCGCGATCAGATCCTCATCGGCGCCGGCTTCGTCGTGCTCTTTGCTGGCTTCATGGCCGGCTACACCATCGCATGGTGGCAGCGCGGCCGTCTGGCCGAGCGAGACCTCGCCGACGTCTCGGGCCCCGAGACCACGGTGATCCTTGGAGACCTCGAGGCGCGCGTGCGGAGGTCGCAGGCGTGAAGCACAAATGGAGCGAGAAGGTTCGCAGCGATGACGGCCACTCATCGCGCCAGTGTTGCGAGCGCGAGGGCTGCGAGATCGTCTGCGTGTCGCGCCACGAAACCGTCGAGCGCGGCTGGCCGGTGCACTGGAAGGAATGGTTTCGCGGGACCGTGCTCATCCGGCGCGGCGGGAACACGCCCACGTGCGAGGCGGCTGAGGCCTGCGCCGATGCCTGACACCAGCCTCATTGTTTCGACAATTGCCGCCGGCGGACGTGCTGGGCTCAAGTTGGCCGACGTCATCACCGCGCTGGTGCGCAAAGTGGCCGACCGCGAAGTTGATGGGCTCGACAAGTACCAGGTCGTGAGCTTCGGCCGAACGGTCAATGGCGCGCGCTTTCCAGATCGATGGTGGCCGCGCCTGGCTAAGGCGATCGAGACCGGCGCTTTCGATTACATGTCGGAGCAGGCGATCGTCGATGTGATGATCGACCACGACAGGCCGTAGCAGCGGCGGTTTCTCTCTAGCGTTCTGTTGCTTACGGCGTCCAGTTGAATCCAGAAGTTAAGAGCATCACCATGCCTACCGCCCGCGCCGAAAGACGGCCGCGCCGCATAGCTGCCGACGAGGCGCATGCCTGGGCGCGAAATCTCCGGCTTCGCAATCTGCATGCCAAGATGGTTCTGAGCATGCTCTCGCTCTATGTCGACGGAGACGGATTCTGCTTTGTTAGCGTCCCCTCGCTCGCTGAGGATTGCGAGCTGTCGCAAGACACCGTCCGCCGGCGCCTTGCCTGGCTGGAGAAGATTGGCGCTATCACCCGGCGTGAGCAATGGGTCGACGAGCACGGCAACCGCAACGATCGCGGGGTTGGGCGGCGCACCTCAGATCTTATCCGATTGTTGCTCGAGGCGGACCAGAGCCTGATCGAGGCGCGCGCGCTTGGTTTCGTCAGCGAAAGTGATGGTAATCCATCGCAGTCTGACCCTAGCTGCCAGCTAGGGTCAAATTCGCCGGGGGACTCTGCTGGGACTCGGTTAGGACTCTGCCGACCCTCGCACTGTGGCGAGGGCCTAATCTCTGAACCTGAACCTGAACCTGAATCCCCCAAAGCCCCCGATGGGGGCGAGGGGAAGCGCTCCGTTGACGAAGAAAGCGAACCAGAGGGGTTTGCGGATGCCTGGTCCGCCTGGCCTGGCCACGAGGTCATGCGGCGGGATCTCGCGCTTGCCGAGTTCCGCTCGCTGACCGCCGAGCAGCGGCTGCACTGTCGCGCGTCGGTTCGGCCATTCACCGAGGCGCTCGCCAGGGCAGGGCGGACCAAGCCCCCGAATTTCCATCTGTGGATACGTAATCGCGGCTTTGAGGAATTCCCGTATCGGCCCGACGGCTCGCCGCCGGTTGCGACGGGGCCGATCGAGGAGGCCTCGGAAGCTGGCCAGGCCATCACCACGCTGTACGCGATCGCAAGGACGCGCCCGTTCGTCAGCAACGGCCGAGTGATCTATCCGGGCGGCGTCAGCCCGCAGCTCCTGGCGTTCGCGGCCGTGGCCGACAAATCGGCTTGGCGGTGGATCACCGATCGGCAGCAGATCGCCGCGTGGCAGGCGTTCCTAGCGGCGCATGTGCGCGGCGGCAGGCCCGCGCTTCTCGAAAAACGCGGCGAGGAAATGGGCTTCTACGCGCCGCGCCCATGGCCACCGCGCAAGGACGGCGGCTGGCCGGAATCGGAAGCCGCTCAAACCGTCACGAACGACGCATCACTCGCAGGGGAAGAACGATGACCACGGTCTACAAAATTGGGGACTTCGTCGAGTATGTCCCGCTTGTTGATGATGCGGTTGCCGTGCCGCTCGAGCCGAAGCGCTGGTATTTGCTGCTGACCTATCCGCACAAGGAGCGGAAGGTCATGCAGACGTTCCGCGAACGCGGCGTGAGCGCTTATCTGCCGATGATCCGCAAGCGAACGGTCTATCGCGGCCGGCTCTGCGACGTCGCGGCGCCGCTTTTCGCCCAAGCGATCTTCATCCCGGATTTCCAGGCTTCGCTCGGAGGGGTGAGGGTCGATGGCGTGGACGGTTATTTCAGGATGGGCGACTGCTATCCGTACCTGAAGCCCAGCGACATGGCGAACGTGCGCGCACTGGAGGCAATGGGATCAATCCCTGTGTCCCGTCGCAAGCGACTCTGGAGCATTGGCCAGTTGGTTCGCATCACCAGCGGTCCATTCGCGTCATTCCAGGGCACAATCGATCGGCTTGACTCGAAAGGCCGACTCAACGTCCTTGTGGACATCTTCAAGCGCATGACCCCGGTCGAATTCGACGAAGGTCAAATCGAGCCAGCCTAGGTGTTGCGACCGCGCACTGAATGGCTCGAACGGAGCAGCTCTCTCCGGCGCATCCATCTTCGCTCCAGCAGCGAAGTGGAAGTTGACGGGATTCCGATGGACAAGCCCGGCCAAGAGCCGGGCTTTTACATTTTTAGGGCAGTCGCCGCTCTCAGGTAACTGAAGGTGCGTTAGAGCTTTTCTGTGGGTCGGGTCCGGCTGCCAGAATGATTGCGCTCGCCATCGTGCGACCTATTCTCTTTAGAAGGGCAGGAGCTTCAGGGATAGCGGCAGCCGCTTCAGGGGCGCAAGAGAGGGCGCAGCACCATGAGCACTTCGGCTGAAATCTGCCTTATGGCAGCCTTTGTCGGATCACCCATCGGCTCGGTTTTGTCGCCATTGCCAGCGAGCCAACCGAGTGAGTTCTCCTTGACGAGGCGTGCATATACTTCGTCGAGCTCTGGATCGACATGGCCGCCACCGTCCTGATTAGCCGCGGTCAGGATCAAATCTTTTCGCGAGACGGCATCGTGCCCTTGAGTCTTGAAGACGATCTCGTTCCACCATTCGTCAAAGGAAACCTCGCGCTTATGGGGCGTATGCTCTCCGCGAGGGATGTAGCGGACGCCAGCATCGCCCAACTGTATGGCTAACAGCCCCATATGGCTCACCAGATTGCGCGGATCGAATGGGCTCGCGGTGCTGACAAAAGCAGGCTTATGGTTGAGCTGTCGTAACAGTGACTTCGAGCGCTTTGTCTCATGCAGCAGAACGCGTATGGTCAGCGCCATTCTCTTGGCCTCGCCAGTGTTGCCGGCGTCGAACGCTGCTGCGGAGGCGTTCAGAAAACCAATTTGCTCGGCCAAGTGGACTTTGAGTTCATCATCGCTGATCGGCCGTCTTTGGCGATGGTTTGCCATTCATGAACCTCGAAGAAAAGGGAGCTTGCTGGAAACAGTCAGAAACGGACATAGCAAAGAATTGCAGATTATTGGAGCACTCCCTCAGGGGGTGCGGCCGTGCTTTGGTTGGCCCTGCTACGGCCCTCCTTGGGTGTTTCCTCCCTAGATTTCTCTGCATATCCAGCGGGCCGATCGCTTCATTGCCGTCGGCCCTTTTTTGCGTCACGGGTCCTTCTGGCTTTCCGAGCGAACGCGGGTAATTCGGACCCCGCCGTTTCGCTAGCCGGAGGGGGTGAGAAGTTAGGTTGACACGGTTGACATAGTTGACAGCCGATAGTTGACAGGATCGCCGCCCGTGCAGCTCCAGCCTATGCAGATCGAATTCCGCGCCCTCGGCACCATCGTGCCGTTCGAGGGCAACGCGCGTCTGCACTCGGAGGCGCAGGTCGCCGAGATCGCTGCGTCGATCAAGGCGTTCGGTTTCAACAATCCGATCCTGGTCGACGCCGAGGGCATCATCGTCGCCGGCCATGGCCGCTACGCCGCGGCGAAGTCGCTGGGCCTCGCCGAGGTGCCGGTGGTGCCGCTCGGCCACCTGTCCGAGGCCGCCCGCCGGGCCTACTGCATGGCGGACAACCGTATTGCGGAAAGCTCGACCTGGGACGAGCAGTTGCTCGCCCGCGAGATGGCCTATCTGCAGCAGGCCGGCGCCGTCGACCTGGCCGTGCTTGGCTTCTCGAAAAGGGAGATCGAGCGGCTGCTCAAGGGGGCCCACGGTGGGCCACGGGGGCGCACGGAGCCCGATGCCGCGCCGGCGCCGCCAAAGCTGGCCGTATCCCGGCTCGGCGACACCTGGCTTCTGGGCGGCCATCATCGGCTACGCAATGGATCGTCGACTAATCCCGAGGACGTGGCCGCGCTGCTTGAGGGTGAAAAGCCGCACCTGATGGTGACCGATCCGCCCTACGGCGTGAACTACGACCCAGCCTGGCGCAACGAGATCATGCGCGCGGACGGGTCTATGGTAGGAGCGCGGGCGACTGGAAAGGTGCTCAACGACGACATTGCCGATTGGACCGAGGCCTGGCGCCTGTTTCCCGGCCATGTCGCCTACGTCTGGCACGGTGGCCTACACTCGGCGACCGTCCAGAGCTCGCTCGAGGCGGCTGGGCTCAAGGTCCGCGCGCAGGTCATCTGGAATAAAAAGCGGATGGCGATCGGGCGTGGCGCCTATCACTGGAAGCACGAGCCGGCGTTCTACGCGGTCAAGGAAGGCGCCGACGATTGTTGGCAGACCGAGCGGTTCGCAGACGACCATGAGGTCGCGAGCTACGCCGTCAAGGAAGGCGAGACCTCAAAGTGGGTCGGCGGCCGCAAGCAGTCGACCGTTTGGGATATCGACCACGTCAAGAACGATACGGGCCACGGCACGCAGAAGCCGGTCGAGTGCATGCGCCGGCCGATCGTCAACAATTCTCGCATTGGTGATGCAATCTATGAGCCCTTCGACGGCTCCGGCTCGACCATCATCGCCGCGCACGTCGCCGGCCGCCGCGCCTTCGCCATGGAGCTAAACCCGGCCTATGTCGACGTCGCGGTCCGCCGCTGGCAGGACTTCACCGGCGGCGTCGCCATCCTCGACGGTGACGGCCACACCTTCGCCGAGGTCGCGCGCGCCCGCGGCGTCGAGCTGGTCGAGGCCGAGCAGTCGGTCAAGGCCGCAGCTCGCAAGAAGAAACCCGCAGCCGCGGCCTAGCCCATGACCGGAATGACGCAAACCGAGTATGCCGCGCATCGCGGCGTCTCCCGGCAGGCCATCTCCAAGCTGGTCAAGGCGGGCAAGATCCCGCCGTCGGCGTTCGTCGACGGCAAGATCGACCCGGCCGCCGCCGATTTCGCGCTCGGCGAAAGCCGCGAGCGCATCCTGTCGGGCGATGCGGACGAGGGCGAGGAGTTCGGCGGCGCTGATCCGACCTTCGGCAGTGCCGCCGGCACGCGCTCGGCGGCCGCGAGCGACTCGAGCGTCGCGCGCCTCACGCAGGCGAGGACCGCGACCGAGATCTACCGGGCGCGCACGGCCGAGCTGGAATACGACCAGCGCGTCGGCAAGCTGCTGTCGACCGAGGACGTCACCCGCTCGATGGAGCGATGCGCCGCCGTCATCGTTCGCGAGCTGGAAGGCCTGCCGAATTTCGCCGACGAAATCGCAGCGGCGATCACGAAGGACGGGCTGCCCGGCGCGCGCCAGGCGCTGAAGAACATCGCGCGCAATGTGCGCCTGGCGCTCGAGCAGAACATGCGCGTTGTCGCCGACGATGATGAGACCGGAAAGGAGGGCGTGACGTCATGAAAACACTTCCGCGCGCTCTGCCGATCATAGCCGGCATTTTCGCGTCGATGTTCTCGCCGCCGGCGCCGATCGCGCCCTCGGCGTGGGCCAACCAGCATTTCTATCTGCCGGACGGCGAGCGCAAGAGCCAGCTCATCGACCTCTCGCGCACGCCGCACCTGATCGAGCCGCTCGATGCGCTCGGGCCGGATGCGCCCGACAACGAAATCGCGGTGATGAAGTCCGCGCAGTCGGCATTCACAACGCTATTGCAAATCGCGGCCTGCCACTCCATCGACCGCGATCCCTGCGACATGATGATCGTGCAGCCAACCGACTCGGCGCTCGCGGACTTCAACTCGCAGAAGCTCGGCCGCGCGCTCGAATTGTCGCCGGTCATGCGCAGGAAGGTCTTTCCGCAGACCGCGCGCGCCGGCAATGCGTCGAAGACGTACGAGAAAAAGTTCTCGCCGGATTGCTCACTGTTCCTGTCGCTGGCGTCGTCGACCGCGGATTTGCGCTCGAAAACGATCAAGAAGGCGCTTTGCGATGAAATCGACGAGTATCCCGCCGACCTCAACGACCAGGGCGACCCGCTCGACATGATCCGGGCGCGCCAGATTTCGTTCCTGCGCTCCGGCACATGGAAGCGCGCCTATTTCTCGACGCCGACCATCAAGGGTTCGTCGTCGATCGAATCCAAGTTCGAGGCGGGAGATCAGCGCCGCTGGACCATGGTCTGCCCGCACTGCGGCGACAAAAATCTGCGCTTCGAATGGTCGGAGAAGTCGCCCCATTTTGAATTCGAGAAGGCGCCGCCTTATCGCGCGCGCTACATTCCGCCTTGCTGTGGCGTCGTGATCGATGGCTGGCAGAAGTTTGCAGTCTACGCGACGGGCCGCTGGGTGCCGACGGCGCCGGGCGAGGGCCGTTACAAGTCGTACCACTTCGACGCGCTGTCCTCGCCGTTCGTCCCATGGGATGAGATTGCGAAAGAGTACGTCGAGGCAGGCGACAATCCGACCAAGCTCAAGACGTTTTGGAATCTGACGCTCGGCCTGCCGTTCGAGCTGAAGGGTGACGCGCCGGACTATGAGCGGCTGCTCGCGCGGCGCGAGGACTATGCGCCCGGAGTCGTTCCCGCCCGAGGCCTGTTGTTTGTCGGTGGTGCAGACGTGCAGCACACTGGCATTTGGGTGGAGGGCGTTGCCTTCGCCTCAAATGGCGAGTCCTGGAGTGTGGTGCACGAGTTCTTTGAGGGCGAAACCACCGACCAGAAGGCCGGTGCCTTCGCCAGGCTCGCCGCGTTCTACGAGCAGACGTTTCCGGACGCGTTTGGTGGTCATCGCGTGCTCGACTGCCTCGCCGTCGACGCCGGCGATGGCGGTCGCGCCAACCAGGTTTATGCGTTCTGCCGCTCGCGGCCGCGGGCCTACGCCATTAAGGGCGTGCCCGGTTGGGCCTCGCCGGCCATCGGGACGCCGAAGCAGGTCGACGTCAAGCTGTCCGGTAAGAAGGTAAAAAATGGTGCGACGCTCTGGCCGGTCGGCACCTGGGGGCTCAAGGCGACCTTCTACACCAACCTGCTGAAGGATGGCCGCAAGGCCGGTGCTGAGGTCGATCCGGATGGCTACTGCCATCACCACCAGAGTTGCGACGAGCGTTACTTCAAGCAGCAGACTGCGGAGTATCTCAAGACCACGACGGTGCGCGGCCGCACAGTGAAGATCTGGCAGGAGACCGGCCCGAACCATCTGCTCGACTGCCGGATCTACGCGATGGCAATGGCCGAGTATCTCGGTCTGTCGAGGTTGTCGCCGGAGCAGTGGGCCATCCTGGCGCGCGAGCGCGGGGTGCCGCCGGTCGTCGCTGAGCCGGACTTGCTCGCGCCCGAACCGGTCAAGATCGCAGCTAAGCCCGCTCTGGTCGGGCGACCGAAGAAGCCGACGCGCGGTCGACGGGTTCTCTCGAAGGGTATCTGAAATGTCGGGCTTCAACTCTCCCACGGATTAGGCCCGACCATGTTTCGGCGCATCCGGGGGAGGTCAGCTACGTGCCAACAGTAGAACACCAAGCGATATTCGCTAAACAGGATTGTAGCCGCGGTCGCTCACGCTAACGAACGGACGCCACTTATTAGGCGGCGTCCGCTCGCAGATTGGCTAGAGCTGGCCTAGATCAAAGGCCCAATCTCTTGCGAACCCACCCATTTCGTCCGATGAGGTCGTTATTCTCGTTCGGGCGACCGCGGATATCGAAGTTGCTTATATCGCTCTGCACGTTGCCGATAATTGTGCCGGGCCGCAGATGCTGTGGCATCTGCTGTTGCAGATACTGGTGGACGGCGCCGCAGGGTCCTGGGCCTAATGGACCACTGCAAATCGGCCCTTGCTGCGGGTCGTGCCACAGGAACTGCTGTGCAGAAACGGGTCCGCTCGCGAAAGTGCTGAAGACCCCCATCGCTACTGCGATCGATAGCTTGCTTGCTGCTTTCATTCCGACGTCTCCTATTTTGAAATGGACGACAGTCGCGCGATCACTCTAGCTGAGCGAGAAATCGGTCTTTGTGAACTAACCCACAATCTGCAGAGAAATGCGCCGGTCGTTATGGGTCAAGCGGACCACTCCAGACGCCCGCTGTAAGTCCACTAAGTGGGACCACACCCCCTCAGGGACAGCGAGCGCTCCACCCTTCTTACAGTCCCTCTACATCGCAGGAGCCCGCCCATGGCAGGCATCACGCTCGCTGACGCGCAGGCGCAGCTCGCCATTTGGCTGGCCGCGTCCGTCGCGGTCGCAAAAAGCCAGAGTTATGAGATCGACACCGGAAATGGGCGCCGCAAGCTGCAGCGCGCCGATGCTGCTGAGATCCGGCAGCAGATCGAATTTTGGGACGCGCGGGTGAAGGCATTGACGGCGGCGGCCTCGGGCGGTCGTCGCCGTACACGCTACGTGGTGCCCTTCCGATGAGCGATTTCCGGCAGAACATCATCGATCGGGTGGTCTCGGCAATCTCGCCGGCGGCTGGCTTGGCGCGCATGCACGCGCGTGCGCGGCTCGACGCCACGTTCGGCGGAGGCGGCCGCTTCGGCTACAATGGCGGCCGTCGCGATCGACGTTCGCTCAAAGCGTGGTTTCCAGGTCAGGGAAGTGCGGACACGGATTCGCTGCTCGACCTGCCGCAGCTCCGCGGCCGCTCGCGTGATTTGGGCCGCAATGCGCCGCTTGCCGCCGGCGCAGTGTCGACCACCACCATCGGCGTCGTTGGTGAGGGGCTCAAGCTCGAGGCATCGATCGACAGCAAAGTGCTCGGGCTCACGCCGGAGCAGGTCGACGCGTATGAGCAGGAGCAGGAACGGGAGTGGGGCGTTTTCTGCGCAACCGCCGACTTTACCCGCGTGCAATGCATGGACGAGATGCAGCAGCTGTCGCTCCGCTCGGCGCTCGAGTCGGGCGACGTGTTCGCCGTCCGCCGTTTTCGCCGTGATCCCGGCGACGTCTACGGCACAAAGGTGCAATTGCTCGAAGCCGACCGGATCTCGAATCCAAATTGGGCGCAGGACAGCGACCGGATATCCGGAGGCGTCGAGTTCAACGACGACGGCGTGCCGGTCGCCTATTACGTCTCCAACAAGCATCCAGGCGGCCGCCGGGTGATGGGAATGAAGTGGGAGCGCGTGCCCGCCTGGAGCGGCGAGGGTCTCAAGACCGTGCTGCATGTTTATGAACGGCTGCGGCCCGAACAGTCGCGCGGCATTCCATATCTCGCGGTTGTGGTCGAGCATCTCCAGCAACTGTCGACCTACAGCGCGGCCGAAGTGGATGCCGCGGTGGTCTCGTCCTTCATCACGGGCGTGATCCAGGCGCCGGCCGACGACGACGCCAGCGATCCGATCGTCGGCGAGAAGGATGCCGGGCTGAACGACAACGAGGTGAAGCTTGGCGCCGGCGCGCTGATCTCTACGGGCCCGGGCGAGACGTTTACGTCGTTCAATCCCCAGCGGCCGAACGCCAATTTCGACGGGTTCGTGAAGGCTTTCTGCCGTGAGGTTGGGGTCGCTCTGGAGCTTCCGGTCGAGTTGCTGCTCAAGAGTTTCACGGCGTCCTACTCGGCATCGCGCGCGGCGCTGGAGATGGCTTGGCAGGCGTTCCGCCGTCGCCGCGCCTGGTTTGCCGGCCGCTTCTGTCAGCCGCTCTATGAATGGATGATGGAGGAGGCCGTCGCGTCCGGCCGGCTAAACCGCCCGGGCTTCTTTAGCGATCCCGTCATCCGCGCGGCATGGTGCGGCGCGCAGTGGGTTGGCCCGCAGCGCCAGAGCCTCAATCCGTACCAAGAAGCGCAGGCCGATGCGCTGGATATTCAGACCGGCACCAAGACCATCGAGCAGGTCTGCATGGAGCGCACCGGCGGCGATTTCGACAAGAAGAACGAGCAGCGCGGCAAGGAGCAGGCTGCGCGCAACGCCGCCGGACTAGGTGTTCCTGCGCCGGCTTCGGGGCCGGCCGCAGATCCGAGCGAAGCTCCTGAAAAGACAGACGACACGTCCGACGACGAAACCGAGCCTCAGAGGAGCGACGCATCATGACGCTGCTAATGCCTCATATCGCCAGCCGACTGTTCGGCTCCGAGCTGATGGTTGATCCCGGGAAGCTGCAGGCCTTTCTGATCGGCCTCGGTGCGCGCATCGTCGAGGGCGGCGTGACGCTGCCGGGTATCGCGGCAGTCAATCATGTTGCTTTCGAGAACGGCCGTCCGTCCGATGCGATGGGCAAGGTGGGTGATCCCATCGGTCGCGTGTTCGAGAGCAAGGGGCGGGGTGATCTCCTGGTTCAGACGATCGACAGCGTCGGCATCATCGGTATTGAGGGCACGCTGGTGCACAAGGGCAAGTTCATCGGCCAATCCTCTGGCGAAACGTCCTATGAGGGGCTGCAGGCGCAGATCGCGCGCGCGACCCGTGATCCAAAGATCAAGGGCGTTGTGTTCGAGGTCGATAGTTTCGGCGGTGAAGTTAACGGCGCCTTTGAGACGGCGGCGATGATCTCGCAGTTGTCGGCGCAGAAGCCGACGCTCGCAATCCTGACCGACTTTGCGCTGTCGGCTGGCTATCTGTTGGCCTCAGCCGCTCGCCAGATCGTCATGCCGGAGGCAGGGGCCGCCGGCTCAATCGGCGTCGTCACCATGCACGCCGACCTGTCCAAGAAGCTCGAGCAGGAGGGCGTCAAGGTCACGCTGATCTCGTCCGGCAAGCACAAGACGGACGGCAGTCCGACCGTGCCGCTCGGTGACGACGTTCGAGCCGCGATGCAGGCGCGCGTCGATCTGCGTCGTGATCAATTTGCTGCGGTAGTCGGCGCTGCGCGCGGCTCGCGGCTTCCCGCGGCGCAGGCGATGGAGACTGAGGCGCAGGTCTATCACGGCGAGGAAGCCGTGCGGGCTGGGCTGGTTGACGGGATCATCGACCCGCAGCTCGCCTTCGCCGAATTCGTAAAGCGTGTCCACTAAGCGGCCAATCGGCCATCAAAAGGAGAAGACCATGACGACTTCCGGACTGGCGGCCGTGCACCTCGCTGCGGCCGCAACGACGACTGCCCTGCAGGTTCCGCCCACGGCGGCCTCGCACGCGCCGGCGCAGACTGCAGCGGTGCCCATCGCGACCGTTGCGGATCTCGCCGCAGCTTATCCGGCGCTGTGCTTGCAGCTGCGCGCGGATGCAGCGACCGCGGAGCGCACTCGTATCCTTGCGATCGAGTCCGCTGCGTTGCCAGGCCATGAACCGCTTGTTGCGGAGATGAAGGCCGATCCGACCGTGACCGCCGACATGGCCGCCGGCCGCCTGCTCAACGCTGAGAAGCAGCTGCGCGCCGGTCAGCTGCAGGCCGTCAAGGACGTGGAGAAGACAACCGGCGCAGTTGCGGCGGCGCCGACGGCCACGACGACCGCGAAGACCGAGGCTCCCAAGGAGAGCGCTCATCAGCTCGCCGCCCGTGCGCGCGCGTATCAGGACGAGCAGGCCAAGCTCGGAATCAAGCTCTCCGTCGCGCAAGCGGTCGCGCACGTCGAGAAGAACGGCTGACGCCGCGCGCGTCAGCTCCACACCCGCAACGCAGTCCCTAAACCTCTCAGGAGCTACCCATGGCCAACAACGGCCTCACGAAGTCCTACACCGCCGAGGGTGCAATCTCGGCAAACACCATCGTTAAGGTCGGTGCCGCCGACTACGGCGTCCTGCAGGGTGCCGCCGCAACCGACAAGTTGCTCGGCATCACCACCGAGCTTGCTGCCTCGGTCGGCGAGCGGACCGATGTGGTGCTCGAGGGCATTGCCGACCTGAAGCTCGGCGGCGTGGTCGCGCGCGGTGACCTGATTACCTCCGACGCGACCGGGCAGGGCGTCACGGCCGCGCCCGCGGCGGGCAGCAACAATCGCATTATCGCGATGGCGCTGATCTCCGGCGTGGCCGGGGACATCATCCCGGTCAAGCTCGCGCCGGGCTCGCTGCAGGGCTGATCCCCGGCGTTCCACAAGAGTGCGTTTTTCAACCATCAAACTCCCGAAGGAGAACAGGTTAGATGTCTCAGGCTCCCTTTGTCATCCAGCAGCGCCTCATGGCCATTACGCTGGCCTATCGCAACCAGGCGTTCATCTCCGACCTGGTGCTGCCGCGCGTGCCGGTCGACTCGTCCGCTTTCAAGTGGTCGAAATATGCGATCGCCGATGGCTTCACGATTCCGGACACCCGCGTCGGCCGCAAGTCGGCCCCGAACGAGATCGACTGGTCGGCAACCGAACAGACCGACTCCACGATCGACTACGGTCTCGACGATCGCATTCCGCAAGCGGACATCAACAACGCGCAGGCCGCGCAGTCTGTGCAGGGCGTGATGCCCATCGATCCGGAAGCGCGCTCGACCGAGCTGTTGACCGATCTGGTCGCGCTCGACCGCGAGAACCGCGTCGCCTCGACCCTGTTCGCGCTGGGCACCTATCCGGCGGCGCAGAGGACGACGCTCGCAGGCACCACGCAGTGGTCGGACTTCACCAACTCCGATCCGGTGCAGGCGATCATCTCGGCGCTTGATACCTGCGTCATCCGCCCGAACGTCGCTGTGTTTGGGCAGGCGACCTGGTCGAAGCTGCGGACGCATCCGAAGGTGACGGCGGCGATCTATCCGAACGGCGGCAATGCCACTGGTGGCGGCACTCCCGTCTCGCGCCAGGCGGTCGCCGACCTGTTCGAGCTCGAAGAGGTCCTGGTCGGATCGTCCTGGTACAACTCGGCAAAGCCCGGCCAGGCCGCCTCGCTCACTCGCCTCTGGGGCAAGCATGCGTCGTTCATCTATCGCGCGCCGCAGGTTGTGTCGCCGACTGGCACTGTCACCTTCGGCTTCACTGCGCAGTGGGGCGAGCGTATCGCCGGCACGATCGGCCAGGACTCGAGCGTTGGTCTGCGCGGGGGCTCGCGCGTGCGCGTCGGCGAGTCTCTGAAGGAAGTGATCGCGGCTAACGATGCCGCGTATTTCTTCCAGAACGCAGTGGCCTAAGAGGACAAGCGGAAACAGCGGCCCGCTATGGCGGGCCGCGGATGTCCTATTCTCAATTGAAGGAGAGCGAACGTGGCAAAACGTCCTAAGGCCGCCGGCGACATGATCGCAATGAGCCGCATCGAGCACGGAGAAGTGGTCGACGGCAAGAACGTCGTGAAAACCTTCGAGCCCGGCGAGGTTGTTGATCTCGACCAGAAGGTCATCGAAGCGCTTTCCGCGATGGGCGCAGTCGCCGCTTTCACCGCCGAAATGATGTCGCCGGAGGCGCGCATGAAGGCGGCCGAGGCCAAAGCGTTGGCTGATGCTGAAGCGAAGGCCAAGCTGCAGGACGAGGCTCGCGCCAAGTGGACGGCCGACGTCGAGATCCAAAAGCAGTTTCCGCACGTCGAGGCCTATCTCGCGTCGCTGGACCTTGCCTGATCCATGCCGATCGAGACCGCCGCCGACCTGGCCGTGTTCCTCAACGCCGCTGAATTCGGCGCGGAGGGCGTCTACACGCCGGCCGGCGGCCTCGCCAGCGATCCGTTCGCGGGGATCTTTGATCGTCCGTCGATCGGCACCGAGCTCAACCAGGTGGCCGCGATCGACGCGCGCCCGACCTTCTTCTGCCGGGCGGCGGATCTGCCGGCGGCCGCGAATGGCGACGCCGGCGATCGGCTCGCCGTCGCCGGCGAGGGCGCCTTCGAGGTGGTCGCGATCGAGCCGGACGGGCAGGGCATGGTGCTGCTGCGGCTGGGGGCGCTCACCTGATGGTCGCGGTCCGCTACCGGGTCGAAACGTCGGACGTGATGAAGGCGCTACGCAATCTCGCCGAGCGTGACGCGCCGATCGTCACGGCCTATGCGCTCACGAAGACGGCGCAGGACATCAAGGCCGAAGAGATCGACACCATGAAAGCGGTGTTTGATCGCCCGACCCGCTTCACGCTCAATGCGCTGTACGTGAAGCCGGCGACAAAGACGGACCTGGTCGCCGAGGTCTACTTCAAGGATGGCTTCGGCTCCGTGCCGGCCTGGCGCTACCTCGGCCCGCAGGTCGAGGGTGGTGCGCGCGTCCACAAATCGTTCGAGCGGGCGCTGATCCGTTCCGGCATCATGGCGCAGGGCGAATTCGCCGTTCCGGGAGAGGGCGCGACGCTGGATTCGTCGGGGAATATTTCGGGCGGCACCATCACGCGCATCCTGTCGCAGCTCGGCGCCGCCGAGCAGTCCTCCGGCTACAAGGCCAACCAGACCGCGAAATCCCGGGCACGTGCGAAAAAGAAGAACGTTGGTCGCTATTTCGTGCTGCGGCCTGGCGCGGACGGGCGGGCCGATCGCAACGTCGCGCCGGGCATCTATTACCGCGCGGATCTGCGCGAGATGGTGCCGGTGATCATGTTCGTGAAGCCGCCGCGCTACCAGAAGCGGTTTCCGTTCTATGAGCGTGCGCAGGCCGTGTTCCGGCAGAAGTTGGTGCCGCGTGCGCGAGAGGGCTGGGACCGCTTCGTCGGCTCCAAATTGAAAAGGGCCGCGTGATGCCTGACCATGCGCGAAAACAGATCCGCGACGCCGTGGTGACCGGGTTGACCGGACTGCCGTCGACGGCAGATCGGGTCTATGCCGGCCGCACGCGGCCGCTGCAGGCCGGTCACGATCCGACGCTGCTGGTGTACACGCGTGCAGAGACATCGCAGCGCGCCGTGCTCGGCCGCCCGCCGAAGATCGAGCGGCGCTGCACGCTGCATGTCGAGGGCCGGGTCTCGACGGCGGCCGCTCCGGACGATCTGCTCGACCAGATCGCCGCAGAAATCGAGGCCGGGATCGCGGCGCTGATCAACTATGGCACCGCCGTGTTCCTCGGCGGCCTGGCCCAGAACGTCCAGCTCACTGCGACCGAGATAATGGCGGAAGCCGACGGCGATCGTCACATCGGCGGGGTGCGTGTCGAGTATCTCGTCACCTACCGGACTGTCGAGGGCGCGCCGACTGCGGTGGCCTGACGAAAATTCGTATTGTGAAAAACCGAAGGAGAGACTGACATGACAGTTGCAGGCATTGGGTACGGCTCGCTGTTCAAGGTGAAGATTGCGGGCGTCTACACGACGATCGGCGAGCAGGCCAACGTGACGCCTCCGGGCATGTCGGTCGACTCGATCGATGCGAGCCACGAGCAGAGCCCGGAGGGGACGCGCGAGTTCATTCCCGGTCTTGCCGATGCCGGCGAGGTCTCGGCCGACATCCATTACGTCCCGACCGGAGCGGCCGAGGCGCAGCTCTATGCGATGCTGCGCACCACGCAGGAGTGTCGCAACGTGTTTCCGAGCGGCGCGTATGTCGATTACCGCGCCTTCATTACCGGCATGGAGCCGGACACGCCGATCGACGACAAGATGGTGATGTCGGTGACCTGGAAGGTCACCGGGGCGCCGGAGCGCCACGCGGCGACCGCGCCGAGCAATGCGGTATTGCCTGCGATCTCCGGCGCGCTGACCCTCGGCGCGACGTTGACCGCCTATGAAGGCGTCTGGGATGACGAGCCGATCTCGTTCACTTACCAGTGGAAGAATGCCGGAGTGAACATCAACGGTGCCACCAGCAAGACCTATGTCATCACCGCCGGCGATAGCGGAGACGCCATCACGGTCGCGGTGACCGGCCTCAACTCGGCCGGCAGCGCCACGGCGACCAGCGCCGCCGTGACGGCGGCGTAAGGGGGCCCGAGCATGGCAAACCCCCAAAAAGGCGAGGTCTCGTTCGAGGCGCTCGGCAAGACCTTCACGATGCGCCTCGGCACGAATGCAAGGGCGCTCGTCGAAGGCAAGACCGGGGTCTCCTGGACGTCGCTGATGAAGCGTCCGGAGGCGGAATGGCGCGAGCGCGACGCCATCATCATCATGTGGGCAGGCCTCTATCAGCATCACAAGCTGACGGAGGAGGAGGTCGGCGATCTCATCGACGAGGTGGGGTCCGAGGAGGTCTCCAGGCTGCTCCTGAAGGCGTTCGGAATCGCCAATCCGCCGGAGGTTGCCAGGGGCACTGCGGGCCCTCGCCGGAGGCGGCGCCGGAGTGGGACTGGGACCGCCTGATCACGGACTGGCTGGCGCTCGGCTACACGCACGAATCCTTCTGGGATCAAACGCCCAGGACGCTCGCGCTGACGTTCGATGCGGCCCGGATTCGCCAGCGCCGCGAGCACAATGAGCGGATGGTGCTCGCCTGGCAGACCGCGTTCCTGCCTCGGCAGAAACGGCCAAACTTCAAGAAGCTCCTGGCGCGCGAGGGCCACGCATCGCGGCCGCGGCAAACCGCCGAGCAGCAATGGGCCATCTTCGGCGCCATCGCGGAAGCGGCAAAGGTCTTGAGGAAGAACTAGCATGTCCAGCGCTTCCGTCATCGGAGCACTCCGGGTCATCCTCGGCGCCGATACTGCCGGGCTCGACAGGGGTCTGAAGGACTCGCAGTCGAGCCTGGCGGCGTTCGGAACGACCGTTGCGACCGGCATGGCGGCTGCGGCCGCTGCGGTTGCCGCGGCCGGCGTGGCGATCGGCGTCGCCATGAAGAGCACGATCGACGACATGGACAAGCTGTCCAAGACGTCGGCAAAGCTTGGTGTTCCAATCGAGCAACTGTCGGCGCTGGCCTATGCGGGCGAGTTGTCGGACGTGTCGTTTGAGGCGTTGAGCAAGTCGGCGGCGAAGCTGTCCAAGAACCTAGTTGACGCCGCGGCGAAGCCGACCGGCGACGCCGCAAACGCCTTTCGGGCGCTCGGCATCTCTGTCCTCGATTCTAACGGCAAGCTGAAGTCCTCGGATGAGGTGCTCGGCGATGTCGCAGACAGGTTCGAGGGCCTAAAGGACGGCTCCGGCAAGACCGCGGCCGCCATGGCGATCTTCGGCAAGACCGGCGCCGACCTGATCCCGCTGCTCAATGGCGGCCGTGACGGGCTCAAGGAGATGACCGACGAAGCGGCAAAATTCGGCCTGATCGTCAACGGACCGACCGGCAAGGCAGCGGAAGACTTCAACGACAACCTGACCCGCCTGCACGCCGTCTGGAAGGGCCTGGTCGCCCAGTCGACCGCGCAGGTCCTGCCGTCCATGGTCGCAATCACCAATGCGATGGTCGAGAGCGCCAAGAATTCCGGCTTTCTCGACGTTGCCCTGACCGGTGTTGCGACGGCGATGAAGGCGCTGGTGACCGGAGGTGTGATCGTCGGCGCCGTCTTCAAGTCGCTGGCCGATTACATCTCGACCGTGTCGTCGGCGATGGCGCTTGTGTTGAAGGGGCAGTTCGCGGCGGCCTTCGATGCAGTCAAGGGCGGCGTTACCGGGGTCGGCGAGACCGCAACCACGACCTTCGGCATCATCGACCGGCTGTGGAAGGGGCAGCAGGCGGGTGCCGATGCCGCGGCCGCATCGACGGACAAGGCGGCGAAGGCGCAGAAGGATTTCAACTTCTCGGCGCTGGGCGGCAAAAATGCCGTCGACAGCTTTATCGACTCGCAGAACAAGACCCTGCAGTCGCAGTCCGCCCAGATCCAGACCTTCGGAATGTTGCCCGGGGCCATGGAGGCGACCAAGATCCAGCTGCAGGCGCTGTCGATCGCGACCGCCAACCACACCACGGTCACGGCCGCGCAGCAGGCGCAGCTCGATCTCCTGAAGCAGAAGACGTCCGATTACGCTCTGACGCTGGCCGGGCTCCAGTTGGCGCAGCAAAATCTTACGCCGACGCAGCTCTATGCGCAGGAGCTGACCAAGATCCAGACGCTGTACGACGCCGGCAAGATCAGCGCAGATACTTATGAGCAGGCCATGCAGGGCGCGGCAGAGCGTGCCGGGACGGCATGGAACATTGCCGGCGCCTCGATGGCCGGCAGCTTCGCCACGATCTCCGCGGCCTTCGGCAAGGAAAGCGCGGGCATGGCGAAGGCCGCCCAGATCTTCGGCGCCATCCACGCGACTATTTCGATGTTCACCGGCGCAGCCAAGGCGCTCGAGCTGCCGTTCCCGGCCAATATCGCTGCCGTGGCCGCCGTGCTGGCGAAGGGCGCCACCTTGGTTGCGCAAATCAAGAGCCAGTCCGTTCCGACGGGGTTCAAGGACGGTCTGTCCATGACCGTTCCAGGCGGCGTTGGCGGCGGCGATAGCAGGCTGTTTCAGGCCATGGTCGAGCCTGGCGAGCAGATCGACATCACGCCGAATCGCGGGGGTGGGCAGACCGGGCGCGAGCGCAATGCGCCGACCGTCGTCAATCTGGCGATGGGCGCGGTGTCCACGCGTGAAGGCTTCAAGGCGATCATCGACGGGCTGAACGACATGGTGGCCGACGGCTACCGGCTCAACGTGGTGTCCGCCTGATGTCGCTGGTCATCTCGCAAAACTTCGTCCTGACCGATTCCACGCCGGAGTTCCCGGTCACGCTCGATCATCCCGTGATCGGCTGGCACAGCATCGTAACGCCGACGAATATCGTTTCCGACAATGAGGACCCGGACTTTCCGGCCTCGAACCTTGCCAATCCAGCGACACACGAGGAGTGGCGGTCGGATGACGACGGCGATCAGTATCTGATTGTGACGACAGGCTACGTCGACGACATCGACTATGTCGGGATCGCCCGGCACAATTTCGGCAGCGAGCAAATCCCGGTCACCATCCTGGACGGGTCGGACAATGTCCTGGTTGATGAGGTGATGCTCCCCGATGACAGCCCGGCGCTGTTCCGCTTCACGGCGCAGTCGGTTGCAACCATCAAGATCAAGATGGCGGCAGGCGCCGACAAGCTGCCGCGTGCCGCTGTGGTCTACGTCGGCAAGCTTCTGGTGCTCGAGCGCAAGATCTATGTCGGTCACACGCCGCTGACGCAGGCGCGCAAGATCAACGTGCAGAACGGCCGCAGCGAGCGCGGAAATTTTCTCGGCCGCATCGTGCTAGGGGCCTGGCGCGAGACCACCATTCCGCTCTCGCTGCTGTCGCCGGCCTGGTATCGCGACCATGGCGGCGATGAGTTTCTCGCGGTCGCTGCCGAGACGCCGTTTTTCTTCGGCTGGCGGCCGGAGAGCTATCCGTATGAAATCGGCTATTGCTGGACGGTCGAGGACCCGATGCCGGTACCGCAGTCGCCGTCCAATCGCATCGCGTTCGATCTCAAGGTGAGCGGGATCGTCTGATGACGCAGTCCTTGACCTATATCGAGATCGACATCCCGTTCTGCTCGCTGACGTATGGCGTCGCGCCTTGCACCGCGTCGATCCCGACGACCGGCGATGCCAAGTGCTTCAACTCGATCAAGACCTGCCAGGACCGCGACAATTTCACCGAATCCGAGGTGACGCTGCGTTTTGCCAAGCCGACCGAGTATCTGCCGCGTGACATCGACTGCATCCCCTCAATCGTGTCGGTCGATTTCTCGCCGGCGACGGTCTCGCTCGGTAAGGATCTCGGCCAGCGCGCATCGCTGACGGTGACCTTCCAGGACCATCCGCACTCTGACACCGGGCAAGGTTACGACAAGTACCGGGCCGAGCGGGCCTATGATCCGTATCGGCAGGGCTCCTATTGGGGCAAGTTCCGGGCACGCCAGCCTTATCTGCGCGGGCGCTCCATTCGCTGGATCAATGGGGTGGTCGGCGAAGATCTCGCCGATATGCAGACGCTCCATTTTGTCATCGAGAGCTTCAACGGCCCGACGCCGGACGGCAACTTCACCATCATCGCCAAGGATTTGCTGAAGCTCGCAGACGGCGACCGCGCGCAGTGTCCGCAACTGTCGAATGGATTCCTTGCCGCAGACATCACGGCCGGTGCGACCGCGGCAACGCTGCTGCCGGCCGGCATCGGCAATGCCGAGTATCCGCTTGGTGGCACCGATTATCTCTGCATCGGCGGAAATGAGATCGTCCAGTACACCCGCGTCGGCGACACGTTGACGCTCACCCGGGGCCAGCTCGGAACCACTGCCTCCGCGCATCGCGCGCAGGACCGAGTTCAAGTCGTCAAGCACTACGCGTCGGCGGATGCCGCAGACATCTTGGCGGACCTTCTGATTAATGCCGCCGGCATCGACGCGAGCCATATCCCGCTCGCCGACTGGCAGGAAGAGACTGGAACGTTTCTCGGCAACGTCTACACCGGGACGATCCCTGAACCCACCTCGGTCGCAACACTTTGCTCGGAGATCATCGAACAAGCGGCTCTCGCTGTCTGGCATGATGCGCAGGCCGATCAGTTGCGCTTGCAGGTGCTGCGCGCCGTTCCGATCGACGCCAACACCTTTACGCCAGAAAACACCATCGAGAAGTCGCTCGCCATCAAGGAGCAGGAGTCCAAGCGGATTTCGCGGGTGCAGGTCTATTTCGGCCGCATCGACCCGACAAAGCCGCTGTCCAACCTCGACAATTACCGATCGACGGCACCGACGATCGACGAAGACGCGGAGGCCGATTACGGCGTTCCTGCGATCAAGACCATTCTGTCGCGCTGGATTCCGCAGGCAGGGCGCGCGATTGCAGATCGGCTTGGAGCCGTGCAGCTAGGCCGCTACCGCGATGCGCCGCGCCAGGTGCAGTTGAAGCTACAGCGCCATGCGTCGACGGATGTGCAACTCGGCATCGGCTATCGGGTCGAGGCGGATTGCGTCCAGGACGCGACCGGCGCAGGTGCCGACATCCCGATTCAGGTGACGCGGCTCAATCCGGGTCCGGACATGTTCGTGGTTGAGGCCGAGGAGATGCTGTGGACCGCGCCTGCGGCCGACACCGGCACGCGCTACGTCATCTTCGATGCCAACAATTTCAATATCAACCTGCGCGCATCGCACGATTCGATCTATCCGCCCGCGCAATCCGGCGACGTCGTCAACTGCATCATCAATGCCGGAGTGATCATCGGCTCGTCGTCGACTTCGCTCGGCGCGTTTGACGTCGGCACATGGCCGGCCGGCGTGACCATAAATCTGATTGTGAGGGGGCGGATACAAGGCGCTGGTGGCCGTGGTGGCCGCGGCGGCACGCCTTCTGAGCCGGATGGTCTACCAGGCGGGCAGGGCGGGACCGCGCTATTCACGCGTCAGGCGATCAACCTCGATCTGTCGAGCGGCGGAGAGGTATGGGGCGGTGGCGGTGGTGGTGGCGGCGGCGGGATGCCTCAAATACCATACCCAGGCGCCGGCGCCGGCGGTGGTGGTGGCGGCGCAGGTATGGTTCCAGGTGATGGAGGGGCCGCTACGGGCGGCACCGCCGCGACATCTGGTTTGCCCGGCTCGGCCGTTGCCGGAGGCGGTGGCGGCAATGCTGTCGGCGGTGCCGGCTCCGGCGGGGCGGGTGGCGGACCTGCCTTGGCTGGGTTGGCTGGTTACTACGGGACCGGATCGCCAATCCATTCACCAGGCGCTGGCGGCTCGCCAGGCGCCGCCATCGACGGCGTCAGCTATATCAGCCTGACGCTCGGCGCAGGCGACATCCGCGGCACTCAGGTTAACTGAAGGGCGCCCTATGAGTTTTGCACGCTATGACCTGACCGCAACCGACTATCAGGGTAACGTGATTGCGGGGGCTTCCGTCGAGGTGCGGGGCGAAATACCGGGCCAGCCGCTCGCCACGCTCTATTCGGACCGCGCCGGCACCACGCCGATCACGAACCCGACCACGACCGATGCAAATGGCGATGCCGGTTTTTACATCGTCGGCGGCTTCTACCAGATCGCGGTGACGTCGGGGCTGCTGACCAAGACGAGACGCTATGTCGGCATCGGTCTTGCGCAAGGCTCCGACGCGGCGCCGGAGGGTATCACTCAGCGCTATCACACCGCGCCTGGAACGGTGGTTGTCGACATCGACGATGCCGATATCATCATCGTCAAAAAGACTGTCGGTGAGGCGACGCCTGTTGAGCTGCCCGATCCTGAAAACGCGACGAAGGCGGTTCGAATCGTGGACGGCAAGTATGACGCCGCGACCAACAATATCACCATCACCTCGCTCGGGACGGGCAAGACCGTCATGGGCGGGGCCTCTTACCCGATCGATTCCAACGGCGGCTCCATCAAGCTGACGCCGCTCGCCGACGGATCCGGCTGGTTCTGACCTCACCTTAACTGCACCAGGACATCATCCTATGAAGCTGCTTCGCGGCCTTGCCGCGTCGGCGCTCGCGCTCATGCTTGCGTCGACGATCGCGTTTGCCCAAGTCAATCCCGGCACCTCGCCGCTGTCCGTTCCCAAGGGCGGCACCGGCGCGGCCACGGCGGCCGGCGCGCGCAGCAGCCTCCAGGTCGACCGCTTCACCGGGCATGGCAATTCGAATTACACCATCCTCGCTTCGGATCGCGTCGTCGGCACCAACGCGGCGTTCACGGCCTCGCGGACATGGACGCTGCCGGCGGCGAACGCCGTCAATGCCGGCCATTCGCTGATCGTCGCGGATTTCCAGGGCACGGTCACCGGCAGCAACACGCTGATCATCGCGCGCGCCGGCAGCGACACCATCAACGGCGGCACCAGCGTTACCGTCAGCTCGGCGAATGGAGCCTTTCTGCTGTGGTCGGATGGTGTGTCGAAATGGAGCGCACAGGCGATAGGCTCGTCGATCGCGTCGGGTGTCTCGTCGCTCGATGGTGCGACCGGTGCGATCTCGATGCAGGCCGGCAGCCTTGATGTCACCGGCTCGACGCTTGTCAGCAACGTATTGTCGTCGCGCGCCTTCGCGCTGACGCAGGATCTGTCGGCCTTCAGCGCGATCCAGACGCTCGGCTACGCGACTGCCGGTGATGGCGGCGGTGCGATCTTTCAGAAGATCGCCGGAAGCTTCATAGATACGCGCATTCTGACCGGAACGGTTACCGCCAACGGCACGTCGGGATGCACAAACGGAACCTATCGTGGCGTCCACTTCGACGGCGGCACCGGCCGAGGCGCAGACGCCACTGTCACGGTTTCGGGGGGTGTGATCACGTCCATTGCCAACGTCGGCGGATATAACGGCGCGACGGCGGTGGGGTACTCTGCGGGCGATGTCCTGTCCATCGGTTCAGACATCCCTGGTTGTTCCGGCGGCAAGACTTGGACCGTATCCACGGTGACCACACCGACCGGCAGCTTCACGGACAGCGCTGGCAACAAGTGGCAGATTGAGTACCCCGCCGCAGGCCTCGACGCGCGCTCGATGGGCGTAAAATTCGATTGGGACGGCACCGACGGCACCGCCACCAACAATTATACCACGCTTCAGAACGCCCTCAGCTTTGCACATTACAAGACCAGCACCACCATCGACGGGGGTGGTACCCAAGGCGGGCAGGTGCTCCTCGCCAGGCAGACGGCCATGTTTGGCTGCGGGGCTACCGTGCCGTTGCATGTGCCGTATGGCGTCAAGGTCAAAGGGCAGGGCAACTACAGCAGCGTTCTGAAGGTCTGCGACACCTTCGATACCAGCATCAACATCGTCGAGCTCTGCAATTCCTTCACCCATTTGGCTTGCTTTGGAACGCTTCTGGAAGACTTCCAGTTGTTTGTCTCTCATAGCGTTTCCGGGGCGTCTTCCCGCTCTCTCGTCTACACCAACAACGCCCAGCATGAATCTGGGCTGCGCCGGATGGCGATCTATCCTGGTGGATGCGGTCGCGGTGCGACTTATGAAACCGGCTACGGCGGCGCGACGTACATTTTGCTGGACAGTGTCGAGTTCAAGGGCGGCAAGTCTCACGCCAACTGCGGCGGAGCCAACGGCCCTCATGTCGTGATCAACTACGGAACGACTCAGGTCCTGATCAACAATCTCAATGTCTCCGGACCTTCCGGAGCATCCGGCGGCCCTCGTCAAGATGGAATTAGCATCGTTGGAGGATTTGTTGAGATTGTAGGCATCCATGCTGAGGCAGTCGTGAATCCAGCCATCATCAACATCACCGGCGGAATCACTGCCGGTCAGGTTCGCGCGCGGGCAGTCGTCGGCGGCATCGGCTGCGACGGGATGTTTGCGCTGACCGGCACGAACACGCCTGGTAATTTCATGCTGAGTCCGCCGATGGCCGTAAACGGCTGCAACTACCTTGTGAAGAACAGCCAATCCGGAGGAGGTAGTTCGCATGTTTCCGCCGCCTCGGCGACGGACGTCGTGTTCACCCCGGCCGCTCGGGCCTGGTAGGGAGGTGGCCTACGATCTGGCGGGATCCGCCACCGGATTGCTTTCGCCGACCGCGCATATGGACTGCATGCGCCAATAGCCAGCACGCTATTCGGCGGGAGCGGCTTGGGGCTTTTGCCGTCGCGGGGTGCTCGATATTCGATTGCCGACGGCAATCATAGGCTGCTCGATGATGCGCCAGGTCCATGCCGCGAGGGCGACGCTGACAGCGATTGACCCAAAGCGCCACGGCTCACAGAGCCATTCCGGAAGCAAAAGCTTGGCCGGGACGGGGGCCACGATCATGAAGATCAAGAGGTGCACCAGGTAAAGGGAATACGAGCTGTCGCCGAGTTGGATCAACCAACGGAGCGGTGCTTTGGTCCATTGCACTTGCAGGTTCGCCATCCCGAGCAGAATGAGGAAGAGACAAACCGTCACCGAGAAAACAAAATCATGCGAGCGGGTGTACCAAAGCGAAAGTGATCCGAGAGCCATCAAGGCCGCTGCCACCGCGTTTCCGATCCGCAGCCTGCTGCTGATCAGGTACACGATGACACCGCTCAGGAAGTCGGCCTGAGTGCTCGAGACGATGTGGAAGGTCCACGGATTGCCAAGGACGAAGCCGGCGTAGGCGAGAACGGCCAGGACGACGGCGAGCCCCCAGATTCCGGCCAGGGGGACCGTGGCGGCTGCGATGGTATAGAATACGAGTTCCCGCTCCAGCGTCCAACTCACGTCGTAGACGGAGGCGGATGGTTGAGGGAGCAGGGTTAGCGAATAGAGGAAGTGCGAGAAGCTTTCCGGCCTGTAGCGCCCGAGCAGGATCATGCAGGCAACGGCCGCCATGATCGCCCAATACATCGGATAGAGGCGGAAGAGCCGCTTGATCGCAAATGATCTGCCGTCGAAGTTAGGCTTCGAAGCAATCAGGCAGATCACGTAGCCGCTGATCGCGAAGAAAAAATTTACGCCGAGAAAGCCCCACTCCTTGAGAAATGGGATCGGGTCCTGGGCGCTTTCCGGAAAGCCGCGCAGCGCAACGTAGGAATGGAAGTAAGCGACGCTGAGCGCTGCAATCGCGCGCGCGGCTTGAATACCGCCGTTCTTATCCAAGGTTTAGTTCCCCTTCCGAAGCTCCCCAAGGCTGCGGACCCTAGCACCACAACTGCTGATCGAGCAACGGCCCCTGCTCGCGGCGGTTCCCTTGTGCACATCGCAAATCCTCACAACCCTGGAGCATCAACCATGGCCTCGATTCCCTTGGTCGGGACGTGCTTTCCCACATCGAAAGCATTTCTCGACTACCTTGACACAATCCAGTTCAGGGCCTGGACACCTCGCTTCGTCACCATGCACCACACCGGCTCCCCGTCGCTGGCGACCTGGAAGGGCTACGGCAATCGCAAGGTGCCGATCACGGACGAGAAGTGGATGCGCAACCTCGCTGGCTATTACGGCAACGAGCTCGGCTGGAGCGCGGGGCCGCACTTCTTTTTCACCCCCGCCAGTTTCTGCGTGCTGTCGCTGCCGGCCACGCGCGGCGTGCACGCGAAATCTTTCAATGCCAATTCGTGGGGCGTCGAGTGCGTCGGCGATTTCGACAGCGAGCCGTTCACGCCGGATCTGGCAAGCCGCTATGCGGAGGGCCTGGCTTGCCTGCACGTCGCGCTTGGCATCAGTCCGGACCCTTACGTCTTCAATGCGAGCGGGCTGCATTTCCATCGCGACGATCCCCTGACGAGCAAGACGTGTCCGGGCCGCAAGGTCGACAAGGCTACGATGGTCGGTCTGGTCAAGGCGCAGATGGCGCGGCTGACGGGCGGGGCGGCGCATGACGATGACGATCCGCCGCCGGCGGTCGTCGCCGTCAAGCAGAAGGGCACCGTCAACGTCGCCGCCGGCGATTTCCTCAGTGTGCGCGACGAGCCGAGCGCGAAGTCGCCGGAGACGCGGCGCCTTCAGCGCGGCGAGGTGATCGAGATCATCGGCGAGGCCATGAATGGCGGAACGCGCTGGCTCAAGATCGCAAGCGACGATGGCGGCGACTTCGTCTCGGCGCGCTACGTCACGCTGGTGTAGCCATGGGCGAGATCATCCTGTTCGCCGTCATCGCGCTGATCGTCGTCGCGCTGTTGCTCGGTCCCGGCCTGGAGGCCTTGCGCAAGTTCATGCAGCGGATGTTCCGCTCCTGACCTGATCGCCGCGCGCGGCCGGCGCTTCCTTTCCGCGCAATCCCAACCACACACAGAGGTGAACCATGAAGCGTTGTTCCAGCGCGGTCCTTGCCGCGTCCGTAGTCCTGATGACCGCACTCTCGGTGGCCCCGGCGAGCGGCGCCACGATCGATATCGGCCAGGCCGTCACCGGCAGTCTCGTCGACATCATCAACGGTGCCGTTGCCGCCGGCATCACGGCGCTGGTGGCCTGGGTCGCACTGGTGATCAAGAACAAGTTCAACATCGACATCGAGGCCAAGCACCGCGAGGCGCTGACGGCGTTCCTCAACCGGCAGGCCTCCAGCCTGATCGCCAAGGGCGCGGTGAAGGTGCAGGGCCTCAAGGTCGAGGTGAGTAGCGACGCGCTGGCGGTCGCTGCCAACGCGGCGTTGCATGCCGTTCCCGACGCCCTGAAGTTCTTCGGGCTGACACCGGAGTCCCTGCAAAAGCGCATCCTGGACCTGCTGCCGCAGCAGCCGGCGGTGGCGCAGGCGCAGGCGATCGCGCTCGATGTCGCCAACCCGACGACGCCAAGTGGCACGCCGGCGCGGGTTGCCTGAGATGGGGACGGCGATCGCCGCGTGGCTCGCGAAGGAGGGCGTCGGGCTTCTGCTCGGCGCTCTCGCAAAACTCCTGCTCGACCTCTGGAACGACCACCAGGCCGGCCGGGCACTCAAGCAAGCCGGCGCGGCCGAGACCGCGGCGAAGGTCAATGCCGAAACCGTGGAGACGCAAGATGCGATGGATCAGGTTAGCCGCCCTTCCGATGATGCTGTCGCTGACAGCCTGCGAACCGGGAAGTTCTGAGGTCGTGGTCAAGATCGTCTGCCCGACGATCAACCAATACGACAAGGCGACGCAGGACAAGGCGCTAGCCGAGTACCAGGCCCTGCCGAAGGACTCCGCACTGCGGCTGTTCATCGGCGATTACAAGCGGCTGCGCGACCAGATCGCGGTTTGCCGATCGCGCAGCAGATAGAACGTGAAGGGAAGCGGAATGGATTCCGGAACCTGGGCCATCCTCATCGCGGCGGGCGCCTTGATGCTCAACTTCGTCGACAAGATCTTTGGCGGCGGCTGGAAGCTGTCGAACCGGATCACGCGGCTAGAGACCGGCGTCGACGGAATCCAGCTCGAGATCCGCAAGCTGGTCGAGGCCATCGGCAAGATCGCCGACATGCGCGGCGACATCCGCGTGCTCGACACGCGCGTCCTGGCGGCCGAGCAGGACATTCGCGAGCTCAGGCACGGCGATGGCTTCGTCCGCAACCGCTCGCCGGCTGATCCTGGCATCAATCGGGAATATTGAGCCCATCATGATCCGTTTTATCCTGGCGGCGCTGGCGATCGCCGGCGCCGCAATCGCTCCCGCGCGCGCCGAAGTCTGCGTCGCCTCGCAATACGGCGTCGGCGACGGCTACCACGGCCGCCGTACGGCGTCGGGCCGGATCTTCGACACCTACGCCACGAGTCCCTACACGATCGCGCGGCCGTCGCGCGCAGATCTCGGCCGGCGCTTCCGCATTACCAACCTGAAAACCGGCGCCGCCATTGTGGCGCTGTCGACTGATCTCGGCCCGTTCATAGCCGGCCGCTGCGTCGACCTCGGCCGCGCCGGCGCCGATGCGCTCGGCATCGGCGGGCTCGGTTTCGTGCGGGTCGAGCGGCTGGATTGAAGCAAAGGGTGAGGGGACTTTGCCCTTCAGATCGTGTCAAACCTCAGGCCCGGTGCGGGATGCCCCTCGCGCCGGGCTTTTGTTTCGTGCCGACACGCCCTTCTTCGGCCGCGGGTGCATGTGGGGGTCGATCGTCGGCCACGACCATTGCGGGCCATCTAGCCGCTGGTGCAGAGCGCTGATGACAGCCGCGAAAGTAGGGCACCTGAATTCACCGAAGACCCGCGTCGAAATCCGCACGCGCCCGTCCCTTGTTTTCGGCAGATTCGCGGCGGGCAGCAGGAAGAAATCCTTGATCCCTCCCTGGCTCGGCTCCAATCTGATGACCAGGACCAGGTCGGACTTCTTGTACTTGAGCCGCTGCACTTCCCATCGCGGGCCTGGCGGCGCGTACCTTTCACCGTCAGACACCACTCGCGCGAGGGTGAGGGAAACGGTTACGCTGCTGCTGATGGTCAGCAAGTGAAGTTCTTGCAGGAAACTGATGCTACGCCTGCGCTTTTCCACCTCGGCGATGATGTTGCGGGCGACCGAAGCAATCAGACGGTCGGCCTTTGCGGCAGTCTCTTTGAAGCAGTAGCGGGATTTGGGTTCGTATCCGACCCGCCTGAACGCCTCCGCCAGCGATCCGAAACGCTGTGCGTAGGTCTTGCTGTGAGGGATGCCCTTTGTGGTCATCATCAATTTGAGCGAGAGGCGACCTTCGCGACGGAGCAAAGCACGAAGCCGATCGAGCATCTGATCGTCGGTCAGGACGCGTCCATGCTCGACCTCCGCCAACCGCCGCTGCGCCTTCGCGAACAGGCGCGGCGCTACAAGGGGTTTGAATGCGTTGTTTCGCCGCACCCACATATCCGGAGGGTTGGTGACTTGCCTCTCGCCCAGCTTTTGAGAGCGCCGATTGTAGACCAGGTGACCGGCATAGGCCTCGTTCTTCAACGTGTTGCTGATGGTCAGTGAGGTCCAAAGCTTGCCGCGCGCGTTGAGAATGCCGTCTGCATTGAGGTCGCCGGCGATCTGCGTCCGGCTTTTCTTCTCGTTCACGAATGCGCTGAAGATGCGCCGCACGACCTTCTGCTCTGACGCCGGGCCTGGGACGAGGATCGTGCGCTGACTTTTCAGGCTCTTCTGTTCACCGTACTCGAGGATGCCTCGGCGCTTGCCGCGATCGTCCAGCAGCATGCGCCGCAATCCATATCCGGCCGGTCCGCCTCGCCAATAGCCCAGAGACACGACGTTGCACTGACCCAGGAAGACCTTTTTTGAGAGTTGTTTGCTGTAGTCGGCGGCTGCCACCCGCTTGATGTTCTTGAGAACGATCGAGGCGAGACTCCCGTCGTTCTCGAACTCATCGGCGCAGTAGTGAACGCGGACGCCGGCTCGTTTGCAGATGAATTCGTAGTAGGCGCTTTCATCGACATCCTGAAACCGTCCCCACCGGGTGATGTCATAGACGAGGACGCAATCGAAGTCGGCTCGGCCCAGTTGAACATCCCGGATGAGATCCTGAAGTCCTTCGCGCCCCTGAATACGAAGTCCGCTGCGGCCGGCGTCGGCGTAAGTGCGCACAATGCTCATGTGGCGCCGAGCGGCGTGTGCGGCGATTGCCGCCATTTGGTTTTCCAAAGAGTATTTTTGTGCGTCCGTCGACATACGCACGTACTGAGCAGCTTTCGATCCTGCCGTCGTGACGTCTTTGGGAGGTGCGGCTAGCTGCATGGACACTGTCCTGCTTGACTTGCAGACGCGAGACTGCGCCACGAAAGGTGCAATATTGGTGTTCGGTGGCCCGCCGACTTGATTCGAATTCGACGAGACGCGCCGAGCTTCAGGTGCGCTTATGAGGCCAGAAGCTGCTCGCCACGATGCCGATGTATTCGAATGTGTCGAGCAGGGGGCTGACTAGTTGGCCGCCGGTTGTTGCGATAGCCGCCGGCTGAAGGCGGGCATGCAGGCGAGTGCGATCAAGATCATCGCGCTCGCTCCTGCCAGCTTCACGAAGAGCACGCTCTCTGTGATGTTCGAAACAGTAATATAGGCGGTGATAGCAAGAGCTCCGGAAAAGGGCGCCGCAGGCAGGCTGCCGGGGTACCGAACAGCCGCGCGCAGCGCCGCAACCAGCAGAGCGGTCATTAGGACTGCGCCAATCGCGCCGAAGTTGACCAAAATCTGCAAATAGCCGTTGTGGAATTGTGTGAGAGATTTGACCCCGCTCGACTTCGCAAAGAGCGCTGGCAGCCGAGAGGCATCGGGTCCCCATCCAAGGAACGGCCTCTGCTGGACCAAGTTCACCGCAAGGGCGGTGAGAGCAAGCCGGTCCTGGCCCGACCAGTCAAGCTCATCAAGCGGTTGTCCGATCCCCATGGCGGCCGTCATAAGACTTCCAAAGCGGTGCGTCATCGTGGACCAATTCATCACGGAAGCGATGACGAGAGACGCGAGGAGGGCAACGGCAGCATAGCTATATCGGCGGCCACCGGCATGGCGGTCAAATCCATATCTTAGCTGCGCGCCGAACCAGATCGACACGGCGATGCCGGTTGCTATGAGGGCAGTTCTGCTCTGGAGAGAGATCAATAGGAGCTCAGCGAGGATGATCGCGGCTCCGAGTGCGGCGGCTGAGCAAGCTGTGAAGACCAGCCCCAATGGCTTCTGAAGCACCACAGATTGGAGTAGCGTGGCTGCGGATATCATTAAAAGGCCGCAGGCCAGACCGGCAGAATTGCGGTTGATGTGTCCGATAAATGCGCGATCTGGCTCGACGATTTCTCCGGTGATCACGGAGATCGCGCCATTGCGTATCAACAGGACCGTTGCACCGATCGCGAGCCCGCTGACGAAGGTGATCAAAATGGTATCCCGGCGCAGCCGCCAGAAGGCAAAAGTGACGGCCACGATTGGCCCGAGAGCGATCGGCAGGTGCTTGCCGAGGGCCCTGAAGTGATTGCCTGGCAATTCGTTGGCGGCGGCGTAAGTCGCGCTCAACAGGACAAAACCAATCCAGACGAGGCTTAGGATCATAGGCGGCTCGCGGAGGGGGCGGCGATGCTGGGCCAGCACGGCGATTGCCACCATGACTAGAACCGCCGTTAAGATTTCGGCGACAGACGGCGCAGCGGCGCACGCGATCCCCAGCAGAAATATGGCCCCAGTACCCAGATTTTTAGGTTCTAGGTATTTGATATCATTAGACATTATTTTCATATCAACCGCTGCATGAGGTTGCGGCTGCTGCAATTTTTTGTTTTGCAACCGACGGTTTGGTGCATTAGGATGTTTCTATTGAGAAACAAACAATTTGGGCCGGGGGGCTCGGACTTTGAGGGTAGTGTTAGCTGTGTTCCAGCTTGTCAAGCTGGGAGGCAAGGAGCGCGATTGTCTTGCGGTCGCTCGATTCTTGCAGGGCCGCGGGCATGTGGTCACAATTGTCACGACGGCCATTGATCAGAGGCTTTCGTTGCCGTGTCCAGTTGTGCTCCTGGAGGCGCCGGGCCAATTCAACCATGTCAGATCTCGCGCATTCAGTCGGGCCGCTCTTCAGCGGTCAAAGCTTACCGATGCTGAGGCCTTCTTGGCTTTCGAACGAATACCCGGAGCCGACGCACATTTTGCGGCCGATGGTGCTGTCCGGTGCGGAGGCTTGTTAAGGTGGCTGCCGCGGTATCGAACCCGCCGCGCTTTAGAGGAGCGTGTCTTCGGTCCGGACTCAAACACAAAGCTCTTCTTCCTCACCGAAAGCCAGCGGGCCGAATACACAAAGGAATATCGATTCGACCAGGCGCGCAGCGTCGTGCTGCCCCTTATCGTGCATGAGGAGCGTATAGAGGCTGCAAAGGAGAGGGTAGATCGATCAGACGTCCGCAACGCCTTGAACATCCCTTTGGCCGCAACTGTCGCGATGGCCATCGCGGTGGATCCGTTTCAAAAGGGCATGGATAGAATCCTCGCCGCTGCAGCCCGCCATCCCGATCTTTATGTCGTGCTTGTCGGCTCGGAAAAGGGATGGCTGCGGCGACAGATCAAGAGCCTCGGTCTCACGGATCGGACCCGCTTGGTGCCCTATACCTCCAATGTCATGCGGTTACTGCGCGGCGCCGACTTCCTGGTGCACCCGGCCCGCGTGGAGGCGGCAGGACAAGTAATCCTCGAGTCGTTGCTTGGCGGCGTCCCCGCTATCGTCAGCGATGTCTGCGGATATGCGACAGAAGTGGTGCGCTCAGGTGCCGGGCTCGTTGTCAACGAGCCTATCACTGATGAGGCGCTTGCTGGCGCTATTCAGGACGCGATCGAGAGATTGCCTGCGCTGCGCGCGGCTGCGGCTACGGAATCGAACCGCTTGATAAGGGCCCAAAGCCTTTGGCTTGAGGCCGTCGCTCTGGAATTGGAAGCCGGCAAGCCGCAGCGAGAGGGCACTGTACGATTGCCAGTGCATGACGTGGCCATATTGGACAGTCCAGGCGGGATGGTCTGCCAGCAGTCTTGAAACTGTCGCTCCTTGGGGATGAGGGAGCGACTCTTCCGCCCTCCGCCAAACTGAGAGTTGCGTTGATTGAAGCCTATTGCACCCGACGGGCTCCGGCACCGCTCCGCTTTCACTAAGCTTGACAAGGTCGCGCTCGGTATCGTCGGGGCTGTAGCGGCATTGGCAGTTCTCTCGGGCTTACTGAACCCACAATCGGAGACAACCAAACGCGTGTCTCCCAAAGCGGATCCACCCCCCTGCTATTCAATCGGCACCTCGGTAGCCTCCGGGTGTTCAGCGAGGACCAAGTGACCCGACGAAATAGTCCGCAGACTTTGACTTCGCCTAGTTCGAGATGGGGCGAGCTATGACATCCGTCGAGATCGTCGGATGGGTTCTTCTAGCTATCGTGGTCATCGCTACACTAAGCGCGAGTAGAAGCCCGCCAGCTTGAGGCCGAGCATCGACGCGACCGACGAACGAAGCATCAAAGTCATGCTGGCTTGCCGGACGTGGCTTAGTTCGGACATCATCTCTCGCTTCTTCAGTTTACCGACGAAGGCTGCCATGCGTAGAAAACCAACCGACCCAGCTGCCCGCGGAGCCGAAGACCTGGTGCTTCTATTTCGGATCGAGCGAATGGCAAAGTGGGTTGGCAGGATCAGCGCTGTATTGGTTCCTCTCGTCATCGCCTGCGCGGCCTTGATTTGGCGCCGTCCGTGACGCCGCGCAGCGGGGGGGGGCAAGCCCCCGGCAGGACTCGAACCTGCAACGCAGCGTGTGTACGAAGCATCAAGCAGAAGGGCTGCTCATGGCATCCATCACCCGTGACATCGCCGGATGCGTTCGGTTCTTGACCTTGATCCAATCCTTCGAGCGACCGCCGCTATACCTGCGGTCGCGGCGTTTCGAGACCAAGCCCTCGAGGCCCATGCGGCAGGCCGCGCGATACAGGTCCGGCCCGATCTCGCCCGCCTCGAACGGCGCGACGAACATCCCGTCCGGCCGGCCGCGCAACAGGCGCGCCAGGTTGGCCTTGCGCATCGAGAGCGGCAGGGTGCGCAGATCCTCGCCGCCGAGCGCGAGTACGTCGAACGCGTAGAGCTGCACCTCTTCGTCGTGACGGCGCGAGTGCAAGGCGTTGAAGTCGGAGACGCCGTCGACGCCGAGGATCACGGCCTCGCCGTCGATGACGAATTGCTGTTTCCGGTTCTTGAGCGCGGCCTGGACGATCCAGGGATAGCGGTTGGTCCAATCCGAACCGTTGCGAGAGAGGAGGCGCACCTGCTCGTTTTGCCGAATGACCAGCATTCGGTAACCGTCGTACTTTACCTCGTGGATCCAGTCAGGCCCTGAAGGGACGTGCTTGGCGGAGGTAGCCAAGCAGAGCTCGTACGCCATACGCATGGACCGAAGATAGGACTTCCCGCTCAATTTGCGAGGTCGGGAACAAGTGGCAATCTGGCGAATTGTTTCGCTGCTCCGGCCATCCCAAGCCCCCCTGAAGCCGGAGCAGACCCCAATGGCCTCAGCTGCCGCCCCAGCTGAGGCCACTCTTTTTTGAGGCCTCCCGCGCCGCAGTTTTTCAGTCAATGCACGACGCTCCCGCCCGTGTGCCCGGCAAGTACCTTTGTACCTTCATTCGCATATGTGAATCTCGTCGGGAGAAAGTGGCAGTGTCCCTTTCTTGCCGCTAACCTTGTGCGATACGTGAGTCGGGGGGATTCATGGATCGGAAGCCTCTTGAGAGCATGTCTCTCGAAGAGCTGTGGCGACTCCACGCCGTGCTCAATGATGTTCTGGCGAATAGGCTTGCGGCGAAAAAGGAGGAGCTAGAACGACGATTGGAACTGCTCAATCGAGACGGCAAGGATCGCCACTAAGGCCGTCGCAATCGGCTCGTCGTTTCACGCTGACGGACCTAGCCGGTTGGGAGATTCATTGCCGGCGCGAACCGTTCTGAGAATGTTGCGGCTTTCGCATCCCGCGCGGCAGAAAGCGCAGCGGAAATAAACGTGGAACATCCGACGGTCGCCAGCGCCAGGAGAGCCGTACCGAAAATCAGGCTACGCATTTGAGCCTCCCGCAACGGTCGTTACCGTCACAGTATCGGATTGCATTGTTTCAGCGTCGCTTCGTTGCAGGCCTTAATCGGCTTCGTACACGCGGCCGTGAAGCCCCGGGCAGGCCAGGCTGCGGTGCATTTCGCGAGCCCAGAGGCCTGCCTTCAGTTGTCATCGGACAACGCCGCGAAGGGGTAGGGCAAGCTGCAGGTCAAAGCGCCGCGTCGCGTTGGCGTTGATGAAGTCCTGCAGCGCTGGCGTGATCTCGGCGTCCGTGTTGGCGGCGCGCTCCGCCAGCGCGTCGGCGACGTCGGCGGTGGCATCGCGCGACCAGCCTTCGACCGGATTGAAGCAGACGATCCGCAGGGGATAGGCGTATTGGCCGGAGATGATGTCCTGCAGCACGGTCTCGAGATCCGTGTCAGCCTCGTCGGTCTCGCGCCAGGCGCAGCCGGCGCGCGCCCCAAAATCCTCAAGCACAAGATAGATGTCGCGGTCGAGGCGATCGGCCGGCACAATCGAGGGCGAGGAACGCATAACGCTTACTCCGGAACGACAGACACCAACTGCGCGGCGGAAATGAATGTTCCCTGCGGTTCGGCCGTCGTCAACCCGTGCCCCTCAGTGGCCGATCGAAATCCGGCCGCACGTCGGCGCCGCGATGGCCGCATTTGCTGCAGGTGAATTGCGGCTCGAGGTCCGATAGGCGCATGTCGTCCGGCCATCGGTCGACTTCGGCCGGTCCCAGGCGGACCATGTGGCCACAGCGAAGAAAGTCGCCGCAGTAGACCAGTAGGCCGCGCGTGCCGCCGCGCCCGCCTTGCGGGTTGCGCATTTCGCCGAGGGTGATCTTGTGGGCGGGTGTCACGTCCCTCTTATCGCACGTGAACGCAGCAAGAACAAAGGGGAGGAAAAACGTGTAGCAAAACGTGTATCAGCCGTTTCGACGTGTATCAGCCGTTTCGGACAGCCCGTAAGGTTCTGATTTGTCGTGGTGATTTTTCGCCGTTCGGCGCGGTGGCGCTCCCTAGCGGCGCCGATTGCCAGCGTTTGATGGCTTCACTTGCGACGTCTCGCTGCGCCCGTTCTAATGAGACTTAGCTGGAGGGAGCGAACAATGCACAAGCTGACAGCCACAATGGCGATCGTCACTGCAATTGCGCTTGCGGGATGTGGAAGGGAGCCGGGGCCGAAAGGCGAACCCGGCGCGCAAGGCCCAGCCGGACCGCAGGGAGCCCAAGGCATCCAAGGCGTGCCCGGTCCTCAAGGGCCGGCTGGCGCGCAAGGCCCCCAAGGTCCGCAGGGCCCCAAGGGCGAGAAGGGGGACAAAGGTGATCCTGCCACGGTGAATATCCGCGCTGTGCAGGCTGACGGTGCCGTCAACTGTGACACCAGCGAAACTCTAGTCTCCGTATTCTGCCCAAGTGGCGGCGCCGCTGACGGTGCGAAGTGCGGGACCTCACCAACCGTCGGTCTTTGCTTGAAAAAGTAGCCAATGCCGTCGCTTGAGGTGACGCAGTCCTGATGCGGGGGATAGCGCCCGGTTCAATAACAGGTGAAGTCAAAAAAGCACGAACAGCGGCGGTTTGGGTCCCCTACCGCGGACCGGCAATATTTAAAAAGGGCCGGTTTACAAACAAAGTAAAAAAGCGTGGCGATTCAAGAACTGCGTAATGCTCCGGTTTTCAGAATTGCTTAAGTAGATCAATAAATTGCCCACGCCTGGGAGACTAGGGGTCGGAGGTTCAAATCCTCTCGCTCCGACCATTTTTTCAACCTCTGTCGGGTGACCGTCGGCGTGGAGCGTGCTCCGGCCGCGACGATGCCTGTGGCCAGAAGCGGGGCCTGCGGTGGGCGGTACATCGAAACGACGAAAACAACCCCATGCACAGTAGCGATGTCATTGAGTCATATTGTTTTTCCGAATCGCCGCGTCGGACACTGGTAGGAGCTGATCGTCCAGAGGACAATCACGGTCGAGCGGTCGGCTAGAGCCTCAACTCTTCACCATCCTCCTCGCAACTCCGAAACTGTTCGGGTCCGATAAGAGTTTCGATTCGCGGCATCAGGACGCTTCCATTCAGGCGAGGGCAACATGTTTCAGTTATCGTGGAGCGAGATCTTCGTCCCGACGCATTCCATCATGGAAATGATCGTGCGGGGCACCATCATGTATCTCGGCATCTTCACCCTGATGCGGTTCATTTTGAAGCGACAAACCGGCGGGCTCAGCATCCCCGATCTGCTTCTCGTCGTGCTGCTGGCGGACGCGGCGCAGAATGGCATGGCGGGTGAATACCACTCGATCACAGAAGGTATCGTGCTCGTTGCCACCATCATTTTCTGGAATCTAGCCATCGACTGGGTCGGGTATCACGTGCCTTTCGTGGAGCGGCTTGCTCGGCCGGCGCCGCTCCTGCTCATCAAAAACGGGCAGGTCCTTCGCCGCCACATGCGGCAGGAGCTGGTGACGATGGATGAGTTGATGAGCAAGCTTCGCGAGGAGGGGATAGCGAGTCCCTCGGACGTCGTAGAGGCATATATCGAGGGCGACGGAAATATCAGCGTGAAGAAGAAGGAAGCCTGACGACCTTCGTCTGCCCGCCGACATGATCGGCGTTGCGGGACTACTTGTTATTCTGCGAGGCTTCCGCCGGCTTCCCCAAAAGGCACAAGCGCTGATACCTCAAATACCCCATCGCCATCCCGTTGAAGGCGGTGAGTACTCGAGGTCATATCCACAAACGCGTCGGGTTTTCAATGTCACGGCCGTTCAAAAGCCGCCCGCTACAACACCTCGGCACGAACCTGAGCTACGCCGCGATTCGTAATCCCCAAGCTGCGCGCGGCAGCGAGCGAGAGATCGAGGACGCGGCCACGAATGAACGGGCCTCTGTCGTTGATGGTGACGATGACGCTGCTTCCTCCATGGGTCACGCGGACCTTGGTGCCGAACGGCAGGCTGCGATGCGCCGCCGTGAGGTGATTCCGATTGAATGTCGAACCGCTCGCTGTCTTGCCTTTGGAATATGAATAATAGGAGGCCTTTCCCGAAAAGACTCGATTGAAAGATCGCATGCCCGAGCGATCAGCCGATGGCTCTTGTGCGGTTGGAGGTGGCGCCTCAATCTGATCCTTCTTCGGCTGTTCGGGTCCAGCAGGCGCCGGCTCTGCCTGAGCCTTCGGAATGATGGACCACCGGTCATGGAAATCCTGTGCTGCAGCGCCGTTCGCGTTCAATCCGATCCAAGCAGGGACTGTCGCAATCGCCGCCATTCTGACGAGAAGATGCATTGTCGACCTCGTGAACGATTGAAGATCAAGCCGACAATGCAAGCTCAGAGGTCGCGTTCCTCAAGACGCGCAAAACGGTGATGACATACCGACATCGCGGAGCAAGAGCGTGCCTGACTGAGATTGACCACGCTCCGGTTCTGCCCGACCTCAAATAATAATGATTTAATTTGTCAAAATTAAATATATTTAAATATTCAAATTAGCGAGGCGAGTTATCGCGCGGACGACTGACGCGGTCGCGTCCCGGCGGAGAATGAGTCGCGCAAATACGATCAGCTTTGGACGCGGGCAGTGCGATCGTCATCAGGCCAGATGCGAAGCTCAAGAAGCATCGTGCGGAGCTAGATCGCAAGTGCCCTGGCTTGTCGCCCACCCAGCTCAAATACCCCACCACCATCCTTGTCGTCTCGTCCACCAGCACCTTCACCATTTTCTCCGACAGCATCTCGGCTGCGTTCAGCGCCGTGTTGTGCGCGATGGCTTCGATCGTGCTCACGCACATGAACGCTGCGAGCGCGGGGTCGAGCTTGCGCATCTCCTTCCGGTGACGTTCGAGATAGGCGCGCACGAGGGCGTGGATTTCGTGGCTGTAGGCCTCGACCTCGGCGAGGTGGCCGGAGCGGGGGATCTGCTCGGCGAGGACGCGGTGCAGATTCGGGTCGATGGAATGGGCCTCGATCGCGATCTTGACGGCCGGCGCGGTTGTCAAACTTCCCTTAACGGCTGCTGCTGCGTACCCGTCCCGCAAGCGACCTGCGGCACCGTTCCGGCGGCGCGCACTACAAGATGCTCGAGGGGGCCGGTGCTTTCCGGCGCCCTCTTTCCATCCACCGGACTCTCATGTGAAGGTTTCTCTACTCGCTTT
>Ga0214545_1001177_pt1 | contig 47792 bp, 25 predicted proteins | sample CNSS4metaG_FD_160064 | JGI IMG/M metagenome (GOLD analysis project Ga0214545, IMG submission 160064) | Root nodule microbial communities from cowpea collected in UCLA plant growth center, Los Angeles, California, USA - CNSS4 | ecosystem: Host-associated > Plants > Roots > Nodule | place: USA... | reverse complement strand
AAAAAAAATAAATAGAAAAAAAAAAAAAAAAAAAGTATATATATATATATATATATATATATATAGGGTTATTTAATTAATTGTGAATATTTTAATAACTTAAACAGGGTTGAAGATATGGCGGGGACGAGTATTATGGTAGGGATATGTACATCCCCATCCCCATCCCCATACCCAATTGAAAAAATTAGAGATTCTCCATACCCATGCCCATACGCATACCTAGTCAATGCGGGGATTTTTCGTCAAAACGGAGACGGGTTCGGACAATACCCACAGAACGTGTTTATTTGTCATCTCTAACTGTTGTATGAACCGAACTGTTATAAAATGAATTATTTTACAAATTGCACTATTTTTTAACTTAACTACATTACTCTTGAAAACTTATAATATAAACTTAAAATATTAACTAAAAATAAATAAATTTTTCATATAAAATCACTTTGTTCAAATTTATTGAAGCTCTTTTAGTATCCTTGTGAAAAAAATATAGAGAAAGATATTTATGTCAACACGATACAAATCATTTATCCTAACTTATCTTAATGTATTTATCAACTTTATTTATTTATTTTTCTTCCAAACATGTCTTAATACTCGTCTTATAGTTGTCAAACAAATTATAAAATTTGATGTTTAAGTAAAATATAAGTGATGGATTTAAATATAGAAACAAATATATATATATATATATATATATATATATATATATATAATAAAAGAATTGTTGAAATTATTATTCACACAAATAGAATTTAAATAAAGATATTTTTAAAACAAAAATAGAAAAACATTAATATACTACCCATATCCATGTTTAACAAATACTCTTTTATTTTGCAGAGGAAGTCGATGCTTTACAAGTTCGTCAGCAACTTTAATCATTTCTCCCAAAAAAACATGCATCATTCTCCTCGTTAAAGTTTATCATTGCCTAAGATTTTTTAGCCTTGTTTATTAACTTTGAAATATAAAAATCTTAGCTTATTTACTATGAGAGTGCTGATTGAAACAAAAGAAATGGAGAGTGTTCAAATTGTGAAGAGGAATGTTCAGATAGCGAAGAGGAAGGGAAAACTAAAATTCCATAGTTCAGTTCATACATGGAATAATTAACTGATATAAGTTTGGTTTCTTGAAACTAAACTTAAAAACAATGAAGTGCAATTTTAAATACAAACAGTTCAGTTTTTTTTAGTATAAAATAGTGCAGTTAACCACAAATTAGTATAGTTTAGTAAATTATGCCCAATCCTAGTTTTGGATTGGGTGACAACCAATGGCAGAACTTGGACAAAAAGTTCAGGGTGTCAAATTAGATTTTTTTAAAATTCATTGTATCTAAACTTTAAGAACTTTTGAAAGTAGTTTTTAATTGTCTTTAATTATTGGGTTCACATGAAATTTCTCAAGTTCAATTCACTTAGATGCATTTATTTTACTTCCATCACAAGTCTTCTCATTGAAAAAGAAAAAATCAATTTTTTTATTCTTTATTATATTTTTTCTAATATAAATGTATTACTACTCACCTATTTAGAAAAAGATAAATTCATCACCTTCAAGTGATACACATAATGATACGCAATAGATAAATTTATCACATACGAGAAGAAAACATATTGTTTTAAAGAAAAAAATATAAAAAAGAAAATAAACTTATTCAAAAGAAAAAACATATTGTTTCTTAACTTCTTAAATCAATTTATTTTAAAAATAATGTTAGATTGAGAGTAAAAATTAAAATCAAAAAGAAAATGGAAAAAAGAAGTGGAGATGTATAAGAAAAAAAATAAAAAAGAAAAAACTATGCATAAAGTTTTAAGAAAAAAATTAAAAAGTTAATATAAATAATATAATATAAAAATAATTTTAAAATAAATATTAAAAATTAAATAAAAAATGGGGGAGCCGTGGCTCCCTAATCATATGTAAGGTCCGGTAGTGGTGAGAACATTCAATTGCTACATAAGGTTAGTATCAAACTGACTTTTACATTTGACGGTGCCAAGATAATGGCTTGCAAGTACCTATATGTGTTCCAATAATGTCAAGAATAATATTCCGTGGTTCAATACATATGATTTGTTGGTTCATAAACTTGTGCTAATTGAAGCCATCAAATCAAATAATTGTTGTTATATCCATACGTCAACAAAGTTTATGAACCAAAAAGGAGACTATGTTGCACAGTAATTTTATGCTTTTTATTTGTCGGCTTTCATCCATTTATACGTACAATTGAATAAATTATTTATATTCTTGATATTGAAGGAAGGAACCGGATATTCTTGATATTGAAGGAACCGGATATTGTGACTTGCCATCCCCAAATAATGTAAGAGCAGGTCAAACAAAGCGTATTAAGATGATTAGGATCAAGACTTTAAATGTAGATAGTCTTATGACTTAATAACTCTCAATACTATATATTTTTTTTAATATTTGAATTGTAATTATTGAATTTGTTACTTTTATCAAGCAATGAAACATATTTGTTCATTTTTTTTATGTTGATATAATTTTGTTTATATTTTAAATTCCAATAATAAATAATTTTATACCACATAATATATATTATAAAGTTATTAAGTATTTTTCCAAAAGCGATTAAAATTAAAGATTAATACTATTAGTTATTTATATAATAACTAACAAAGTGGTGATATAATGACTAACAAAGTGGTCGCTAAATTATAGGAATTCGATGACTAAATTTCTCATTTATTTTGGTTACTAAATCAATTATTTTAGTAAATGATTTTAGTTACTAAATCGTGATTGAGTTCGGTCAATAAAGTGGTCACTGATTTCCGTTACTGTTTCGGGTCACTGATTTTGATCATTTGATCAATCATTATATATTAGTGGTCAAAGAAATAGTGACCAATTTGAATTGATTACTAAATTGGTCACTACTTTTCTTTGTGACCGATTTTGGTCATATAATGAAAAAAATAAGATATGTCAGACACAAGTACTATCTTACTGTAGTCCGTAATCTCCTCAGTAGGCTTCTTTCTGGTCGATACATGTCGCGTATGGATATCTCAGTGTGATCGATTTGGACCCCAGGGGTTATCTGCAGAAGAGACTCTGAAGCTCAAGTCAGCAAAATCTCTTAGAAAGTCAAATCTCATGTTTAGGAAAGTAATGAATGCGTACCTTTAATTCGTGGGGTCCATGCATATTTATAGATTATTAATTATGTCTGGCCACGTCATGGGCTGGGCCCTTGTTTGGGCCATAAGTGGGCTTGGGCCTTAACCCAGACCCCTTTGTTCGATCATCGTGGGGCCTATGAATCTTACCGTTGATGTTCCAAATTTGCCAAGTCCTTGCTTAGTTTCCTAGAGTTAACGGCCTAGGCTGGTTACTCTTTAGCGGCTTAGGCCACTATTGTTCTTTTAGTGTGTTCGGTCGATGTTGCTCTTTAGCGGCTTAGGCCGGATACTTTGATTCACTTTAGCGTGTGTATGGTGATTGTTATTATTTACATCCTGGGTAGTTACACAGACGAGTTTTATGGTTATTATTCGGCTCGGCCAGCTAGGTGTGGTACACCAGTTTCCCAACCTTTGCCGGTATAGTTATGACAGTAAAGAATGATAGGTGTTGGCGTTTTTGGCTAGGCCGGCTAGGTGTGGTACAAATAGCTAGGGTTCGAGATGTTTAAAAGACAATGTTCTCCTTTTCTTTCTTTCTGGTTTAGTTTTCTATTTTGTTCTTACATATTCTATACATAATTTTTTTTCTTAAATGATTCATTCTCTTGTTTCAATCTTCTTGAGTCAATTCCATGGTGAGTATATATAACATGTTTTTTCTTAAGTTTACTTACGTAGTTTGAATTTATTCCAAAACTTATAATCACTTCGCTCTGATTTTGTGCAACTTATAAGTTGTTTAGAGCCATGCTTTGACTAATTATATCTTCCTGATTCCATTAAAAGTAGTGCTAAATGTGTTTTCAAATTTTTAAGCCACAAAATAATGAAAATTATGATCATCTTTGATAATTGTTACTTATAACTAGATCCTTATCAAGTGTCCAAATATCTTGATGAATTCCATATTTGATGAATATATACCCAAGGATGTATTGATCCTTTCTCAATGCAATCATTATTTTAACTTCTTTTTTTCTCTCTAACAACCTAACTACATTTGTAAAATTTATTTTATTCTCTAAGTCAAATTAAATTATTTAGTTAAGTCAAATAAATAGTTATATTATTTTTTTATAAAGAACCAAAAGTTTACAAAAATTCTTAAGGAAGGGTGTTACATATTAATTATTTATCTTATGTAAGAAAATATTTCAAGAAACATGTTTGTTTTATTTTAATATTAGAATGCAAAAAATTCCATTTAACTTCGCTTAATATGTCCCAGATTTAAGAAAAAAAAGTCAATCAAAACACTGGTATTTTCGAAATTAGTGAGAATATTTAGATTTCGATTCTCATAAAAATTGAAGCATATACACGTTTAGGCTTCGGTTATCTGAGAATTGAAAGTTTCCGTTAATTTCAAAAGTCCCACTGTTATTTTTATATTTTATTTTTTGATAGAGGTTTAGGCTATATTGTTATTCGCGTTTCTTGCTTCCAAGTTGCTATTATGAGCTTAAAGTTCTTTTATGTAATGTGAGTCTATATTTTTGTAATATGTTGTTAATAATTATATTTTAGATATGTGGTTAATTATATTCTTAAATATATTTGATTTATTTTATTTGATTTGAGGTTGTTATCGTTTGAGTTAACCTTAGTTTCTCATTCCGGATTCAATACAAAAATTATTTATTATCTCTATGTTTTTTTGAAAAAAATATTTTTTAAAAATTAATATAAGAGCAGACAATATAATAATTTATTTGTATTAAATTATGAATTGTCTGGTTGGAAAGTTCAAGGAAATTAATCACTTTTTCATAGTTTATTAGTGCATGTATATTTTATGTGCATATATATTTTAATAGTGTTAGATTTTTTAGATATTGTTTGATATTATTAAGATATTGTTAATCACAATATCAAACAATATCTTTTATTTATTCTATTTATTTTCAGTTATTCTTTTTAATTGTATATCTCTTTATTATAAATAGATTTCCTTATGTGTGGTTTATACACAAGCACGATTAATCTTAAACCCTATTTTCTTTATTCTCAACATGATATCTAGAGCTTAAGTTTTTTTTTTGGCATTCTTTTCGTTGCCCATGCCATCATAAGCACTGCTACCGCCATCGTCGTTGTCATTGTCGTCGTTATTGCCATCGTCGTTGTCATTGTCGCCGTTATTGCCATCGTCGTTGTTGTTGTCATTGGAGTGCCAGTTCTGACTGGCGACCACATGGTTCTGATTGCCCCGGCTAGGCGACCTCAATGTCGCCAGAATCGTCGTCATCGGAGCAGCGACGCTCCCTCATGCGTCATTCGAAGTCACACCTCCTTTTATTTCGTCCTCACACGTGGTGACCTCCTCCCATTTCATCATCGCACGTGGCGGTGCGTCATCCACCGTCTCCAACAACGATCACTTATGCCGGAATCACCTCGTCCTACTCTTTCTCGATCTAGTCTAATTAATCCAATCAGACCTCTTTGGTATTTTAGGGTTTTTCTCTCTCTTCCTTCAATGCGTCTTTTGCTACCTCTTCCAATTCTGAAATTTCTTCTGGTGTGTTTGACCTGTCCATCTACATTAACTATGTTAATGTGCACTTATCCATTGACGAGTTAACTGGTCCTAATTATGCCACATGAATGTTTGATTATGGCTTAAGAGTCAAAGGTATCTTGATCATCTTACCCCGAGAGAACCTACTCTAACTCTTGCTAAGGACGACCGTTGGGAAATAATTGATGCTCAATAATGTGTGGTTCTCAAGGGTACTCTTAATGCTTCGTTAAAGCAGCTTTTTCATTCCTCCGGAACATGTGCTCAAATTTGGGAGCATGCCAAGTTATTATAAATGAATGATACTCAACGTCTCTATGGTGTCTGTTCTAAATTTATAGATCTTATTGCCTCTAAACATCAAGACTCTATGATTGATTATATGGTCGAAATTCGTGCTCTTTTTCATGAGTTCAACGAGTAATTGCCTCCTTCCCTCGATCCTGCCATGGAGATCACGCAACGCTCAAAGTTCTTCGTGATCAGATCTTGGGTTCCCCGGTTGTCCCCACCTTGACTTGGACCGGCTATACTCTTTTGCGTGTACCAGAAAAACCCAACATTGATACACCTGCTTTTGTTGATAATTCTTCTGTGTTGGTATCTCATTGTGATGATCAGACTCGCCCTTGCAAATAGGGAAAAGGACATCCTAAATGTGAACATTGTGGCAAGCTAGGTCACAAGATGGACATGTTTTATGCATTACATGAGCGTGAACATTGTGGCAAGCTAGGTCACAAGATGGACAAGTGTTATGCATTACATAAGTGTGAACATTGTAGCAAGCTAGGTCACAATATTGACAAGTGTTATCCATTGTATAGTCATCCTCCTCGATCTGCTATAGTTGTTCAAACCGATCTTCCCCACCTTCATCTACTAGGGATCCTCCTTCTTCTGTTTCGTCCTATACACCTATTATGTTCAACAAATTTCGCAAATGGTATAAGGATCAACAATCTACTAGTTCCACTGCATTTGTCGCACTGGTAACAAAATGTTTGTTTTCTTCTTTATCCTCTCCTAATCTTTTACCTTTTGTTAAACTAGCTGATAGTTCTAGAGTCTCATCTAATGGTGTTGGCATTGTTAAAATTTTCCCTTCTTTAACCATTGAAAATGTTCTTTATGTCCCTGAATCTCCTTTTAACCTGTTGTTCATCAGTCATCTAACTCGTTCTATTGATTGTGTTATTTTTTTCACCAACAATTTTATGTTTTTATAGGACCAGAGTTCGAAACAGGTGATTGGCATAAGATGTGAGTCTCATGGTCTTTATGATCTCCGTCCCATTACACACATTGGTGTAGTTATGCAGTTTTCTTCTATTCTTCATGCTTAGTTAGGTCATCCAAACCAAGTTATAGCAGTTTGTCCCTACCTTGTCCAAGCTGTCTTGTTTGGTGTGTGAGTCGTGTCAATTGGGCAAGCATAATCGTACTTTCTTTCCTCGTAGTGTCACATGTGATGCTTCGTCCCCTTTTGCCTTGGTTCCCTCTAGCATTTGGGGTCCTAGCCGCGTTAAATCTACTTTAGGTTTTGAATACTTTGTTACTTTCATTGATGATTATTCCAGATGTACTTGGTTATTTTTAATAAAAAATTGTTGGGAATTATTTCATATCTTTCAATCTTTTTTTAATGAAATTAAAACTCAGTTCAGTGTTTCTATTAGAGTTTTGCGCAGTAATAATAACCATGAATATCTTTCTCATTCTTTTAAACATTTTATGGTTTCTCACGGTATTCTACATCAAACTTCTTGTGCTTATACCCCTTAATAAAGTGGTGTAGCTGAACGTAAAAATATACATCTTATTGAATCAACTCACACTCTTTTAATTCGTGGAGAGGTTCCTAAACATTTTTGGGGTGATGCTATTCTTTCTGCCTGTTATCTCATTAATCACATACCTTCTTTGATTTTAAATAATAACATACCTTATTCCATTTTATTCCCTCGTGAACCTCTTCATCCCTTACCTCTAATAGTTTTTGGGTCTACATGTTTTGTTCATAATTTCATTCCTAGTCTCGACAAGCTTTCTCCTAGATCATATAAGTGTGTTTTCTTAGGGTATACAAGGTCACAAAAAGAATACAAATGCTTTTCTCCTTCTGTTAACCATTATTTTGTGTCTATAGATGTCACCTTTGATGAGTTCTCCATTTATTTTAAGAGTCAACCTTCATCTTTGTCTCCATCCAATCCTGTCAACACTCCTAGTACCTTTAATGTTCCTATTCTTTGTGACCCTCTTACTATGTCTTCTTCACCATCAGATCTTGCTCCACAGTCATCTTCTTCTCCACCAGCTCTTCAGGTTTATAGTAGTTGAAACCGATCACAACCACCACCATGTGACTTCACTCAAGTGCCAACTACTCTATCTCCTCCAACTTTGACACCTAAGTCTGACCTTCCCATTGCCCTATGAAAAGTTATGCATTCTACCCGTAATCCCTCACCCCATTATATTGCTTTGAGTTATGATCAATTGTCATTACCTTTTTATACATGTCTTTCCTCTCTTTCTTCTATGACCATTCCAAAAGCTGTCAATGAAGCTTTAGCCCATCCTGGTTGGCATTAGGCCATGACAAATGAACTAAGTGCTCTTCATAACAGTGGAACTTAGGAACTGGCCCCGTCACTGTTGGACATGATGGTACTATTTATCAAAGTTGGACATGATGGTACTATTGATCACCTCAAAGCTCGTCTTGTGGCCAAAGGTTATAATCAATTTTTTGGGTTGGATTATGGAGATACCTTTTCGCTCGTGGCAAAGATTAACCTAAACATCTAATGATATTGAGCACTCTCCCTAGCCACATGCATATTCCTCAACACTTGTACAATCATTTGCTCCCGTACAAAATATGATCATCGCGGGTGGAAACCATAACCACTAAAATAGAAGGTTGAACTAATACAAGCATCAAAACCTCATAACTAGTATACACATCAATCATAATATAACAACCCACCCAAACCATACATAACCATGTGTCTCACAACACCACACAATTACATCAATCATTTTACACAACCACACAAAACATGTTATCTTCGTATATAGTACATCCACCAGTGAACTCAACGTCAGGAGCCAATTTGTAACTCTCGCACGCAACTTACCAATACAACGGCCACCTCCCATTACTCTTTTTGGAAGCCCCAACAAAATTTATGTTCCCATTAATCTCCTAAAGAGGCTTGGTGAAGTATATATGTGTCACTTCCCATTACACTCCTCAAGATCTTTGACGAAGTATACCTCCAATACAATTGCCCAGAGTTATCCTTCATTGAGTCACTGTACACAAGCATACATTTTAGTTTCTAAACAACCACATATTCACATGTCATCACAATCATACTAAATAACATCTACTTGCTAGTTTAGATTCATAAAGTAATACATAATACATCACATACAAACAAGGAGGCAAGAAAGAAAACAACAAAACTAGAAAACAAGAACATAAGAATGTAAGCTCCCTCTACTTCATATTCTTCAATTCTTTCTTCTTCCCCTTGAATACTCGACCTTTAAAACTTTCTTCATTCTTCCTTCAATTGCCACAATTTCGATTAAAACTCCCCACTAATATTTTTAGAAAATACTCACTAGTGCAAACACTGTTCAACTACAACAAATAACGACGACTCAAGCGCAAACATTGTGGAAAAAAGGCAGTGGCCTTTTTGTAAATAAAACGTCCACATCAACGAAAATTTTACTAAAAACCGTCATTATTTGCCTTGAACTCCAGAACAATGACGGTCACTCTATTAGCTATCGTTGTTTATTGCCACAACCACGATGGTGGTTCGCAGAACTGTCATGGATCAACTTGTTGAGGGTTAAAAAATAACCCTTTCACAGTTTCCCTATCGTGCCCACTTTTCTCTCTTCCACTCTCGTCGTCTACAGTCACGCCGTTTGACATTGCCTCCTCCGCTAGCCACTAGCCACAACGAGCACCACCATCATTTTTTGTCGCTGCTCCTGCGAAGTCATCACTGGTGGGACGGGAGAACTTTGTGACGCTGTTGCTGGGGTTCCGCTGCCACGTCCATGTTGTGTTTGCCATCACAACCCTGTTGCAAGGTTTGCAACAACTATTGCTTGGGTTCCATTCCCTCTACGTTGTTGTCGCTGCGACTACATCACTATTGGGAAGTTTGCCACCGCTTTGTTGTTGCTGCATCGTTGTCGCTACCACCGCACCGCTGCTACAATTGTGAAGTCTCCATTGCTCCATCGTGTCCTACCACCGCACCTCTCTTTTCGCTGCCGTTGTGGTTCGATTTTTCTCCCTCAAACCATCGTGGTTGTGGACTAAACATGTAAGTATTTTTTTTAATTAGTTTTTAATATTATAGTTATTAGTGTTTTAAATTTTATTTATTTTGTATGCATTAATTTTGGATGACAATATTTAGTTTTTAAATTTGAGTATTTGTTGAGTACGAGGGTGTTCGAGCCCTAACAATGTGATGAGATTAAGTCTAGAGGTGTTCGACCCTAGACACTTATTACTTTTATGCATTGTAAAATTATTTTCACTATAGAACAATGATGGATCAGAGATGGATTAATCTATCATATATAAGTGATGATTATGAAAGAGGGGTCTAGGAGTTTATAAAATTTGCTCAATGTCATGGTGGTAATGCAAAAAATAGAGGAAAGATGAGGTGTCCCTGTGTAAATTGTTTGAATGGGAGAATATTGGATGTGGTCGAGATTCGAGAATATAACACCCCAATTTTGGGATGTCATCGAAAGTTAGAAAATTATCACGATTGACAAAAAATGATTATTATTGAAAATGTACTAAGAAAAAAACTTCTAATTTAATTTAAATTACATTGTTCAAAACGACACTTGGTCAAAAAGATTCAAATGATAATTGCGAACAAAAGAAAATTACATATATTTTAATATCTGTTTTAAAACAACTAATTAAATTATAAAATCTCCCGAGTTCACCCCAACCTCTCGTCGATCTACTCCATGCCAATCTACATTATCATATGCTCCCGTATAACACACACGTTATACGATCATCACACATAAAACAAACACACAAACAACCAAATAGGGGTAAGCTAACCATAAACAATGATATATAAAAGAATTTCGTAAATAAAACACAACAAACTACAAGGACCTTGCGATAAAAACTGCTCTCACTATAGAGCTTCGATTCAAGATCCGATCGGTCAAAGTCAAAAACTATGTGTTAAGGATCAGCTGTTAAAACTTCAGCTTGATCCAACGGTTAACGAAGTAGAAATCTTCACTTTACGAAAAATGTGCAGTACAGAAAAATGGGTAACACCTCAAAACTAGATAAAGAAAAGGAAAGGTGCCTGCACCAAAATAAATAGCTCATGTACTGCACCCCCATCAATATGCATGATATCAAAAACAAGAAAGGGGAAAGCTAATAATTTCGCACCACATTCACGTAAATAAAAAAGAAGAGGTAGAAGAGTTAATCTCATGCAAAAAACTTGCTCTAATAGCGTGAATGAAGAGAAAACAATCACACATTCAGGCCATGGAAAAGAAGAAGGATATATCAAGTATATTCATTAAAACCTCATGCACCAAAACAAAATAAAGAGAAGAAATAAGGTATAGCTTCAAACAACACAAAAAGCAAACTCAGCTTTCCCTACACTACACATGCATACTTTTCAAGTTTCATTCATCAAGCAAACAACAAGAAAACAAGAGAAGAAATCAAGGTTGGCTTCAAACAAAATAGAAAACAAAGTTAACTTCCCCTACTTTGTTAGCAACCTCCAACCTACGTTCCCTTTCTTCCGCAGTCTCTTCCATGGTTCCTCTCTCGTTTACTCCTTTCCTATTTTTTTTCTCACATTTTAGAAACTCTAAAACTGTTATATCTCCTCCCCTAAAACATTACCTTTTAATCTATAACTAATTCATCTTAATCTTTTCCGTTAAAATCTTAGAAATAAAACCAAAAGCGTTTTTGTTTCCTTTAGAATAAGTAGCAGCCAAGCAAATAAAAAAAAAAACAGAAGCTAGAATGAATATTGCTGCAATGTAACGGAAAGAGAAATAAAAGAAGAAAAAAAGGAATGAAAATAGAACCATGCAGCATGTAGTTTATGTATGGAAACAAACTTCAGGAGAGAGAAAACTAAAGAATTTTTTGTGGGTCGCACCAGAAAGAAGAGAAAGAAAAAGAAACATAATTTAATCATTTTAAAGCTACCTAAGCCACATTAGCCACCAAGCCACATGCTTTCTCATATCATAATATGCGTCACTTGATTATATACACATATCCCCAACATTAAATATAATATTAAAATTTAAAATAAATAAAACAATAACTTACATCACTTAAATAATTATTATAAATACAAAAATAACTTAAATCACTCAAACAATAATTATTTCATATTTCATAATTTAATAACCTAATTAAATAAAATAAATTAACAATATTAATCAGGCCATTAATTTTTTTCCATGTGTTTCCCTTTAGTCTAATTTTTCCCGGGTCTTAGAGAGAACATATTTTATGCAATGGATTTTTAAAGAATTATACAACATGGATGTAGCATGGTGAATTGGTAGAGACTCAAATTGTGGTTGAAGCACATCAATTTGTGGAATTGACAATGAAAGATAGATTAGAGGACATGATTCCTGATGTTGGAGTACAAACCTTTGCTAAAGTTGTGTATGAAAATATGACTACAGATGCAAAGACCCCATTATATCCTAGTTCAACTAACTTCAAACAATTATCAACAATGTTAAGGTTGATCAATTTGAAGGCATTAAATGGGTGGATTGAAAAAAGCTTCACAAAATTGCTTTAGTTGTTGATGGAAATGCTTCCTCCAAGTAATACATTACTTGATCGAATGTATGAGGTAAAAAAATACTTTGTCTAATGGGTATGGAATATAAAAAGATTCATGCATGTCCTAATGATTGTATTTTATATAGAATAGAGTACAAAGTTAAGAAGTTGTCCCAAGTGGGGGTTATCACATTATAAGGCCAAAGATGGTGATAAGGAGAATATTGATGAGGTCACACAACACAACCCTCCTTCGAAGGATGTTTGGTATCTACCAATAATTCCAAGGTTTAAACGTATGTTTGTGAATCCAACTAATGCCAAAAACCTTAGATGACATGCTGATGAGTGGAAATGTGATGGACTAGTTCATCATCCTACAAATTTTGTGCAATAGAAGAACATTGATAAAAAATTTCCTACATTCGGAAATGAATTAAGAAATTTGAGACTTGGACTAGCTTTAGAGAGAATGAATCCTTATGGGAATATAAGTACCAATCATAGTTCATGGCCCATTTTGTTAGTGATTTATAACTTGTCTCCAAGTTTGTGTATGAAGAGAAAGTACATGATGTTATCTATGATGATTTATATTCCAAGACAACTAGGGGATGATATTGATGTTTATCTTAGTCCATTGATTGAGGACTTGAAGTTGTTATGGGATGATGAGGTTGAAGTCTTTGATAGGTTTGCCAATGAATCTTTCCAAATGCATGCCATGTTATTTTGTACTATCATAGAGCTATCCGATATGTGAAGAAAACAAATCATATGAATAGTTAAAGCATGGGAGGAAAATTCTATCTTTGGCGTAGATATCTAAATCCATTTCATCAGTATCGTAGATTGAAGAAGGCCTTCAATGGACACTAAGAACATGACATTTCTCTAATTCCATTAACCGGTGCTCAGGTTTATGAGAAGGTGAGAGGTCTTCATGTATATTTTGGAGAAAAAAGAAAGGCAATTGTGAGTAACATGTGGAACAAGAGGTCAATATTTTTTGATTTTCCATGTTGGTGCATGTTAGATGTGCGATACTGTATAGATGTGATGCAGGTTGAAAATAATGTATGTGATAGTTTACTTAGAACACTTTTAAATATAAAAGGAAACACGAAGGATGTCGTCGATGCTCATTTGGATATGATTGAAATGAATATACAAGAGAAGTTAACACCAAAAGAAGTTCGTAAGCGAACTTATTTGTGTAACACCTTAGGCGGATATTACTTGATAGAACAATTTTTATATAACTTTTGGAATTTAAATAATATATAAAATTCCTAAGCGTGGGAAAAACTTAAAACTGATATCGCGAAAGTTCAAATACACTTTATCATCCTTATTACAAATCCATAATTAAGAAAAACATAATAGAAGCTTACTACAAAATGTTTGTAAATAAAACATAAAGTAAATTCCCATAGTCCGCCCCACTCCGTCTCTAGGCGCCAACGTCCTCACTTGGATTCACATCTGCTCCCGTGTGACAAGTCATACAATCATCGCCAAACACAAACAAAAAGGGTGAGGTGACATTGGAAATCTTACATAAATAACGAATAATGAGAATTTACACCCACCTAAAGTATCTTAATAAATTCTGAGTTTATTGACTCCTTTATACAATTCTACCTCAATCTCATAACCTATATGAGAAGGATTCACACACACTTTGGTCTTCCGGGACTATCATGCTTCCAAAACTTACCCGCTCGTGGTCCAACTCTGCGGACCTCCCCGCCCGAAGTCCAACTCTACGAACCTACCCGCTCGTAATCAAACATACGTGAACACGTGCTATCAACCTCCCCGCTAATAGCAACCTCATGTGTGAGTAGGGAATATACGAACCTCCCCGCTCGTATCCCCACACAAGAGTACAACGAATGCAGACCTCCCCACCCACATCAATCATGTATTTCCATCTCCATTACGAACCTCCCCGCTCGTAATTTAATCAAGCTTATCCTAGACCAAACAATCAAGTGTATCCATGCAAACCCATTAGAAAGGACCCTTACCCTTGCATTATCGCTTGGCGCTGCCTATGCACCGCCAAGCGAAACTGTCCTCTAGACCACCTGGTGGACACCACAACGCGCCATACACCACGCCTTCCATAATCATTTGTTTGTGGCTATCACTAGTCAAACAAATTCTACTGGTTTAAGCACTACATATTGTTTTCTAGCTCCCCCAAGCTTTGTAGTTATACATCCAGAATGCCAATTTCTTATCTTTACAGTCTTCATGACACATAATTCATCATAATAGTCCCTAGGTACGAATCAAACATAAACACTTAAGCATTCCAACTTGAAAATAAAGCATCTCTTTTGTATAACTAAGAATGTACATCACATGAGTGAATCTTTATACCAATAGTCTAAACATACATGCAATTTCACAAAGACCACAATACCTATGTTGCCCGTTTCATTTTGATGCATCACCCCCTAAACCAAGGTTTATCAAGCTATATAATTATACATCCACACATAGTACCTTTAATGGTTATTTGACATTATTAAGAGCTCATGCCTACATTTTTAATACCTCCATACCACAATCTCGAAAATTTCTCAATGATGTAATTGATTTGGTGATGTTAACAAAACCTATTTTAATCCTTTTATTTCCATATCTTAAACCAATACAAGTTTCATATGAATCCCTGACTCTAACCCATGCATCAATACACCTAATTGAACACCTATACATCATACAATCATGCCAATTTTCGTGCCAAAGTTGTCCCTAATGACCCCAATTTCACTTTTCCACTAAGCAAGCCAATCAAGCTATTGGCCACCCTTCAACGCCTGGCGGCACACAAGAATCGCTAGGTGGTGCATCAGGATTCTAGAAACGCCAGATTTCCTTGCACCTACTATAAACCCTAATTTGCCCAAAACGCATATCAACATTCCAATTGCAATTAAACCACAAGCAATCACATATACATTATGCATTCGAATTCAAATAATCCAACCAAACCTTCCAAACAATCAATTTCTGAGTTCTGAAGCTCATATTTGGAATTCCTCCGCAACCGATTGAACCCTTACATACATACAACCCCTCAATTCATCGAATTATCATAAAAAGCAAATACTATAAATCGATTATGCTAGGAAATATATCAACAAGGTTCCATAAATTGTGGAACTCCCAAACACATCACAAAAACACCAATAATATGCAAGAACACAATGTTTCAATTCATGCCACTTGGCGGCCTTCATAGTTGCCACAGTTTTTGGGCAAAAACCGTAGAAACTATGAAAAACAACATAGATGAAGAGAAAATTAGGCATGTAGACAATAACAATCCACTACATTCAACATTCAAACATACAAGCACGTAAAAAAATTCGCCTTACCTAGTTTCGTTGCTTCAAATGCACCCTTAGGGATTCATCCTTGTCCCCAAGGCTTCAATCCTTTTCTCCACTCCAACTTCCTTTCAACACTCAATTCCTCTCCCTAGGTCACAGTTTCTCAATTCTCTCTAACTCTCCTTGTTGCTACATTCTATGACTCTCTGCTTTCTCAATCAACCCCTTTCTTCTCACAAATTCAGTCCAAAATAAATAAGAATACTAAAAAAATGAAATCAATTAAAAATTACAGTTTAATGGCTATTAACTTGTGTTTACTGCACCACAACTACCACCCTCCTACCCTTTTGGTTTCTTAGAGGATTTATAAGGTTTCTAGATTTTGCATTGCCTATCAAAAATATTAAAACATAAAAAAAGTCTACTCACACTAGCCAAAGTTTGAACTCATATCCTTCTAACCCATCAAGCATATGCACAACCATCAAGTCATCATATTATTCATATCAGTTAACACATACATACAATCTTAAATCATGCTTCCACATTCACAATATATTTGTAAAATAAAAACACAATTAAAATATCATACTAATGGCAAACACAAGACTCAAATCTAAGTCCTCTCAATACCACTCCAGACACTTAACCACTCAAGCTGCCATTGCTCCTTGTTTATGACTTGTCAAGAAATTCTCTTAGATTTTCCCTTTCTTGTATTTAATAATGTATGGGAATTGTTCTAAGAATTCCATCCATTTATCATGCCTGTTGTTGAGTCTGTGTCGACTCTTCAAAAACTTGAGAGATTCATGATCACTATGAATGATGAATTCTTTCGAAAAAGGGTAATTCTGCCAAGTATGAAATGCCCTCACAAGTGCATAAAGCTCTTTCTCATTGGTGGGATAATTACGCGAAGGCCCATTCCATTTTTCACTAAAGTATGCAATGGGATGACCTTCTTGTAACAAAACTGCACAATTGCCAACACCCGAAGCATCACATTCAAGATCAAATGTTTTCTCAAAATTTGGAAGAGCAAGAATGAGAGCTTAAGTGAGCTTAGCCTTAATCTCATCAAAAGGTTTTTGTTGCTTTTCACCCCAAACAAAAGGAACATCTTTCCTTACAAGCTCATTCAAAGGTGAAGCAAGAGTGGAAAAATTGGGTACGAACCTTCTATAGAAGCTTGGTAGACCATGAAAACTACTGATGTTCCCAACATTCTTAGGAATAGGCCATTCTTGGATGACCTTGATTTTCTCGAGGTCAAAATGACCCCGTTTTTTTGATTACAAAACCTAAAAAGACTACGCTATCCACATAAAAAGTACATATATCTATCTTTGCATAAAGTTGATTTACCCTAAGAATTGAAAGAACATCCCTAAGATGGCCTACATGACCACTAAGACTCCTACTAAACACTAACATATCATCAAAATAAACTACAACTTCCCTATACAATCCCTCAATACACGATTCATTAATCACATGAAAGTACTTGGAGCATTTGTTAGGCCAAAGAGAATCACTAACCATTCATAAAGGCCAAGCTTGGTCTTAAAAGCGGTTTTCCATTCATCATCCTTTTGGATGAAAATTTGATGGTAGCCACTTTTGAGATCAATTATGGAGAAAATAGTTGCTCCATGTAATTCATCCAACATGTTATAAAGTCTTAGAATGGGATGTCTATACTTGATAGTGATGTAGTTGATAGCCCTACAATCATAATGCATGTGCCATTTACCATCTTTCTTGGGCACCAAGAACACAAGGACAACACAAAGACTTGAATTCTTTTGCACCTAACCCTTTTCTAGAAGATCATGCACTTGAGACTCTATCTCCTTTATTTCAATTGGATTTGTCTTATAGGACGGTCTATTGGGAAGACTAGCCCCAAACACAAAATCAATTTGGTGCTCAATTCCTCTAATAGACGGTAATCCATGAGGAATATCCTTTGGAAAAACGTCTTGAAAATCTTGATGAAGAGCAACAATAGAAAGAGGTAGATCCTTAAGTGAAGAACTTGGAAGACAAGTAAGGGAAGGATGACATAAGAGGAGCCATTGGAGAAGCACTTAAAACACTTCATTTCTCTACCTCTCTTGGTAGAAGTTTCACTTTTGTCACTTACCTTTGCGAGATTCTTAAGAGGAGATTCTTTTGCGTTAGAAAAATACCTGTTGAAACAAGGTAATTCTGCCAAGTATGAAATGCCCTCACAAGTGCATAAAGCTCTTTGTCATTGGTGGGATAATTACGCGAAGGCCCATTTATTTTTTCACTAAAGTATGCAATGGGATGACCCTCTTGTAACAAAACTGCACAATTGCCAACACCCGAAGCATCACATTCAAGCTCAAATGTTTTCTCAAAATTTGGAAGAGCAAGAATGAGAGCTTAAGTGAGCTTAGCCTTAATCTCATCAAAAGTTTTTTGTTGCTTTTCACCCCAAACAAAAGGAACATCTTTCTTTACAAGCTCATTCAAAGGTGAAGCAAGAGTGGAAAAATTGGGTACGAATCTTCTATAGAAGCTTGGTAGACCATGAAAACTACTGATGTTCCCAACATTCTTAGGAATAGGCCATTCTTGGATGACCTTGATTTTCTCGAGGTCAAAATGACCTCGTTTTTTTGATTACAAAACCTAAAAAGACTACGCTATCCACATAAAAAGTACATTTATCTATGTTTGCATAAAGTTGATTTACCCTAAGAATTGAAAGAACATCCCTAAGATGGCCTACATGACCACTAAGACTCCTACTAAACACTAACATATAATCAAAATAAACTACAACAAACTTCCCTATACAATCCCTCAATACACGATTCATTAATCGCATGAAAGTAATTGGAGCATTTGTTAGGCCAAAGAGAATCACTAACCATTCATAAAGGCCAAGCTTGGTCTTAAAAGCGGTTTTCCATTCATCATCCTTTTGAATGAAAATTTGATGGTAGCCTCTTTTGAGATCAATTATGGAGAAAATAGTTGCTCCATGTAACTCATCCAACATGTCATCAAGTCTTAGAATGGGATGTCTACACTTGATAGTGATGTAGTTGATAGCCCTACAATCATAATGCATGCGCCATTTACCATCTTTCTTGGGCACCAAGAACACAAGGACAACACAAAGACTTAAATTCTTTTGCACCTAACCCTTTTCTAGAAGATCATGCACTTGAGACTCTGTCTCCTTTGTTTCAATTGGATTTGTCTTATAGGACGGTCTATTGGGAAGACTAGCCCCAAACACAAAATCAATTTGGTGCTCAATTCCTGTAATAGACGGTAATCCATGAGGAATATCCTTTGGAAAAACGTCTTGAAAATCTTGATGAAGAGCAACAATAGAAAGAGGTAGATCCTTAAGTGAAGAACTTGGAAGACAAGTAAGAGAAGGATGACATAAGAGGAGCCATTGGAGAAGCACTTAAAACACTTCATTTCTCTACCTCTCTTGGTAGAAGTTTCACTTTTGTCACTTACCTTTGCGAGATTCTTAAGAGGAGATTCTTTTGCGTTAGAAAAATACCTTTTGAAATCTTTTGGTGGATCATTTTTGGAAAAAGAGATAGAAGGATCCTTGCGATAAGGTCTTCTTAAAATATGTTGCTCAACCTTAACACACATTTGTACAAGATCATTCAAATTATTGTAGGGGAGCAATTCCACTCTATCTCTTATTGCAAAATTGAGACAACTTATGAATCTAGCAATGGTAAGATCCTCATTCTCTTCAATTCCCGCTCTCATAATGTATAACTCCACCTTTTGTCTATATTCCTCTATTGTCATAGATCTTTGTTGGAGCCTTTGGAGTTTGTCCAAGAGCTCTCTTTTATAATAGAAGGGAACATGGCAAGCATGAAGAGCTTCTTTAAGATCAAACCACTAGTAAATTTTGGGAAGCCTTTTTCTCCTTCTTTGGAGGACTAAGTAAGTCCACCAATTTAGAGCATGTCCTTGAAAACTAAGGGTAGCTAGAGAGACACACCTATCTTCCTCCACAACATGGCTCTCAAAAAGTTGTTCAACTTTTGCCACCCAATCAAGATATGCCTTAACATTGTCCCTTCCATGAAAGGGAGGTAATTCTATCCTAACTTCGTTAGGATGAGGAAGTATGCGCCTTTGCCTTCTCACAGGGGGTGATTGCTTAATGTTAATGTGCTCCTTCTCCTCGTCTTCATCTTCATACTCATGCCTTGAAGAAGCACGAGAAGGCCTAGGAGAGGCAAAGGGATTACGAGAAGAAGGTGTAAGTTGATTGGAAATTAGTTGAAGATTGGCTTGCATGAAAGCCATTTAAGCTTTGAGGTCCCTAACCTCTTGATAGAGGTTATTTAGGACTCTAGGATCAACCTCAACTTCCTCATCCTACTTGTATCGAGGTTGGTTTCATCAACATGTAGCCCTTCTAGTGCTCATGGTGATTGAAAGAACTTAGAAACTTGAACAATGTGTGGAAGAAGAAACCAAGCACAATTGGACCTCCAAGTTAGATACACCTGCAGAAGGTTTCAAGGAACACACAATTTTCGAAGTGCTAAGTAAATAGAATCACTTGAGTCACTAAGCACAAATAAGCAAACAAGACTCAAAGAAAGGAAAAAAAAACTAACATTAAAAACATACCCCAAAATGGCTAAATTTTAGAGACTTTGGTCTCACAATTTTAAGCCACTACTCATAATTATGTGGCCTAAGAAGCAAGGTGAGAAAGCACTTGGAACTTTCAACACACTTACTACTAAAAACATTGCACTATTGGTAAGAAAAAGATTGTACTTAGGAGATGAGATTGAACACCTTTGGCTCCCTAAGACACCTAAGTTACAATGGAAAACTTTAAAGCACATTTGGTGCACTAATTTTGTACTCAAAATGAAGCAACCCAAGACCACTTAATGTGTCAAATTTTGATGCTAAAAAGAAGTAATTTTCACAAACAATGAACAATCCGAAAGAAAAGTGCTTGGCTTGTAGCCTCCTTTTCAATGATCAAAGATCAACCACTAATTAAGGCACTTGTAAAGCACCTTAGCCAACCAAATTGAGGTTCAAAATAGCACAAAAACAATCACAATTCTGCCTAAAACAACAACACAAACCAACACAAAAATAGCAAAAGAAAAACTATGCCAACCCAAAATGTTAGCACTCACACTCACAATGAAATATGGCTCAAAGCTCACACAAGTTGGAAGCAAAAAGGAGGAAGTACTCATGAAATCAGGCAATTAAAAGTCTACCTTAAAATCCACCTCCTAAGATGCTACCACTAGCATATAAATCAATAATAGAGCCTAATCTCCAGAATATCATAGTAAGCACAAGGCCAACAAACTTGAATTAAGCAAAGAAGTAAAGCACAAACAAAAGAAACCTACAATAGTACTAGAATGGAATAACAAACTGAAAAATAGAGAATTAAAAGTGCTCACAAAACAACCACTATACTCATTGCAAATTTGTGCCAAATTGAGGGAATAAAATCCACTTCTAATGAAGGTAAACTCATAGCAAGCGGGGACGGGTATTATGGCGGGGATATGTACATCCTCATACCCATCCCCATACCCAATTGAAAAAGTCGGGGATTCCCTATCCCATAGCCATACCACTCGATGCGGAGATTTCCCGTAAAAAAAGGTACGGGTTTATTTGTCATCACTAAGGATGATTGTTTCTTCCATATCAAATATTTTAAAATAAATTATAATTGTTTATATTTTATATTAGAATACAAAATAAAATTTCATGAGAACAAAAACATTTATTAAATTTGCAAACTACAAACATTAATGAAACTTAGTTGATAAAATAAAAAAATATTTGAAAAAAATATAAAAGGAAAACAAATATTCAAATTAAAATATGTTTTAAATATTTGTTTAATTCAATTTTTTAAATTCTAATGAATCTTTTTTTTATACACTAATAAAAGTTATAATACATCACTTGATCAAAATGACACAAACAACAAATAATAAACATAATAATAAAATTTTGACATAGATTTTGTATCTTTTGAACTCCAATATATGTTGGATAGTGAAAAAAAAAATCATGGCAATTACATTAAATTTTTATATTGTAATACATAAAAATTATTTATATAATTAATGTGAAAAAAATTACAGTATGATTGACAATGAGTTAGAAAATAAATAATAACTAGATAAAATATATCGAAATATTATTTTACATGATGAAAATAAAAAATAAAAAAATGTTAAAAAGTTAATAAATGTATGTCTTAGAAATAATTACAGAGACTATTGAAAGAAATCGCACAAAGGAAATCAAATATATAATCAAGAGTATAATAAGATGAAAAATAATTTAGAGATCTAAGAAAACTTTTCAAATATCAAAACATACATACTCAATGGTTGAAAAATAACGAAAATTATATTAACGAAACAAAAAAGTTCTTCAAATTAAACAAAAATCAATAATAATAATAAGTAAAGAATTTTTTTATATTACCTTAAATTGAGAATATTAAACATTCTCATGTTAAAGGAAAATATATAATAAATAAAAATATTAAAATATAATAGAAATATTCAAATGTGAGACATAAATTTTTTTTAATTGACATACATCATTTCAACATAATTACATAAAGGTTATGATAAGATGAAAAATATATTGGAGATGCGAATGAGTTTCATGACAAACTAACTATTAGAAGAAATAAAAATTAGAAAGTATATATATATATATATATATATATATATGATTACTTAATTAATTGTGAATATTTTAATAATTTGAACGGGGACAGAGTTATGGCGGGACAGGTATTATGGCGGGGATATGTACATCCCTATACCCATCCCCATACCCAATTGAAAATGTCAAGGATTCCCCATACCCATACCCATACCCAATCAATGCGGGGATTCCCCGTCAAAACGGGGACGAGTTCGGGCAATACCCGTGGGGCGGGTTTATTTGTCATCTTTACTAGATACAGTTAAAGAAGGGTTGGTAAGGAGAACAAGGATACAAAACTAAGAAACTAGCGAGCAATAATACAAAATCGTTATCAATATTTCTGGACAAAAAATATACAAATATAAATTAAAACGAATTCGTTATCAATATTTTCACACAATTCATAATTGAATAACAATGTAAAAGTTTACAATGTTAATGTATTCCAATACATCAATTATTACATAAATAAACCCAATTTCTTGATACCACAAAGTTCAAAATTGACAATGGATGTTGAGGAATTGCACCCTTCACAAACCCTTTCTTCCATGCATGCTTAGAGAACTTCACCTCTATTGATGATGGTCCAAACTTTATTTCATTCACCAACTCATGCCTTCTCACAAAGGTCAAAACAACCCCTATCACATACACCATGAAAGTAGAAGGTGGTGAGAAAATAACCCTTCTCACCTTGCTTGTCTTACTTCTTGCAACCTCAACCTTCTTTTGGCCACCAACCAAATCATAACCCAACCACACATACAGTAGAAAATCTGAAAATAAACCTTTACACCATCAATTACACACGGTTTCACCTCCACTCCAAAAACCCTAGATCCGCTAAAGCAATGCCTGTTTGTGGTTTTTCTTAGAGGTGAGTTTTTCCTGAAGGAAAAGCTCGCTATATTCGACATACATGACGGTTGAGCTAGTGCCCAGTCCAAAAACCATGCTAGATTCGACATACTTAATGTCCTTGTAGGCATTGATTTTCTTGAGGTCATTTGGGTGAACACAATGGAGGGGAGAAGAAAGAGCAAGGAGGAAGAGGTCAACGTTCAAGTGGCCTTTTCAGTGGCTATGAAGTGTCGGTAGGGGATGACCATGGTGAAATACACATTAAATAAGTTTCTCGATACATAGATTTGTATTTTTAGTGAGTATATGGTACACAAAATTATTTTCAGTGAGTCTACTCTATATTTTTCCACATGCTCTATCTTTTTAATTTTTACAAAATTTACTTTTTACATTTTTAAAGACATTGACTTTCTAAATCGATTTTGTAACGTTCCATTTAAATAATAAACTTAATTGAATGAAACGTCACACACAATAAAACACAAAGTTGTGCGTAGACATGAATTTAAAATCTATTATGTATTATAATATAAAAAAGAAGATACTAGTCTATTATTATATAAGAAAAGAAGGTACTACGCATTTTACATTCTTATACCCATGCTTATTTTGCCGACAAATATCTCATGTTGGTTTTTTAGTCATTTGATATTATTAATTTACTATTTACCCATTTTCTTGTCAAATGTCCCTAGCAAGTCAATTTATTCTTTTTTTTTTCAATACCATTTTTATTATTTTATGATTTCTAATTACTTTCTAAACCTATAAACAATTTTCCAAGTTGTGCAAGTTAAAAAAGAAAGACTTCAATGCTTATTAAAGCTCGATCATTTTCACTCATAATAGATATTCAATACATATAGCCATTGTGATGTCATTTATAAGATCCTTATTTATCATTAATCCTAAGATGCTCAAGCACAACGATCATAGCTCTTACACTTCTGTTATCTATTATAATATAAGAAAAGAAGATACTAGGGATTTTACATTCTTACGCATGTTTATTTTGTTGAAAAATGTCTCATCTTGGTTTTTTAGTCATTTGATACTATTAAATTACTTTTTTACCCATTTTGTTGGCACATGTTCCTATCGAGTCAATTTATTCTTTTTATTTTTTTTTTCTATACTGGTTTTCTTGTTTTATGATTTCTAATTACTCTCTAGACCTATAAACAATTTTCCAAGTTCGCAAAAAAAAAAGACTTTAATGGTTATTAAAGCTCGTCCATTTCCACTAATAATAGATATTCAATACATATAACCAATGTGATGTCATTTATAAGATACTTATTCATCATTACTTCTAAGATGCTCAAGCACAACGATCATATCTCCTAAGCTTCTATTATCCATTATAATATAAGAAAAAAAGATACCAGGAATTTTACATTGTTACCAATGTTTATTTTGTTGACAAATGTCTCATGTCGATATTTCAGTCATTTGATATTACTAATTTAATGTTTTACTCATTTTGTTGTCACTTGTTCCTAGCGAGTCAATTTATTCTTTTATTTTTTTTTCAATACCATTTATATTCTTTTATGATTTCTAATTAAATTCCAAAGCTATAAATAATTTTACAACTTATACAAGTTCTGCCCAAAAAAAGACTTTAATGCTCATTAAAGCTCGATAGTTTTCACTCATAATAGATATTCAATACATCACTAGTGTAGGAAGGGGTTTTGAAGACCCGAGGCATATCCAGTCAAGGCAACCAACATCAACTATACCGGCGACGGTGGCACAACTACAATAGCATCCCTCCCTCTCACCAGCGTCAACACAATAATGTTGGTCTTCGAATGTAGTGGCGACTATACCGTAATGCCACAATAACAACAACGACGACACAAAGTGCAAGTGTCGAGTGGCATAAATGATGCGAGGAAGAAGACGTGCAATGGCGGACGTGATGTGAGGCAGAAGACGTGCAAAAGTAGTGGCAAATACGCAATGTAGTGGCTGGCTCGAGGAAGAAGAAGACACAAGGAAGAAGAAGCAACATATGTTGTGTGGAGGAAGACGAAGATGAAGTGTAGAGAAAATGGAGAAGAAGAAACCATTCGCACGTAGGGAAGAAGATGATGTGCAATATGTTTCTTATTTAGTGTTTTTTTAATCTAACCCTTCTACCTAAGTTGAATTCAAAACTGAGGCATAAAATCATCTTTTACCTCGATTAACACATAATTAAGGCATAACACCCTATTTTGCCTCGGTTATAGGACAACCGAGGCCATAGAGTTTAGAAAATAATTGAAAAGAAAATGTTTTTGACTACACAAATTTATCTATCTCGGGTTCACACAAAACCGAAGTTGATATCCCGTGTATGCCTCGGGTGCTCCGTAACCAAGGCAAAACTCTTTTCGTTCAAATTTAAGAATTGAAAATAGTAGGAAGTGTGTAGGAACCGAGGCAGAATGGTGGTTTTTGCCTAGGGTGTAAAGGTAACCAAGGCATAAAAGGTTGCGTAAATTTCAAAATTTTTACCCAATATTTATATGCCTCATTTTCGCTTTGAAAGAGGCATAAAGCCTGAGTTAGAAAGTCAAACATGCACTAGTGCATGTAGCCATTGTGACCTCATTTATGAGGTGCTTATTGATCATTACTTCTAAGATGCTCAAGCACAACAATCACATCCTACTCAAGGACAATGATCTTATCCTCCTGAGTTTTAATTATAATATATGAAAAGAAGATACTAGGTATTTTGCATTCTTACCGATGTTTATTTTGCTGAAAAATGTCTTATGTTGATTTTTTAGTCATTTGATATTACTAATTTACTATTTTAGCCATTTTGTTGTCACATGTCTCTAGCGACTCAATTTATTTCTTTTATTTTTTTCTATACCATTTGATTTCTAATTAAATTCTAAACCTATAAATAAATTTCCAAGTTGTACAAGTTCCAAAAAAAGAGACTTTAATGCTCATTAAAGCTTGACATTTTTCACAAATAATAGATATTCAATACATCACCAGTCCAGGAGAGGGTTTCGACCATAATTATTTTGGTTTTTTTTCTTCATTGCAGACCTAAGGCCTATCCAACCAAATTAAAAAAGGTTGACCTTTCTACCTCAATTTTGAACTAAGGCATACCCATCCATTATTGCCTCGGTTTTGGAGGCAAAAGAGGCATAAAAAGCATTAAAAGTTTTAAAAAATTAAATCAGAATGGTAGACGTGATGCGCGAAAAAAGACGTGCAAGAGTAGTGCTGAATGTGCAGTGTAGTGGTTGGCTCGAGGGAGAAGAACACACAAGGAAGAAGACACGATGTGTGCTTGGTGGTGGAAGTTGTAAGACCCATGAAAATAATTTTTGATAAAATAGATTAATGGGATGACATTATATATTTAAAGTAATTTTTTGTACATGATATGATAACGATATGTTGTAGCTTAGTTTATTAGAGCTTTTAGAAAAGTGGACCTTGAATTCAATTCTTATGTAAGTGAATAGGTGTTATTAATATTATAAACCTGGTAAAATGTTTGTCATTTTTTTAAAGATATTAGGGTTTAGATTAGTAGCTTATTAGGCTCTTTAAAAAAAAAATAGTTTGTTTAGAAAAAAAGAAAGAGAGTTTGATGTGTATGCAATGGCAACCATTTATTGGAGAAAAGATATAATTTTCGGTCTAGACATATAATCATACGATTGGGAGGTGTAGCTTCCTAACAGTGAAGAAGGAGCCATAATTTTGAATCGAGTAGCGTAGTATTGACCAGGGAGCTAACCTTTTTCCTTATTGTTATTTGATTATGTGAAAAAACAATGGTTGCAAAATGAATAATAGAATGATAAAGTGTGTTTTATTGATCATTTTAATATGATCTCTAAGTTTTTGGGTTATGTTTTTGTGTAATGGGAGCTAACTCTATTTTATTTTTTATAATTCAAACTGATTTGATTAAAAAAAATATTTTTTCTATTGAAAATATTCAAATGTATTGCATAAAATCCGTATGATTACTGAGCGATGATTGAACCTGTCGGTCGAAGGTAATAATTCCATTCAGTTATTCTAATTGTTTATATTATATAACTTCTTTCATCTTTTGACAATTTTCCATGACTTTTAAGTTTGTTCCATTTAAAGTTGCTTCACAGGCTATCACAAAGACAATCAAGCAACAATTTCTTAATCCTTGGCCATCATGTGAAGCAATACTTGAAAAAGACAAGGATCATTTCTGGCAATGTTTCAAGGTAACATGTTCTAAATGTTTTAAATGTTCTAAACATTTCAAGGATCTATTATTCCCTACTTCATATACTTATATTGTTTTAAATGTTTTAATTGTGTTGTTGTAGAGGAAAGTTTAATGGCCGTAGAGTATGAAAATGAAATTAAGAGAAATTTCAACAACTGAGCTTCTCATCGTCTATCTGAGCTGTTTAGAGATGCTAGAATGGCTAAAGAAAGGCCATAATGGATTCCTAATTATGTGTAGACCAGACTTCTAGAACATTGGAATTCTCCAAGCTATCATAGCAAATGTATTGCAGCATGCACTTCGTATGGTATACACATGAATTATTTCTAATATCTTCCATTTGAACTACATTTTTAAAGTTAGTCATCAAATCAAAATTAATATTATAAAATATTTTGTTGCAGGCACGTGAGTTGGGACGACATGTGTTTCTTGATGAAGTCTTTTAGCAGACACAAATATGGAAGGGTACTGGCGAGTATGTGGGTGAGAGGTCTAGGAAGTCAAATGTAAGTTTCTTTTAGTGTTTAGGATATATATATATATATATATATATATATATATATATATACCACCACGTAATTATAATTGTTCTTTTTTACACGAAGAATTTCAGACTAGGCTTTCTCAAGTTAGATTTGAGGTTTCCTCATGTGGCGCTGATGGAAAAGAAGAGCAATCCTCTGTTGATCCCACACAGGACGAGAGTATAAGGAAAGGTGTTGGTTTGAGACTATTGGAGGAAAAACGAAAGGAACTTCCTGAGCCAACTTGTTTATGGGGCTGGCCAACTTGTTTCAAAATATAGAGGTTCAAATGAAAGCCTGAACCAGCTAGCAACTTCCTCCCCTTCTAATACTGAGGACCTCACTTATATTAGGCAGCAATTTTCACGAAGCCTGGAGGAAAATGAGCAATTAAGGTCTGAGTTTCAATCATTTCAATCATTAGTCCTGCAATATCTCCCTCCTGATCCTCGAGCTCACCTTTAGTAGCCACAACCACAACCACAACAACCAAACCCTACTAAATAGAACTTTGAAATCCCTCAACCCTAGTCTCAACAACAAAATAATGAAGAGGACGATAATTTAAATGAAGAATCTTCTCTTGATTATGAAGATTATTAGCTCTTCATATCCTTGAGAAAAACTTTCAGCATGTACAGGAAAAACTTGTGTATTATTATTCTTACTTGGTATCAATCATGCTTATGTATTACTTAACAGACATTGATATGCTACATATTATTTTGAATGTTTTATAAACAATTTAGTATGTAATGTGATATATATTACGATGGAGTTTAATAATGATACAATATTTGATATAATGGAATGCTGGAATGTTGGAATGCTGGATTTGTCTGTCTTGGGATTTTCTGTACGCAGATATTGTGGAATGTTAAACAAACAAATATACCCAAACAAAATTTATACACTTACCGACGAATTACCGATGGAAAGATCCGTCAGTTGTGGTAGTGCCTACACGAATGGATTTTTTGACGGATTTGACCATCAGTATGTATCGAAGGATATATCCATCGGTAATAATTGATAGTGTGTTCGACAGATATCTTCGTTGGTAATTACTAACAGACTTAGATCCACCGTCGATAAAAATTTACCGATGATGCATTTACTGACGAATTTTTTGCCGTCAAAAGTCTGACAGTAAAACATAATTACCGACAAATTGGTGTCGTTACTGACGAATTCTGGCCATCGGTAATAAGTAGTTTTCTTGTAGTGTTGTTCTTTGTTGTTTGCACGGGAGTACAAAGTCTGAAGTGGGGGTGTGGTGAGTCCCTATTTTATTGTGTTTTTCACTATTAATACCATTTCTTTTTGGTATTCTGAACAGGTTTGATGCTAAAAGTTAAATTCATACATTTTACAAATTTGTGATAATAGAAGGGATATGTAAGATCCGAGAAAATTTAGGATAAATAGGAATCAATGGTAGGAAGTAATTAAGAATGGTAATTTATTTAATTATGAAATATAGAATAATTATTTAAATTATTGTTTTATTTATTTATATGATTTTATTTAGTTAAATGAGTGATTAAAGTTGTTATTTATCTAATTTAAGTAATTATGGTTTGTGGAGTATAAGTGTTTTAATACTTATAATGCATGTTATATCATGTGATGGCATGTAGCCTAATGGTAGAAATTATGTGCAATGTGTGTAGGTGTGGGGTTCATACTTGGTTGGCTGAGTTTCAGTGGTGTTGATTTTAAAATCATTTTTTTTCTCTTTATCTTTTCTCTCTCTTCCTTTATGTTTAAGTGGTCACGTGCAGTAAGCTATATACATATATAGTTTGTTGAGGTGCTGCATCATACAAATATATATCTTGCACGTTGCAGTAGTTTCACATATATAACGTTCATGTTGCATTATACTTTTCTATCTTTTATTTTTTTTCTTCTATCTTTTGAATTGTGATTTAAAATATTACAACAACTAAGAAAAATATAATTAAAGTGGAGAATATTGCCAACCTTGCTTTTTTCTCTTGTCTTATTGTTGTTTGTTTGAAGGATGAAACGGGAAAAGCATGCATGTGTAAGGAAAGTTCACCTTGTTTTTCTCTCTTTTTGTTTGTATTCTGTTTATGTGTGTATTGATTGATGTTTGAAACTTTGAAAAACATGTGTTGTTGAAAGATGAAGAGTGTTGTGTAGTTTCGTTTCTACTATATATAACCATTACTGATGTGGAATGCATGGTGTTTAATATTTCAAGTTTCCCGTGAGACTTTGTAGTTGGGTTTGTTTTTGTATTGCATAAACCATAAGCATGTGAGTGCTACCAGATCTTAGGGTTGCATTTTCTGTTATATTTTTGGGATGGTATTTAGGTTTTTGAGTGTTGTACAAGCATCATCTGCGTTTTTGAGTGTGCGTTATTCTTCGTTTCGCTGAGAAGATGATTGCAACTATAACACCCCAATTTTTGGATGTCACAAATAGTTAGAAAATTGTTGCCTTTAGCGAAAAGGGATTATTATTGAAAATGTACTATTAAAAAATTTATAATTTAATTTAAATTAGGCAATTAAAAATGTCAATTTGTTTAAAAAATTTAAATAACAAATACGAACAAAAGAAAATTACATATACTTTAGTATCTGATTTAAAACAACTAAACAAATTATAAAAACTCTTGAGTTCATCCCAACCTCTCATCAATCTACTCCATGCGAAAATTATCTGCAATATCATCTGCTCCCTATAACACACACGTTATATGATCATCACGCATATAACAAACACACAAACAAACAAATAGGGGTAAGCTAACGAAAAACAATTATATTAGTAAAAGAAATTCATAAATAATACATGTCCAATGATACTCAACGTCGCATTCAAGTACAGTTAATCATTATGTTCACAATCAATCCTTGGTTTGAACACACAAACACCAAAATCCAAACAATCACACCAAACCAAACATAGCATCACATTCATCTAAAATCTCCAAACATAGTGATCATAATCAAGCTTTGGTTTTTTGCGGCCTCTCACCCCACAACAACATCTAGTTTCCTAGAACAGATGGTTCGATGTGTCCTACTATCGCAGCCAGATTGTCTCCCTTATTTGTCAAGGAATTATGAGTAAAAACGTTGATGCATCACACATCGGGCACTATACTCGCAACAAGCCGAAATAAGGTGAAACATCTTTCCCATTCCAACTGCTTTAGACAAGTGAGAGGGTACAACACTCGAACCAAGCCTCTACCACTGCTTCACACAGGCGAAGATGACCTCTTTCCACTACTCCACACAGGCAAAAAAGTCTTCACTGGGTTCCTTGATATGGAAAACCTCACACAACACTTCATTCCAACAAAAGCTTTCAAGCAAGGCAAAACACTCCCTACACTCAACACATGAGAATTTCATATTGCCAACAAAGTACTCAACACCATATCATGCATGGGAAATAAAGTTCCATAATATAAACCCATCAACTTATCAAATAATACATTTATACAATGAATTCAACGAGTGATTTCCAAACTCAACGAAAGAACAACCAACTAAACATCTTGCAATAATTCTAATTCTATAACCATACAATTGAAATACAACATATAACCAAGCAAAATAATAGATGCCCCATGCAAGGTAGATATCTCAAAAAAATCAATAAACCCCAAAGTCAGCCATGCGTTCACCAAAAAGTTTTAAGAAAAGACTTAAAATCACAGGTGGGTCTATCATGTCCAACAATCAATTAAACATTGATACGTAAACAAGTTTTCTCGAAAACATTAGGCTTATACGAGAAATACCATCCTAAACATCTCACATAGAACACCACACATAAATATGAGCATGGCAAGATTCAAAACATTAAACAAGTGGAATAGTGGAAGCAAGAAACCAACATTAAAAGGAACAAAAACAACCACTTAAACAAGTACTGCAACCCAAAATCTTACAAAGAAGAAAAATATTATGGTAGGTCCCATCAAAATAAAAGTGTACTACATAAGAGAAAACCAAACTATTAAATGGATTCTATCAATCAATAGTGAACTACAACCCTTGCCTTTACGTGGTTAACATTCAAACAACACATGCATGTGATAGGATTCTAGTATATTATTGAAGAAAGAAAAAAAATCAGAAAGAAGGCAAAGGCTATCCTAAAGCTTCACTCTACAACAACGTTACGTCCCCGCATGGCACCTAACTTTGATTGCTACTACAAAGTAAAGAACCCTGTGAAACCTGTACCTTAAACATACATCTATATCCACCTATATCCATACTAAACCATACACCTATATCCACCATAAAAATACAAGCAAACTTCAAGGAAAACAAGTGAGATTTCATGCAAAATGTAGCTGCCCACCACTGCAAGTTAATATGCTTTTGTGAAAAGAAGAAAGAGTAGGTCAAGCCATTAAGTTGGGGGTTCAAAATGAGAGAAAGAAAATGAAATATGGCTGCACCAAAAAAATTGCTAACGTAAAAACAAGTGTCCCATCAAAGATTTGAAGTTTATTACTCTAAAAGTGTTACATATTGAACCAACAAATTAAAACACACCTTTATGTATTTAAAACCCAAATCCCATAGTAACAAAACAAATGCATGCAATTGGATAACCAAAACCTATGCAAACTGATAAAAGAAAACTAGGCACAATAGCGTCAGGGGAAAGAAAGAGAATATTGGACTAAAAACCACTAAGCTTTAATTGTAGTTGCACCGTGGGCCCCTTGGTAAAACAACCTAACATCACCAACCAATTAAAAGTGTAAAATGAAATTGCAAGAATACAAAACGGCCCCACAAGAAAGTCAAAAAGTGTTACTTTTCTTCCAACCTAACCATGGTCTGCACCTTCAACACTAAATCATAAATGTCCCAAAAGTGTCCCACATATCAAAGAGAAAATAAGTAAAAGAACCAATTAGGTTCACGTGTGGATCTGCATGCATTATGAAAGAAAGAAACACCAATAGGAAAACAACCTCAAGTTCCATGCATTGACTTACAACTCCACCAAAATTAAGAAGAATCGAATATCATACACCACCCAATGTAACCAACTTGTTTTGAATTACTAGACCAAATCATATTCCTAACACTGCATATTCCTAATGTTGTAACCCAACAAAATGAAAACACCCACATCCTATACTAACTTCATGTTACAATTACAAAATTTCAAACAAATGCATAGCTGCAAACGTAAAGAGAAAAGCAAGGTTAGCATCCCCTACCTCTAGTAGTAACCTTCATCTTTCATTTCCTAATCCCAACCCTACGCGTCTCACTCTTGGATTCCTCATCTCACCCTCTTCTCTTCCACGCAACATGTCTCCTAAAACCCTCGTCTAGGTTTTGTAGATTTTTAAGAGAAAACCCTACACCATTTTCTTTAGTTTTTATACATGCTTTTTTAAATAATATTTGGTCATTTTTATTTTATGGTAGCAACAAAATCTGATAAAGAAAATGAAATAGAATATGGCATGTTGTAGCAATTGTAAAAATATATATGCAGCAACCGTATATATGTAGCATTGGTGGTAGATGTGGTTCGCGATAACCTCGCGGTGCTGGTTTGTCGTCGGCGAGAGTCACGATGTAGTCGCGATGTTGGTTTTTTAATACCGCTTCTGTGTGGGTCTGCTTGCAGGTCCGATGAGGCATTGTGATGGCTCAACGTGGTGATTCGTCTTGGTTCATTGTGGCTGGAAACTCATTGGTTTGTGTTTGAACAGTGACAAAATGCAGAAAAATGGTGCTACAATTGCTTCGTGGTCGCGTTGTTGTTCGAACAAGTTTTGTTGCGGTAGTGGGTGCATGAGCCACGCAACAAATGGTTTCATTAAAGCGCTAGTTGATTTTGTGTTTTTCTTTCTCTTTTGATCTTGGATTTCTTGCTAAGGCTATGTATGGAGAAAAGGAATAGTAATTTTTCAGGCTCAAAGATAAGGTTTACCATGGCCAAACATATTTACAGGTTTTGGTATTGAAAATTGAAGGCCTTGATGATGATGCAGAAACACATTTCACATTCCAATTGGGATTAGAGTTGTATTCACATGCCAATCTACTGTTGTTATGCCAAGCTCCTGTTACGTGTTTTTGGATATATATCCCAATTAAATTATAATAAAAAGTGATAATTTTTAATAAACAGTAATAATTTATTTTGGTTTTAATATATAAACAATTATTTATTTTATTGGTTACGTAAATGGAATTCCAATCCCAATTAATATTTAATTGGAAATAAAGGTATTGGCTTTTATATATATATATATATATATATATATATATATATATATATATATATATATATATATATATATATATATATATATATTGGTTTGTGAAATTCTGGTGTTGTTTAGTATTTTTTATGAGCAAATTAAATTAAGAAGTCACCAAAGTGACATCTCTTGAGGAGATAGTTTGTGAAAAATGTTGAATGTTTGTGTTTAAAGTGAAGTTCACGTAAATGTATTTGAAGATAATTACTTGTGTGTGATGTTATGCTTGTATCTAAATGAATGTCATTCATTGAGTTCGTTGCTTGAATGTATTTTTTGGTAAATTGATGGGTTTTGATGGAACTTTATTTTCCATGGATGATGTGATGGTGTGTATTTTGTTGGCAATCTATGAGTTCCATGTGGTGCATTATTGAAAGTGTCTGTGAACATGAGGTTTTCCGTACTTAGAGACCCAGTGAAGACTCTTTCGTCTGTGTGAAGCAGTGGTAGAGGATTGGTTTGTGTGTTGTACTCTCTCGCCTATGTGAAGTAATGCGGAGGGGAAAGATGTTTCAGCTTATTTCGGTTCGTTGCGAGTATAGTGCCCAGTGTGCGATGCATCGACGTTTTTACTCATAATTCCTTGACGAATAAGGGAGACAGTCTGGCTGTGATAGTGGGACACATCGAACCATCTATTTCTAGGAAACTAGATGTTGTTGTTGGGTAAAAGGCCACGGAAAACCAAAGTTTGATTATGATCACTATGTTTTAAGATTTTAGATGAATGAGATACTATGTTTGGTTTGGTATGATTGTTTGGATTTTGGGGTTTGCGTGTTCATACCAAGGATTGATTATGATCATAATGCTTAAGGGTTACTTGAATGAGATGTTGAGTATTAATTGCCATGTTTTATTTCCGAAATTCTTTTATATATCATTATTTATGGTTAACTTACCCTTATTTGTTTATTTGATGTGTTTGTTGCCTGTGTGATGATCATATAATGTGTGTGTTATACGGGAGAAGATGGTAATGCAAATATTTCTGGCATGAAGTAAATTGCAAAGAGGATGGAATAGACTCGGGGGTTATTATTTCTTTAGTTGATTTCAATCAAACAGTGAAAACTATGAAAATTTCTTTTGTTTTCTAGTATTTAATTGGAAGTTTTTTATTATTCTTATTACTATTTTCAATGGAAGTGTGGATTACCTATTTACATTTAAATTATAAATTTCTTTAAGCATTTTACTTTTAAACAAAAAGAGCAATGATAGCTTCTCGTGACATCCTAAATTTGGGGTGTTACAGGATACCTATGCACTCAATATGTTTAGATAGTTGCATTTAAAACATGTTTAGATACTATCATAGGATTGTGTAGTGAAAATCTTAGTTGGTGTTGTTTTCAGAATTTTGCTACATTTCACAACTTTGCTACATTTCCAGTAATAGTGCAGCCAATTTATATTGTTGTCTCACCTGTTGTAGTTTTCCTTAGTTATTAATCTCACCAACAATAGTGCATTTCATGGCTTTACTTCATTTTCAAATAGTATTGCAGCACTATTCTATTAGATTATTATTGTTTTAGTTTTTCTCTAAAGTCGGAGGTTAATTTTTATTCTACAACCTAGATTGTGTTACCTAATTATCAAATTGTATTTTATTTGATAATATATTACGTTATTTCTACACTGAAAACATGTTTAAATGTTAGCATCATTTTAGTCATTTAATCATCATTCTTTGCACTTTGTTCTCAGAAATGTTGTGCCTAGTTGAGATTTGTTGGTTTATTTCATCCGCTAGGTGTCAATTGGATTGTGATTGATTGGAGAACTTGTATTTTTGAATTTTGGGCAGTTTAGCGGATTCAATTTTGGTGATTCCGATATGACCTCTGAACTTATTGTTTTGAAGAAGCCTTGATTTTATTGGTTTGTCTTAAAGCTAGAGTGAACTATATTTTCTTATTATCTTTAGATAGCATTAGACATCTTGCACCATAAAATCTGCGAAACCTTTCTTCTGATCAAATTAGTCTTGAGATTTGACTTAATAAATTGGTTAACAATTCTACTCCTAATTCTACACAATTTTTCTGAATTTCAACCTCTATCCTCAATTTCTTTTCACCCTTATTCTAACGTATCTTACCATTAAAACTTTGTAAGATACGAAATAGAAATTGATAATCATAGTTTGACTTAGGTTCTTCCAATTACGACATTGATGAGTTTGGTCACTCTTCAGATATCTTACCCAATAAGTGAGAAATATCCCCACACCGACATGCTTTTCGGATCATCTCTCTATTTTGCATTGCCTTCCATATTAGACTTAAGTAGTAATACGTTTATTGCTTAAGTCCCATGTTCTTTCACTACCACAAAAGGAACATTGTCCTTGTTTGCAATATCACGGAGGCATAACATTAATTGAAGCACCAAGATCAAGCATTACATTTTCAAATTTATTGTTACCTATGATGCAAGGTACACAAAAAATGTACTTGGGTCCTTGCACTTCTCAAGAATCTAAGGAATAGATCTACCTATCAGTGTTGACACATTCCTTCCCATGTTGATCTTCTCATTTCCCTTTAGCCTCCTCTTGTGAGTGCACAACTCTTTCAAGAACTTGATGTATTTGGGAATTTGTTTAATTGCATCCAATAGAGGTATATTGACCTCCACCTTCCTGAATGTTTCTAGAATCTCTTTGTCAATCTCTTCCATCTTTTTGCTTGGAATGGCTTTTGGTGGGAAAGCAAGAGGAATGGGATGAACAACAATAGAGGTGGAAGGCATGGAAGGGACACTAAATGTGGATGGACCGGTTGTATGAGAATCCCTCTAAGAATAATAACATCATTTCTTGCACAAATTGTTGAAAGTTTGAGGTCATGTTCTCAATCAATTGCGTCGTTGCTACTAGGGTCGAATTACTAAGAGCACCACCACTCACAACATCAATCATGCTTCTCTCCATATTGTGCAAGTCTTCATAAAAATATTGACGAAGTAGATGCTCAGATATCTGGTGGTGGGGGAAACTAGAACACAAATTCTTGAACATCTCCCAGTATTCGTAAAGGCTCTCCCAAACTACTGCTTGATGCCAGATATCTCCTTTCTTATTATTGTTGTCCTGGAAGCAGGAAAGAATTTAGCCAGGAATAATCTCTTCAAGTCATCCCAACTCGTTATGAACATGGGTGCAAGGTAATACAACCAATCTTTTGCATTGCCCTCCAAGGAATGAGGAAAAGCTTTCAAGTACACATGATCTTCTTGGACATTTGTAGGCTTCATCTTGGAACAAACAACATGGAATTACTTTAAGTGTTTACACCTGTCCTCACTTGCAAGGTAATGAAACTTTGGCAACAAAAGTATTAATCCAGTTTTGAGAACATAAGGCACTTCCTCGTCAGGATACTAAATGCACAAGGAATCATAAGTGAACTCAGGTGCAGTCAGCTCACTCATTGTCCTCATGACGTGGAGGTTGAGCCATGTTATCGATATGAATGTTTAGTATGCATAGAATGGTAAAAATGCTCAAAAAGAGGAATATTAAGAAAAGTCACAGAATATGCCAGATGTAGAGATGGATTTCAGGATCTAATGTTTGTAAAATACCATAATTCCCCATAGTCATGCATCAATCAATCCAAAACAACAAAAGTCAACAAAAAGTAAACCAAGGTTAAAAATGGCATAAATTGAAGTAACTCAGATTGACCTGACATATTTTTACAAAAATCCTAAAATCATGAACATGTATCGCAAAAAATAGGAAGCCTAACTTGAAACCCTAACCACACGAACAAAACACACAAAGTTTGACCAAAAAAAGGAAAAAACCAAGAAAAAATCATTTAAATAGGAAATCGGCTATATTTGGAGATTCTAAAATGGCCTACCCGCTTGCAAAGATAATTATATTCTAGCCCAAATGCATATAAAGTTTGTCCTATTTCGATAACCAAAGAAAAAGTTATGGTTGTTTAAAGTTTTGCTAAAACACAACACAATTTTTTCACTACAACTACTACTTGAATGAGTGAAAGAGCAACGCACACTTACTGAAATTGAAACACTAGAATGGAAGCACTACATAGAACAATAACAACACCTTACAGAACATCAAACATCAACCACAATTATCCCACACATATAATAATGTAGATTTTTACCATTATCTTGCTATCTTTTACTAACAAAATCAACTCCTCTTGAGCTTTTAACCCAATTGATCCTCACTTTTACCTTTCTTTTGTGAATAAATACAATATGAGTTACATAGACCTAATTATATCACTAATCCCCATTTTTGTGTTCAATTTAATGATAGGAAGCTTTTTGTCTCAAGCCAAAGAAGTTGTCAACCAGAGAAGAAAGAAGAAAAAAAGGTCACATTTGAAGATATAAACTTAGCATTTCAAGGCTGGGCTCTAGAATTCAAGGCTGAGCCTTATTCCTCTCGCATTTTCCAACGCTCAGTGCCAAAATTCAAGGATGAGCGCCATTCTTCTAGTATGCATGTGGTCAAAAATGCTCCAAATGTGTGCAAAGAAGAGGAAAACAAAAAAAAAAGCCCAAGTGGGTCCTCTCCTAAAATGTGAAATTTAGAATGGGGAAGAAGAGACCCCTCAAACCCTCTTCAAACCCTAAGAGAAATATGGTTTTTTCAATTATGCCAATCAAATGTTGATCTAATGATGTGGACAAGTGACTTGACATGGCACAAATGTGGTGATGATGTGACAACTCTCTCTTCATCTTAAGATTAGTGTCCAAGCTCCAAAATTGTTTTACAAAATACCTACAAAATAATTACAAACAAAAATTAGACCAAATAATTCCAAATTAATCAAAATTCGAAATAATGGCCCAATAAAGTCCAATTGATGAAAATGCAATAACAATAGATAATTAAGCACTAAACAACCATCAAGATGGGTACAACAAGGCAATGAAATAAGGCAAAATAATGACTCAATAAATATCTCAGCTTCTATTTTTCCAAAACTGAAATTGAATTCTAAAATTTGGATGGTGAGATTAGTGGTATAAATTATAACATTTCTTTTATCTCATCTTTCCATCTTCTAAAGGAAAATCTGGCTTCCAAATTTTATTGCTAAATTTTACTATAGATTCTTGAAGTCAGGGAAGCAGTTGGAGAAGCTATAAATTGGGAGGCTTTGAATCACATTCTCTCCCAAGTATGCTTGAAATCTCTAACAAGGCTTAATGTTGCAAATTTTTTGTGTACAAGTTTAATAGATGAGAAGAATCTGCCATAAAAATAATTTGCAAATGAAATATGTGTTCCCGAAAAATGTAACAAATTTATTAAGGGAAGATCTCTAAGAACTAATAAACCTAGAAACAAATTAACATACAAGTATTGTCCCTCTCATTTACAAGACTTATATTTTTTGTGTACAACTTTCAAAACATGCATTTAGGTCTATTTAGGTGACATTTCAAGGATACATAAAATCTTCAACTCTCAAATAAGCTCGAATATTAAACTTAACATTGTTTATTCTTTGTATCTTCATTATGTTTATTGTTCTTCATATCTTCATTGCTTGTCACTTGCTTGTATTTCCATTCTCATTATTTATGTTGGCACAAATAGTATAGATAATTTGGTGCTTGAAGATTTGATGAAGGTACATGAAGCCATTGCCTTGGAAAATGTTTAAAACATGCTTACATTGATGAAGATGTGGAGATTTGATGTTTCATGTGTTAATCAAGCCTTGTGTGTGTGCTCTCTATCTAGATTATTCCTGGGGAAAACAAGCTTGAAGAATTGTAGTCTTATTGTAGACCATTTTGCATTAATTAGATGTATAGGGGTTTTAGGTGTGGTTTTTAATCTGTGAAATGTTTTTAAACAAGTTAAATGGCGTCTTTTAATCTTTTGAATAGGTTTTTAACAAATTAAAAGGTTTTTTACAGTAGTCTTAACTAGAACATATTCAATCAGTTGATTTATTTTGTAATCGATTGATTTCACTTATGTTAAGTGAAATCAACTTGTTGAATTGCGTCACAATTTGACTATAAAAGCTGTATTTTTCGAAAGAGAGCAAAGAAGACAATTTTTTAGCACGAAAACTTTCTAGAATTTGTGGAACTCGCTCTCTTTTGTGATCATACCGTGTGCAACTATTGAAGATTGATCTTGGATCATTCTTGGAGCTTTTGTTTGGTATTTTGAAGGTTGGAGAAAGTGGTTTAGGTAGGAAAGGTTGTACTACCACTAAGGTTTGGTCTTTCTCAAGCTTTTAGGTTGTGCGTGGTGGTTTTCTAGGTCTGTAAGAGGTGTCTTGTTGTGCTGGTGTGATTCTTGTGTGATTCAAGAGTCATTGTGTGGTTTTTTTGTATATTTTTAAAGTGTAGTGTTGTAATAGTGCAAAGGTCAAGCTAGGGTTTCTTTGACGAATTGGATGTAGCTCAGGTTTAAGTGGACTAGTATAAAAATCTTGTGCATTGTTCTTCTCTCTATCTCTCATCACTTGTATTACACTTTAAAGTTTAAAGAATTTTAATTTGAATCATCTTTTTTACATTCTTGTGTGATATTGCATAATATGAAACTTTACTCATGTTTGTATAACTCATAGGAATCAATCTTGTTTGATCTTTCTTACTATTCTTGGCTTAAATCACAAATTCACATTTCTGCAATTTTCTTAGTTTTTCAGTCGATTGTTTTTGGGATTTAATCTATAGATTCTATCAGTATTGTATCTGTTCAATGAAATCAATCGGCTATCTTTGTTTTTGATTGATTGAATGTGTTCAGTCTAGGAGTATTTACATCCATACTTCGTGGTTGATTTGATTCAATTGAAAATTATTTTAGGCCTTTAAAAGTTAACATGTTTTTTAACTAGCCAACTCAACCCCACACCACCTTTAATTGACTTCCTAAAAGGACAAATGAAATCTCAAGGCAACATTCAAATGAGTGCTTTAAGTATGGAACTTCCACAAGTAAAATAAAGCAAAGAATTGCTAAGGAAAATGCAAATTAAAGGTGAAAAGATGATAACCAATCCATGCCGAACTACTACACCTAGTATTGTTGTTGAAACACAACTAAAGTTGCCTACTTTTAAGTTGCATGACCATGCAAAACCTAGTATTGCTGCTAAAACAAAACTAAAGTTGCCTACTTTTAAGTTGCATGAACATGCAAATTTAGATAGGAGTCTTAACTCAAGAAAATCGGAATGTTGCACCAATAGGTAATGTTTAACATAAAATTCAGAGTCAAAACAAAGTATAGATTGAAGAACTCACAACTAAGAGCATAGGACATAGAAAATTCCAACATCCAAATGGGCAACTCAAGAAAAGGTAGCAAATGCAGCAAATAAATTAAAGGAAAAGCTGCTACAAATTGAAAGAGCATTCAGTCAAGTCACTAATTTAAGTTTTGATTAACTATTAGTTTTGAAATGGTTGAAATGCCAAGAAGGGGGGGTGAATTGGCTAGTTAAAAATTTAGGCTACCTTTAAAAGCTACAAACCACCATTGATTGAATCAATTCGATCACCAAGTTAGGATGCAAAAACCACTGAACAATATACTTTCAATCGGTCAAAAACAGTGTTAATCGATTGATTTTACTAAACAAATTCTTTACTAGTATAATCAATTGATTGAAACAGAAAAACAGTCGACTGAAATACTGGCAAAAATGCAAAAATTCATATTCGAGATTTGAACCAAGAACAATGCACAAGAATGATCAAGACAGGTTCTAATTGATTATGCAAACATGGTCAATGATACAGATGTCGTCAAAACACACAAGAACATGAAAAAGATGATTTAAACTCAAGTTCTTTAAACTTTAAATGATTATGCAAGAGAGAAGAGTTAGAGAAAGCATTGGATCACAATATTTTTATACTGATTCACTCAAACCTGAGCTGCATCCATTTTGTCAAGGCAACCCGAGCCTGACGTTGCACTATTTTAAAAGATTTACAAAAGTTTACACTCTTACACTTTCAAAATAAGCAAAAACCACACACAAGACTCTTGAATCACACAAGAATCACACCAACACAGCAAGAGCCCTCTTGCAGACCAGGAAAACCACTAGGCACACATACAAAGCTTGAGAAAGATCAAACCTCAGTGGTAGCACAACCTAGCCTACCACAAACCACCTTCTCCAAACTTCAAACACAAGCCAAAAGCTCCAAGAATTGATCCAAGATCAATCTTCAACTGCGGTAGTCTGAATGTAGGCTTGATTCCAATGGTAATGGCTTCTAAGTAGTTCAAAAAGCTTCATCAAATCTTCATAAGACACACCACATTGGCTTCACATGTCAACATTACAACCCAAGAAAAAGGGAGTGTCATAAAAGGAAAAATCTAAGAAAAGGAGATTGTCCATGAAAGCAACAATGGTATATAACAACTCAAAATCTAAGGAAGGACTAGTGATTGAAGATTTTGAATCTAAAGAAGGACTAGTGATTGAAGTTACGTATTATAATTTACCTTGATTGTTATTTTTCTCTTATCATAATGCACAACATTAGCGCAAAAAACCTTGCAAATAGAACTAAGAAAAAGTACATCCATCACATGGGACCCACCAATTTTGCTAGAATTTAGGTTGAATTGGTAATATATTTCTACTTATGTCATCGTATGTTTTATATCTAATGCAAAAATATGGTAATTAACCTTTTACTTTTTTTCAATATTTGATTATTGTAGCATACCAAGAAAGAGGAATGAGAAAAAGTTACTCAAACTGAAATGTTTATTACAACTCGCCATCGTCTAGAAAGTTGAAAAGGAAAAGAATTGGGTGAAGAAACACATAATACTATTGTAAGTTTACAATTCACTCATGTGAATCTGCCTACCCAAACTGAAAATAATAGTACAAAGTTTAAGGTAATATTCTTGTATCATATATTTGTTATTAGAGTATATGAAATCTCCTTTATTCAATGTATAGATTCCTTTTTTTCCCAATATAAATAAATCTCCTTTATTCATTGTATAGATCTACATAATGATTTATTATTTTAGTTTTATTTGATTAAGCTTCAAGGTTCCATTCAAAACTGAACTGAATCTGCAGAATAAGCATTCCAATTACTGTTTGTAAAAGAAAAGACTAGGAGGATATGTTGTTATAGAAAAACTATAACACCAACAAGATTGAGGAAAAATGAAGAAATTGTTGCCATCAAGAAAGAACATGCGAATGAAATTAGTGGTATGGCAAAGAAAATACAATATATATGGGTAATTGTAAATTTTGTGGTCAGGCAACAAAATTCAGACTTAGATGAAAAGGACTTAAATAATATGATGGTACACATTTTGGGTAAAGAAAGTTCTTAATTGTACTTCTATCATTGATATCAATTTAAAATACCTTAAAATTTACTACTAAGTAGGATAATATGGTTAGGATGTTGCAATAACTACTTATTGAAGCTTTATACTCTTAGCAACAAAAATATTGGTATTTTGTGCTTATTATAGGTGTTACTATAAACTCTCCAACCTTATTTGTTATTTAACATCTAGGATACATTATGGAGAAGGAGAATCATGATAAGTAGAATGTTACATTTTAGGTCTCTGCTTCACTTATGAACATGCATTTGTTGGAACTTAAACATGATTGAAAACATGTGATTTAGTGCATTACATGTTAATTTTAACTTAATTAACTTATTATAACGTATAATATGTTGGAAAAGTTTTACAATATATTTGGCGTTGTTTACAGCTAGAAGATAATGAATATAACGAAGATCATGAAGACAATGAAGACTATGAAAACAATCTTATAGAAGAATGATATTTGTTATGTAGTAAAGAAAATATTTTAGATATATTATATTTTAGCTTTGAAGCTTTAACCGTGAAAGGTTCATCCTTCGTAATGACTTCAAGATAGTTATTTTAATCATGTAGTTCGCATTTTAACATTGAAATATATGTATGAAATACATTTTATATTCATTTAATTATGAATATTTTGCTTACAAATATTGTTTGAAGTGTTGATATATTGTGGTGTCTAATTGTGTAATATTATGATTTGAAGATGTACATTTTTTTTCATATTGAAGTTTTCTATAAGCAATCTATGCAAAATTAAAAAAAAAAAATTCGTATAAAAAAACACTTTAATAAATGTGGTTTAAATCAAAGACAACATTTATAGGGGTACGGTCTAAACTTAATCTTAAAATTGTTGTCTATTGCGAAGATATTAAGCCATAGATTTAACAATGTTGTCGTACTAAAAAGTGTGACTTATTACCTAAATTTATGCTCACCTAGACTACACCTAAAAAACTTATGTATAAACTTTAGTCCATAGTTTTTATGGTTTAGGCCACAATTGTGTGTTGTTGTCTAAAGTGATTTTTGTTATAGTGTACTAATTGCAAATGATGTAGACACACACACACATATATATGCATTATGAAATGAACCTAATAACTACTAAATTGGGTCAAACAATATCAAAAAGAAATCCTACTGAATTTGGTTGCCTAATATGCAAAAATTGAACCCCTAAGTGAATGCTCACATGTTAAATGCAACTTTTGGAACAAATTATCACCACTGATACAATTATTTAAACTATAAATTACCCAAATGCACAATTTCAAATTAAGAATTTCACATGATTATCTAAAACCTTAGTCAAAACACCTAAACAAACACATGTTATTAAAAAAAACATGAATTGGAAACTGAATTATTCTCATATTGTTTTTTAAAGAATCTTCCATAAAAACTGGACCACGAATTCAATTTAAGGCTAGAACATAGAAAATAAAAGAATAAATATAAAATAATTTGGAAAGTAAAATTGAAGTAGAAATCTGATTGTAAAATGATGAATTGGACTTTAGTCTATTCAAGAAGACAACTTGGTATGAAAGGTCCTTGGATTCCAAGAAGTAAGAAAGGTGTAGAGTTGTAGAATTCATTTTATTATTCAAATTCAAGAAATCAACTTTGAACTCAGTAATTAATCAAAATTAAAATGAATATTTAAAAATCACTACACATGTTTCAAGAACTCAAAGAAAATTTCAAAGCATCAATGAATTATACCAAAACTTTCAAGAACTAATTCAGAATATCAAAAATAGTGCAAGAGTTTAAACCGATGTCTTAGGATTGAAAAACAGAAAATTAAGATTGCTAGAAAACATAAAGAACTTAGAAAGTGTAAGCAAAAGCAATAAAGAAATTAAATTTGGAACAAGAAATCAAAATAGAAATTGAATTTTTGTTGTATCGAATTGTGAAATAAATGTACCAAAACTTTACTAATATGTTTAGGTTTACTTTTGCACTCTTGAGGCTCCCTAGTTCCAACCCTTAGCACAACAACATAATGATCCACACACTGGTTACTTTTCACTTGGAAGTAGACGTACACTACTACTCTTATCGAATTTTCTACATAAAAAACTCTAAAAACTTTTGTTTAAAACCTCAAAAACTATTCTCTAGTGATTATATTCGATGATGACAAAGAATTTAACGCATTCTACAAATGATGAACTTCACTAAACTCCTACCCTTTACAAATTTTACACAGTTTGTAGGACCATACGAACCTATTTACAAAAGGAGAAGGAGATGGAATTTTTCGGACCTAAACATGATAAAAAATGCTTTAGAGCTTCAAATCAGACCCTCAACCTCGACTCAGCACCTTTGGTTAAGAGCTTGAGTTAGATTCTCTGGTTGAAAATAATAAATCAAACTTTAGACACGAATTCCCTAGCTCGACCTTACTCCAAGATGTTAGTTTTGAAATGGTTGAAAAGCCAAGAAGGGGGGGGGTTGAATTGGCTAGTTAAAACTTTAGGCTATTTTTGCAAGCTAAAAACTACCTTTAATTGAATCAAATAGATCACCAAGTTAGGATGCAAACAGTACTGAACTATACACTTTCAATCGATGAAAAACAGAGTTAACAGATTGATTTTACTAAACAGATTCTGTTTTGGTATAATCAATCGATTGAAACTGAAAAATAGTCGACTGAAATACTGGGAAAAATGCAGAAACGTGAATTTGAATTTTAAACCAGAAACAATTCTCAACAATGATCAAGATCAGTTCCAAATGAGTATACAAACATGCTCAATGCTTCAGATGCTATGAAAACATGCAAGAACATGAAAAAGATGATTAAAACACAAGTTCTTGAAACTTTAAAATGAAAATGCAAGAGAGAAAGGTTAGAGAAGAAAGGACACCACGAATTTTTATACTGGTTCACTTAAACCTGAGCTACATCCAGTATGTCAAGGCAACCTTAGCTTGACTTTGCACTATTTCAAAAGTTTTACAAAGAATCCACCCTTACACTTTCAAAATATGCAAAAACACCACAAAAGACTCTTGAATCACACAAGAGTCACACCAGCACAGCAAGAACCCTCTTGCAGACCTGGAAAACCATCAGGCACACACCCAAAGCTTGAGAAAGATCAAACCTTAGTGGTAGCACAGCCTTGCCTACCACAAATCACTTTCTCCAAGCTTCAAACCAAGCTAAAAGCTTCAAGAATTGATCCAAGATCAATCTTCAACAGCTGCAACACCTATGATCACGAAGGAGAGAGTTTCCACAAGTTTCCAGAACCAAATTATGCTCTAAAATGATCAACTGACCTCTCTTTCGAAAATCACAGCTTTTATAGTCAAACTGTTACGAAATTCAATAGGTTAATTTTCAAATCAATCGGTTGATTTCACTTGACTTAAGTGAAATCAGTCGATTAAAAACTAAATCAACTGATTGAATTTGTTGTAGTTTAAGACTACTGTAGCCAACCTTTTAACCTGTTAAAAGACCATTCAACAGATTAAAAGAGACATTTTAACCTGTTGAAAAACCATTCAATAGATTAAAAACACAACAAAGACCAAACTACATCTAATTAATGCTTTAAGGTCTACAACATGAATTACAAACTACAAGTACACTTTCTTAATGCTGTAACTAGATGGAGAGCACATGTTTCAACCTTGATCACCATGGATATCATCAAATATCCTTTCCTTCATCAATGTAGGCTTCATTCCAATGTTTATGGCTTCAAGATAGTTCAAAAGAGCTTCATTCAATCTTCATCAAATCTTCAAGAAGCAAACCACCTTGGCTTCTCATGTCAACAATCT